>Ga0065711_1001872_pt1 | contig 38577 bp, 17 predicted proteins | sample Hoacrofraction12_FD_59098 | JGI IMG/M metagenome (GOLD analysis project Ga0065711, IMG submission 59098) | Hoatzin crop microbial communities from Cojedes, Venezuela - Epithelial fraction 12 v2 (version 2) | ecosystem: Host-associated > Birds > Digestive system > Esophagus > Crop | place...
AGGGTGGGTGTCAGGAGGATGGGGCCAAGCTCTTTTCAGTGGTGCCCAGTGACAGGACAAGGGGCAATGGGCACAAACTGAGGCACAGGAAGTTCCGTCTGAACATGAGGAAGAACTTCTTCCCTCTGAGTGTGACGGAGCACTGGAACAGGCTGCCCAGGGAGGTTGTGGAGTCTCCTTCTCTGGAAATATTCAAGACCTGCCTGGACAAGGTCCCGTGCAGCCTGCTGTAGGTGACCCTGCTTCGGCAGGAGGGTTGGACTAGATGACCCACAGAGGTCCCTTCCAACCCCTACCATTCTGTGATTCTGTGATTCTTTCAGGCTTTCTTTGCTTTCAAAATGCAGAGATTGTCTGTAAGGCCACCCCACGTGTGGGTGTTGATCTCTGAGCTTTGTTCTCCGGGGCGTGGAAGCAACAAAGAGACAAGCAGTCCAGAAGTATTTGGCAAGCTGTTATTTAGCCAACAGTTTTAGTCATTCTGAACGATTCTGAAAAGAATCTAGCCCACTCTTCTATAGCAAATTTCTAGTCTATTTTTTGTTCATCTGAACTTTCTCTGTGAACGCACACAGCTATACCAGATTAGGGCAAGACTGAACAGAGCACAGGAAGAGGCGTCAGCGTATAGGCTATTTGCCATCAGCTGCTGTAGTGCAGGGCTGTGGTATCTCAGATGCAGAAATACTTTCCATTTCAGAACTGGTGGGGTCCATGAGCCCACAGTCCCTTGAGAGGTAATGGGAGGCCTCAGTGCAGCAGAAAGGAATGGGTTTGGGTGGGACAATTCACCTGATGCTGGTAAGCTCTGTTCTGGTTGCATTGGTTCCAGCTGAGCCAGTTCAGGGGCTCATCACCATGTGCCCTGTGTTGGATTTATGTGGCAAGATTTTGATAGCAGGATGGGGTGGCAGGGGGAGATGCAGGGGTGGCTTCTGTGAGAAGACATCAGAAACTGCCCCTGTGTTGGACAGAGCCAGTGTCAGCCAGGTCGAAAACAGACCTGCTGTTGCCCAAAGCTGAGCCCATAAGTGGTGCTGGTCATGCCTCTGTGATAATGTGTTTCAGAAAGAGTAAAAAGTGCTGTGCAGCAGCTGTGAGAGAGAGGAGAAAAATGTGTTAGAAGCAGCCCTGCAGCAGCCCTGCAGACACCAAGGCCAGAGAAGGAGGGAAGGAGGTGCTCCAGGCACCAGAGCAGAAATTTCCCTGCAGCCTCTGGACAAGACCATGGTGAAGTAGGTTGTCTCCCTGCAGCCCATGGAGGACCATGCTGGAACAGATATCCACACTGCAGCACATGGAGGACCGCATGTGACAGCAGATGGAGATGCCCTGAAGGNAGCTGCAGCCTGAGTAGAGCCCATGCAGGAGCAGCTTCCTGACAGCAGCTGTGGCTTTTGCGGACCCACATTGGATCAGTCTGACCCTGAAGGACCGTGCCCCTGTGGAAAGGGCCTATACTGGAGCAGCTCTTGAAGAACTGCAGTCCATGGGAAGAACCAATGTTGGAGCAGCTCGTGAAGGACTATATCCCCTGGGAGACCCCATGCTGGAACAGGGAAAGAGAGCAAGGAGGAAGGAGCGGCAGAGATGAACTGGCCACAACTGCCATGTCCCATGTCCCATGCCCCTGCATCGGTCAGGGTGGAGATGTAGAAGAGTCAGGAGTCTTCCTGTCCTATCTTGACCCTTGAGTTTTTTCATTGTATTTTCTCCCCATCCTGCTGTGGAGGGGGAGTGAGAGAGCGGCTGGGTGGGCACCTGCTAGCCCGCCAAGTTAACTCACTGCGTTCCCAATATTCTGGGTTCCAGCAGATGCCTGGATATATTCCATTCAGGCCAGTTTAGGTGTTACTGTTCCAGTGCTGTACAAATACGACTGTATTGTATCCACACTCAAAGTGGCATTAGAAGCAGAATTTAGCTATGTTCAGGGGGCGCTGGGCCCAGGTAAGTCTGATTGGATCTTATGTAGCCTGCAGACTCAAGCCTAGCTGTCTTTTAATACCTTACACAAATCCTAACTCATTTACCCAAAATGAAAGCCTGGCTACACTTCTGAACTGACTTTTTTGCAAATACTTGCAATATCCAGTAGTGCAGAGATTCTTTAAAGAAAATACATTAAAGCCTTATGATACACAGTGTAAATAAATATAGTAATAAAAACCTATATTGAGCTACAGCAAAGCTGAAGAAGGCAGCTTACAATTATATGAGAAATAAAATCAAGGGGAATTCAGTAATTCATCTTAAAAAGCCAGTCATGATTTGAGTACCACATCACATTATCTGCTTCATTTTAGAATCTCCCTAGGAAAGTTAACCTGGAGCAAGGAAAAAAACAGGGTAACATTTCACAAATGCCATTCGCCCAAACAGTATTTCACTAGTCTCTGACTTCTAAACAGTAATGACAATTCTTAGGGGGGAGCAAGAAATTGATAATGAACTGAGCAAAAGGGAAGATATAATATTGATCCTAAATGGACATGTTACTTCCTTGGGTTGGTTAGGGTTACATTTTCTAGGACAAAATTTCACTTTTTTGCAGTCTTAAAGAGTTTTTATTATTATTTAGGCAATATCCCCAGCGAGCATAAATAGATCTTCCATATTCCCTCTATAAACACAAAACAGTCTTTCCCTGGGGATTAGATACCTCAAACCTCGCAGCAACTCAAAGCACAAGAGAGTTGAAGGAAAGGGAAGAGAAATGGAAGCGCAAAGGACTATATTCAGACTACGTTTCTAATGGTACTTCAAATCTTAGAGAGTGCTGTGAGTCTACCGGCTGTGAAGAGCTGCTGGCTCATTATGTAACCACAGAATTGTAGAAAAAATGTTGCTGGAGGTCATCTGGTCCAGCCTGCTCGAAACAGGACTAACTTTGTAGTTAGGTCACACTGCTCGTGACCTTTCCGGTCAAATTCTAAATATATCCAAGGACAGAGACTCCACAGCCTAGACGTCTTGGTGGCCTTCTGCCAGTTTACTGATGTATCACTTGCAACAGGAAGTCTGAAATCAGACACAGTACACCAGAGGCAATCTCAAAAATGCTGAATAGAGGTCTATGATAACTTTACCTATCCTGATGGCTAAACTCCTGGTAGTGGAGCTCTGCATGTGGTTGGGAAGAACATACCGTTGATTCATACTCAGCTTGCCCACCAAGACACACAGGCTCTTCTCTACAGAGGCACTTTGCCAGTAAAGAACACAACAACGAAGACATTGATTATCTGAGCCTTTTCCTTGGCCTTTGACACTCCGTCCCATACTCAGCAGCAGGCTCTCGTTTTCATTCGTCTGCCAAAGTTCGGATAGAGCAAAATAGAGGGAATTTGGTACCACATTCACGTTGCCTGTTATAATGCCTCATTCAGGTGCTGTTGGGTGTGTTGTTTCCATTTCCTTACATGCCACGGTGGACAGCATGAATGTAGCCTAAAGAAGCATGCCCCATTTCACACGGTAAGCACTGGTAGGGGCTCGAATAGCACTCTGTCCTCTCTCTTTTGCCAATCTTTCTCTCCAGTTCAGTATTTTATATGACTTTTTGGTGAAAATGCTGCCTGGATTTGCTAGACTGAAGATGCATTAGCAGTGTGCTTGTATCCAAGGGATACATAAACCAGTGCAACTTGCAGCCTCACCTTCTGCAGAGTTCTAGTTTGCAAACCCTGGAGGTTCCTGCAGTCATGCCATTCCTTACATCAACACAGGCATCACATCTGTATTCCTACTGGATCTGATGACAAGCCATTGCAGAGCTCCAGGAGCCTCGTTTGGTGTCTTTCAGCTGACATAGTTTTCCATTTCTCAGGAGCTGGCTCTGGGTCCTTTTATAAAATAAGTAGCAGTTACAGAGATTAGCATCTCAGATCATGAAAGAAATCCCACCACATAATATTTTCAGCCTAGAATAACTGTTCCAAATGCTTAAGAAGTGGCATTGCTTTTCACTAAAGTATTGTTTGCTAGAGGAAATCATTTGAGCTGAGCACTGATGAGCATACAGGCTGCTCTTGTAAGTGAAGCGGTGCTTTATGTTTTATTCTTTTTTAAATATGATTTTGGCAAGTAGAGGAATAAGAAGAAAGTACTTCAATCTCTGAATGACACATTAATGACATATATAATTTTCTGTTGACTTTGCTAACATCAACTTGCAGAAACATTGTTTTTCTGCCTCAGTAAGCAATCCAGACTTGGATTTAGCTGCTTTGTGTGGGTTGTAGTTGTTTATTCATGTTAATGGAGATTAGAGACCTATGAAACGCCCAGCAAGATACCTCACAGTAAACAGTTTCCTGTCTGGTGTGTTAAATAGGTTTGAACAGTTTCTCTATAATATTTAGCACATGCTAATATAAAACTTGAGCATGATCTGATTTACAGATAATCCTTTAGAGTAGTATCATAAAAATGTATGAGCATATAAAATGAAAAGGAAAGGGAGAAGAGCATGTGTTTCTTAATAGACCAAGTACACAAAGTATTGAAGTATATATTTTGTTGCTTAAGGCAAAGTAATAATAAAAATTGCAATAAAAAGAAGTAGAATATTGTTAGACTAGAAATGACCTGTCAACCTCATCTGTAAACCAAAAACAAAGTCACATGTATCATTACTAACACCAGGCATTAGATACTCCAACCACAAGTATCAGACTTTTTAATAAAAAGCAAATATATTATTTATTAGACTGCCTAAAGTCTGGCCAAAGGTGGTTAATATACGTGCTAAAGTACACGTGCACTGACAGGTAAACATGGTCTAATAAGGAGAAAAAAGAACTGAAGTATTCTGTGTATCTCAGGGAAAAAGACAGGTTTTATTTCCCTGAATATTTATTGATCCATTTAGGCGAAACGTTTTTGATCTTGGCAACTGGAAAGGAAGTCTGAGGAACTTCTAAAGACTACCGTCATTGGTCTCCAAGACTGCTGGACGTTACTTCTGAGAACATAAATATCTGGGCTGAGATTCATCTCTTCTACTTTTTAGCTTTCCATGGTTAAAGCACTGGAGTTTAGCTAGGCTTTCAGATGATGATGAGAAAGAAGTTACCTCAAAGTCTTTGGAAATGGATCAACTACACATTGAGAACTGAGAGCTCTTTGATTCAGATCCCTCATGTTGCTTTCCAGACGGAGGTGAGGTGAATACAGGAGAAAGTCTGTATAACCATATATTATGCCCCACCATTCTTACTACAGAAAGGATCATTCCTATTACAAAACCACATTCTCAAAAATTATAAGCAACAGTACGTACAGCAATATGTACTTTAACTCCTGTTCAGGGTTTTCTCCATTTTGGCTTCATCTCCTGTCTCTGTAAGCTCTGCTAAGGTTTTTGGAGCACAGGCACTGCCTTCCTCTGTCTATAAGGACACACTATTGGCATTGTACCAGTAATAAATCCTCATCATCAACAATAGGGAGCTTATTTGCTGTCTTATTTGAAATACTCCAGATGACAGAGGTCGACTTTCAGGCTTAGATTCACTACCCCTTTTTCTGTGGTACTGGCTCATTGATTCCAGTGGGGATTCAATGTTGTAAATGAGGTTAGAATTTAGTCTGCAGTGTTCATATAGTGCCATGCCACAGCAGAACTTGTTGTTTCACTACTTGGAAAGCTGTCTTCATTACGGACCCCTATCTTGGGTTCCCTGTCACATTGATTTCGAAACTCTACTTAATAAATGACGTATTTTTATATTAGAAGTCAAAGGAGACTGTATCTCCAGAGCTTAAAGAACACTCATTACACAAACTTGTAATCGTTGGTCATTACAGAATAATCCTCCTAGAAAATTTCAACTCAAAAGTAGTTCCTTATAGTGCTTGCAAACATCTTTTGCATTTAAATCCTAAAAACTCATGTGCAGATTGTTTTTGAAGAAAACAGGTTGCTGTCAGTAGTTTTAGCTCTAATCCACTGCCTGCTGATTTGAAAGAGTATTAGGGTCTAATACTGCTCCTGCTAATTCAATGAGTAAGATCAGACAGTACATGTAAGGGCACACACGTTGCCTTTATATTGCCTTCAGGTGAGAAAATACCTCTCTCTTTCTTCTTAAGGTGCTTTTTCCTTCCTCAGTTACTGCAGATAGGATCTGGAATGGGGCTTTAGGGCATTCTTTATAGAAGAAGGACAAAAAAGATTGTGTTAGACTTCCATGACTGCTACCCTGAGACCCTGAGAGAGTAGGATACCAAAAATAGCATCAGTGACTGGGTAACAACAGGAATTTTACTCCAACAAAGCAAAATTATTTGTCTGTAAAATGAAGAGAGGAATATTTTAATAAAGTCTCCACTGCTAAGTGTTCTTCTTTTATGGTGCCACTCGGCCTTTGGCAAAAGCTACCCTGCAGACCTAATGCATTTCTTGTGTAACAGCTCAGCTCAGTAAAAAAAACTACACATAATGCTGTACATGACCTCCACAAATTCATCCCTTTTATGGGAATAGAATACAACAAGGATCAATGTAATTACATCTGACATATCCAAAAGACTTTTGGAAATACAACAGCGTTTATTATACTTGTTGTTTTGCGTCACATTCTGATTTATTTTTCAAGTAATATGTTGTATAGGTTTATAAAATACTTGGGGGGGGAGTGGTTAAGGATTAAGTAAATCTGCTCAATCCCTTAGCCACAAACTAAAATGCTTCAATTACTTGGACTGTCATGAAGTTTTGATTGTCTTTAGTGTTTCTCCAGCACTGTTTAGGGCTCAGACCACTCGCTGCAGCAAACACTTTCACTAACAGGAATTTGCCACCACTGTTTCATTCCTACCCTTTGATGAACTCTGTATTTCAGGAAATCCAAGACATTGACTATTTTTGTTTGATTGCTCATTTTTAATAGTTGTATAGTTATTATGTCAGAAAGACAGAACTGATGAAGATGGGGTGAGTCACTGTCTTCCCATCACCAGCAACCACACCCTAAAATGTGGTCCGTATTTGCCACTGAGGGTCACAGACCATCCTCAGAGCAGACACGGTGCCCCTCTCTCTGGGGTGTACCAGCAGACACGCTGGAGGTACAGCCAGCAGGTTGCATGTCTCTTCTGCCCACCCTCTGAGCTGATGGGTTGAATTCCAGTCCCAGTCTGGGGCCTATGCCAGTACAGCATTGAGCTAAAACTGATAAATCTCTTGAATAGGTTACCAACCCATCCACTTGGTTCCCTCACCTAACTTTCACAGAACTGAATCACCTAACGAGAAGACCACATGTCTTTATGCTGTCCTTATAGACATGTCTATAGTAATTCCTGAGGAACCACATCCCTCAGCAACTCTTTCTACTCTTCCCTTATGCCCTTTGTTCTTCGCTCTCTCTATGAGGTTATCCTAGTGTTACGCGTATGGTGACACACAGATTCATACGAAGGCAGGTTCCCAAAGCCTGTAGGCCATGATCCTACAAACTGAGATTTGAGGTTGAATGACTGGACAGTAATTCTCATGACTGACAGGGTCAGAGATTACCAAACAGATGCTGGAGAGAGAGGAGGGGAAAAGCAAAGTGGAGTAATAAATAATCATAAGGAAAAAACTACTGCTCAGCTGTGTTCTGATTATTGGAACAGACGGGAAGTGCTGCTTTACTCCCTAAGAAGCTTCCATTAATTTGGTCTTTTATTTTCATTCTTGTGAGAGTTGACCTCCTGCAGACTTTTTTCTCCATTCCTTCCCAGTTCTTCTGAAGAGGAATAGGCCAGTGATATACCTGCATGCCTACTTATTACAGACATAATGTCGGTAATAGAAAGTAGACAGCTTCTAGGTCCTAAGGCAAATGAATTTGGTGGTTAATACTGATGAGCACATTAAAGAAAGAAAGGCCTGCAGAGAGGGCTTGAGTTGCTGTCTGACATACAAGCTTGTAATAGCACAGTTTTGAGTAAAAAGAGAGGAGAACTCTCCTAATGTTTATAACCAAAATTTCCCATACTTTGAAAGCACTAAAAAAAAGTTTAGTGGCTTTATAGCTGCATAATACCCGGGACTGGTCTATGCTCTCCAGCACAAGTTACTTTGAGATCTCACAGTCTGTTTACTAGCAGGGTGAAGGATGATCTAAAATGCACCAGAGGAAAAGCCAGCAAATACAACAAGAGTCACAGTAATAAGACCACACAATTATTCAGTCTCAGATGCTTGAAATTTTTTTACTTTTTCTATGAAAATCATTATTATTTCAGTTTCTAGTAGAGCTAGAAGGAATTTTAAGTATGGAAATTAAAAAGATGAGAATGGTTTGTCCCACTGCTGTGTATTTTGGCCGTGGCAGTGGAGTAGATCCATGTCCTTCCCATAAGAAGGGTGCTGCAACTGCAGCTGAGGGGGGAAACAGGGTACTGAAAAGAGAGACACAGCATCAAGGAGAACCTCTGGTGTGGTACCGAGTGGAGTTGAGCAGGATGCAAGGGACCAGTAAAAATATGAGAGCAGAGCATATTCTGAAAAAGAATGAGAGAAGAGGGGGACGTCTCTCACAGAAGATAAATTAATAGGAATTATGCAAGTTACCTCATTAAGTAATATGTCTTATCATCACAAAAACTGCATTAACATCAACATTGGTGATGTCTCGTATGCAATCAGATATAGGTTGTGAGCCAGATCACAAACATCAGATACTTACGGCTGAGAGCGGATGCGCATATAAGAAGCCCTTCTGGAGTAAGTGAAACTGTTGCTGCAAGTGGAGAGGCTAGAATCCGGTCCTCATCAGAAGTTATACTTCACTTGAAAATATTACTTTCTAAAAAACTACTTTTAAAAAAATTTAACATCTTTGATTTTCAGAATACAATGACCCAATGTGTTAAATCTCTGGGCTGAAAGTCAGTTTAAGAGTCCTTGCAATCATGAGGCACCAACACCCATCTCCCACAGGTGGCCAGAAGTCAATTCTGGAGCTAAATGTGTGCAACATGACAGAACACCCACGGCACTGACATGCAGCCGTACCTGTCACTCCTCTGTCTCTTGTACCATGCAACATCTTAAGTCCAGCAGGTCATTTCTTCACCCACTCCGTAGACACACAGCTTCTGTACAGAGCTGAAAACCACTGGGGAGATGGGGGGCAACTGTCAGGCAGCCCCAGTCCAGTTCACAGAGAAGCAGTGTTGTGAGGTAAATAATCTTTTTGCACCAGGATTGCAGCATTGACTCTTCTCCCAGGATGCCCACTCCATCCCCAAAGCTGTGCAGTTATAATGTGGGCACAAACAAGAAAGTACCTATAACAAGAAAGTCAAGGAGAAAAGGAAGGTAAATACTGTTCAACACACTGAAAACAACAAACCTGACAGCAGACTAGGACAGAAGACTTGCTATATAGAAGTCTCTGAAAAGAGATTTATACTCAGTGAGAAGCAGAACTAATTGAAAATGCATAAAAAGGAGAGGGTTTGGCAGTCCTCATTAAATTGTGGCTGTTGTTGTAGAGATAAAAGAAACACAGTTTGAACCAAAAGGTTGAGTAGAATTTTAAAATCCAAAGACAAAATTTCCAGTGAATGGCATAGACAGAATTAAGCATGAGAGTTGTTAGATGCTGGTTAGAGTTCCTGATTTATTTTAGTAAACAGAAAGATAAATACATGGAATATTTTTATACTTGAAGTGGAGATAGGTAGAGACTGTTAGATTATTCTTTGATGCTGTTGTGGACCTTGAGGTCAAGCTGGAGAGAATGGCTCAGGAAATAATCTTTCAGCTATGGTCAGAGTGCTGGTCAGGAGGAGCTTTACTTGCTTAGTTACTGTTTACATCAAGGGGTCCAAAACCACAGCTTGCAAGGCCAAGATAAATCATCTGCAGTATATTGCTTTTACAGTGTTTTCAATTAACAATGTGATTCTAAAGGTTCACAGTAGGTCAAAGAAAGCTGGTGTGGAGTTCAAAATGTTCAGGAACCAGTGGTCTGGGGAATTCACTGCTTGGCGGATAAGCAGTAGTCGTCCTTACTTGCAGCACAGAAACCATTACTGAACAGGCAACTTTTACAGTGCTTCCATGCTGATGTCTGACATACCACAGCATTTCTCTGAGCATTACACACAACCTTTGGAAGGGGAAAGAATTACAGCAAGGGCATAATATTAATGATTCAGAATTTCTCGTGTCACAACCCTGAGCACTGAAGCATCTAATTATTAGGCATAACAACTTGCACATAGGCTGTGCCAAATGATGACGGGAGAATTAGACACCTAAATATGGAGTCTGCCCTCTGGGGAAGGTCAGTGTAAGCCAATTGGTGGGAAAAAAGCCAAAGTAGTGCTGTGGGACTGAATTCCTATTCCCTCACAGAATCCAGATCCATGCTACAAGGAAGGCTGCATCCTCCCAAAATGCATACTGAGCCATCATATTATGTGAAATACATTTGTCTTCCAAAACCTGAAGAAGAGAGAGGGTGGGATAAGGCTTTTCTTCCTACAGGCAGGGAAGGAGGCGCAGGTGCTCTCTCTGAATTACAGCCTCGATGTTTAGTGCAGTTGAACCAACTGGTGGAGAGCTGGGATCAAAAAAGCTTTTCTGAATGAGGAATTTAACCATCCATGAAAGCTCCAGGCTCCAAAAGCTTTACCCATTTCTGGTGGGTAAAGTATTTTCTCTATATCCTAATGCAAAAATACAAATTAATTAGCTAAAAAAATAACAAGACTTCTTGTATTTGTGGTTTGATCATTCACTTAAAACAGTAGCAAGTTTCAGGCTTGGCTTGCTGGTTATTTAAGCATATTATGAAAAACAGGCTGCACAGGAAGAGATTGAGAAAATCTCTTTGCAACATCCCCTTGAGCATGAATTCTTGAGTACACATGTGGAGTATCTATACTCATATCTCTCTGAGCAGAGAAGTCTCACACAACCTTTCAAAATCCTTGCTTTTACCATTGGGCAACTGGCAAATTTTCCACAAAGCTCCAGATTTTTGAAAAACACTGACATTTTACAGGGTTTGCAATTAGAAATGTGATGGCATGGATATAAAGTGACCCAGAAGCTCCATTTTCTGAGGGATCTGTGAGAAAATTCAAGGGTTATCAGTGATCTCTAAAAAGTTGGAATTTGAAAGGGCTCTGACAAAAAGATTTTAAATATTGTATGCAATGGAGAGGGAGACAGTGTTTAAAAATGGAGAAAACACATGGAAAATTTATTTGTTTGCTGCCGGTGAAAAGAATGGTAGTGGTCAGTGTTGTGAAGCATTATACCTGACTGACTAAGAGGATCGGTAGAGAGATACCGAACCTCTCAGTAACAAAACATGAATTCAGATAAGAATGGGGTTAGTAGTGACAGAAAGCCACTACCATGTCATTGCAGTGTGCTAATGTTTAGAGATTCATTGGTGGTTGATTTGGTTTAGCCTGGATAAATGCCAGGTGCCCACAAACACCGCTCTATCACTCGCCCTCCTCAGCTGGACAGGGGAGAGGAAATATGATGAAAGGCTCAAGGGTCAAGATAAGGACAGGGAGAGATCACTCACCAATTGCTGTCATGGACAAAACAGACTGAACTTGGGGAGAAAACAAGGAAGTTTAATTCATCACCAATCATATCAGAGTAGCATAGTGAGAAAATAAATCCAGATCTTAAAACACCTTCCCCCCACCCCCCCTTATTCCCGGGCTCAACTTCACTCCCGTTTCTCTCCCTTCTCCCCCCGAGTGGCGTAGGGGGATGGGGAATGGGGGTTGGGGTCAGTTCATCACACATTGTCTCTGCCACTTCTTCCTCCTCAGGGGGAGGACTCCTCACACTCTTCCCCTGCTCCACCATGAAGTTCCTCTCACAGGAAACAATTCTCCATAAACTTCTCCAACGTGAGTCCTTCCCACGCGCTGTAGCTCTTCACGAACTGCCCCAGCTTGGGTCCTTCCCACGGGGTGCAGTACTTCAGGAACAGGCTGCTCCAGCGTGGGTCCCCCACGGGGTCACAAGCCCTGTCAGCAAACCTGCTCTGGCGTGGGCTTCTCTCTCCGTGGGTCTGCAGGTCCTGGCAGGAGCCTGCTCCAGCTCAGGCTCCCCACCGGGTCATAGCCTCCTTCAGGCAGGAGCCTGCTCCAGCGCAGGGCTCCCTGTGGGGTCACAGCCTCCTTCAGGCATCCACCTGCTCCAGCGTGGGGTCCCTTCCATGGGCTACAGGTGGATATCTGCTCCACTGTGGACCTCCATGGACTGCAGGGGCACAGCCTGCCTCACCATGGTCTTCCACACAAGTTGCAAGGGAAGACTTTCTGCTCCGGCGTCTCGAGCACCTCCTCTCCCTCCTTCTTCACTGACCTTGGTGTCTGCAGAGTTGTTTCTTTCACATTGTCTCACTCCTCTAACGACCATCTCACTGCAGTTTTTTTTCCCCTTCTTAAATATGTTATCCCAGAGGCGCTACCACTGTTGTTGATTGGCTTGGCCAGCAGTGAGTCCGTCTCAGAGCTGACTGGCATTGGCTTTATCAGAGATCAGGGAAGCTTCTCTCACCTTCCCACAGAGGCCACCCCTGTAGCCCCTCCACTATCAAAAGCTTGCCACACAATCCCACAACAGTGGCTTAAATCCAGTTACTAACACACAAGAGGTCAAATTAAAAAATACACGATCAAAGCTGGCAGAGGTAGGCAAACTCATTTCTACTCTGCATAACATGCTGCGACCTTTCCGTATCTGAAGGTATCCATTCAAAATCTTGCAAGACTCAAAGCCAGTGTGATAAAGCATTAGAAGTCCACACTGCACAATCCAACGAACAGAGGACTTTAGTGTCCTGACCATTGATTCAATATCTCTCATGTGTAATAATTGCAAATTTCCCTATTTAAAGTATATAAACTGTGCAATGCCAAGCTTTTACAGCCTGCAGAGGCAGTGCCTGGCAGCTGGGAGGGTGAGGGTTCAGTTGTCCATGGACAGAGCAACTCAGGCAAGCTTTTGGTTTCTTTGCAAGAAAGGGGCTATAACTACACTCAGCTGAAAAAAATTACTCTGCCAGGACACTTGAAGAGGATGGAATACTGTAGCACCCCCTCCTTCTTTCAAGGTTTGGGGTGGTTTAGCACTAATGGAAAGCTGAGTTGTGAAGAGCCTTGAGTGAACTCAGAAGAGGCTTTTGTTTTGCTAGACTTGAAGTACGTGAATTGTTTAATTTTTCCTGGATTTATCCGATCAAGCTCAGAAATTCCTGAAAATTGGAAAAGAATGAAAAAGACAATTAGATCAAGGAAAAAAATGGTAAATACTCCATTGCAGCTAGTAAATTCCACTGATGTGTTTTCTCAAATATATTCTAAATAGAAAGGCATGAAAAATGTTATGAAAGAGGAAAGACCTGAATTTCAGAGGCAAAATAACAGTGCATGCTCCCAGAAAATTTACTCTCTTGACTACTAACTAGAAAGGGACACTAAGATCCTGGACTGTGGTAAGTCTCCCAGTGCATAAAAGTTGCACAAAGGAATTATTATTACCTTAAAGCGAAATTTCTTAGTCTTATCTAATTGTATGTATATGTGTTTATGTATGTGCAAGAATATACTAGAGTAGTTTTTACTCATGGTGTAACAGATTTAGAGTTTACACTAGAGAAAAATTAACTGAAGTATTCGATATTTGGCAGAGATCCCTAGAGAATCAGGCCAGTAGCAGTGTCACACTGACACAACATGTTTTGTGGTCTTGCCTGAAATAACGTAAAAATAAAACTGGCCCATGAGCGGCTGTGTTGACAAGCGAAAAATTAGCTTGGCCTAACTGGCCGGTGCTGAATGTGACCAATAGCCTGTTTTCAAATGAAGTGAAAATATTTGAAGTAAAACAAGTAATAAGGAGAAAGCTGGGATGATGGGGAGTTCTGATTATTTTTAAAGAGAAGAAGATAATTCAGTTTATTATTTCAAGAAGATTTTTGAAACATTTTTGCTATCAGTATTTTAACATATTAAACACCAGTGTTATCTAATGGGACGAAATATGCGGAAGGAAAACCAGAATGTTTTCTAGGTACGAAGCGTGTCAAAGGCGAAGACAAACCTGTACTGCAGGGTGAATACTTTGTTTAGTACCTTGCTGAAAAAAGCACAACAAGGAGTTCCCAATTTTCTGGGAATCATCCCTAGATCTTGACCTGCCCATTAGAGCACTGAACAGCATTAATGCCAGCAGTGGCTAAAACCACTGTCAGTCCGAGTTTCACTTGAATGTGGGCACAGCTGGGTTTGATTCCCAAGCGAAATCAGCTCACTGATCTCGGTGCTGTGCCCAGTAGCTGTCACAAAAAAGGCATGGCTGTCCTTGCAAACTTCCACAGTGCTTTTCTAGTGTTAGCGTGATTTATACTTGGAGCAGCTTGACCTGGTGCCTAATATATACTTGAGAGAAATTTAGGAATGGAATGGCAGATCAATGCTTCGTTTTGACTTCACTGCTATTTAGCATGAGCATTGCAACTAAAAGTAAATCTGTAGAAGAAATTAATTACATAAAATTTTCAGCAGTATTTCTGGGATGAAACAGTAACACTGGACTCAGACTGCACCTAATCACACCTCTAACAGGAGAATTCTACCCTCCCCTCCACTGAAGAAAGGTAGCACGTTGAAACATAGCCCTGGGCTTCAGAAAGGTGCGTTTGAATCTGCACAGAAATCTGTGCTTCACAGCTCAGTCCTAGTTTTAGTCACACTGCTGAAAAGTTTTACTAAACAGTGTGTTCCTAGAAGAATGCAGAAACGTGTGGTTTTGTCATCTTCTGTGTGCTCCTGAGGGGTCTGAGGGATCAGAGAACATCCACAAACCAAGGCCAGGTGGGGGAGATGGGGGATATTTAGCAGCTGCCTTTGGAATCATTTCCCAGGAAGGACATGTCAGACCCTAGTCCATCCTGCTGGGAATCAATGGAGCCTGCAACTGGACTCTTTACAGCCAACCTTGCTATAGTCAGTAAATCTCACATTGCTCTCATTTACTACCTGTGCTGTGGGTTCTTTATTCAGTCTTTACTAGGCAGTATCACCAGGGCCTCACTTGAAGGCATTGCCCATCTTTCTCTTTCACCCCCAACGCTGAGTGTGAAGAGTGGCTAGATAATGTGGTACTTTTGACAGTGGGGCTTTTGATATCCTGATATTCATGTTGCTTCCAGTTAATGCCTCAAGTAGCAACTGCTGGAAATTCTTTGTTCTCTACTGTATTTGTACCCATTTATCTAAAATGCTGAGTGTTTGAGATTGGTGTGCATTCATCCTGGTTCCTATTTCTCCACGATATATAAAACGCTCTGTCTTAACTTTACATTACTTTTTAGTCCAGTTCTCCCAAGTAAGGATTTTCTGAAAGGACAAAGAAAAAAAAAAGGAAAAAAAAAAATCTCTAAAAATTTGTATTCACAGGACTAACAAAGGTGCATTTCTTTTAACCTCAGTGATGGTACAAATCTAGGAGCGCATTTTATTCCTTTGGTTAGCACAGGTGCTGGGTGAACTATGCCATTTCAATGACCATTTTGTAAGGATTATGTCGTGACAGTCATAAAAACCCCCATGCTGTGCCGGAAGCCTGACAGCTCCTTTTGCTGTCAGTGATCCAGATCTGAGAAGTGAGGCAAATTTTACCAGCTCCCACCAATACAGATTTGGACAGAGAAATAACAAGGGTGAGAAATCACATATTAACATTGTCAATAATAATGGCTTACTGTCCAAGCTGGAACCAGAAAAATAAGCTATTCTGAACTTGTCCATACCTCTTCTTTGATAACTGTGTGCAATTCTGGTCTTGTTTTCTAGTAAATAGCATAAAAGAATTGGAGAAGATTCAGGAAAGGGCAAAAGGTGTGATCAGATTTAGGGCATGGATTCTGTATGAGCAGAGTGGGACTTGCCAGGCTAGAAAAGAGAGAAGGTAAATAGGTATGCAAACACAAGTAGCAGGAGGAGGATGGCTAGAGATCACGCACGGGCTGCTTTTTTTTGAATAGAAGGACCTGGTTGGGGACATTGTATCAAGCAAGGAAACACAGCCAGAACAGCTAAAATGACACTGACCAAGGAACTACCAAACAGTGATGTGAATGCCAAAAATGTGCAGGGATTTAAGGGGACAAAATAAAGCCCATGGAAGTGCAATCCACTAAGGATCACTAGCTACAAAGAAATTACAGTCCTGGTGCTTTTGAGTTATTTGTAGGTAGCTGGAGGCTGGAAGAACATTCAAGGATATTTTCGTGTACTTAGCCTGCCCTTTTTCCCTGTATGTTTGTTTGCTTGCTTTAAGTTAAATTTTGGAGACTGAGTTCTAGGCTAGGTGAAGCTTTGGTCAGACCTGTTACTAGTATCCTTTCATTCATTTCTAAGCCTTGAAAGAGCTGGTCAGTTTATCCCATATATGTACCTGTGTGTGGCTGCATGCATGACAAAAGAACTGCTGAATAATTAGATCCTGACTAAATGAGTGATATAAGTCATTGATCTTTCAGAAGCAAAGACTTTGGAATATTCTTTTCTTAGGGAAGTAAGTTAGAATTGCAGGAGCAAAGCTCAAATCATCTTTTTTTTTGTTTTTCTTTGAGTTGCTTTCGGCTTCACATAAAATAGAATGAAAAAAGGGAATGTCTACATCAGACTCCAGAAAATGCAAAGTATCTGAGTGACAGAGGAAAAGTATATTCTTCCTGTAATCATTTGTACCATCTTATGCATAATTATCCAGCCAAGCATTTATTCTCTGCTTATCACCATGGTATCTTAGAGACTTCAAATTCTGAAGTAGTACAACAAAGTAATGAATGAATTCTATGTTAATTAGATATAGTATTCTTAGGACTGAAGATTATTTTAGGAAATGAAGATGTTTTTACTTACCTCTGTCTCATTCTTCCAAATCTAGCCCTGGATCATTTCACATTCACATACAGTGGTGTTTTAAAAATAGAATTACCTCCTAAACAGCAACTTAGATACTTTTCAAAATTGTAAATGTACAGGTTGAATCCTTAAGGCAATACACTTGAAATGCTTATTTTGAAATTCCACTTAAACTTATTACCAGTAGCAATTTAAATTATCTGTTGTTGGATGTAATGTTGAAATAAATGACTAGTTAGTGTCAACTTGCCAGCATTTAGTCTCCAAGCAGCTTGGAAGCTCTAGGGAACAGCTTTATAACAATTCACAGCACCCTCCTTAGACAAGGACACCATTTTGCAATTGTCAGATATTATTTGACATCTCCATAATACTGCTTTATGCATAGCACTTCTTTTTCTACTCTCAGAATGGATAATTCCTATTCTTCACTAACGATCTATTTTAACTGATTTGAAGTTTAAGTGGTTAACTGGTATTTGCTCCCTTGCAGCATATCTGCTTAGTCCTGTAGCAAGCCTTATTGTGCAGGGAGTTAACGGAGATCGATTTAGTCACACGTCCGTGATAGCACAAAGGCAGGGCTTAACCAGTCACTCCTCCTTTCCAGGCTGTGTGGCAGTCCAGCTGATGACTTTTATTGCTGACATAGAGTCCTCCACCCACTGCACTAAGCATAAAATCCCACCAAATACATGGCAGATCTCTCACCCAGTAAGCATCTCCACCACAGAAGCCGGTGCTAGAAGCCTCAATACTGAGAGACTCCATAACAGGCTGTGATGTTCCATCATTTGAAATAAAATCCAAAAAAGGGTTTGGATGCACAAGCCAATGCCTGCCATCGTGTGCAGAGACTCTCAGAAGTGATTGTCACAGTCTCAGTGCCACCTTTCAGCAGGAGAGGGTTAGGGTGTTGCTAGGGGCCACACAGGGTGAGGGGACCTGCACTCGTCGCAAAAGCCTGCTACCATGCCAAAGGTTGTGTGAGCTGCCCTTGCCTGCAAACTCTAAAAAATTATGATTTTCACCTAAGGGTGTGGAGGATTGTGAGAACCACCATGATTTAGATAACACTAGGAAAGGCAGCTTGCAACATTTGCACCAAGAATGCTTTTTCTGCTATGTTGCTTTTCTAAATCATAAAAAGTGTCTGATCCATTCAGAAATATTCTTCTTCCTGAAAACAAACATGCTTATTTTTTCCTCTGAAATCTAGAAAAAAAACCAAAACAAAACGCCACCTCAGTAGTACGTCTGGGTAACTGCAACGCAGCTTGTAGGTGTCAGCTGAACCATAGCTCTGGTAGCTTGAATAGCCCCTGTACAACACGAACCAGACATCACACTTCTGTGATGCTTTGCAGCAGCTCAGGAACAGTTAGGGCATCGGATTTTCCTATGGAGTGAGGGAGAGATGACAATAAAAAGATATTTTTTACCTTTTTGTATTTAATATTTGTGGTAAACAAAAACTGAAGGAATTTGGTTATCTGGATGTCTGACTTGGCTGCAAGAAGCCAAGAGTGTCTCCTTGGGCAAGTCTCTTAACTTCTCCACGCAAAAGTTCCTTTATTTGACCTCAAAGTACTAAAGCCCACCTTTACAAATCTGTTTAAGCTTCTTGGATGATAGCCCTGGTGCACATGGGAAAAACCCCCCAAAATCCCTGAATTTTATTAGAAATTCTGTATTTCAGAAGCCACTAACTCAGCCAGGTGCAGGGGCAATAGTTTGACTCCCTTGCACTGCAGGCTGGAAAGCCTAGGGAGCACTGCCGCTCTTGAGAAGCAGATGTGGGTTTCATAATTCATGAACAATCATTCTGGCCAGCGTTTGGAGGAACATTTGTGGACCCCAGAGGGTGCCACGTCCATCACAACTGAGCAGAAGAGAGGACTATTGCACCAGAAGGCCCTTCACAGCAGTAAAACCAGCTGGGAAGATTATTTGCAATTCCATGCAGAATCTCCCTAGGTTGGAATAAAATTTGGAATAATCTATGTCATGTTCCACATCTCACACTAACAGCAATATTTTGTGTTATTAGAAATGACTTTTCCAAAGTCATTAGGCTATTTTAAGACCTAGGTAAGGCTGCAGATTCATCATGATTACTGTTAGTGTCAGAGAGGCTGGGAATTGCTTTTCTTGCCTGCTCCCCTATGCCGGTGCATAAGCACGTGCTCGATGGGGTGGCTGGCTGCCGAAACGCACGGGCTGACGAGCAGCTGTGCAGTCTTCGCTGAGAGTCTCACCAGGGCAGCCTCTGGGGCTCTGCCTGCGGCTGCTGGAGAACAGAAAATGGCCATTAGCCGAAGCGGGAAGCAAGAGGGCAGATGCATCATCATCCCACCCAGGTGGGTACAGTATCCACCCTGCGCAGAGCAAGCAAGCACCTGGAGGATGGGAGGGTGGACCATGTCCTGGAAAGGCAGAGCACCATTCTGTTAGTCAGCTCCAGCACAGAGAGTGTGAACTCTGCCTGGGTGATGTGCTAAATCCACTGGGAGATGTAATTTGTCTCCCACACACGAAAAAATTATGCTGTGCCGGCTTCTACAAGATTGTTTAGTTTCCATGGTTTTTGTATTGTTTTCATCGTTCTTCGGTCATAAATTCCCTTGCTTTTAAAATGAATATTACCAATTTAATTGCAATGACTTTTCGTTTATTTCACAACTCTGTTATTTTTTGACGTGTTTTACATGTTTGAAAACAAAAATGTTGCTAGCTTTCCTTTTCAGCAGATAAGATGCCAGCAGCCAACAGACCTCAATCAATGCAGATTTTTGTTTTTAAAGAATGTAAATGAATTCGAAGGAGGTGGGAGAGGGCACATGTATTTGTAACACTCATTTTAAAATGTTTTTGCATTTGCATTTATTTTTAATGTCGTTTATGCCCTCTAGTGTCAGAAAACGTCATAGCAGCTAGGTTTTTTTAATATCGACAATTTCTTTCCTGAACTGTATCTGTCAGTATCAGCCTAAACTATCTGATCTTTGTAAAAATGCACATTTTGGATTTATTCCTACTATACGTGTCCTACAATGTCACAGTTTTGGTGTAGAGGTCACCTGGAAGAGTGTTTCTATCCAAAGTAACCTATTCCAGATGTGAATTTCTGATCTGTCAAACACACACAAAAATATTATTAAATTACAATTTCTGTGATTACTTATTTCATCCTTCAGAAAACACTTTTTTTTTGCTTGGAAAAATTTTACTTCTGTCTTCAAATAAACAGAAGTTAAATAAGCAGCATTGTCCCTCTCATTTCTTAAGATTATTAAAGAAAAGACCTTCTCTGCTTACATCAAGGAAAAAACAGCCAAAAAATACACTCATGTCAATTATAATTCAGATGTTAGACATGAAATATGCCATCTTAGAGCCATCAAAAACCAGTCTTCATTAGATTCAGGAATAAGATAAATAGCCGATGATGCCACAAATACAGCCTTTGTTGTCTGAGATCTCCTGAGTTATGGAGATGCAACATCAGATACATTCCACTGATCAGTTAGAAAAGCAGTATCACTTCGGGAGGTGGATGTCTACAGGTAAGCTCTGACGAGACAATGCTTAGATTACAGACTGGGCATTTGTAAACCCAAATACTTTCATGTTTCCCAAGATCCTACAACAGCTGAGCCTTTTGTGTGTGATGGCAGTTGCGTTCCGTGCCCCTATATCTGTCATGCAAAGTGCTAAATCACGCCCATGTTACTCAGACCAGTACTCTGAAAGATCCAGTATTTGCAAAACGAAGCAATCCACTGGCTTGCTGCCTTGCCTTGCAGTAAGGAGTCAAATACGCACAAGTGGTCTGTCACCGGTTAAATACAAACAACTGAGACAGAGAAATGTACCTTTAAATTCATCCATCCCTGTACAACGTCACTTAGTGAACAGATATCCACAGACTGCAAGCAATAGCACGTCTCACCTGTCTGAACTACGTGTAGTAAAACCTAGACATTAGTCTGATCGTGTAGTTTCTGACTTGTGATTTGATAAAACTTGATTGACAGATCCAGTTTGTCATAGCCTTTTCCTTTCCCTTTTTGGCTAACGAAGTAGAATGCACCTGATTGATAGCAGGGAATCAGTACAACATCTCTTTTTCTTCACTCATCCAGAGCATACAATATTGGGATGACACTTCTGACATTACAAAATTAGATTGTCAGTACAAACCATAAATGCCCAAAGACTGACTTGAGCTTTGGCCATAGTAATAGACATATGTGAAACAGACTATATACAAAGTTATGAAAAGACTGCAAGTAGGGAAAAAAAGCACATAAAGGAGAGTATGTTTGCAGGGTAGCACTAGATAAAACCTTGAAATAGCTCTCTTTTGAAAAGTGACTCTGTGAAAATTGCTTAATAAGATTCCATATTTGTTGTGTCTCCATGACTGAAGAAATCAGATTTTCTGCAGAATTCAGAATTTGTTTTAGAGATCAAGTATAATTTTTCTGCTTTGAAATACAAGCACCACAAAACAAGCACTCCATCTAAAAATGGAGTTATGTTCTTTTTCAGTTTAGACTGTCGAAGGAATAAAGCAATTGCAAGTGGGGTAGAGGAAGAAAATTTTTCATCATTTTATGTCATTCACTTCCATTGGTGGCATTCAGTGATGTATGAGGTAGAACTAAAGGTAATGTTAATCCAGCAGGAGGAACTGCATTAACAATTCTGGTCATGCCTACACTAGACTAAAATCCATGTCACTGTCCCAGAGGAGAGCAAGGCTAACCAAGGCAAGTGTAGTAAAAACTTCTTTTTGTCACAAAAGTGAGCAAATATGTTTTTCACCCTGTGCAGGAAGGCTAATTTCTTGGAAGTCATTTTTTCTGACTGTAATTTTATTTAAACCTCTATAACACAATGTTTATCAACAAATAATTATGTAAGAGTTATTAGTGGTGTGAAAGATATGATCAGCACTAAAAAATGGACAAGCAACATTACCTTTGGAAAATGTAACCGCATTAGAATTTATTCAAGCTGAAACAGAAAAATAATCAAATGCAAGGTATTTTAAAATAAGCAGTATATCCATTTCCCTGTCCTTTTGCCCAAAAGGTAAGAAAACCATTGCAAAATACCTTCATGTATCAAACAATCCTTATTTTTTTATTTCACTCCATAACACTGAAATGCTGTGAAAAGGCATCTCCTTATGCCACTAGGTAAGTCCACAGATAAGCACTGAAATGTTAGAGATGGATCAGCTAATAGTTCTTGTCACCACTCCCAGAGCATCAGTCTGTACTTGATTCACATAATTATAGTGTCACATTATCAACAGGATGAACTATATCCCTGAGCAGCTTCAAACCAAATTAATTAGAGCCAGCAGTACCTTCTGTCCACAGCAGCTGCCGGTGACAATGTGAGCTTATGAAGGTTCAGCAATTTAGCATTTCAAGTGATAGGCATCTAAATATAGGATTACGAATCTAATTTAAGAGATTGGTTCCAGTAGTACTGGGCGTGTGTAAATTTTGCATTTCAAGATCTGGTTGTGTCAGGTGTGTGTAAATATATATTGCCTTTTAAACAGCTTTCTGTTGGTACACTTTGATTCAATTCAAGAAAATACTTGGATTGTATCTAAAAGAATGAAGTAAAACTAACAAATACTGTAAACTGGCTATGAGTATCAGCGATTTGATCCTTGGACTTCTCCCCTGAGCTCACCACCCTGGCCCATGCCGATCGCTCTCCTCACTGTTCTGCCTGAAAAAAAACGGGGTCAGTTAGGTGTTGTGGATCCCATTTGTCAAAGGGACCTTGAAAGATCGTTTATCCACTTCCCTGCCCACAGGTAAGAACAACTGGGCATGCATCACTCCTGACAGCCGATAGTCAGCTCTGGCTTTGGGAAGACAAGCACTAAAAATGCCGGTGTTGTGAGGTGCAAATGTTGGTGTGAAGGAAAGCATGACTCTCTTTCTAGTATTTTTCTAGTTTTATATGTCTTGCAATTAAGACCAGCTAAATTAATAATTTATAAGATGAGTTCTATTACATTATGTATTTTTATCCAATCTTGCATGTCACAAAATCAGAAACTAATGGCATTCAGATTCTGAGGGAGGGGTTTATTTGCAGAAATATTGATGTATATTTTCCTGCGAATATTTTATATTTGCACAGGCTTTGTAAAGCAACTAAATATTTGTTTTACACAACATAATCTTTGTCAATAGTCTAAGACTTGGTCATCTATATTATGTATGCCTGGATGAAAACTTATTTGAATTATTTACATTAAACACCTTTGTCTTATCTTACAAAATGCAAACCATTCATCTTCACCTACAAGGCGACACACAATCTCCTTCTAACATATGCTGAGCTCTCATTGCTAGAAGGTGATCTCTAACCCCATATAGATTCTCCATCATCTGATATCCTCATCCCTTTATCCCATCCTTCTCATGATTAGGTGCACAATTTGGACCATGTGACTTGAAGACTCCTCTCATCTTCTCTATTATTTTTCCAGTTCCTACTGAACAAACTGGTTTTGTTTGCCAGGTAGCATTTTCCAAATACTGCCCCTCCTGCAGTTTTATTTCTTACTTTTTCTTGTGTTAGCAGTTTATAAATTCTTTGTAATAGGGAATGTGCTATCTCTGCTCACAAGCATACTAAACTCACAAGCTACAATCAATGTTTAATAACTTAAAATCCAATAAAGTTAAAAACTGAATGGTACTTGAAAGTAATTTATCACTTTATTAAACCCTTTAGTATGTAATTACATACTTGTCCTATAGAATATGGCACTCTATAGAGTGCAAAGAGCTGATATCTCTTAATAAGCTGTCACCAGAGTACCTTTACATACTTCAGTAGCTCTATGTTCTTACTTGCTGGATGAAACAATATCCAGCATCACAAAGAAAGGTGGTAGCCTTAGTAATTCTGAGCACTGCCAGGATTTGCAGTTAGGATTTGTTTGGTTGCTTGCTTGTGGCTGGAGTTTTTCATGTTTGTTTTTGGCTAGACCACAGAAGGGACCTCTGGAGGCCAGCTAGTCTAGCCTCCCACTCAAAGGCAGCCTATCAGCAGCAAAAGGTTAGGTCAGCCATGCTTATGCCAAGTGTTGAAAATCTCCAAGGATAGAAACTCCATGATCTCCTGGACAACCTGTTCCAAAAATGTGCTACCCTCCTAAATGAAAGTACTAGATCAATTTAAGTGAGACAACACGTTATTCAGCTTGGCATCTAACTCACCAAGTGGTCTCCCTAGGACCTTGCCGATGGAAAGTGATGAGTTCTTCCAACAAGTAGACAGAGTAAGGTCTTAATTTCAACACTGATTTTTGTTTTTGCTTAGCAACTCCATTGCAATAGAGGCAGCCTGGGAAGACTATAGCAGGTAAAACCCAGATGCTCACATTTTAATGGACAGGATAACCAACATTAGCTTCAAATTAAAACTATATGTGCACAACACTGGGCATGCTGTGTATGTATTCATACGAGTATAAAGTACTATTTATATGCAAGAGAAGTAAAATTTATTTTTGCAGTTAATTCAGCTTGAAATTCAATATTTAGAAGAGACTTGGTCTTTACTAAACATTTTGTTTTCTTTAACACAGATATGGTGACATGGTGCCGAAGACAATAGCTGGCAAGATTTTTGGTTCAATATGCTCCCTGAGCGGGGTCTTGGTCATTGCTCTGCCAGTTCCTGTAATTGTCTCCAACTTCAGCCGTATCTACCACCAGAATCAACGAGCAGACAAGCGCAGGGCACAAAAGGTGAGCTCCTAATTTTTCCCCTTTCTGTTGTTGAGCAGTAGAGAAAATACTACTTTCTACAGGCTATGCATCTTCAAAGTGAGTATTTCTTAGCCAAAGGGCTACTATATGTATGTGCTACGTGCCTAGCCCATGTCCTAGACACAAATACTGTGTTGTTTTTAGTGAGGGGAAAAAAAAAAAAACCAAAAGCAACAAAAAAACCCAGTTCACCTGTCTTTTCTGTCAAAATTTACAAATCCTTTATTGTGGTATTTCATCCTACTTGTTACACAAGATCTAGTATTTTCAGGAAATAGCTGCAGTCCCACCCACTGAAGATTCTTCTGTGTTTTTCAGGCAGACTTTCCTTCTACCAGAGTCTTCTGAGAAAAAACAAAACGAAAAAAAAAAACCACCACTAATAAAGGGTTTCTAACGTCTATCCTAACAGCCTGCTTCACTAATCCATGCATTTAATTCCCAGGTTCAGTCTCTGGGGAATCTGATTATTCAGGAACTTGTCTCCTCAGCTCCACTTTGCCTAAAAGGCTTCAGAAAAAGAGCTTAATCAGGAAAAGCCAAAAGCAAGTCTTTTTTTTCCAGCTTCCTTGATTAGCCAAGTCTCTCACTAAAATATTAACTAGCTTTACAAGAAGACAGTTTCCCTCCCTGATCTGTATGGGCAAGGTCAGGAGCCAGGAAGAACTATTTACCGGGAGAGATGCAGCCAAGCCTTAGCAGTCACCTTCCACTTCACTGCCAATGTACTAGTCCCATTCCACTTCGCCCAACCCTGTAATGCTAAGCAGCTCAAATAGCCTCCATTGGCACCTGAAGCCCTGAAAAGGGGGTCGAGATACATTACCTTCTGCTCTCCTGCTGAAGGTAGTTGGAAGGCTCTGGGTTCAACACAGGCTGCAAGATTGCCAAGGATGAGGTGTCACCACTCGGGCTTTTTGTGGTCCCATGGCCTCTCTTCAGAGGTCCTGAGTCTCCAGTGATCCAGGGAGAGTGAGACCATTGCCCACAGAGGTGTGCAGGCAGGCCACAGCTGGGGACTACATACACAGAGCAGGGAACAGCATCTGCCTCAAATAGACACCACCACCAGGCTTAAAGATACAAAATGTTTGTGTGTTTCTTTCTGGCCACCTTTTGGACTCATTTCTTCATAAAAATGATGTAAATGTACGCAGTGATACCATTCCCAGAATATCTTAAAATCAGGAGAAACAGAGGTGCATGGCCAAGAAAGTCAGTCATAGGCCCAGGCTGAAGATATTGCACCCTGTAATGGCCACATCTTGGAAGAATGCTGTCAGATGAGGAAAATGGCCATAAAAGAAACCAGGCATATCACAGAAATGTCATACCTTTCTAGAAACCTGATTCTGAATATAGGCTGCTTCAGTGATGCAAATGCCATACCTTACATACCCACTAATTCCACCCACCCTTCTGCGTGCTGTTTCGTCCCACATGCTAGTTCCAGCTGTGCATTCCCTTCTCCCACAGCTGGAACATGCCAAGAACTTCTGTTTTTGTCAAGAACTTTTCCACTTCTGTTTGCGTAATGGCAGCAGACAGAGAAAGAACAGTATGTATCAGGCAGAACACAGTGCTTCATTACTGTGAATGCCTCCGAGCATTGCGCCAGTCACGGGTAACAGATCTGCTTGATCCCAGCAATCAATGTGCCTGTTCTGAGCTTTCATAATAACTGCAGACACAACCAGCCTTACTTCAGATAGAAGCTGTCTCTTTTTGCATGTCCTGAAACAGATTTTTCTATGCCTGCTTTACACTTGCCAGTGAAAAAGAGATGGGCTCTAGAAAATACCTTGCAAAAATTAGATTGGCAGACGGGCTGCTACTCCCCATAATCTATTCCTGAATTAAAACTGCTTGAGTTAAGAACTGACTTTTTCTCCTTGCAAAACAGTGAGCTCGTATGCTTCAAACAGGAATGTCTCAAGTGATAAATGGCAATCCTGCCAAGTGTCTTTTCCCCTGCTCCCCAGAACAATGCCAACAGTAAGGATAGGAGATTTCCTCTGACCAGGTTTATGCCCTTCTTGCTCTGGAGAAAATGGCTTTAAGGTCTGATTAACTTAGCACTGGATGTGTGCTTCATCAGTATCTCCTTTTGTGAAGCTAATCTCTCTCAATCTAAAATGACTGAGATATTGAATTGCATATTGCTCTGATGGACTGAAAAAAAATTTTAAAAGGCACTTCTTGAGTGCTGTGTAGTCCATATTTAGCAATATTTAGCTATGAAGTGCAGCCTTGCATTTCATAGGAGGGTTCTATTGCATTGTATAAGAACATTCAAGCAAAAAGGTCACATTACTGAAGTTTGAAATTCCTTCTTCATTCAATACAATAGAACCTTTACACAGTTTTCTAAAATAAACGTTTCCCTAGGGACCAACCATATTGCTGTTCGCTAAGGCTGAAGAACATAAGCTTGAAAGAAGGTGCTGTTTCACAGAGCACAGCATGAAGCCCTGCAGGCGATGGTACCTCCTGCTGGCTACAACAGCTTCCATCTGATTGAGAGAGTTATATATTAGAATTGTGAAACTTGCTTTATCAATATCTCATACAAAAGTTTAGTCAAGGTAGTCTTCAGAACTGGCAAAACATTTGGACTGGAAGGAAACTCAATAGAAAGTTCTCTAGTGAAGACCTGAAATCTAGTCCCAGGAGCACTGGTAATTTTAAGCAGAAAAAATATTGTCAATTATACTGGGTTTGTTCAAGAGCCATGTGACCACCAGTAAATGCATTTAGTGAGTTCTGCACAGTCATTCAAAATTAGACAATTTCATTTTCTCCCATCTTCTCCTAAGCATTAATGTGCACCCTCTTTTTGCCAAAAATAAACAAATGGAATTCCAGTCCAAATGTAAATAATCCAGAATAGATACTGAAATTCAGGACAGAACTAATTATGCCCTGAAGTCTTACTAGCCTCTTCCTCAACCAGATTTATCACAACTGAGACAGTTTTGAAGAATCCTATTTGTGGAGCTCTTCTCAGCTAGAGACAACTTCAAGAGCCCAAGCTGTTTTGGTTTCCCATCAGTGCCTTCAGGTGGCAAAGTTATGATAGATGTGATATGACTGGTCCATGTATAAAGCAAAGGAGGGGAAAGGAAAAAGGAAAGGAAATTAAAGGAAAGAAAAAAGAAAGATTTAGGTAAACTTGGATACTATTTCCTATTCCATATTTGATAGGTATCTAAGGTTAAGATGTGGCTAGACCTTCACAGTGCCAGAGTCACTAGGATGACTACCAGCACAGAGAAGGGAAAGGAGAAGGCATGGTTATCCTATTGGAACAAGTGACTGCTCCATCCCAACGTACTGCAGCAGCTCTTACGACGACAATGTTCTCCTCACCCTGAATAAAGCATTCCTTTCTTGATGCCTTCCTGTTTTCCATACCTCTATTTTTCTGCATCTTTTGAAGACAAGAGCCTTGTGTACCCTTAGCCAGCAAGTCCTGAGTGTGGGTCGATCTGCCCATTATTATTCATTATCTGATAACTGGAAGAGCCTTAATTTTAGTTGCCCAAGCGCTTTGTCCCTAGAGTGACTTTGCACAGTCCTCAACAGAACATCCAAACAGCTATCATCAGCTCCAAAACCTGCCTTAATACATAAAATTCAACCTGAATCTTTCATGTGAGTATGGTCTTCTACCTTCACATAGCAAAATATATCCTGAAGATTGGCTTGCCTTTATTATTTATTGGTTGTACATGATGTATTTATCTGTCAAGTTATGAATAATTAGTTACTAGATAAATATAAGTAGTTCTAGGATAAATTGCATGAACAACTGCTTAACAACACCTGGCAGTCTAGAGCTGAGCATTTGTAGTAGGGAACCCTGCTAGCCATTATGACTTCTTTAAATGAGATAGGCTATTAGTCTCAGTGGGGTTTCTGAGACATAACTAACACAATAACTTACCCAAGATCTTTGAATTTCATACAAAAGCTTGTAAAACTTCTGTTTACTGAACAATAATTTGAATAGATTGTGAAAGCAAGGCACAACTCAACAAATACATGAAGCTTATTTAAATCCTTATCTATTAATGTACAGAGTAAACAGCATTTTCTTCTCTACTGCATGCTGACACCCTATAAATTATTGTCAGCTAATCTGAAGTCAATTATTTGCAATTACTGAAAATTAGAAAATCAGACCATGAAATGTGGGCTTGATTTTTTGCTTGAAAACAAACATGTAGGATAGATTCATGAAAGGCCAAGCAAAAAATTGTGTAAACAACAATGTGACTGACTTTTGGACAGTTTTGGCCATTGCTTTAGGACCAGCAGTGTTGTGGCTTAACCCCGGTTGGCAGCTAAACACCACCCAGCTGCTCACTCACTCTTCCCCAGGAGGTTGGGGGGAAGAATCAGAAGGGTAAAAGAACAAAAATTTGGGGGTGAGGATAAAGATGGTTTAATAATCTTTGAAAAGGAGGGGAAAAAAACCACTACAGCGGGAGACGAAGAAAAAAAACAAACCCAAGAAAAAAAAATGATGCAAAAGAAAACAATTTCTTGCCATCAACTGACAGATGCCCAGACTGTCCCAGAGCAAGAGCAGCCCCTGCCAACCTCCACCCCTACCCAGTTTTATTGCTGAGCATGTTGTCATATGGCATGGAATATCCTTCTGGTCAGCTGGGGTCAGCTGTCCAGGCTGTGTCCCCCAACTTCTTGTGCACCCCCAGCCTACTCGGCAAGACAGTCTGCAGAGCAGAAAAGGCCTTCATGCTGTATAAGCACTGCTCAGCAACAACTAAAACACCCCCACGCTATCAACACTGTTTTCATCACAAATCCAAAACATAGCCCCATACCAGCTACTGTGAAGAAAATTAACTCTGTCCCGACAAAAAGCAGTACACACAGAAAGACTGTGAAGGAATTCTTATCTTTTCATTGTACAAGATCATAAAAAAATCATAACCATAAGGTAAGTAATTAGTAATTTTTCAATTTTGATAGTAAGATACTTGCGTAGTGTGGAAAGCAGCAGAAGAGAGCCAACAGGAGTATCTAAGTACTAAATTACCTGGGCTACCTAGGCTTCCTGCATAGCAAACTGAAGAGATGCTCCTGCCAAAAATTATTCCCAGTATCACAGTAAGCCCTGCCCTAATGTGTTCCTGATAAAATGTCTTTCTTAAAACGGCTGGGCAGGTGAGGGCATCTTCAGTGTTAAAAGCTGGATGTAAATAACACAGAGTGCTACATTTAGCACTATTTAAAACCTTGTGAAAATAAATGTTTATAATTATAAAACTGACAGAGCTAGCTGTTGTTGAATAACAGTGAATTCCCTTTGTAAGGTTTCTATAAATGCAGCCATAGACAAGGATCCACGTCTAAGCTTTAAAATTTTAAGCTAGGAAAAAAGCATGATGCATTCAAAAGAGAACTTCAATGCAAATACAAGGGTGGTGGTAAGAATTAGAGCTGATCATCAATTTCGTTACGGAGTTTCAGATGAGATGATTATTGGTGGAATTTCATCAGAATACGTAAAAGAACTGTATGTCAGCTACTTTGCTTTTGTCCTAGACAATGTAAAAATTACCAATATCAGAGTTTCACATTTTCTGGCTAACAGGGAAAATCTCACAGCAAAGAAGATGATCTACTGCAGGAGTACTTAATCCTTTCTTTTTTTTGCTGGATATTCCACAAAAGAGGAGAGTTAGGAAGGGCTCTGCAGTGGTTGAAAGGGGCAGTTATCCCTCCATTTCTGTTGTACGTGACAGAGAATGCAGATCACAGACTAAAGGAAAATACAGTTTTTCTGTAATCACAGTTTTCCTGATGTCATCACACCATGCTGGTGTCCTTTATGGGAATTCAGTCCCCAGTGCACAGCCCTTAAAATCCTGTGGCTGACACAAGCTTTTAATGATTCCTTGACAGGAAATGTGAGGAGTCACGAGACTGCTCATGCTTCAGGCTCTGATATGAACCAGGCAGAAGCACTGAAAAGAAACCTTACCACTTCAACAGATTTGTAAACACATCCAGTTTCAGGAGTATTTTCTGTAAGCTGAAGTATAAATGTGAAAGCCACAGTATCTGGTTCCTGTCTTGGTAATAGATTTATTGTCTTCTCTTTGGTAAATGATGTAAATTCAGGCCATCTGAAAAAGTCTCAGCTGGGAAGATATAAGCTATTACTTTCCACCTCAAAATAGCTTTCTAAGGTGCAATAAATTCATATTCACAAATTTGAGATCTTCACATGGAAAGTACAACCATCATATTATATGTGTTGTAGCACATTGATATATTAAGATAGTCTGATGAACTGTTATATTTGTTGTATTTCTTTATTAAATGGTGCTGCACCATAATTATTACTTCAATCAGTGAAACAGATAATGAACATACATGCTAAAAGGAAAAGCCTAACTAATGTACGTAAAATGTTCATTCATTAAATCTAATGAATCTGCATATGTAAAAAGCACACTGAAAAGTATCACAGCTAAAAACTTTGTGACTGAAATCATTTGTTTGTGGGAATCCATGTTGCACTCTGCAAAGGTATCTCTAAGGCATCTCGAGCTCCTAAGGCTAAACAGTAGTGCCAAGAGAGATCTTTAACATATTCATGAACGTAACCCAGCACACATGTCCCAACCCATGACTATTCTGTGGTGCAAGTAAATCTCTTCCGTCAGCCTTCAGCCCATTGTACTGGTGTTGCATCTGAAGAGCTCCACCTTGAAAATAAATTATTTTCTGCCTACCAAGGGGATTTTTAGTTGCCACTCCTGAGGACTTGGCCCTAACCACATTGGTAGCCAGGGATGTGCCACCAAGGACCCTGTGTGAGCCCGGAGGGTGGGAGCTGTTAATCGCTCCCCGTGCTGGTTGGCTCCTGGGGACCCCAGGCTAGTCCGGCGTGTTGCCCTCTCCGGTGGCTCGCTGCAGCACGCCAGGCTGCCCGGGGCTGGTCAGCCGTGGCGCTCAGCTAAAGACCCCCAACTGGACATTGACCCCCAGTCCAGCCTCTGGCCACCCGCCCAGGGTGACGGGGTGTGGGGCTGCAGGTGTCCTGTCAGTGCTAACAGGAGGAAGGGCGCAGTAGGAATCCGCCTGTGCAGAAGCACTGTGCAGGTGATACGGGCACTTTGCTCCTTACCACAAGAAGAAGATGCATGAACTACACTGCTGCAAAGGCTGTCTGCATCAAAGAAGGTGACACACAGTTATGTTATCCTAAAATGGCCAGTATATCATGAAATTGGGCAAAAGCCCTTCATGTGAGCTTTTTGACTCTGTGATGCACACATGCACAGCATTATCTTATTTTCTTTCAGAACAATTAAAAGATAATAAATGCATGACTTATAAGCCAGATTCTAGCCGTGTTTGCTGTTAGCTGTCTTGAATTTCTTGGCTTGCTGTTGAAAAGATCTGTGAGTTTGAGGCTGTGAGTGCAAAGAAGTGCAGTATTGAGTCATTCCTCATAGTCAGTTAATTATTAATCATGCTAGAGAGATCTGGTGGCTGCAGTGACCAGGCTGCTTCCCTCTGTAAGTGTTTAAGGATTCTCAATCATTTCACCCTGACATTTAATGCCAGGAATTTGGGGAAGAGGGGGAAAATGCTCCCTCTATTTTCTGAAAATGTCACCTGAGTAATTAGCAGATATGAAAATCCCTATTAATATACCAAAGTCAGTTTTTCAGGTTCTTCAATGTGTCTCCTTCTGTGCTTCAGCAGCCATTCAATTCCAGATGCTGCTCGGTGTTTGGCTTTTGGAATCAGAAACCTAAACGTTAAGATAAATCCAGATTCCCTCTTACACATGTAGCCAGCAACAAAAATTAAAAAACCAGGATGCCATCCAGGTAATCCCATAAAAGTTTCTGTTTTCCATATTGTTGGTTTAGAGAGTGTTTTCTTCACAGTTTCCCCTAATGTTAGTCCTAACTGTTTTACAAAAGTCAGTGGACCCAAAGTGTTCTTCACTCACGAGCCACCTTCTACTCTGGGATGGAAATCACTTTCACAAGCAATGAAGCTCATCTGAGAAATCTCAGATCTCTCTCAGCAATTTGATGCCTGCAGTCTCTGAAAAATTGGGTTATGAACAGATTATGACCAATGATGACAAGTATTAAGCCTGATTCTACCAACAGACATGAAGAGGTAAAAAAGCTTTTAAAAGGTTTGGCAAGCATTCAGGAACTTCGCTGGGAGACAGCACAAAAAACACTACCACATTCTGCTACTCTAAAAACCCAGAGGGCTCTGAGAAACCAGTTCACTACAGTTGCAATATTATGTTTTTTCTGAACCATTTGTTCCCCTTTAAAGAGATTTTCACTTCAGCATCAACAGACGCCCACGTGCCTGACCCACAAAGGATAAAGAGTGACACAGTTGCAGCAATGCAAAAAAAAGAGGCACTTACATGCTGATCTGTCTAATCCCTTCTCCAGAATCATTGTTCTTATTAGCTGATGCACACAAATAAATAAAAACATGTGTCATTTGCATTTTAAATAGGAAGGCACTTCTGATTCTCTCCACCTGGAGGACAGATGCTATACAGCCTTTCGGTGGTTATGATATTGGCATTCATAAGCAGCTGATTCCAATTAGCTGTTTTAGATAAACAGAATAATGGATATGAGTACAAGTGACACTCTTCCTTTTGTCTGTTCACACAGAAAGCCAGACTTGCTCGAATTCGTGCGGCAAAGAGTGGGAGTGCTAATGCCTACATGCAGAGCAAACGAAACGGCTTACTAAGTAACCAGCTGCAGCAGGTAATGGTTTTATACCCTCCACCTCCAGAGGAACAGCTTAGTGACAGCCCAGAAGTAGCTTATTCTATTTATCACCAGGACAAGTCAACTCGGGTCTTTACACCATGTTATCTTTAAAGGTAGATTAAGGAAGGAAAAACTGGACAATTACTGTTGTTAAAGAAAGCTTATGAAAGCCAGTGATGGGGTTTTAAAAGAAGAGGGAAATGGCCAGATAGAAATGCTAGATTCAAATGTAACGTACATTTTTAGAGTTAGATCCCATAGAAGACGTCCTTGATAAGTACAGCATTTGCCTCTAGGAGGTAGGCTGGATTTATCTCGCTTGGCTTTAGACAGGTAGAACATGGGTGACAAAACCCAGGCTTTATTGTTAGTGAAGGAAAGAGGTAGCCCAGGGTCCTGTTTGCACAGAGGGGTGTTGCAGTCTCAAAAGCATTCCTTGGAAGCACCTACTTTTCTCTAAGGAGAATCTTGGTGATTACTTCAAAGGTACTGCAATCTAACGTTACCTGAAGCAAATTCCCCCCTTAACCCTGCCGAGGAAGCCAGGACCAGCAGCAGGAGCCCTGGGCAGCGGCTGGTACTGGGAGTCACAGCGACCCACACTGCTGGAGACAGCCCGTGGCTGCTCAGAGCTGTAGCCAGCTGAGGAAGACTGAAGACACAGGATTTTTTAATCCCTGCCATTTTCTGGCAAGAAGGCAATTTCCTGAGGGATACAGGAAGGCTTTCATTCCTCTATGCTCTTTCTGTTCAATACGTGTTAAAAAGCTGAACGCTTTAACCTATAGCCAGAAGAGAAGGAAGGGGCTGTCCGTCCGTCCGGTCTAGCACAAAAGACGAGCAGTCAGGGCCCTCGCTTCCTCCTTTGCTTGAAAGAACTCAAATCTTTGAACTAAAAAGACACCAAATAGCTTAACTGCCATGCAGATTTCAAATATCCCAAAGTTAAATTGTAATCTTTACTGTTATCCCACTTCCTCCCCTATTCAGCTTTCTGCTTTCTAGTGAATAATTATGAAAGCAATTAATAAACAGTGTATGCTTTCTACTTAATTCTTCGTTCTGTGTCAGTAAAATCTCCTATACGCTTTCCAAACTCAGCAGACTGGGATCATTGACATGAATTTTTGTGTTAGCAGCAATACCACAAATTCTTTAGTGCTATGAAATGATCCCAGGAGGACAACTGTGTTTAATTTCCTTCAAATGAGGCACATTCCCAGGAAAAAAAATGTATTTTACTGTCACTTAAATTTATGATAATTTTAAGCATGCGCTGATTCAATATTCAAAGCTTACATGTTGATTGCCCTTGTAAATTGTACGATTTCATCTATGCATAAAAGACCTGAGATGGAAGCTTTTACAAGGAGGTGCGAGGGAAGGAAAGAAAACACTTTCATTAAAAAAACAAACAAGTGAAAGAGAATTCAGGTCCAAAATAATTTGGGTTATACCATGTAGATCAAGCATTGCAGTTATGCTACCGTGTACAAGCCAGAGTAGTTCTCGTCAAATGTTTGAATAAGAGCCCTCTTGTTCACAAATGAGAATAATACAGAGTTCTATGCATCAACAGTCCTCCAGTGAAGAAGAACAGGCCTTTGTTAGCAAATCTGGCTCTTCCTTTGAAACGCAGCACCACCACCTGCTTCACTGCCTGGAAAAAACTACGGTAAGAAAAGAGAACTGTGTTTTCCTGTGAATTCCAACACCAGCCTAGTTTTGAATGTTTTCAGTATTTCTTCTAATTAATGAGCCTTTATGTGACAGCAGTTAGCTGGAAAGAAAGGCCATTTTATCTTATTTGAAGGCATTATACTCACTGCATATAAATAATGGGGAGATCCTGGATGAGAGCCTTATCTAGGGTGAAAGATACTGGCATCAGTGAGATAACATCAGTATAGCCAAGCTGTATATGTGACCTTCAGTCTGGTTTTTATACACTCCATAACGTTCTCATTCGCACTTTCCTTCAGTACAGTTCATAAAACATCATTTGTAATCCTTACACATTCAATACTCAACATGGTCAGAGTGAGTTTTTGCCTGAGCCATCGTTGGGCTTTTGTACAGGGAGTTGCTAAGTGTTTCCTCTGAAGTGATGGTTAAAGAGGATCCCCGAGCACCCTATTTTGAAACTTCAAATGTGTAATCCAAATGCAGATGCAAAGCTTCGGAGTCTTTTGGCTCCAGTTTAGACACTGAGATCCCAGTAGAAATCACTGATGTAGTTCGTAACAGGCCGAATATGTTCATCTAGATTTGAAACTCCCTATAAATCAAAACGACTACTTATTATGTGCTCTCTATATTTTCCCCTGGTCAATACCTGAGTAATTAAATGGACATAAATGGTAGTAAACTACAGCAGAGTTATGATTCAGTAATAACTAAAAGGGCCATGTTTACTAGTAGCATATTTCTGGATGGATAACATCACAGCAATAACCCTAATCGTCCCTAAATTTACATTGTTTCCTCTTTTATCATTTCCTAAGGAAACTAAGAACATAAATATTAGTTATAGTGAATTTAATCTTTGTAGATTCAGCAATTCCATATATGCCACGCTAAAATTATCTCCTTGTATTTTTATATTTTTGTGGGGGTTATATTGCCATGTAGAATTTACCTTATATTGAAGGTAAGCTGGTCGGCATCACAGAGTCACAGGATCATAGAACCACTTAGGCTGCAAAAGACCTTTAAGGTCATCAAATCCAACCACTAGCCTGTCACTGCCAAGCCCATCCATATCCCTAAGCACCGTGTCTACACGTCTTTTAAATACCTCCAGGGACGGTGACTCAACCACTTCCCTGGGCAGCTTGTTCCAATGCTTGACCACCCTTTCAGTGAAGGAGTCCTAATATCCAATCTAAACCTCCCCTAGCGCAACTTCAGGCCCTTTGCTCTTGTCCTGTCACTTGTTACTTGGGAAAAGAGACCAACACCCACCTCAATTAAACCACCATTTAAAAATTTACATCTAGGTTTGTAAGTTACTGTTGCATGTAAAAAATTCCATGATTTCTCTTTAAATTTTGTATGTATAATGAAACTGTATGCTATTTTTTCTTATCTTTGCAGTCTAGTTTTAGGTTTTCACTAAAAGATTCAGTAATGCTTCTGCTATATTTGACTGAGATCAATGCAAAACTCTTACTGCTCTTTCTCAAAAACAAAAAAAAGATTAAAGTTTTCCCCCTACAGACATTGCTAAATTAAAAGATGATGCATGTATATGTATAATTTAATATTCTTTCGACAGCATTTCTTTGTGAATAAAATGGCCTAGTTGTTACATCACTTAGGCAGTAACATGTCATCTCACAGATGCTTATGTCTTCTCCATTCTTACTTTCAGAGTATTCATTTTTATATAATGTGCTGTAGGACAAAATGTCTTGCTTGTATAATGTGGTTTCTTTGCCAAGATTCAGGCTGGGTCATTTTGGAACATTTTTGAGACATTTTGTACTAGAACCTGATAATAGTGATCTGTCTTCAAAATTGTTCCACAGTTGAACATTACAAAAATATTTTAAAATCCTAGTAGCAGCCGCAGGTCTTGTCAAACTCTCATAGAAATCATGGAAAAATATTTCTGTTCGTTTGATGGGACTTGGATTCAGCTCCCAATGCTTTACTTTTCCTCTAACCATAATGGTGGAATATGTAAACATTTTCCTTTTTTCTTTTTTTCAATAAAACTTTTTTAAAAAATAATAAGTTTATAAAGCAAGTATTGTATTGTTTCCTAAATCTGCATAGAATCTACTTTCTTTTTTTCCTTGTTTGTTGGGTCCTGCTACTGGCACTGATGTTCATATGACACATGAACACAAAAATGTATGCAGGGGTTCCAAGTTGTATTCTGCAACTGCCTGGTCAGATGATGCATTCCTAAATTTTTAGTGGGAACCTGAAATTTTGGGCCCTCAGCTTGTGGAATCTGGCAAGTTGCTGGTTTGTGGTATAACAGCAAGGGTGAGATGCCTGCTTAGCCTTGCGTCGTCCTTTGAAATAACATTTGGTATAAGCATCAGTCCAGATAATAAAAAGCAAGGGTATATTTTCTCTTTTCCGGCACTTTAAAGTCGATAGGATATGATCTTTTCCGCTCTGAAAAATGCAGTGTGGGCAATGTTATGGAATTCTGTGAAAATTACATTAATAATGAAAATAATTGTTCTGAAAGTTATATTTTACAGGCTACTTTTGGCTTATTTAAGAACAGTTAATTAATAGGTATAATCAAATATATTAACTTTAACCATTGTATAGTTTCAAAATGCTTGCAGTCCATAATAAAAGTTCACTCAACAACCCACTTTAACAGACCCTACAAATTGAATTCTTGTTGGTTGCTCCATAAAAGCTTTAGGAAGCACAAAATTACTTTTAGCTGAAAAACTAGCAGAGTCCTTGGTAAACATACTGCAAGCCACTGAACATAATCTAAAGATGGCGATTAGGTCATTTTTCTCTCTGATTTTTATTTCCACTCTGATTGTGACTGACACATGCCTTACAGAAATCAGTTTTGAAACAAGTTCTTTCTTGATATATAACTTGAAATGGCATTCTTCAGCACCACATGTTTCCACACAAACTTATGTTTGAGTTGAGGGAGGTTCTCCTCCCCGTCTACTCCGCCCTAGTGAGGCCCCATCTGGAGTACTGTGTCCAGTTCTGGGATCCCCACTTCAAGAAAGATGAGAAGCTACTGAAGAGCTTCCATCGGAGGGCTACGAGGATGCTGAGGGGACTGGAACATCTCTCCTACGAGGAGAGGCTGAGGGAGCTGGGCTCGTTCAGCCTGAAGAAGAGAAGGCTGAGAGGGGACGTATTAAATGCTTATAAATATCTGAAGGGTGGGTGTCAGAAGGATGGGGCCAGACTCTTTTCAGTGGTGCCCAGCGACAGGACAAGGGGCAATGGGCACAAACTGAAGCACAGGAAGTTCCATCTGAACATGAGGAAGAACTTCTTCCCTCTGAGGGTAATGGAGCACTGGAACA
>Ga0065711_1002109_pt1 | contig 38576 bp, 18 predicted proteins | sample Hoacrofraction12_FD_59098 | JGI IMG/M metagenome (GOLD analysis project Ga0065711, IMG submission 59098) | Hoatzin crop microbial communities from Cojedes, Venezuela - Epithelial fraction 12 v2 (version 2) | ecosystem: Host-associated > Birds > Digestive system > Esophagus > Crop | place...
TTTTTTTTTTTTTTTTTTTTTTTTTTTTTAAATAGAGTGCATGGATCTTATGAACAGTTGTGGGCAGGACAGGTGGCAGATGCTTTGGTTGATCTGACTGGAGGAATTGCTGAAAGATGGACCCTGAAAGACCCTGGAAGAAACATGGAGAAAGAGAAGACTGGCATGGTTTTGGAGAAAGCAGTGTTTAGAAGATTAATGAATCTGAAGGAACAGTGTGTAATAAGCTGCTCAATCCTCAACTCGAGACAAGGTAATAGTAAAGTTCTAGACGTTTTTAAAGTAAACATCTTGATTTGACAGAGTTCAGAGCACAAGGCAGCCAGCAAATGTGTGGTGCTGATTCTATGAGCTTGCAGCCCAGAAAGCCAACCGTATCCTGGGCTGCATCAAGAGAACCGTGGCCAGCAGGTCGTGGGAGGTGATTCTGCCCCTTTACTCCGCTCTCGTGAGAGCCCACCTGAAGTCCTGCGTCCAGCTCTGGAGCCCCGAACATAAGAATGACATGGATGTGTTGGAGCGGGTCCAGAGGAGGGCCATGAAGAAGACCAGAGGGCTGGAGCACCTCTTCTATGAGGACAGACTGAGGGAGTTGGGGCTGTTCAGCCTGGAGAAGAGAAGGCTTCAGGGTGACCTTAGAGCAGCCTTCCAGTACCTGAAGGGGCCTGCTGGAAGGATGGAGAGGGGCTTTTCACAAGGGTGTGTTGTGATAGGACAAGGGGAACAGCTTTAAACTAAGAGGGCAGATTTAGATTAGATATTAGGAAGAAATTCTTCACCATGAGTGTAGTGAGTCACTGGCACAGGTTGCCCAGAGAAGCTGTGGCTGCCCCCTCCCTGGCAGCGTTCAAGGCCAGGCTGGATGGAGCTCTGAGCAGCCTGATCTGGTGGAGATGTCCCTGCTCATGGCAGGGGGTTGGAACCAGATGATCTTTAAGGTCCCTTCCAATCCTTACCATTCTATGATGCTATGATAACCTTAGGTAAATAAAGATTTAAGGATGTTGTTGAGTTTGGGATGGAGGGTGCTTTTGAGGAGTGCTTTTTATATTAGATGCTGATATGGTCAGTTCTCAAAATCAAATGCATGCCCCATAGCCCCTGATAAAACACCTCAATAACAATCTTAAAAACCCCAATGATTTTTAGCACTAAGAATTTGTAAATGTTTGAGATCAAGTACAGAGTTAATATGCTTTAAAATTTTAGTTTATTTTAGATCTGTATAGTCACAACTAAAATGAACTGTTTGGGATTTTTTTAAATACTGTTTTTATACTGGTTTAAGAAAAATTTCCTTTTAGCTCAAAATTGCCTTCTTTCACAGGATAGTTTAATGTCAGCCGTTGTAAAATATGGAGTAAGTTCTTTTGTTTATTTTAAAAGGCTTTTCTTTCTGTTCAGGTTCAAGTGAACTAGGAGAATTTCATGCTTTTATTGTGATAGATATGTTGAATCTGTCTGAAGCGTCAGGCAAGGATATCGTGCTACTACGGATACGAAATCCTTGGGGGAGGCGGTGCTGGAGAGGTCCCTGGTGTGAGGGGTGAGTAGATTTATTTTCATTTGGAAAATAATTTGCGAGAGTTCTGAAGCACAAAGTGTATCTGTGTATTGCAAAGGCAAATATTGCTAATAAGCTATAGCGTAGCAGAGAGACCAGTTTGTATGCAATCGTTTTGAGGGTTTAGTAGTTCCCATACCTTGTTGGTTCTAAGGCTAGTCATTTTGATCTATTAGTTCTGGTAATCTAAATGTTTTTAATAACAAATATTTTTTTGTTTATCAAAGCATGTATCTTTTTGTAAAGATAAACTTACGATGTTCTGTCTGACATTTGTGGTGCCTTCTTTTTGTTCTGCAATTGGTCTAAGTAGTTTTGGTCAAAAGATGTTTGACTTAAGTAGTCACTCGGCTTTGCTTGGGTCTTATTTGATCTTGTCTCAGTTGCAGAAGACAAGCAAAGCAGTATGTAGAAACCATAATGTAGCAGAAGGAAGGATGCTTACAGTTTTTGCTTGTCTGCTTTCATTAGTAGGAGTAGGAGAAGCTGGAATCGAGTAGATATAAAGAAGAGTAGATATAAAGAAGAGTAGATATAAAGAAGAGTAGATATAAAGAAGAGTAGATATAAAGAAGAGTAGATATAAAGAAGAGTAGATATAAAGAAGAGTAGATATAAAGAAGAGATTTGTTTTGAAGGAAATGTGGAAATATGTTTAACAGTTCATATAGACAAGCAACAAGAATGAAAGTGCAGATTATTTTTTTTATTTTTTTACTAGCTTATTTTGAAAATGGCGAGTGTATTTAGACTGTACAAAAGAACATGCAATTCTTGACTCATGGGGCAATCTTTCAGCATTAAAATATGGTAACAATATGATCATGTTAAACATTTTTGAGATTTTTTTTTTTTTTTCTCAAGTTAAAAAGATGAGTTCATCACATTGAGACTTCAGTTAATGTTTTTTGGTTTTGGCAGAGTTTTGGTTATACACTTGGTGTCTTGTAGTTTCTTTGACAAACAGTAAGTTGCCATGTAGTTGCAAGATAGCATTTCATTGGGTGGCCTTAGAGCTCTGTTTTGTTCAAGTGCAGAACTGTTCTTTGCTACTGAAACAATCAAAAATGTTGAAAGTACTAGCCTTTAATGGGCCCTAAATAATGAGGTGGTTAAATTCTTGGTTTATCGTGACTTAGTCAGCAGATTCATGGGAATAACCAGCTGCTTCATACAGACAATTGGATTTTGATGTTCACTGTACAGCATTAAAATTCATTCAGAGAGTCACTGTGCAGCTTGTTTTACTTATTGCTGTTTTTAACAACTGTTAAAATCTTTATTTTGTTCTCACACTTTGGACTGTACCGTATGCTGCTGTATCCAGTCTGGTCTTAGGTTGTTACTAAGTTTTCTTTGACATGTTGTGATTCATACTTTCTATTATCCCTCTCGCTGACTAGCAATATGTATACAGAAATATTCATTGCAGGTATTTGACAATAAATTGAAGAAACCTCATCTTATTGTCCTGGTCCATAGGGTGTTTGATAGAACGTTGTTATGGAACTTTATCAGGCAAGGAAGTAAATGTTAACTTTTGTCTTATGTGCAGTGGTCAAGGATGGAGCCAGCTGGATCCAGTAGTTGCCTCAGAACTGCTCTCGCAGATACAAGAGGGAGAATTCTGGGTTGATGAAGAGGAATTTTTCAGGGAATTTGATGAGATTACCATGGGCTTTCCAGTCAATGAGGAAGGACTACTTCAGAGCCTCTATACAGGTGTGTTATGAGAAAACATCTTACTCATGCAAATAACGTTATGTCAATGGGAAATGCTGATTTGAATTACAAAGGAATGCAACTAGACCATAATTTCTCTTTCTCAGTCTTTCCCTCTCCTTTACATCCATAGACCTTTTCTGTCTCTGCTGGGAAGAGTAAAGGGACGAGAGGAAATTGAAGGTCTTTAGAGGAATCTTTGATATTTCCCTGTTTTTGGTGTTTTGTGTGTGGCTTTTTTTTTTATGAGAGATAAACTTCAAATTTCTAGAAGCAGTTTCTTGTTGTAAGAATCATGTCATCAGTCTGCCATTACCAGTTGTGACATTCATTCTCATGAGTATCTGCTTGGAGAAAGTGTCAGGGCTACGACAGCACGTTTTCTTGGGCTGGGGGATCTCTGCCATATATCTGTTGTAGCCTCTGGTGTCTGAAATGTGCACCATGTTTTTCTTATTTTGTTAGAGAAAGTGCTGTATCATTCGCAGAATCTTTTTGGATCCTGGGTGCGAGGCCAGTCTGCAGGTGGCTGCCGTAACAACAGCAGCTTCCCTACCAACCCGAAGTTCTGGCTGAGAGTTTGTGAAAAGAGTGAGGTGTGCATTGCTCTGCTGCAGAAACATAGGAAATACAGTGCCGACTGGGTTGGAAGAATTCAAAATCTGTCTCACTTAGCAGAGGAACATCTGTCTTTGACTGAAGGCGTACAGGGGAAGAATTATCAGGCTGTGGGATTGCATGTCTGGAAGGTAATACAGGAATGGCATTTTTCTTTTTGCAAATAGAAGTTTTAAAGCGTTACTGAAACATCTGAGTAAAATCATTCATTTCCTATGGCAGTGATATGGTTCAACTGTTCACACGTTTTACATCTCTGACTTGGGTTAGAATGATCCTGTTTGTCTCACAACGCAGCTACTGTCTGTGCAAACTATTAGTGGGCCTGTACTTTTTGCTTATCATTGAGTGTCAAGTAGCAGAACTTTTGGGACTCTCCCAGACTAGTGCTTGGCATTTCAGGCTGATTATTTGATGACTATTCCTAAATTTACTCCTCCTGAATATTAACTCTTCCTACTCCTCTTTGATGTTCAGCTTATCTGCTGATACTCTCCTCCTTACTTGTTCCTTTGGTAAACGTATGCAAGTTTAAAAATGTCTTAAACAATAATTGATCACTTCTAGTTTTATTCAAAACTCCTCATTTTTTCTAAAACACCACGCATCATTATGCATCTATTCTAGGTGGAGAAGAAACGATTTAACCTTCCAAAGACCCTCTCTGCTCCTCCAGTTGTAGGTACCGTCTGCCATTCCTATGATAGAGAAGTTCATGTATGCTGTGACCTTTCGCCTGGGTTTTATCTTGTTGTTCCCAGCACTTTTCTGAAAGATGTAGTAGGGAATTTCTTGCTTCGTGTATTTTCAACAGGAAGGATCTCTCTCAGGTAGGTTTAAAACAAAACAGAGAATTTCTTGCAGTCGTTGATGTAAACAAATATATGAAGTATAGCACTAAGTGTAGATGTTCAAAATGTTTTTGAAGGCTTGTGCAGAGCACCAAGTAACAGTATTGTTTTGTCTTTGAATTCATGTAAGTAGTATTCTATCTCCTTGTTTTTTGCCTGAAGCTGTTACTACCTCTTGTCAAAATATCAGTCAGAAGTAGTCAGGTGAGTAGCATCTTGACTCTAAGCTGTGGCCTACTGTTTTGAGAAAGTGTATGTTTGGTAAAAGAGCTGAATAGGTTTCTGCAGCACGTGTTTCTCAATATGTGGAAGTTCTTAATGCATGGAAAAATGAAGGTGTACCATGGAAGTTAAAAGCATCTGTGATTATAGCAATCAGCGACTGAAAAGCAGAGCAGTATGTTATCCTGTATGCTGGAAAACACATACTAACAGGTTGCCTGACATATAACATTGTTATTGGTGAGCAGTACAGCTTCAAATGCAAATAGAGTGTCAGCAGTGGACTCAGATGACATAATACTCTCAGCTCATCCTTTCAAGGCAGGTGTGGAAAATACCACCGACGTTTACGCTGTCGTCTTTAGCTGAATGAAGAATTGTTTTTTGAATTAAAGCATTCAACACTGATAATACAGCTAAACTTCTTACTTGTGAAGGCCTCCAGAAGTTTACCAGCATTTTGATAAAATTCTTGGAAGGATCATTGTGTATTGGGTTCTAGCTGATCTTTCCTCATAACTTGTGACACAAAATAGACCTTTTTAATGGACTTGGAACAATCTGTATAAAAATGCTTGCTTATCCAACAGGAACTACCAGCAATGTCAGTCCAGTAGCTTCTGATTACTTTTAATTTAACTATAGCTGAGTACATAGCTATCTCAGCACTTAAAAGTCGATTATTTATTCCTGAACAATCTTCTGTGTTGATGACCGTAGTCTTGAAATAAATACTTAAGAAGACATGATGATGAGTAGTTGTGCGGAGTCAGCAAAGTTGTTCCTTCTTCCAATAAACCTGAAAAAATCTGAGGCTGTCTAACAGCTTGCGCCAGGTAAGCTGTATGCAGAGACGAAACATACTGTTGGCAATAAGTTTAAAAGCTGTGAAAATTTTTTCATATTCTGGTAGTACACTATCAACTCATATCTCCTTGGAGAGAAGCTGGCAAATCACACTACAAAGCCAGAACATGCATTAATCGTTTACTCTCTGGAATTGGGAAGCAAGGTGGTATCAAGTTTTAGACCGAATAAAGGTCTGCAAAACGATGAGTCTAATTTTGCTGTATGGGTGCAAGTTGTGTACTTCTTCCTGGCAGTGTATTTGGTTTCTGGGCATATTTAATCTGTGCAGCATGTTGCACTTTCAGTGATGGGCTGTAATTTCTAGTATTGCTGTTAAGTATAGCAAACGCTTTCTCAGACTGAAACAGAGGTGCCAGCCTGGATATGTGTCTGGAATGGACAATCGCAGAATAACATAACAGCTGTTATATGTTCTCAGTTTGAAAACTGGAAGTAAGGACAGATGATGTGTTTCAAGTTACGCTGAAATAAGATTTCAGATGCTGCACAACTGATAATGATACTAAATTGTTCATATGGCTATGAAAAGTGGTTCTGGGCTAGGATCAAAATATGGGTTAACATAATGGATCAAGTTAGAGCAAACTACCATTTTACCTCTGATTAAACACATAGTGAATACAAAGAAGAATGCAGTGTATGTTTGGACTTACTGAGGTGTTCATGTGTACTCCAGAAGCGGCCGTCAGTTTTGAGATAAGATGGGTAGTACTAGAGTATCGAGGAAAAATGGTTAAGTTGCATTATTTTAAGAATGTACTCAAATCTATCTGGTTTTAGTGCCTGGTTTTATATGCTGTGTTGTCCTTGTGGAGTTCTGTGAATTACGTAAGGACTTAGAATTGTAAAGTTCCCTATTTCTTTGTGCTGCAAGTTTGGAGGAATTGTATTTATATAAGTTTATGTAATAGTAGTTCGTTTTTGTGAGCTGGTGTTCTAGATTTTGTGAAGTCATACAGATTTTATACATTTAGTTTCTTTTGTCTCTCATGTTTGATAGTGAGCTAAAACCACCACCTGCAAATGCTGCCCCCTGTGAAGAACTCCCAGCAGGTGAATGGGAGACAGTGCAGCTGCATGGATGCTGGAAAAGGGGACAAAGTGCTGGAGGTAGCAGGAACTTCCCCTCCTTCCATATCAATCCCTGCTTTCCCCTCTCCGTTCCTGCAGGACCAGGAAAAAGCAGTGTGAAAGTTACCCTCCGTCAGCACTGCCAAGATAGCAAATGTCGTCCAATAGGTTTCCATATTTTCCAGGTAAGGCTTTTTCTGGTCAGTTTGATTGCTCATTTGCCAAGTGTGGAGGTAAGCCTGTTGGTTAGGTCAGTGCTCCTTGCACTTGGCAAGGAATGTGCTGCTGCTAGGAGGAACACAGGCGCTGGTCCTGTGAAGTAATGCCTGTGAAAGATACGGAATAACTACACACTGGTAGCATAGTAACCCGGTAACTGGTTCCACTGAATCCTTCCAACGTTCTAAATTAATTTTAGAATTTATAAACTCTTTTGAGGATTTGCAAATAATTCTTAGTGTCTTAGTGACTGAGGACCAGACTTTGTGGTAATTGATCATGAAAACTTACTTTCTTCATCTCTAATAATTATTTACTTATCCATTGGCAAGTGGTGCTGGATCCGCAGACAAGATTAGAATTCAAAAGGACTCGTGTTGAACAAGTGATCTGAAACAAAATGAGATGTGATTTGGTATGAGCAAATACAGCTTCTGCACGTATGTCCCAGTGATCAGCTGCATAAATGTGGGATGGGAAGTTTCTGGTTAGGTGGCTATTTTGCCCAGAGAGGTAGATTTAATTTCAGAAAATGTGCTTCAGAAAAGGTGTTGCTTAAATGGAGAGTCTGGAGTTGAGCATTAGGAGCTGATCATACAGCTTCGGATATACAATATGTGAAGAAGGATTGAAAGAATGGCACTTTCTTATGCCTACAGGAGACTGAGAAGTTGAAAATGAATTCTTAGTACATGAAAGGCCACTAGAAGGAGGAAGGACGTAGTCTGCTCACCGTACCTGAGGTGAAGAACAAGGGCATTAGGCTGCAGCGAGGCAGAGTGAGGTTAGACAATAGAAACAGCTTTTCAGCTGTGTGAGTAGTGGGCTGTATAAACTGTCTACAAATATAGTAGGAATGATTTATCTGTACTTGATACTGCCATCTGGGTTTTCTGGAAGTCTTCCTATCCCTCTTGTATAGCTCTGTACAGAAGAGTGAGTGGAGTGGAATAGATGTGGAACATACCGTATTGTGATATACCAGGAGTATGACGTTATGAGGTCTGAAATACATGGAAAGATCGGCATGTTTTCATTCTTTCTTGCAGGTGCCTAGCAGCAGCTGGAAACCACAGACTTCCTCTTTTTTACACTTGGAGCCACTGGTTAGCTGTGTACCTCATTGCTATTCACAGGAAGTAAGCCAACTTTGCAGGCTTCCGGCAGGAAGTTATGTAGTTATACCTTCTATGTACTTGCCCGATACAGAAGGCAGTTTTACATTGATCATAGCAACCAAAATAGACAGGTAAAAATATGTTGCCTTCTGTTTACACGTCTAATATTTTTAGTGCATGCATTAGTTGATGTTTGGAAACGATAACTGTAGCAACGTGTTCTCCCTTTTGATAGAAAATCTTAATCTTTTTTTTTTTTTAAGTATTTGTATTCCTGTTAAGTTTGTAAACACTGCTTACCACTGACTATGTTGGAAGAATGACTAAAAAAGAAGTATTTGTTAATCTTCTTGCCTCAGTTGCTGAGTGACAGATGTCTAGTGTTTGCAGAAGATGGCACTAAAGAAACTAATGATCAGCTATATGCGGATATTAGGATTTATGCTGAAATTTTACTAAGCATTTTAATAAACAGGGTTGTTTTTGAGAAGATGCAATGAGTAGCAGGCCTTATTCCAGGTAATTCCTCCTTGTGTGAATAGTAACAGGTCTGAATCAGACTTTGTATGTTCTATAAAATTGCATCAAGATTCCGTAAGGGAAAGGATGTGGAACAAAGCATAGCATAATAATCTTCCCTATTTGAAGTGAGATAAATGGTTGATGTTTACAAGATTATTCAATGCTTTGTGCAGAAATAAGTGTGGTTTGGGTTTTCAACAGGAAGCGCATTCACAGCCGGGAGACACTTGGACAAGTGTTGCAAGAAGTGAGTGATACATTTTTAATTTAATTTCAGTTATTGTAAAGGTGTCACAGAGGAATCATTGAGGCTTGTGTATTCACTGATATTTAGAGTCATGTACTAGTGGACTGGACTGCAAACTGATAATCAGCAAAGCACTTAATCTTTGTTTTTTTGTTTCTCAGCCAGAAAAGTAGCGTTTGGTAGCAGCTAACAAAATTTGTCTTTTCACACCACTCAGATATGCGGAAGCTTCTGTATGACTATTTTATAAAGTTGTTATTTACTCCCGCAGCTCATTCCCCAGTACCTACCTCTGCTGTAAAATCTGTGAGAAATTGGACCATTAGTGATGAGTAGGTAGTTGTACTTGACTTTCACATTTGCTTTCAAGAATGCAAACACTCTTTATGCATTTGGATATATTTTGATGTATTCATTCTCAGTGTCATCGTACATCTGGTAACTTTAATTACAGATTGTATCCTTCCTGCATCTGATTTGCTTTGATATTAATTTGGAATCCTATATATTGCGATTTGGAATTTCTAATGATATTATAATGTTGTAAAGACTTAAGAAAACACAGCAAAAAGAGACGAAAAGCAAACTGGCAAGCCAAAGATTAGCTTTCACCACACTGGAGTTTCATTTTTTTATTTCTTTCTTCACAGCCAGCCCATCTAGCATCCTACCATTTATAATCCATCTTGGTGTGCAATCCATCTGATCAAGCTGACACCACCTATTTAATATTTTGGTATTATGTTTTGCTTGATTAGATATGCATGTAATATTGAAGGGTTGGATGTGAATGCTGAGTACCTAATATATACCGTATTTTTATGGGTGGAGAGGAGAGCTTCAAATGTATTATTTTAACAATTGTTTAAAGATACCTGATTTGGTTGGTGGATCAAAGCATGCCCTTGATAATACTTTGATTATTAGGTGAAAACAAGAACACTTAAATACTAGGTTCTTTGAGGTTTGAATAAAAGCAAAATAAAAATCTTAGGAAAAACTCTTCACCCAAGATTAGAACTGGTTTATTGATTTGCTTTACATAGGTCATGTTGACCAATGATTATGTTTTGTCCTTAAAACAACACAAACAGTATGGATTTTGTGTGCTTCACGAAAATGGGCAAAGACCCGTATGTACTTTCCTTATGGTGCTTGTTATTTTAATATTTAGGAGGTGAAGTATGTAATGAAGTCCTTTATTGTTGTTGTTTTGGAAACAAAACATTGCAAGGCCATTATTACAGAAGGGATGTATGCAAAGACATGTTTCTTACTGCACAAAAATGGTTGGGCTTGGGCAAAGGGTGCTCCCTGACATCAAGGGAACAAACAGTTTAGATTCTTTAGGACTTTAAAACTTGAAGAATTTGGAACTGGCAGTTATAGTTTTCTTATCAGTGGTAGAAATTAGTGTCTGAAACTAATGTTCAACAGCATAGTCTTTTCTAAAGACTGAACTTTAAATCATTTTGTGCTTGGAGGTGTTTAACCTTTGAAGGATCTAGACAGTCTACCTTACTGGGAAGTTGGGCTGGCGGTTTCTAAGGGAGGCATCAGAGCAGGGCTGGATGTCAGTGTATTTTTCTAAAAATCTGTCTGTGTGTTTTCTAATTACTGAAGTGAGGGTGTTTGTGAGTTTCAGGGTTTTTTTAAGATGTTTCACAGGAAAAAATTGCATTTTCGTCTCAATTTCTAGATCTCTCTTTTCTCTGATTTACTTTAATTCCATATGAATTTCTTCTCGACAAAATGTTAACTCATGAAATAGCTTTTTTTCTGCATTTTTCATTTTCTTACAGATTTCATTTACAACTGTGATGAAAAGGTAATCTGGAACTCTCACACTGTCTTTCAAAAAACATTGGAAAGCTGAGGAATGCCTTGCCTCTTGCTGTTTTAAATGGAATAACGAGAAGATACTCTTAGCCCAGCTGTTTTCTGCTGGTACCAACTGTCAGGCCTACAATGACTTCTTTGTAAAAAATACCTCCTTAATAATGTACACGCGAATATTTGTTCTTCCCGTGTTTTTTAGAACCAGCATTGTCCAGTAAATCTTCATAATGTACCTCAGTTCTTCAAAAATACAGGTGAAGAATATGTGCATGTTTTAACCCAAGCTACAGTTTTAGAAGAAAAACAGAAAACGTATGTGCATAATTAAATAATATTTTGGAAAAAGAGTAATAAAAAAAAAAATCAAGCTTACAGAGTAACTTCAGGAGACCAAAGGGGCAAACACAGAGGAAAGAAACTGGAATCTCCTTTAAGGTAGGACATACCTTAAGAATCATCACAATACACTGGAGCAGAGAAAGTCCATGCTTGTATCCTACACTGCCAGTCTTGCTGCTGAGCACTTTATCGTGGGCCCTTTGTTGAACCAGGAAAATGGTGAGTTGAAAAGAAAGACTTTTTGGTGAGTTTTTCTTCTAATGAACACCACAAAGGGAAAAGATAAGACTTGAAAACTTTTGTTTGTGGATTATCACATCAGACTGCTTTTGTAGATCTCTAAGAATGTGTTTTATGCAAGATCTGCCCTCACTGTAAGAAATACAAAGTTTAAGAGATTTTTTCTTAATTTATGTCTGAAAGTTTTTCTTATTCAAGGATTTTTTTTAGATGTTATATTTTCCTCAATAAAAACGCAGTAACATTGAAAGTTTTATGATGTCTTTTATTAAAAAGGTGACAGTTGTCAGTGATGTTAAGTCTGCATTTGTTCTTCAATAACAAGCTTTACAGTGTGTTAAAGCCCTGGGGTTTTCACCAAATGAAAGGGAATAATTGGAAATATTTGAGAGGAGAGTCAAGTTTTCCATTAGTTTTATGTCTGAGAAATATGAATATTCTACTTCTGCTTTTAACTACATCCTAGCATAATTTATGCTTGCTCCTGTTGAACTTTGAATATTCAAAGCATCTAGGATGCTTGCAGCTGGATTTTAAGTGGTCAAAACTTTCCACATCTGTTGTGGAATGATAAGACAACAAAAGAAAACACTGAGTAATAAATCTTTACTGTGCCTGTTTTAACAAATGTTGGCATCTTATTTGTTTTCTTAATTTCTTGAAAGGCTGTTCCTTTCCCTTCAAGTAGGAAATTATTGGATGATATAGTAGTGTTTCTAAACAGAAGGAGGAAAGGTTCATGAAAGCACCTGGATCCAAGAGATGTGACAAAATAGGAAACATACTGAGGAAATTACAAAAAAAAAAAAAAAGTGTAAGGATTTCTAAATGGACTATGATTGTAAGAGGCCCCATTCTGCAATAATTTATGCACGTGTGAAGTTTATACTACAATATATAATGCTTTATGGGAGTGTGAAAGGAAAAGGAGTCAACACTGTACTCTGTTACCTTCTGCAAAAGGATGTAAGTGCAAAGACATTCTGTGAACACAAAGGAGCAACAGCATACTGAAGAAAATTATTTTTTATTCGGGTATCCTTGCTGCATCAGAACAGTTGTGCCATTTTGAGAGTGTGATACCTGACTGAGCACGTATGCAGGTAACTCTGCTTGAGACAGATCACTTCTCTAAAATGCTACATCTAACTCATTGCTACTGTGAGTGTGAAAATACTTTTTTTTTTTTTTTGTAACACATTAATGTGTACTTCTGTGTGCCTAAGATGCGATTGTATGAGCTTCAGCAAGTACACTTAATCTCAAAAAATTCAACTATATGAGGTCAGATCACCTAAATAAAAGCACTCTGTATTAATTTGCTGTGCTGAGCTACCTACATTTGAATACAATTGAGACAGTGATACATGCGTTTCAAATATCTGCAATGACTGACTGGTTGAAGTCCCTCTGCATTGTAATGTGTTACAGACTAGCGTGGAATAGCACAGAGTTTATATGGATGCGGCTGCAGTATTGCACCCAAAATGTACTCCAGATTGATTTCCTTTACTCCCTCAGGGAGCTGGAATGTGAATGCCCGGAGGAGGTTAGTAAAGATGATGAACAGTTCAACTCTTGCCATCTGTTCCCCCAGACATACACGGTGCCCTGCGGAAGGAAGGGAAAAAGAATTAGTTGTATAAAGCTAAGTTCTGAAAAAGAATTTAAAACAAATTCTATGGAGTTCCATAAATTCTGTTAATGTAAGATAATGACTTCCTTCTGTAAGGAGTGAAGAGGCCTTTGGAGGTGGGGGGAAACATACATTTAACTGAGAAACTGTGTACCTTTATCTCGACTGTTTGGTTTTTTTTTTTTTTTTGTGGGTGTGTTTTTTTGTGGTTTGGTTTTTTGTTTTTTGTTATTTTTTTGTTGTTTACCCCCTCCCCCCCTCGGCCATGTATGAGATTCTTCTTTTCCATTTTTGCTTCTTGTTCTGTGAGAATGATGGATGAATTGCTTCTTGGTTAAGAGAAGGCCAGATTTTAAAAGGCTTATACTTCAGAGTCTTTGGTTGTTGAGGAGGGAGGGCTGGAGCATTGTGGGATTGAATTCTGAAGCTAAGTAGAAGGAAGTGATCAGGCTTTCTTCAACAGAAATTGTGAAGGCTATATTGGGTCCTGTAGCGCAGTATCCCCTCTCTAACACTGTCCAGGAGCAGATACATAAGCTAAGGGAATGAAATGTAGGCATGTGCAGTGACTTATTGATTCAGTGACTGATTTTGACATGTTGTTTTCATAGTGTATGTCAGAATATCTATATTTCAGACTAAAAAAAAATATATATATAATCAGGATATATAAATACTCAGACTATGACTCAGAAAATGACCGAAGCAAGTTAGAAGAGAAAATTTCTTATGCCTGGGTTGAAGTGGCAGCCTAAATTAGTTTTTGATTCATGTAAACTATTGGACCTTTGGTGAGTAAAGGAGGTAAGATGTTAAGTACCTGGTTGGCAAAAATGATTTTTGGATTTACAGGCAGTTTGGGCAAATGGTTTTAAAATCTGGGGTTCCTGTGTTTAATCTGACTGCTTTGTACATTACTTAGATAAAAAACAAATAGTATACTACAACAAATGATGAATAGTCTAATCTGTCACAGTAACATAAAAAAACCTCAGCTGCTTTCCAGTGGTCTTATTGTTTAATTTTTATATTTTAATTTTGGGTAACTAGCACCAGCTTCCTGTTTTGTGCTGCTTTTCTTCATAATGTGATTATTGGGGAAACTGGTAGTCCAGAGAAGCTTTCCGAGTTATGTTTTGTTCTGCTTTTCAGTCTTTGTATCACTGTGTTTTGCATTGCAAATTAGGTAAGTTGTACATCATAATACGCTTTTGGAAAGTTTGACTCTTTTTGACTAATAATATTTTATTGAAAAGACTGGGTTTTGCTAGTTTTCTGGAGATACAAGAGAACTTGTTGCTAGACTTACTGTAGGATTTGGGAGACTGAGGTTTGGTTTCCTGCTTTATTGGAGATTTTCTGTGTATATTTGGACAAATCAGGTTACTTTTGTCTTTGGGTTCCCCAGCTGTAAGCAGAGAATTAATTGGTTTTCTAATCTGAGGGTGTTATCGGGATTTAATACATTAGGGACTAAGGAGCTCAGATACTCTTATGGTAGGAACCGTACATATACCAAGGAGATAGCATTATGCTTCTTAGCCATACTACTTCTCTGCTTGAATGTATAAAAAATTTAAAATGCAAGACAATATTTGTGGCTCTTACAGTAGAACACCTGACTATAAATATTTGTCAAATATGTTTTTATAAAAGTATATATTTACAGTTTTATAATTTAGAAATGGTGTATTTAGTCTTGCTGCAAGACACAGTGAACAGGAATATTCAGGTATCAGGGCGTTACCTGCTGAGAAAGGTAAGAATGCCTCTTTGTTCACAAAGTTGCCATCTAAATCAAGAAAATGATTAGGGTTGAACTTCCAAGGGGTCTCCCAGTGCTCAGGGTCATACACGACAGAGTGCAGATTTGGCAAGACAAGTGTGCCCTGCAAGAAGAAACAGTTATTATGTTTTCCATGTATGACTGATTCTTGTTTTGGACTTTCCTTCTCTCTAATAGATAACATGCCATCCTGTGTCTGCAGCCCAGTGTTTGGATTCCACTTGGTCTTCTCCTGTGCACATCCAGGTGTGACAAACCCTTGTATCTTCTGTTTGTCATAACGTATTACGTATTTGCCTTTATGTAAGTTATCTTATGTCAGGACTACTGAAGTGTCTTCATGTCTAAGCTAGAATGGAGCTTGGATTATTTTATGTACTTCCCAGACTAATCGTAACACCTTCTTTCTTGGTTTTTTTTGTACTCTTCACTGGATCTTTCAATTCCATCACATCATTTTTATGTTTAATGTATTTGGGACATTTATATCATGCCAATGTGACTGTCAGATCACTCACTGTACTGAGCTACCATCATAAGCGTGTCTTTTTTTTGTGTGTTTGTTTTGTCAGGGGTGACTATAGGTTGCTCCAGGCTGCTCCCTTATGTGTGAAAGTTAGCTGACTTGACAATCATTAAACCTCATTTTTTTTTGTGGTTCCTTAAAACTCATGTCTGGGCATCAAAGCAGAACATATAAAAGCAGAACATATCCATGTTTGACTAGTGGGAAGAAAGACTTAAATTTTCCTAAAATTCTATTGGTTTCTGTTTCATCCATATTGGTTTCTATTTCATCCATAATTTGCTCCAGGCTGCTCCCTTATGTATGAAAGTTAGCTGACTTGACAATCATTAAACCTCATTTTTTTTGTCTTTCCTTAAAACTCATGTGTGGGCATCAAAGCAGAACACATCCATGTTTGACTAGTGGGAAGAAAGACTTCAGTTTCCCTTATGGTTGCTACTTATGCTGTTAGCCTTTTCCCAAGCTTTCTTTTGCATCTGCTGATGTAGACTTAGCCCTGGTTCAAAGCACTCAGCTTTGTTTCATGTCTGTGACACGCTACCACATGTTCTCTATGCAAAGTTAGGAATTGTAGAAGCTAATGTCATATAAATACTAAATATTAATAGCTCAGAGCTTTAAGAATATATCTCCATGTTTCTGTACCTTTTTAATGTAAAAACCCAGCAAAGTTGTGTTCCTCACGCATTGTCGAGGGACTCCAATGGAAGTAACATTGCTGTACCGCAAAGCCTCATGAATTACAGCATTTGTATATGGCAGTTTTTTACGGTCTTCATAGCTGATGAGATGGGAGGGTTCCAGAGCAGCCTCTATCTCTCTTTGAACCTTTTCTGCAGAGAAATGAAAATATTTTAACATTTTTGCCCTTTTTCCAGCAGATTTCTGTATGAGTATGGTCCAGGACTGGGGAAAAAGGGAAATTATGTTGTTATGAAATGCATTGGCATGTGGTTTGACTGCTGTGTTGATTCCAGTTGATGAAGAAAGTGCATATCCCCAAAGCACAAGACGATACCTCATTTAAGACACATCCCACTTGGTGATGGGTTAAATACAGTTCTGTGTTTCAAAAAAAGGATTGAAATTTGAAATTACAGGTGTAATTTCTGTTATGTTTGTAAATATGAATCAGACCAGATATCTTTTTAAAGCTTTTCCACTTTGAAGGTTAGGAAGAGACTAGGTTGCATATGAAATGTCTTTGCTATCCCCTTATAGTGAGATAAAACAGTGGCTGCTGCTGATTTCTGCTAGTGTTGCTTCTTAGTGAACTGGTGGGGAAAGCACGTTTGATTTATTAAACTTTCATTTTGTAGGTCTCAATTGTTGGTGTACCACTGTTCATATTCATTGTTACAAGTTATTTTGATGTATTGCAATTGATTGAACTAATAATTAACACTTTAATGATGTTCATTATGATGTAACGTTGAATGCGGTTCTCTCTGATAATGCTTTTGCTCACCTTGTATTTCTGGGTATTGTACCATATAGAGCAGTGCCCAGACAAGGGTGGTGCTTGTTGTTTCTGTCCCTCCCAGCAAAAGATCAACCACAGTCTGAACCAAGTTGTCTTTATTAAATGTGGAAGTAGGGTCGTCCTTGGTCTGTAAGGGTATATTCACAACAAGACTATGAAGTGGGTAGTTTCAGACATTTCATCAGTCATGTAGAAATTGTCATTGTTTGATGAAAACAGTGAGCAGCCCACCAGAACAAAAATCTTCAGTGCTAAACAAATAAAGCATATGCATATAAAAGTTCCATAGCAGTTACTTAAACAGCAAGTATTTGTAGTAGACATTGAGGCTGAGGAGGAGATAGTGTGGTAAACAGATACTTACTTTTGTTATTTGAGCTAGGTAGAAGTCAATGAGATCCCGTGGATCACCCGTGTTCTGTTTCTCATGAGTCTGGACCTCCTTCATAACTAAATTGTGCATGAAGTCATTGTATGCAAACACTTTCTGATGAGGTCCTGGGAGATGGTGCATAAGCCATGGGAAGGCATCATACATCTTGATTTTAAATAAAAGGAAAGAAACATGAGCTTTTTAAAATTGAGAACCCTATTCTAATTTCCTGATAAGTCTGTGAGATCACTGCGACACATGGACTCCTAATTAGAATGAGAGGCAATAGACATAAGTCAGAGAGAGATTAAATACTGGAAACAGGTTTCCCAGAAAGTCTGTGTGAAGTCACCATACTTGGAGACATTAAGACTTGACCAGACAAGTCCCTAAACAACCTGATCTAATTAGACCTGCTTTGAGCACGGAGTTGGATTAGCTGACATGCAGAGGTCCCTTCTTATGTAAATTATTCTACATTTCTAAGAGGGATTATGAAACCTTTACATTGCCCTTTGAGTGAACTGGCATTGGGGAAAACTTGTCTGTTATTTGTTAATGAGTTATTAGTAATATGCAGCAGTCTAAATTGTTATGATCAAGTTGTCAATATTCAGTAACAACACTTTCTATCTGTAATAGATAAGTTGGAGACTGAAAAGATGTGGAAGATGGCTTGACATCTCAGTCTTGGAAGGCTTTCCTCCAGGAGAAACTGGCATGTGTATTTGTTGAGGGAGAAAAATAATTGTTTTTTTTTCTTTGTATTGTGTATGTTTTGCAAATGGACTTCATTTTCTAGGACTACTAATAGAGTGTTTGTTTTATTTATGGCCTGTGATTAGGAATCTGTTGGTCAGTGCAGACTTGTCTGTCCCCATCACCGGACTAAAATGTCAACCATGTGTAATACTGGATATCAGGTCACAGGAGAGCAGGAGAATGACAGTATTTTACTTATTGGATGCATACCTAATAAAGCAGCAGGAGATGCTTCTGAAAATGGGTGGAGTAATTGAGGGCTGAATCTGGCTCACAAGATTTTCTCAACCTTAATTTTTACTCTCATTTTTTTTAAAGCATCTCAATATTAAAGTATTGGAGAACCTGATAGTGTTACGGATTGCCACTGTGCCAGGATCTGCGCAACATAAGCAATAGCTAGGCTTTCAAGAACTTAAAAATATTCTTCTTCATGTAATGAAATTGTCACCTGTATCTTACAGGAAGCTCAGAATAACTCAGATTTTGGTGGAAATATGAAGTACATGAGAAGCAAGATACTTTTTCAAAAGAAAAGGACTTTGAAGGCTTAGTTCTTGTTAATGGCACTTCTGTATTCTCAAGACTAAATGAAAATTAAATTTTAAAAGTTGCTTTCAATTTAAGATTTAAGAATCTTGCATACACAGTACTCTGCAAATGATTACTCATTTGAAATACATCATATATTTTGGAAATCTGTGAAAACCAGTGATAGTCTAGAATTTAAATTTTAGGACACATGATTTACTGATGTGAAGAAGGAATATAAGGCAGTAATGACACACAAGGTATGTTTTAATTTGTTATTGCACAATGGCTCACCGAATAATGGTATGGAAATTCTTGGGAATAATTGTCACAGACTTTTTGTTTATTTTGACTTGTGCAAATGCCATTTAAGGAATAAGAACAAGAAAACTAAATTCTTACCCTGCCCCAGATAGTAGCTTGAAAGTAGATCACAAAATAAACCGCTTGGATAAGCTTGCTGAAAGATTCATCCTCGCTGGAGAAGCGATGACCAAGAACAACAGCACAAATTATATTTGCAATAGCACGGACAATGAAAGTGTGGGGGTTGAAATGTTTGCCTGTGAATATAGGAGGTACCATGAATATTTCGGAATAGACTACAGTGAGAAAAATGAAGAATATTTTTTTTTTTTCTAAATAGTAAAAATAATAGTAGATCAGACTACTTCTAGATAAATTTCACACAAGTAAACTCTAGTTAAATACAAATTAACTATATGGATTGTAAGTGTAGGGAATCTGTTTTCAGTCTGTTTTTTGCTCTTGTAAAATACAGTGATTATTGGTTTTGAGAATACAAAACATTAGATCTCTTTCCCCTCTTTGACTTGTAGCCTGGGTTGTGTGAAAACACAAGCAATTAATTAGAACACACAGCTTCAAATCTGGAGGCAGATATGTAAGTTTGGCAATTAAAAAACAAAACAAACAATCCTCTCTCCAAAACCAGAAAAAAACACATTTTAATGTTTTAATTTTTAAGTTGTGTTGCAATGACTTGTCTCCTTTTTGTTTTCAAGTACAACATAACAATTCCACTATATGTATCTCTCTATATAGATTTTTTTCCCCCCACAGACTGAAAAGGCATAATTTGCATAAAGGGATGGAAGACAGCTCCCATTAAAAAGGGTTAAATCCAGAAAAATATAAATGAAGTACGCATTTTAATGGCAAGGACAACCTTTGAATTATACTGCTATGGAAAATAGTGGATTATGCATCTTTGACTTAGTCGTATGCTTGTAGTCCTTCTTGGAAAGAGTAAATACAATATTGAGTTTAAAATTGAGGACAAATTGCATGTAAGGTGAAGATTTAGGCTGTACAGGAGCTCAGTCAGTGGTTTGTTCATCTTTTAAATATAAAAGACCTGTGAATATGTTGCTCACAGAAGAGAGATGGGCCATTTTGCTGTGTCTAGCGCAAGGAGAGTTGGAGGGAGGCCTCGGGCAACTTCTCTGTGTTTTCACATCAGTATGGAACATGATGTGGGTGAGGGATTTGGCTGTTCAGAATATTTATATTTAATTGCTTTATTTTGGCATCTTCCTAAAATTCTATTGGTTTCTATTTCATCCAAACTTTAAAAAGAAGTTTTGTTGGACAACTGAATGATACATTCCTTGTGCTGGGATTCTTTCTCTGCCAAATCCTAAAAGCGTGCTGTCCTAGAACGACTTGCAGCAGGTCACAAATTGTGTATTTAATGCAGAAGAATGTAGGGTTTTTCTATACTCCTTGAATGTAAGAATTGTTACCAGCTGTCCCCAAGACTGTGTTGATAATAAACATTTTTTTACTATCCTTATTTCAAAAAACAATTTTATATTGCCCGCTGTGCAGACAAAACATTTTTTGTGAAGAATGCAATTAAGAAGCCAGTAGAAGTCCCACTAATATGAAAAATATCTATATTACTTGTAAAAATGTATTGTGAAACTTTTATTCCCCTAATCTACTATATTTCAGAAAAAGCTCTAGGTTGTATTCTTCCGTTGAATTTACCTTTTGTTTTTGCAAACAAGTCCACAAGGTGACAGGCCTCTGTTTGAATTTGATGCTCCAAATTGTTCTTACCAAGTGCCAGGCTTCTTATAATTGTCATGCCGAAGCGTCTCTGTTGTTTCCAGGTGTGCCCGCTTGTCAGAAAAATACCTGAAGAATACAGAAACATATATTTCGTTGCTGGGAAGGGAAATCTGTTCACTGCAGGAGGCAAAATTCGATTTAGATTAGGTTATATTTCATTAACAAAGATGATACCATGATTTCAGATGCTGATTTTTAGTCTCTAACTTTAGGTTTTTATGACTCCCAGCTGTATAGCTGCTTATAAACGTGACCCTGGCAACAGAGTGGTAGTGAGTTTGGTAAGGACAGAACAGCTTTGTCTATAAATGCCTTCTACATGAACAGTCTTCTGTTTCAGAAGTGATACAACTGAAGGGCAACTCCTCTAGGCAAATATTTCTTTGAATCTATTGGGAAGTAAAAAGTCAGTAATAGGCTTTATAAGAGGGGAAATTTTTGGTTTTTTCCTTTTTTTAATGCTCTTGCTCTGCATGGAACCTTTTTGCTATGTAAGCCCAGATATGTACTTGTATAGCAGTAACTCGTGTGTGTGCATACACAGGAAAGCGTCTGTCGTCTTTACATCTTGTTCGTATTTCAGTATTGTGTGACATCTTGTACCTTTCTCGCCCATCATATCCCTGTAGAATGGGGTGAGAGGTCTTCCGGAGATTTCCTCTGAATGGGTGACGATGCCATCTTTTACTGCTTTGTATCCATTTAGTACAACCATAGGTGTCTGTCCCATCCACAATGTGTAGATATTTCCATAGATGTTGGTTAACTGAAGAATTCATAACAGTAAATTAATAAATATAAACCAGGGAATGCATACACTTAAACAGTGACTTTAAGAATTTTCTTTGCTTGTAAATAAACCTGTTTGCTGACATCAAATTGAATTACAGGTTTCTGAAAAATTTAGCCTTCTGTTGCAATGTGCTTTGGGAACAGAAGATAAATCATACTTTATGGAATAGATACTAAGGACATCTCTTGGGAGATCATGTCTGAAAATTTCACAGAAACAGAAGTCTTCTCGGTCAGGTCAGAATCAAAGAACAAATGAATAGAGGCAAAATCCCAGAGCTTTTCCATTTGGTTTATAAATGAACCAAAATTATTGTATTTTCTTGCCCTTAACTTCTGAAGAAAGCAAAGATATGTTTTTGCATTCTTTCCTGTAGCTTCCGTGTGATTTTTCTTATTTTTCTCCATTGTCTTTCCTCAGATCACACTTACATTTTTTCTTAACACACTTTGAAGCTGGTTTATAAAGGAATCGTGCTGTGAACATAACACTAATCAAATTTTCCTACTTTGTTTTAGTAATAATCTGTTTACTGCAGACAATAAATATTTTTGCTGTACAAATAAGAGAAAAAGAGTCAATTAGTCAGATTAAAGTATATGTTTGGTCTTCTAATGTAGATTGGCCTACTCATGGCCTGGAGATGTTCCAGTGACTTTGGTGTCAGGCAAAAGAAGTTCTGCTAGAGGTGGTTTAGAGGGCTAGATATCAATGCAGAAATAGAGAATGAAACTGTCAATGGAATATCATGATATTGACAGTGGTTTGATAATGTTGTGCATGAATGTTGCTGTACTCAAAAGAAATAAAATAAGAAGTAAAACAATTATAGTGTGTATTACTCAGAAATATTTTTCATAATGCAGGGTCCTTGGATTCTTTGAAAATGGTTGATAATCAAGCTTGAGCTTTAAAAATAAGAGAATTCTAAGTTTAGACTGTTCCTATGCAGTGTACAATTTAAATTAAAGTAGATTCAGACTGATTTTCAATGATAGAGATAAATACCTTAGTGAGAGTTTCTCGACGAAGTTTGAAGTCCAGCAGCCACAAATTTCCGATGATGGGGAGGGGAGCTGGTCCTGGAGGAAGCTGGGTACGCATCCATTGCAGCTTTAGGAACTGCAATATCAGGAGAAATGCTACTAGAGCTATTACAACCTCAAAAATCCCCAACATCTTATAAAAAATTTAGCTTTTCAGTGTTTTTTTGAGGTTTTTTTTTTTTTGCATGTGACTTCCTCTGAGTTGTGTAGACAAGTTTGCTTCTGCTGAAGTCAGACTCTTTCTAAAGAATATGTATCTGCTTTAGCCATCTCTCTCTCTGACAATCTGCAGTTTTCCCAAGCTGAATTCCTTAGAAAACTGAAATATGTGATCCTTTGCAGTTAGCCAAGCCACACCTACCATCGTTTATGAACTGTAATTGTGATCTATCTGTTTTGCACTTTGAATTTTGTTTCCTTCTTAGTAATGATACTGCGTCTAAATGCTAGTTATTGAACAGTTATCCAAGGATATCAAGTGTCTTGCATAATGGTAACACCTCATGCGGTTTCTGGTAGTTAAAATACCAAGGATGCGTTACTACCTTTCTGAAACACTACAGTTTTATGTAGTTTCTTGTACAGACGAAGAAACATCTGCACAATACCTGGCTGATAGGGTATGGTCTCTGAGATGAAAAATAATTGAATTCATGAAGCATAAAGCTAAATTAATGTCTTAAATTACACCTTTCCTTTTTATCATATTCTAGGTTCTTATGATATTATACAGAACACAACTGAGATTATTTTTCTGTTCAGGGGATTGTAGGGTGTTTTCTGAATTTTATGTATTTTGTTTTTTTTATGACAGGGGTTAAAATTTCCTGGTGCAAATTTTGGAGGTGAAAAAAATGTACAGATTCTGTTCTAGCTGTGGAAAAAAAACAAATAAATTGAAGAATGAGGCAAAACTTTTCATCTTTATTGATTTGTGGACCCCAGAGGCTTTCCAGGAGAGGTTTGTACCAATGTGTAGCAAATTTTAACTTAGAAGGCTTACTTTTCATATGTGTTTTTCACTGACTTTGATGTAATCTGTTGACTACAGTACATTGCTTTAAAAGTTTTGGGAATCTCCACCACTGACAGAAATGGCATAATTCTGGTGTTTTGGGCCAAGATGATGGATTTAGGTTAATCTCTTCAATCTCATTTTAGATAACTTTAATTATTTGTTTGGACAAGATTTCAGGCCTCTTCTGCCATTTTATCTATTCCTGTTGGGATGAAAAAAATCTATTTTCTCTTAAAGCTGCTTCTACTCGGTTTTTCAGCCCCTAGGCCATGTAGAAATTTGAGATCTTGCTGATTTAGAAGTGCCAAAACAAGTTGCAGTAGTGAACTTGGAGATGACTTAGGTTGCCTCTAAGTGAATTGTCAGGAATCGTCTCCTTCGGAATTTTGGAGGCAAGGGAAACAAGATGTGTGATTCCCAAACATATGTGGGACTTCCCAGGCTGAGTCATTTTAGCGTGTATGGTGCTTCAGACTTTGGTCCTAAATACCATCTTTTAGCTGAACGTAAGCCTTACCTAAAGTGGTTTACACCCCTTATACTGTGACTGTAAAACAGTTTTCTTTCTCTTGATTATCCGGTACCCTGTAGGTTTCTGTATGAAGTCTTACTTTGTATAGTTTTTTTGTTTATTAGCTGATATATTACATTGGATGTTTCAACAAGAACTCAGCTAATGTTATGATATATCTTTAAGTATGTATAGGAGATTGAGGGAATCCATACAATTGTGCAAGTTGCCTGTTTTAAAATTTTATCATAATTGAGCACCCTCGCTGAATTTTCCAGTCTGCAGTTTCCAGCTCAAAATTTTTCAGCAAAATCAAGGTAATTGATTGGAATTAATGTACATTATGATCTTGAAATATAAAGGTTTAATGCTTTCCATGGTCTTCTAAAGAACTCTTCTGAATTCCCTTAAACTTCAAGCAAGTATCTAAGAGTTAGTTATGGACACTCATTTCAGCTATTTTTCTAATGAGTAATTTTTTTAATTTTATGGGTTGTTAAATGTGTTAAATACACATCAATCAGTCTTGAAAAACATGTGGATGAGCATTTGTCTTTTTTTTTTTTCTTTAGTGGATTTTAATAATTTCAGATTAAAACATGAAATATAGGGCAGTTTCAGGGGGCTGCAGACAAGCAGCAATATTGCAGCATTTGCCTGCTTTACTTTTCTGAGCAGCCACCACTTGACTTCTCTGTGCAGTATCATGCAGCTCTTGTGCTTTAGTGAGCTACACATGCAGATGCTTTCCAGAAAGTGTGGAAGTGGAGGAGCAGTCACGCAAGGAGCATGCCTCTGCTTTTTTTTTTTTAATCTGTATGTTTAGTTTTTTGGGCAGAGAAGTGGAAACAGGAAAGGTTAAGGAGCATCATTTTCAGCAGCATGGTGCTATGGGTCATACACTTGAAGAGTTAAATACACAAAAAACTGAGAGAAGCATTTTGAAATTAAATACCTTCTGTGGTTTTATCAGCCAATTCTGACAGTTCCAGGATAACTCTTATGTTTGCCAAAAATTGCAGTGTTACTGAGTTATATTATTGAGCAGTCATTTATCCACCCAATTTTTCAGGTGTCAAGACTACTTGAGACTTTAAAATTACTTGCTGCTTGCTAGCACTCGCGTGCTAGAGTGAAATACGCAAATTCTAGTGAGCTTCTATACTGACAGATTTAAAATCACAAAATTTTTTCCTTGTCCCTCCAGTCCACTTCTTTTTTTTTTTTTTTTAATTTATTTTATGAAACTTTTTTTAAATTTGAGTGGTCAGGCTTGGTGAGCATGTCACTGATTATTAATTTATGCTTTGTAACCCCATTGTTTTATAGCTCAATGTGTTGTGGAACCCCTGGGTGTCTACGCCCTAGATCAATAAGAAACTGAAAGCATTATTACCAATATAAATGCACTAGGACACTTCTGTATGGGCGACTGCTTGGTGCTCACCGTACTGAATCATCAGCAGCTTTGTTTTGAGGTCCCTAAGTGGTTGCTTCTTGAAGCAGTTGCTGGCGGTTTCTGAAGGCTGAGTCTGTGCATTGCGGCACAGTGTGGTGTCTGCCCAGCCTGCGGGGTGGTGTTGAAGTCTCCATTTGCCGTGACATTTCTTACCCTTGCAGCTGCTGTGATCAGTGCTGTAGTTAAGTGTCGCGATCTCACTACAGCCATGGGGGAGCTCCGTGACGGATCTAATACTACATCTTTTCTGTATAGATCTGGTGGTGTACTCCATTTGGATTAAATTATTCAGTCATAAATCTGTGCTCTCATTACCACGATTACTTAATTTGACATAAAGCCTTCTCAGACATATGGGGCTACTCCATTACTAGCAAGGTCCCCTCTCTTCACTGTATACTTTGCATCGCAGTGTTGCAGTGTATCCCGTATGAGTGGTCTCGCTACTTTTGCAGTGATCCTGCCTGTTGTCCGCTCTCCTAGACCTTGCTGTAGGGTAAATTTGGGTCCTGCTGAGTAAGGCTGAGCTCAGCAAGAGGCTTAGTCTGAGCCTGGCCTTCTGGACACTGTGGACAGTGTGTTTTGCTACTGCTGGGTATGAGCTGTGGGCATGCTGAAGTATGGCAAGGCAAAGTTATTGCAGAAAAGCTTAGTCTGAAGTTTACAAGGAAGGGAAAAGCAAACAAGCTGTTTTAGAAGAACTCAATATTCCTTATTTTAATATTTTCACTATATGTGAGCAGTAGCTCTTCACATAAATCCTGCTTGCTCTCCTCTGACACAAACACTATTGCAACAGCTCACCAGTCAAGATGACAGATGTTAACTTTGGTTGTTTTGAACAGATGAGGAAATCTGCTGTTGTAATGAAGGTTTCAGGCCATAGGAGTGGGAAGCAAATGCAACAACTGCAGAGGACAGGGAAAGAAGAGCATCTTCAGAAAGGTGTGAAGCAAACAAATGGTGAATGTGGCATGGCGGGGGTGGAAAGGGCTCCTGGTACGCCTCTGCGCTGGGTGCGTGTCATCTGCTGTGCCATAATTACCAGGGCTCGTTTTTTTTTCTGTTGCAGAGACAGGCTCAGCGAGTATTAGAAAACACCGACTGGTTCCCTGCTGTGCGTGTATTGCTTGGCACGGTACTGTGTGCTTGCTGCCTGGCCTGATGTCAAGCTAAACAGAGCAGACAATTGCTAAGCAGGTTTTTTTTTTCCAGTGGAGACACTTAATTTGGATTTCTCAACTTTGCTGTTCCTTCCTCCCCTGCACCCTCTAGTCTTTCAAGAGCTTCATAACAGGAGTTGTTAATTGGTTGGTGGCGTCAGAATTTCTCTGTGGGAAGAGAATTACACAGACACAGTATGTCCAGGCAAGCGTTGCTGAGAGCACAGAATTAGAGTGAACGTGAGACTGGGAAATGTGAGCAAATGAAGTTCCCATTCTGTGATTCTGGTCAGCTCAGGAAAAGAGAACTTTCCTTACATGCATTATAAATAAACAAGATAGGTTTTTGCCTCCTGTTGTTATCTGTGTTGTTGGGACCTGAACACTGATGAGCTGTTTAAGTTGTGTAGACAAAGTACTAGAAAGGGACTTGGGAACTGCAAATTCTGTTCCTAGATCTGTTTGTAGCTTGTCTGTGACTCTCAGGAGCTTGCTTTATGTCTCTGGGCCTAATCAACCCTGACATTCATTTTTCAGAAGAGCTTTAAGATGGACTAATGAAAGCCAAGATGTAGATGGCAGCTATGACTGTTTCTGTTCTTTCCCTGTCCCCTGCGTTTGCTTCCCACTTCTATGACCTGAACTTTCATTAGAAAAGCAGGTTTTCTGAGCTGACAAAGAACTCATCTACCGGTGAGCTCTTGCAATAGTATTTGTCAGATGAGAAGAAGCAAGGCCTGCATGGAGAGGTGCTGCTCGTGTATAGTGAAGATATTGGAACAAGCAAAACTGATTTTCCCTAAAACAATCTTCTTGCAGAAAGCTTCTCTGTAAACACCTGCCTATACCTGCTTGATCTCACTGTTCCTTTGTATTTTGGTCCTCAATTCACAATTCATTCACGTTAACTTCTGCATTACAATGAATTCTAACATCCATAACTTTAACTCTTCCTGCTAGTAAGAAGGTACCTAGTCATCCCAAAGTAAAACCAGATGGTATATGTAATCTTAGAGAGACTTACCAAGGTTTTCTCAACACAGGACTGTAATAAAGTTATTAATTTTCAGGCCTATTTCTGAGGCTGTAGCAGGCTGAGACAGTGTGCATCACTGACGTGCGGTGAGAGCAGAATTAATAAAAGCCAGAGCTACTATAGGGAACAAAGTGACTGTTGCAAACATTCCTAATGTTTTGATTTTCCCCTGCTTTTTGTTTTTTTTGTTTTTTTTATTTTATAATGCAGTGCTACTTAGGTGAAAGCAATGCAGGCCTTAGATGAGTGCTGTATATCCTAATGGTGTAGGAGCTACAAAAGTCTAGTGTCTTTTCAGCATTGCTGTTCAGTGAAGCGCTGTGTAGTCTTGGCAGCGCTCTGCAGTCAGCTGCAGAGGAATTGGAGAGACAAGAATTTCATAGGCTAAACCACAGTACATCGAGTCAGTTACCCTGTTCTGCCTGAAGTGTCAGGAAGAAGTAACTGATGTTGTGCAGACAGCCCTATGTCTGGCATTTCCTCTTGCTTATTTCCAGCTTCAGCATTTTTTGACAGTTTTTCGGGGCAATATCTAGTAGCCTAGATGTTGCACTTGGAATGTCAGAAGTCATGGACAGAACAGAAAATTTGAGATAAGACTTGCTGAAATGGTTATTAGCATTCTGTCTCTTCCTGAAAGGGAAACATTAACCCCGAGTTCCACAATGCTGGCTGAGAAATGTTCAGCTGTTTGTACATTTGAGACTGGAAAGAAGGTAACAATGCTCATCCCATTCGCCTGCTTATTCAGGAAGCAACCCAAGCTGAAACACTGAAAAGTTTCTGATTGCCCAGGACTGGAAAAGATATAATCAGTTTTCAGCAGTGTGGCAGTGCCTCATAGCTAAACAGCAGCTGACCTAGGTCTGCATTGTCAGAGAACATTCAGAGAAGCTAGTAATTGTATGTGCCCCTTTTGATACAGGGAGCTCATCTAGATGTAATTGAAAGGAAAAGCCCAGTATGGTGTGTGGGTGTTTCTTTATTTTTGTGATTAATGTTATTTTTCTCCAAACTTTCTTTTATTCTGTTACTGGATGTAACATATTGAATATTGTTCCTCCCTCTGATGTGAAAAGAAAATGAAAAAGGTAAAAATTGAAAATTTGAAATTGTTTGAAAAAAATATTTTGTGAATATCCTATTTAAAAACTTGTAAAAATGAAACAAATTCAAAATGTTAGTGATTTTTTTTTTCCCCTTCCCTCCTTTTATGACCACTAGCACTGGATCACCTTTGTGCAAATGTCATTTACCATGCACAGAGAGACTCTGCCAGCAGAATACACACAATTTGTGAAGCAATTATCTATTGGCTAATATAGTAGCTAGCTGTGGTTAACGTGCTATTGCGCTAAGCATTAATACTTACCACCGCTCCTGAGACACTTTGAGTCTCTGCCCACCAGACAGCCATCAAATGGAGGAATGTCAGCCCCTGACATGCCTTGGATCTAGCTGATTCTCAGTGTTGCTGAGGTGCTGTCTTCCAGTTCTCTGCTTTTTAGGTTTTACTCTTTTCTTGTCAGTTCTTTTTCTCATCAATCCTTGAGCTGCTTGAGCTATTACAGTCTCAACAATTACATTTATATCTGTTTTTTACCTACTTTGCAGGGCTTTAGTTTATGTTCTTTCTTGCGCCTGATTTTCTCAGCAAATTTGAAGCTTGAAGATCACTGGTAATGTATCAAATGATGCTCACTGATGAATGTATCAAATGAAGTTTTGCAGTTGGGGATCCTGTAATATTGAATACTTTCATAAATAACTTGTTTGATAGATGGAAGAGTGTGCTTATACATTTACAACACGAAAACAAGCACTATCAACTGAAAAATGACCTGAAAAACTCATCTTCTGTTTAGTAATGTAATTGTATACTGTGGATTATTTCTAATTATATGGTGAAGAAAGAGGCTAAGCAGAAGCTGTGCAGATAAGGATCTAGGTTTTATAGCAGAACACAAACTTAAACATGAGTCAATATATCACTCATCAAAAAATGCAAGCAGTTGTACTTGGATGGGTTAAGTGGTGTTGTAGTCTTCAGTCAAGTTGCTGTCAGTAATGTTTTTATTTAGTGACTAGTTCATTCCCTGTTAGAAAGGATGCAAAACTTTAAAAATCCAGACTTTGACTTCTTGGTTTTTCTGAATGTAGAAGTGAGTAAAGGGATGGTGACATTTATCTGTCATAAAAAAATAGACGGATTTCCAAGTTGAACTTGGGGAAAACACCCTTAAAGAGAATCAAAACTGCAGAGTATTGATAAAAATGCATTATGATTTTTATGGATTTATTTGAATGAGTAACGTGCTGAAGAATGCATTTCAAAGCAAGTGCCCTTGTTCCCTCTATTAAGGAGAGATTCAACCGCTTTTCTTCACAGGGGAAAGAAATTATTACCTGCAGACTTTAGTAGCAGGGAGATAGAGAGCATGGGAAAGTCTGGAAAAATGTTTAAACTCAGACAATCTGTACTTGGCTGTCGAGGCAGTTACTGTTTTGCACATGTAAATCTGGTGTTTGTGGGGACAATTGACCAGCTCAGCTTCGCCTGTGAATAACCACCTTCAGCTGTTACTTTAAGAGGCTTCTGCCATAGGTCATGCCTCTGTAGGTATAGGACTCTGCAGACACTTCATTAAAATTAGGGTTTGCTACAAAGACCATGGTAATTTGAAAACTGCAGAAAATATATAGTGAAAAGAGCTCTGGCACTGGAAGAAAACGTGACGTGGGAACAGCTGGATATGGTAAGTGAAGTAGAAGTTGCAGCACAGTATCAGGTGTGCAGTTTGCACACAGAGTACTTCAGTATCTGAGGAAGGCCTACCTGTCTTCCATCAGAATGTTACACTAGTGACTATTCCATTTATTTCCAGACCCATACAGCTCTAAATGTGGAACTCTTCCCTGTGCTTGCAGCTATTTCTTAAATTTTCTCAGCCTGTGTGGCTCTACCTCACAAATTTATCTCCTTTAGTTGCAGCCATGATTCTTATTGTCATAGCATGTTGGGAGAGAAAAGCTTGTTGAATAAGCTGCAGTGAATACACTTTCCTAGTCGTCTGGAAGGGTAAAAGGAGGTCAAAAGGGAAGACAATGAGATACCTGTTAATTTTGGATATGACAAGAACTCTTTCAGAAGTGAACGCTGCAGAGCAGAATAAAGTACCTTCAGATGGTTCACCCACAGCTGTTGCTTCCTTAGTCAGACCTGTGTTGTAAAGCAGAAGTGATCTGCTCTGTCAGTGAGGCTGTCATGTTCCTGGTCATGTCTCCTGACTGTACAGCTCCTGAAATTTCCATGGGTGCATGGATGCTTTCCCCGGGAGCTGACATCGTGTTCTGTCCTTGGAAACCTCAGGCAGTTGAGGTTTAATGCAGCCTATGACATTCTCCAGACAATGAGGTTGTGTGTGAAATTACCACCTTTAGCTGAAATGGTCGGCTGCTATAACTGGCTAAATAAAGTTTTATGTTGAGTACCGTAGACCTGAGAATCAATTTTTAAGAGACTGTAAAAGCAGGGAGAAATAATGCTGTTCTTCCCTCCCTGATGGTATCTCATGAAAACCTTACCTGTTGCGGACAGATAAATCACATTATAGTAAGCTGAATTGCTACCCTTCTATGTAGCTATGCCAATGGTGCTTACCTATGGGTAGGCGCTATGGAAATGCGGACTAACCGGACGGTCCCTGTTGCGTTGCTGAATGCATGAGGCAGTGTATGCTGTGATGTTGCATCTGAATTTACTCAGAGGTGGCACTGCAGTGTCAGTCACTTTGTTGCATGGGGAGACTGAAGCAAACAACACAACTTGAGAATTCTCACTTACTGTACCCAGTTATTTAGTAAAAGGTGATACTTATAGTTGCTGAATCTGCAATAGCAAAACGTGGCAAGTGGCAAATGAAAAAGCAGCTCTCTTTCCCTACCTACAGGGAGGGCAATCCCCTGGAATTAAAGTAGAGGCATACGTCAGAGCTGATGTCCTTGATGCAGGAATTAATTCTGGCAGAATTGGCTTTCTTCTGGAGAGTGGGATGGACAGTGTGGTTTTTGCTTTTGTGTTTTTTTTAAAGGAAGTTGTTCTTTAAAATACTTTGGAAAACATGGAAAGAAAAATTTTCATGATACTGGCTTCTTGTCTTGTTTCTTGATTGAACTAAAGACTGACTGTGAAAATATGTCATGAAGAAGTAATTCTGTTTTCAAGTTTCTCTTTCTGCCTGGGTTTTTAGGAAGAACTGGCAGCACTAAATGTGTCCATGAATCCTTCAGATATAAAAACCGTCACCTATCATATCTGGACGGAAATGCAGGATGAGGAAAATGATGCCCTCCATATGGAAGTGTGGGTGTAGGAAATGGCCAGCTGTTATGCACCTGAAACTTCCATGGACTGAACTACAAGGCCAAAGTATGCAGAAATGAAAACCTGATCAGAATGGAGATGTTATTAAAAAGTTGTTGTGAGTGATTGCAGACAAGGTGTTTCTTTTTAAATTCTTTCAGATATGGCAGTGAACACTGTCAAATACACTCACTGTGTATGTAGAACACATGTGAACGCTTTTATGAAGCTGTTGATTGTATATCCCTTTGCATTATAAATCTTGTATCAAGATTGCCTGTGATGCCTGACTAGCAGCAATTCAAGATGAAAGGAAGAACCCAGCATGTTCCTTACATGCAATGGTGCTTGCAAATCAGGAAGGGATTATCGGTCTTGTTTACTCATCAAAGACAAGAAGGATTTGATGGGTGGACTGTTTGGTGGATGAGAAATTGTTTGGATGATTGCATCCAGAGAGTAGTCGTCAATGGCTCAATGTCCAGGTTGAGATTGGTGATGAGTGGTGTCCCTCAGTGGTCCATATTGGGACCAGTACTGTTTAATATTTTCATCGACGACATAGTGGGATTGAGTGCACCCTCAGCAAGTCTTCAGATGACACCAAGCTGAGTGCTGCAGTCGACATGCCTGAGGGACGGGATGCCATCCAGAGGGAGCTGGACAAGCTTGAGAAATGGGCCCATGTGAACCTCATGAGGTTCAACAAGGCCAAGTGCAAGGTCCTGCACATGGGTCAGGGCAACCCCAGCTAGCGATACAGGCTGGAGGATGAAGGGACTGAGAGCAGCCCTGCCAAGAAGAACTTGGGGGTACTGGTGGATGAAAAACTGGACATGAGCTGACAATGTGCACTTGCAGCCCAGAAAGCCAACCGTATCCTGGGCTGCATCAAAAGAAGCGTGGCCAGCAGGGTGAGAGGGGGTATTCTGCGCCTCTACTCCACTCTGGTGAGACCTCACCTGGAGTCCTGCATCCAGCTCTGGAGCCCGCAGCACAGGACAGACACGGAGCTGTTGGATCGGGGCCAGAGGAGGGCCACAAAAATGATCCGAGGGCTGGAACATGTCTCCTAGGAGGAAAGGCAGAGAGAGTTGGGGCTGTTCAGCCTGGAGTAGAGAAGGCTCCAGGGAGACCTTATAGCAGACTTTCAGTACTTCAAGAGGGTTTATAAGAAAGATGGGGACAAACTTTTTTGCAGGGACTGTTGCAACACGACAAGGGGTGACGGTTTTAAACTAAAAAAGGGTAGGTTTAGACTAGATATAAGGAAGAAATTTTTTACAGTGAGGCTGGTGAAACACTGGAACAAGTTGCCCAGAGAGGGGGTAGATGCCACATCCCTGGAATCATTCAAGATTAGGTTGGACAGGGCTCTGAGCAACCTGATGGAGTTGCAGATGTCCCTGCTCACTGCAGAGGGGTTGGACTAGATGACCCTTAAAGGTCCCTTACAACCCAAACTATTCTATGTGCAGTGTGTTGCCGTTGTTTGCCACTATAGGCGGGTAAAGAGTTTGGCATGTGAGATGTCTGTGCTAGTTAGAGGGAACTGGAGGAAATTTAGGAATTATTTGCATCTCTGAATTATTACAGTGTGACAAGAAACTTCAAAAAATCCTCTGATTTCCTTAGCTTTCTTATTACGCTGGAGTTTAGTCTTAGACCAGTCATGGTAGGGAGCTGGAGGAAAAGAGAAAATGGTGCTTTGGGCACACTGATCCATGGTCCAGCCATGCTGGGTCTGAAGTAGCCCTTCTCAGACCACTTCCCTGAGTATCCTCTGCAGTGTAGGGGGCTGTGAGAGTCACTTGCCTGGCTTCTCCCAGATGCACTGTGCTTACAGGCCAGCTGTGGTTGAGCTCTGGTCTGTAGACCTGAGGAGCTCAGAAAAGCACGGGTCAGGGTTACAGCCAGGCCTGTGGTGGGTGGAGGAAGATTTTGATTCCACCAGAATCTTCAGAATCTTTCCAGAGGAAGTTCAGTGGTGTCTTCTAAGATGTGATGAACTTTGTGTTTCTTTGTGTATGAGATGTGTTATGCTTTTTGTCAGTAGTACTAGCTACACCTGATTCTTCACTGCCGTTTGCAGTTCATCTGTATTGGTTACTGCGAGAACACCAATTACAACACTTTCTTGCTCTTGGTTTCCAAATCTCTATTTGCAACCACTCGTATACAAGGCTACTGACTGCTTCCTTTTCCCTCTGCCCCAAGAATGCTACCTGGTGAGCGCTTCTGTCCTTGTCTGTGTATGCGGTACCTGGATGACAACTGCAGCTTCGTATCCGAGCTCTTGGTTTGCATGTAGTCAGTGCTCTGAGCGACATGTTCCATCAGACTGATTGCTCAAAGGGATGTTCCTGAATGAGGTGCCCGCCTTCTAGCCTCTACTGGATCTGAAAGTGATGGTAGTTATTAGCATATTGCAGCATAGTGATGTGTTAAATACAGTCAAGAACGGGAACGCTCCTCATTTTCTGGGAACAGGAATCGTGGTAGGAAAGAAGGGAGGAGAAAAATTCAGAAAGCTTAAGTGTGACAGGGGAGAGTTAAGAAGAACAATATAGACTCATTTCAACAGACATATTCATAGCAGTTTTCTCAGTGATAGAATAGTTTGGAGGTGTGAAATGATGATAAGTGTAATTCTCATACCCCTGGGTTTGTTTCTTCTGGGTGCGCAGTTCCTGAAATTGCAATGGAAAAGTCGTGGATTTCCTCCTGGACCAATGCCATTTCCCATCATTGGAAGCCTCTGGCGGATAAATTTTAGAGCTGATCATAGGAGCCTGAAAAAGGTATGCATTTTCAGGTGTGAACTAAAGAGCTATTGAGGCAAAACCTGTAAAAAATTATGTCTGTTGATAGGCTGATGTGGTAACAGGGAGAACTTAATCCTGAGGGAGGGTGAGTTGTGGAAGTTAAATGAAGTGCCTAAAGTTAAGTAAAATCTGCAGAGTCTAACTCACATGAAAGCTAATATGTGTGCAACTTAAACAGAACTGAGGACAGAATTTTGCCTCAAGAAAGACTTCTGTTTTTAATGGACGCTTTTTACCTTAAAAGAAGTGTCTCGGATTTCCCACCACAGATGCATACAGAAAATTTTCTAAAACAAGGTGTCTTGAATTCAGAAGATGTGAAAAGCACACCAGTATGTCTTCTGCTGTCATGGGATAGAAAGAAGATTGTATCCCGTATGCGGCCAGTACCTTAGGTCCATTGTTTTTCTGAAATCCAGGCTGGGAATTACTCCATGAGGATGAGCTAAGGTTGTAAATGCGGGTGGAAGGAAGGAAGGATTAGGTCCATGCTAAGCACATTAATACAGGTTCTTTCAGTGCTCAACATCCTCCACTGAGCCAAAAGTTCATGAAAAATTCGAATGTGTTGATATATTTTTCAAATTGCCACTTTCCTTAGGTGCTAAGTGCAACCTGCTTGTCGGGGGTACCTGCCTGCAGCTGGAGAATGCTGGCTTCAGGAAAAGGGAACTTAAAGGACCTTGATGCTAAACTTTTCTGATGGGTGCATGTTCATCACTGTGGGAGGACAGAACTGTAATGTTTCTTTGCCTAGAGCCAGGGACTTTGTCCTTGCTGAATACCCACAGGGTTGCCTGAGAGCGGTCCCTGTCGCTAGCCAAGCAGAGGTGAGATCTATGCTCAGATGCCTCGGTTGACAGTACTTCCATATAAGAGGGGAAGAGGTCCTCCCACTGAAACTTGAAATCTGCAGCACTAGAAGGAGAGTTACACCTGGAATATGTAGTTTCAAGAAATTCTAGTTGTTGGCTGAGGAAATGAAATACGAAATTGAAAAATGTAATTAAGAATGGGCAGGTGAAATTTCACGTGAAACCTATTACAGATCTATAAACGCTCAGGGGCATTTTCCTAATCATTAATATCATGAAGGCAACCCAGGCTAAGTTTTAAAAAGGGGAAGAGCATCTATTCTTTTATCATTCACATTGCTGTGAATAGCGGGTTCCCAGAGAGAGCCCAGAACCTTGCTGTGCTAAGCACTCCCACTGAAAAACAAAACCACTGTCCTTCTTCATTTCCTGAACCCCTGAGTAATGTCATGCTGGAAGAGAGCAGCCCATCATGTGTGCGTTTTGGTTGATGTTTCTCCCATGGGTATTTTTTTGGCATTGGTCTAACCTACAGCTGGCAAAAAGCTATGGCAATATCTGTACCCTGTGGCTGGGTCACAAACCTATGGTGGTGCTGTACGGATTCCAGGCCGTGAAGGATGGTCTCACCACCAACTCGGAGGATGTTTCTGGGCGACTACAGACCTATGTCTTCAACAGAATGGCAAATGGAAAAGGTAAGATATTCATATCTGTGGAAGGACTTAATTCTTGCCTGCCTTTATTTCGTCTCGAGTTTTACCTACTGGCAAGCCCTTAGTTCCCAATTCACCCGTTCTGCCTGCTCGGGATGAATGATGTAGTTCTGCAGCATACTCTGTTGTCTCCAAAGTCCCACTGTCACACATGTATTTCAGAATCTCTTGAGAGCAGCAATATCTGAGTTGAACTTGTTTCCACCAGCCTTTTATCCAGAGGATATAGAGCAGGTGGCTCTTTCCTCAGTCAGACTTCGTTGCATGTGGACTGCAATCTGGAAGGCTTTAACTTGTAATGCTAGCTAATGTAAGTAGAGAAAAACATCTTTAAGAAATGGAGATTATTAAGTCTGGAGCCATTTCAGTCCATTTGGAAGGGTCTTCATTGCCACCTTTTATCTGGGTGATGTGGAGTAAAGTAGCTGGGCTGTGACAAGCTGCCCTAGCACCAGCAATCTATAGCAGGGATGGCTTTAACAAACAGATGAAGCACAGCTGCAAGTCAGCAACTCTGCAACACAAATACCTGCCTGTTGGGCTGTCTCCTTTCCTCCTAGCCCAGGCTCCCAGGACAGCAGAAGGAACAGGGGAGAGTTACTGCAGACTGTGGACAAGCAGTTGTCTTGGGGAGCAAGCTGGCTTTCCCAGGGGAAGCGTCAGCTAGGCTGGTGGAGAGAAGTGGTTCCCCACCATGTGGATTAAATGGTTTATGCTGGGCTGCCTGCTAGCGTGCAGACTTGCAGCACAGGGGCCTGGGATTCCTTCCTGTCCCATATAGAGACCTCTGGTGCAAGGGAGCTCTTTGTAGATTGGCTAAAGCCTACGCTTCCTACTCCGGTTCTTGCTAGGTGGTTCTTGCCCTGGCTTCATTGACTTTCCAGGAGGGACCTGGACCAGGACAAGAACTTGGTACCTGGTGTAGACAGCCTGGTAAAAGCAGGATCCCCTAAAAGTCAGGGACTGTGTAGCACAGGCAACGTGTGCTTAGAACCACTTCTTAACTCTAGCCATTGAAGAGTTTCTCTTTTTGAGGCACGACCAACAGGGCGATGTGGTGATCTGCAGAAGGTTTGCATAAGGTTAAGAAGGACAAGTACAGGAAACACCCAGAGCTCCCCAGTGAGCGCCCTAGAAATCTGTTGGCTATGAGTAGCTTGGTGAGAGACACCACTATTTCCAGGCGGTAGAGACCTGAACTTGCTGTTTGTCGCGGAAAGCTGTCTTTGCCGCTCCTGCAGAGTTGACAAGTGGCAACATCTGCAAGAACACAATGTCCAGATGGGGATGTTGGCAAAGATAGCTTACAAGTAAGTATTAATTGTATTTGAAGATTGTACAAGATAATAAATGAGATCTTGTAAGAGACTGCATGAGCTGAGCTATAAGCTCAACCTGCATTCCCATAGAAGGTGAAGAATAGTTTAGATTCTTTTCTGCTCAAAGCATGGGCAAATAGAAGGCAACACCAACCCACACTGTTTTGCAACTTGTAGCAGGCTGCTGGGTGGAGTTTTGAGTAATGACCACTCTTCTTCGATGCTTCAGAGAGAATGGGACTAGTTTTGGAAGGCAGATGTGTGAGTCCTGAGATTTGAGTGGGCTTTTTGCAGGGGTGGGAGTATATTAACCAAGATGGTTTCTCTGTCTCTGACAAAATACAATTAAAAGAACACTGCCCTAATGTGGCTCTTTTGTTTATGAGTGGCAGCATGATGAGAAGATGACTCTTTGGGTGTATGTCATTTACTATTTTGTGAACACTAACGTGACATAAAATTGATTCTGGATGGCTGAAGGTATCCTGGTCTCAAACGGTGTCATCTGGAAACATCAGAGACATTTTGGAGTTGGAGCTCTTCGAAAACTGGGAATGGGGAATAAAGGAATGGAGCGCGGGATACAAACCGAGGCCTGTTACCTGGTCGAGTTCTTCAGGGACAAAGATGGTATGCCATTGACGAGGTGCTTGGGAACTGCATTTGGGCTTTTGACATAGTTGTACATAGTCTGCATGCCTCTAAGGGTAAAGATGAACTATTTTTTCTCCAGAAAAGAATGGGTTTGGAGCACAGCTTAGGTTTAGAGTGCAATTAAAACTATTGGTACAGTCAGACCTCAGCAGTGTGTGTTTTGGTATCAACACCAAGATCAAGATTTTTTTTTTTTTTTTTTTTTTTTTTTTTAAAAAA
>Ga0065711_1001873_pt1 | contig 38575 bp, 36 predicted proteins | sample Hoacrofraction12_FD_59098 | JGI IMG/M metagenome (GOLD analysis project Ga0065711, IMG submission 59098) | Hoatzin crop microbial communities from Cojedes, Venezuela - Epithelial fraction 12 v2 (version 2) | ecosystem: Host-associated > Birds > Digestive system > Esophagus > Crop | place...
GCCTGGACAAGGTCCTGTGCAGCCTGCTGTAGGTGACTCTGCTTCGGCAGGAGGGTTGGACTAGATGACCCACAGAGGTCCCTTCCAACCCCTACTATTCTGTGATTCTGGAATCCGCAAAAAAGACCCATAAGGGCCAAAGCTGAAAATGAAAACAACCCATCATTTAAAAGATGAAACCTGGGACTTGGTGCGGGCTGGCTGATGAGTTTTGACCCCAAACAGCTGGCAGTTTGGGGTCATGGTTACTTCTCCCAGTCAACCTGCTGCCCCTTGTTTTCCCCAGGAGGAACCTCGGAGGATATTCCCCAGAGGGTCAGTGTCTGACCCTGCTACCCAACCCCACAGCTGCCAGACCAGCTGGCATGGGGAGAAAATGGCACATGGGCAGAGAGGGGCACATGGCCTCTCCTCCTCTGCCTCTCACTTCTGTGAGTCGCTGGGGAATTTGCTTGCGGTCCTCTGAATCAGGACAAGTCCTAGAGACCAGAACAGGGCCAACTCATAGGTGCCCTTGGCCGTAACCCATATTCCCCCTCAGGGGTAAAGAAATCAGAACGCAGCTGCACTTTAAAACTCTGACTTCCAGGCTTCAGCTTTCCACTTCATGCACTTGCTGACTGCATAGAGTCCTCCCTGCACCCTTTTCAAGCCTCTGCAGGACTGAATTTCTGTGGTCTTAAAGGCCCAGGTGGGCAAGGCACTGAGCATCTGCAGCCAACATGGAAAGAGGGAGTTTGGCTGCCCCTAGAATTGGGCATGAGGTCACTGGTCATGCCTGTGACTGACAGCAGAGGTAGCTGAAGCAAACCCTTGGAGGCAAGAGAAAATCCACCTCATGAAGTGATATTGCCAAGGGCAGGCGATCTGGATGATGAACTGGGTGGTGTGGTGTTTTCTGGGAGTGAAAGCCACCCAGAAAGCGTGACATAGGGAATAACATGGGAACTGATGGCCATCGGACTGGGATTCCCTCAAGGTGCAATGGTGGCACAACCAGCAACAACTTCTGTTGGGTAATTGAAAGCTTCTGCACAGAAGAGACAATGTTAGAAGTGGAAATAATAAATATAGACTTTTTGGTCTATAGAATAAAATAATAAATACAGACTGTTTGGTCTAGAACCCATTAATGCCTAGAGATAATGTCTCTGCAGTGTCCAAAACACTTCTGCAAAAGAGATATAAGCTCCTCCACGAGCTATGTCTGTTTCAGAAGTGTAAAGTCTGTCTCCATTGCACAGGACTAGCTGGGATCACAATTCCACAAAACCCTAGGAATGATGAAACTGATGAAAAGATGTATTTTTTTGGTGTTACAAAAGGCATGATTACTGCTTGGAATGCATGGTGACAAAATATAACTTAGGGCTTAAAACGTACAGATCAGCCTTTTGTGGAGATAACAAATATGTACAAATATAGTAAAGGATAAAAGTCACAATTTCAGAAGAGAGATGGATCAGTAGCGCTTCAGGGGAAAAAAACCTGTTACTTCAGGCTGATACACCAGGCAGCAATTTAGTCCTAATTGCACATACAAGGTTTCTCAATTCTTCGCATGATCAGCTTTGGACAGACACAGGACAGCAAATGAGGTGAATTTAATGTCTGATTTAGGTGAGCCATTCCTGGTTTATAATTGCAGTTTATTTTACAAATGATATGGTGTTCACACCTCCTAAAGCAAGACTTGAGTCCTTTAAACTGATTTGTACTTCTAGAGGGACTTCAAACCCTCTGTTCCAGTTATTTATAGCAACCATAATAAGTCATTTTAATTGACTGAAGTTCTTTATTCCCACAGGAGAGACTGAAAGTGTGCCTGTGAGTACCCCTGCAACACAGATTTCCCAGGTAAAGATGAGCAAAATGCCCTAAATAACTCCAAGAGTTTAAAGAGTTACTAATAGATAAACAGTAGTTAAAAAGCTAAATTAAGCGGAAGGAAAAATGTAGGTGCTTACAAGGAACATGGCAACTAAAATGTGCACACCGCATGAATAAATGTCATACATATCATATCTTGGGCCTCATCTTAAAAGACACTTCAGTAAAATTTCTCTGCTCACAACCAGTTGTGTTTAGACAGGTGATTTGTGCGCTCAGCTAATTAACCAGCGGGCATCATGAGCACCAATTAGAGAATGTCAATTCACTGGGCCAGAGGGAGATTTCATGGCTGAGCTCTGATGAGCTTTCACCAAATCCGATGAACTGTCCCAGGAGCAAGGATGTGTTGATTGACATGGGGTGGGGGTGCCCTCCCCAGCAGGCAGCTGAGTGTCCTGGGGGGCTCCGGGTTATCCCAGCAGCCTCACAGCTCCTTGGGCCACCGGGTGCTCTTCTTGCCTGACAACCCAGAGCAGCTGGGCCAGCCAGAGCACCGAGTCTTGTTGCATGTCTCTGTCTGGCTCCCCAGCCAGGAGCTTGGAAACCCTGTCTTTGAGCCCATGTTGGCTCAAGGTGATCAGGACTTCCAGAGCTCTACAGCCACCCTTCAAGTTTACGTTCTTGCTGCAATTAGCTGCCACGGATGCAACAAGATTGTTTACACCATAGCCCAAGAAGCATGCTTCCTGCAAGATGCAGTTTCACTGTTTCCACAGTGATGTCTCCTATGCATTTCCAGTCTGCAGGAAACGCAACAGAGTTTTGAGCACTTTAAACCTTGGTCTGGTTCAATATGGAACTGTACTCTGAAAAAGAAACACATTCCTGAACTGGAAACCCTGACTATTCGAGACCTCCCTTGTCACCATTGCAGCACTAATGCCCATAATTGCCTGTAAGTGCATGATGGCAAGTGGAGAAGATACTGCTTTCCATTAACTACTCAGTGCTTCTCTGGTCTCACCCTCTTTTCCCACCCAGACAGCTCCTAGCAGGAGCTGTGACTGGGCTGCTGAAGGGCCCAGCACAGCAGATCCAGCACGCATGGAAAGCTAACACACCATTGTGACAGTGTGCTGGGAATACCATGCACATGTGTTGCTTTCCAGAAAAACCCAGCTGAGGTGTGGCTATCCTAACAAAGTCTTTAAATGAAAGTTACCAGCTGGCTGTCCCCTTCTGCTTCAGTGAGGGCCCTACGGACAGCAGAGTTACCAAAAAAGACTGCACAGATGTGAAACAAGAGCTGATAAGTGCTTGCAGCCCCCTTAAGTATCTCCATTCTTCTCTTCTGTCCTTACCCTGCTGCTCTCCTTTTCTTCCTACCAGCCTTGCCTAGGAATATAAATACTGGATATATTACTAGGGCCAGGTTCTCTACCAGTGTAAATCAGCACAGCTCTACTGCTTTTCTGCTGTGAAGCATTGCAAGCCTTCCTAATGCTTGGGTGTAGAAGTGCTGCCCTTAAACATAGGAGCTAGTAGCTGTGCTATAAATTAGTTTTTCCCTGGTAAAAGCACACATAATGCAGCTCAGAAAAGTCAGACCCAGGCTTTGTGGCAAGTGTTGGACTTCATGCCAGATCAGTTTCAGGCTATGTCCTGAGGCAGTCCTCTTTTGAGTGATGCAATATTTACTTACTTCTTCAGATTAGCCACACAAGAAGATGTGCCAAGTGACAGACAGTATATAAACTGGGGGAAGTGACACAGACAGTACTCCTTCATGGTCACAGAAGGTTTTGTTCTTTTCTAAGACAGATTTATAACAGCAGAATTATTCCCATGCAGTATTTCTTCATCATGAGCCTGTTTCTACTGGTTTTAACAGGCTTCAGCTCAAGGTCCCTAAGAACAGGCCCTGTTCCAGTGTAAGAACCCGAGGCAGCTGCCAAGGGTGACACATGCAAATAGCCATCCTTTTGGAGACAGAGCCCTGCACAGCCTGGCTAGTGCTGGGGGACATAGGCTGGGACATAGCTACTCCTGGAAGCAAGGGTTCCCTCTCATCTTCCCAGTGGCAGCCAGGGCAGTAAACCCAGCTCGCCAAGGCTCTGTACTCTGCTTTCCACCCCAGTCCTTCCATAAGCTAGCCCCATCTCCTGGCCACGACCATCTTCTATGGGCTGCCTCAAAGTCTGAACAAAGCTTTCAGCTGCAGGGACAGTCACTCTCTTTTGCAAACAGCTCAGATTGCTGGCACCCATGATGGGAGGATGGGGATGCTCTGCAGTTTTGCTGCCTCTAGTCCTGGAAGCAGCATCAGTCCTGTCCAGTCTTTGGGGACAGTACAGCAGCTGAGACAAGAGTAGAGGCTCAGTGAAGATTTCTTGGCCATTATATATACATATGTGTGTGTGCATATATATATATATATATCTCGCCACTCCTGCAAAGTAAAGTCAAAACCAGGCTGAGAAACGCTCCTTGTATGTCTTCCAGTCTCACCCTTCTCCTCCCTCTAGTCACCATCACTTCCTCCACGTGGTCACGGTTTCCCCCTCCATATTGGGAAATGCTAGCTCCCCTCTCCAGGTGGACTTCAACAGAGAGTTCATATTCTTGTTGGGCTGGAGCAACAAGCGACAGTCACAAGTGACTGCTTCTCAGTGTCCTATTAATCACAGTCATGCAAAGAGGGGAGAAGAATCCTTCATTTCCTCATGAGCAGCTACCCACAGAGAACAGTGCAGTTACTTGGTCTTGCTAGAGATCTTACTTGCATGGTTTTTCCACACAGAGCTGAAAAACATCAGGGCAGCAGGGAGTCATGGCACCCGAGAAAGACATAATCTGCTACAGATGCATGGCACTGGATCCCTCACTGCATTGCTTTGGCAGTTTTGAGGGCCACACTCCAGAGACAGGTGGGGGCTGAAATGTGTCTCTACTAAACTATTTAGATGCCTAAATGCTTCTTTTGAACAGTTCTTGGACAGGTTCTAAGGACTTCCTGTGACCATGCAGATTTGTTTATCCTCTAGGCAAGCAGAGGTAGTTCAACTTAAGTTGTGTTCCTTAACTTCCACAACTTAAATGTTAAGGTGTATTTTTATTCACATAAATAGGTGAGCCAGGGCAACAAATTACAGCTAAACTGTTGCCGAGTTTCTGTGGTAGTATAAAATCTGTCTTTTTTGGTATGTGTTGCACTTCAGAAATTTTAGAAATACTGAATTGTCTTGACTTTCCAGGGGCTCTCGAACCTGTGAAATGTCTCTCCGGTTCTGCAGGCATGATCACTTGGGCAAGACAGAAGCATTAGCTGATGCTTCAACAGGTTTCATTTGTTGTAACAGCCCACGGGATTTAAAGGGTGGTTTTCTACAGCTTGTTGTTAGAAATGAACTCAAAAATCCGCAGCTCAAGCACTACACTGTGCTTGGCAGGAGTTCAAAGATAATGTGTTGTTCCTGCACCACTCAGTTCTGGATCAAACTTGCACCCAGTGCCACAAGGCTGTTTGCGTTTCCTTTCTACGCTCTGAGCACTGAGGGCAGCAGAGGAGGGAGTTCTCAGGGTTTCAGCACTTCACATCCAGCCATACAGGTCCTGGATGATGTGGGTGATTGGTGTTGCTGGCTGCTTTCATCCATCAAGCGGCAACAAAGGGAAATGCGAGTGTAAGATGCATTTCAGTGTCTGAAATAGCCACTGCAAGCTGCACGGGGCAGAGGAAGCATGTACTGGGCAGGACAGACCCAGGCTGGGGTCTGGAGCGCTGGGAAGGATACACAAAGAAACCAAGCTAGCACTGTGACTGCAAAAGCAGGGATTGGCTAACAGTGAACCTCAAAATAACAAGTGACTATCTGCTCTTAGATGCAGAGGATATTTTAGTCCAGCTTCTATTCCAAATCTTTCTTTCGGCTGCCTGAACTCTGCTTTCACAGAGCATTTCAGTGCACATGGACACCTAAGTCTCTGCAGCGGTCCCTTTTTGCTGACAGCTAGCAGTCTTTGACTCTGAAACCTCTAGATCAACAATGACTCCCATCCCTGCACCCTTCACAAAGCATCTGTCTAGTTTACTCCCTTTCTGGAAGCATCTGAGGAGGATATGGCCAGCCTTGTGGGCAGAAACATTTCATTGTGGGCTTACTCTCCCCAGACCTTGTTACCTCCAGGGCCAGCTTCTGGATTGCTCCACTGCTAGCAAGACTTGAGACTATGACATCTCCATCCTGCAGTAGATCTCTAAAACAGCATAGGATAGAACAGAATAGCATAGATCACTTGGAAGGGACGGATCTGACAAATCACCCCTTTTCACCTGGAGGAAAGTGTGTGATGCCCAGCCCTGATGCAGGCTAGCAGGGAGACTCTGCCTTGGCAATGTCAGCTCAGCACGGAAGCGTGGCAAGCACTTGTGAGCAGGGATGGTGGTGTAGTTTAACCCCAGCTGGCAACTAAGCACCACACAGCCACTCACTCACCCCTCCCCCCCGGTGGGATGGAGAGGGGCACTGGGGGAAAAAAAAAGTAAAGCTTGTGGGTTGAGATAAAGACAGTTCAATAGGACAGCAAAGGAAGAAATAATAATGATGATGATAATATTATTATATTACAATAATATTACAATATACAAAACAAGTGATGCACAGTGTAATTGCTTACCACCCACTGCCCAATGCTCAGCCCAACTCTAAGCAGCAATCTCAGCGCCCAGTCAACTCCCCCAGTTTATATACTGAGCATGACGTCATACGATATGGAATATCCCTTTGGCCAGTCTTGGTCAGCTGTCCTGGCTATGCTTCCTCCCAGCTTCTTGTGCACCTTCTCAGTTGGGAGAGCATGGGAAGCTGAAAAAGTCCTTGATTTAGTATGACCACTACCGAGCAACAGCTAAAAACATCAGTTTGTTATCAACATCATTCTCATACTGAATCCAAAACACAGCACTATACCAGCTACTAGGCAAAAAACATAACTCTATCCGAGCCAAAACTAGGACAGATGGGAATATACCCCCCACTTCTGTGGGCACATATGTTAGGATGTCTGATGATTCTAAGACCATCTGGCTCACCTCACTAGGCTGAGATATCAGAAGCAGTATGGTCATTGCCTCCCCCAGCAGCCGTGGCCCCAAGCAACCCCTCTAACCCTTCAGGCTACACTCACAGGTCACAGGGTGACAAATCCTGCGACACCAGAGTGTCACGGGAAGGTGTCCACTGTGGCCAGGAAGGGTGGGTGAAGGGGTTGAGCCAAGGGGCCTATAGCTCCAGCTGGCTTGGGGAGTCAGGGTTGACTGTGTGAGGAGGGAAGGCGTCCTCAGTCTCCTGCTCCCCTCTGCCCTGTCCCAGCTGCTGTCAGTCCTGCTCCTCCTCCCCGGGCAGCTCTGGGAACATGTGTCCAGCCAGATCAGACTGGGGACTGTGGGGTTAGCACTGGGGTAGGAGTGGGGATGTCAGGCAGATGTCCTCTGTAAAGACGCTGCCAGTCTTGAACAGAGGAGGATGGTGCATGCCATTGCCCTGAGGTATCGGAAGCCATCTCTGCTCCATTTGCAGGACTCAAGCGCCTGAGTTCCCCGGGGTGGCTGTCCTCTTACCATCAGTGCTCCAGTTTTGGACTCAGTTTATAACCAGATGTTAGGCCGCATTTCTGTTGTAAAGGTAAAAACCACTGGTACCGAAGCGCCTTGGGCCGCGAGCTCGCTGTGGGCTTTGTGCAGGCAGAACGAGCGCCCTGCTCACAGCAGCGGGAGCAGAGATCAGGGCCGCCAGCCCAAGCTTCCCCCAAAGAGGGTGTCCCCGCTTAGCCCTCCGCAAGCCGCCCGCCTCCCCTTGCTGCCCAGCTCCATGCCCGCCTTGTCTGCTCACCGTGCCAGCCTGGCTCGCCCCGGTCTGTCTCCTGCTTTGGCCAGCTACCAACCGGCTGCCTCCAGCTTAGGTTGTGAGCTCTTCCAGCAGTGCTAGGGCTTCTAGGGACAGAAAGCAGGGAGAGCGGGCACAGTGCTGCTGTATGCCAGGGGAAAACCTCGCGCTCCCTCCCCATCACGAGTTAAAGAGCTGCCTCCTTCCCTAGAAAGGGCCCGCTGACAAAGGACAGAGCTTCTCCACAGACCCTGGAGAGCGAGGGGGTGTTCGACCTGTCTGGGGAGAGCACCAACCCCACGAGCATGTGGGGGAGGAGGACTTGCTCAAAAACAGACATAATCTTGATTGCTCAGCTGCTTTGGGGATTGATAATCTGGCTGCTGTTATTGCAAACCTTCTTGGCATGTTTCAGGCTGTCCTCTCCTACAGACTGACAGGCTGCAAACTGCCAGGGAGCCTGGAAAAAACCCCGAGTCTAAAAAGGGGCACACTGACTGCCCAAGACAAACACCTTCTACCCTGCGCTGAGGCTGCAGCAGGGGCCGAACCTCCCCCCACATCTCTCAGCCATGACGGGAGGAGGAGAAAGAGGACAGCACCTTACAGGATGGGTTACACCCAGCCTTCATGCCACTCTGAACCATGGGTGACCCTTGGGGACACAGCCACCTGCATCCGGGAGGAGGGACTGAACCCACCATGTTTGTGGTTCCTCTAGTTGCAGGCATTAGCCTCTGAGTTGAAGGCGGGTTTCACAGAAGCGATGCAGGAGCTGTCGCGAATCCAGCATGGCGAGTACGCCCTGGAGGAGAAGGTCAAGAGCTGCCGCTGTGCCATGGAAGAGAAAGTGGCCGAGATGAAGAATTCCCTCAACACATTCAAGGTAGGAGAGTGACCTGGGGGGGGGCTGCATACCTGCCACACTAGCTCAGGTGGCATGGGACAGCATTGCCCTGCCTCCATCAATCCTTCCTGCTCACAAAGAAAATGAACTGGCAGTTGCTTCAGATGTACCTGCTGCACTTCCTACGGCTTTGTGCCTCCCCTGACTACTCCAACCCAGATGTAACCCATGCCCTGGCCAGTTTAGCTTCCTCGATGGGCCGTGAGGCAGTGCTGTGAGCTACCCTGGGCACAAGCAACCCATGCTCTGGGCTGCACATGCAATGGGCACAGGCTGTCACTGGGCCACCGTGCCATACCTCTCCCTGGGCCAGGTCTCCTGCATTTCCTGCAGGAATCAGAGCCGCTGGGGAGCAGGGAATTAACACAAAACCCTAAAGCCTTTTGAAGTTGCATTCCCACACGGCTGGGAGGAAACAGTGCCTGGTTTGATCTGGCCCAAGAGGATAAAGACAAAGGACTGGAGAGAGAGCCTAGCAAGAAGGCTTGATGTACACGTTAAACCAGCCAGCACCTCCACACAGAAGCTGGAAGCCTGCCTGTGGGGAGGCAGGCAGAGGAACTGTTTTATAGTTTTTACGGTAAATTTTCCCCATGGGGTTTTGCGGAGTCAATAATACCTTGTGAAGTTAAAGAGGGCTGCTTACTGGAAAAGCCCGTTACTGACCCTGTGAAAGGGAACAACGGATAGCACTGGGCAAAAGGAGCCTTGTGGTCCCAGATGAGCAAGGGAGACAGCAAGAAGTGTAAGGGCACAGGGCAGAGGTCTCAAAGCAACCAGAGGCAGGGTTATGCAGGACGTCGTCATGGGAGGAAAAAGGGGTTTTAAAACCCAAAGAATTATGCAAGCAACAGGAGGGGCAAAGGCTGTTTTCCCTCATGCCCTTGTTGACTGTCCAAACTTTGAGCTCCCAGTGAAGCCATCTCCTTGCTTGAGGAAAATCCCTCTCCTTCAATTTATAAGAAACTCTTGAGTTTCTCTCCTCTATCCTGCTGCTCACATTGATGAAACCTGTAGGAACTTCATGCATCAGAGAGCTCTACAGCTGAGTGAAGCTTGGTTGAAACTGCCTGAGGGAGGTTACGGAGGGCCTAATTTCCTTTGGAAACCAGGCTAAAATGGCAGCTCCAAGGCCTAACTGGCAAAAGCTTATATATGTGAGTGATCACACTAGGATTTGAACCAAGTGCAACATGGGAATACACATGCTGGAGAACTGTAGAGGAAAATGCGCTTCCTCAGGCCCACCTCCAAATGACATTAAAGACAGGAGTCCTCCCAGCACTTCCAGTTGGTGGTGGATGAAGACCTACGTCTCCATCTCCCACCAGCGCCTTACCCATGTGACATCACGCTGGCTTGGGTGAGCTGCCTGTAGTTGAATTGAGGATTGCCCTGCCATGCATGGCATGTATTACAGATACTGGACTTGCAAAGAAGGAGTGTCTAATCACAGAGCCACTCTCCAAAGCACCCTGAAGCATCTTGAGGTGCTTCAAAGCATTCAAAGCTGGGCTACATAAGGCTGATGGGCACCCTGGGAATGCTGTGCTTTTGCCTGTTTCTCAGGAGGAGCTCAGCGACGCAAAGTCAATGATTGAAGAAATCAGTGCCAAGCAGGAGGAAATGCAACAGAAAATTGAGCAGCTGCAGCAAGAGAAGCGTCGGGAATCACGGAAAGTGAAAGCTAAGTAAGGGCCCGAACTCCAGGGCTCTGGAAATGCTCATTAGCAGTGTGTCCATTTTGTTAATTTCCTTATCATTTAATTTCTTAATCTTTACCTGGCTGGACACATGTATCAACCCTTATTATTACTGGAAGCCTAGCCTTCAGTTCACCCCAGGCTTTTAGACACATACCCCACAGAGCAAACACAGCAGAAAGCCACCAACACCTCACTCAGATTCCAACAGCAAAATAGCCCCAGCAGTGCTGCAGTTTCCCCTTCTAAGTGGGCAGGAGTCAGTGGACTCCTGATGGTGCAGTCATGCTCTGCTTCCCTGCCATCAGCCTTTTATTCTCTGAGCAGAGTCATGCAGGAGCACGTTTGCACACTGCTGGGCCACACTGTTACTATGATGAAGCAGACAGCTTGTCCACCTTGGCCGTGATTAGCCTCCTTCTGGAAACAGAGTTTTGATGATGGGTATAGAGCTGCCCTGATGTAAACACTTTGCAAATCTAGGCTAGCCCCTTAGCTAATTAAGCCATTTAATTAGACAAAATACGCTCTGCAAAAGAACAGATCCAAAATAACCTTCTCCTATAGCCAATGGAAGTTACTTCTAGAACATTGTTCATGAACTGCATCAAAGCCAACTCCTTTCCCGGTCTCTGCTGGAGTTGCCCTACTTCCGACTTTGTGCTTGTACTTATACTGGTGTCTGCCACAACTGTATAGAGCATGAGCTTCACCTGTAGCATTCGAACTTTCCAACTATCTCGTTCTTTATATTTGTACAGAAGAGCACAGAAGGATGATCATGGGTCACAGACAGTGCCTACACCTCTCCAGGGCAGCCCATTTCGATCCATTAACCTCCCAGAACCCGTACTGATCAATGAAGATTTTACAAGTCTCTTACACAACGTGACTTACGAAAAAGGTAGGAAATGGAGCAGGCAAATGCAGTGCCTTCCTCAGGGAAAAAAAAGGTCCAGAAAAGGTCACTAAGGTAAGAGGGCACCAAGTTTTCCTCAGATGCCAGTAGCACAAAAAGAGAATGGGGGTGCTCCCCTCGGCAGCACTGCTCCTGGGTCTGTGCACACACCTTGGCACAGTGTCTCAGGATAGCAACCTTGGCGCTGGCCTGGATTCAGGAGATGCTGCTCTGTGAACACCATCTCAAAAGCCATTGCTTGCCTCCACCAAGGAAAGGGAAGCAGGCTCGATCTTATTCCCTGTAATACTAGCGGCACAGACACAGGGCCAAGTAGGAGCCCCTGATAAAAATACTACAACCTGTGGATTTGTTTCCATGTAAAGAAGCAGGGTGTAGAAAGGAGAATCACAGAGACAGGGCTGACAGAATACCCGATGTCATTAAGGGGCCATACCAGTGGTTGGTTTGACAAGGGGACATGGGAGCTGGTACATACACACACTAGGCTATTGGTGCCACTGCTCCTCGCGTATACACGCTGCTAGGAGAATCACCGCCCCTTGCTAGCTGCAAAAGCTGCTAACCCATGGTGTTAGGGTTACACATTGACCAGGAAAACACCATGAACTTCCAAACACTTGTGAAGGCTGGAATAAAACGAAAAGGTGATGAACCAGAGCCTTTTTTTCTACAATAAACTTTGCGGGTCTCAACTAGTATAGCACTTTCTTGCTGCTCATATAGGAAGACAGCAAAACCACGTACATTTAAAATGTCAACAAAGGCAGAGATAGGATGGAAGCCATGTGCTGTTTTCTTCTCTGTTCTACTCTGAATCTGTCCAGTCATGGCCCCCCTCTGCCCTACTCTGAGGTGATATGTTAGCCCTCTCCCTCATGTCCATCTTGCATATCCACCTCTCTCACCCACTTCTCCCACTGCCCCTTTCTTTCCAGTTGTCTCACCCCTCCAGTCTTCGGCAAGCTCCTTTCCACCCAAAATGACAGCCGTGTCTCTGTGTCAGGCCTCCATCCTCTTGTTCTGCCTTCTACCTAATGTGCACCTCCTGAGCAATGGCAAGCAAAGACTGCCTGCATTCCTCTGCAGTCATACAGCACCAAGCACAACAGGGACCCCTGCATTACTCTGTCTGCAGGCACTACTGAAACAAAGACCACAAGAAGAGCCACAACAATAAAGATCCTCCTTAGTGGCGGATCTAATAGAGGTGATTCCATAGCAAAAATGTGAAAAACTGGAGGACCTAACCATACTGACTGGGCTTGGCAGGAGGAAGCCTGCTCTACAGCTGTTTTCTCTTTTAAAGTTTCCCTTTGTTCTTCAACAGTGTCTGACACCAGGATCTTGCCAATGGGAGAAGGAAGTGTGAAAGTCATAGCAGGTCCAGGTAGGAAAATACCGAACTGTCAAAAACCAGTAGGACAATGATTCAATTAGAGTGCTTGCTTTACTGCACTGAATAAATGCTTTCAGGAAACACATTTCACAGGAGTGTTTTTCACTTTGCCACGTACCTCCATTTCCATACTTGCAGTTGAGATACGAGGGCAAACCTGCATCCCCGAAGTGCCAAATACCTGACAGACAATGCAAAGGATTGATATTTGTCAGGGAAGGTCTTTGTGCTGCTGCTTGCGCAGGTTCTAAGTGCCTTTGAAGAAAGTAGGAATTGAGGCTTACCGATATGGCAAAGAATAATGAGAGTGCCGTTTTGCCACTTGGGAAGAGATGGTCTTTGCAGGGACTACACACCAGTAGAACTGGTGAGCTGTTTATTCGCTCACCAGCTTCCGTATTCCTTGTAGACACGTCTGAATAGTGACAGAGGAGCTTTTCCAGCAAAAATTAAAATTGGTCAGAAATAAGAGAAGGGGGGACACTCAGGATCCTGGCCGGCAAAAGGACATATAAGAACAACCATTAGATGTTTGCACTGTTCACTAGAAGCACTCACTGTTCTGGATGGCTCTTTTGCTTGAATCAACTCGAAAAGTAGAGAACAAAAGCTATGGAAAATGATTCATTGCCACCCAAATTCAAAGTATTTGTATTAAAGTAATCCAGCCCAATAGCTCCAATGCATCTGCACCCTCCTCTGCCTTGTCTGTGATTTAATAGCCTCAGACTGTGTCCTGCTGCTGCTGTATAACCACATCACACTAACAAATAAGAGCCATTACAGTTTACATCCATTGAGAAGAGCATGTAAATGCAAATTGTAATAATATTTCATTTCTACAATACCTGCCAATAAGTGTCATATACCCAAGTCCTGAATTGTCCCAAAATCCTTAAGTGCAACCATACTTGGAATATATGTTTTTTCTTTTCTAATGTGTGTTTAATTTTGGGCCTTATTTGGCCTGAAAATAAATGTTGGAAGAGTGTGAACCTTGTTCTGCCAAAGTGCTTACCAACTGCACTTCTGTTTGTAAATTAACGCTACAAGGCTACAACTCTTGTGAAGCACAAAGAATGTTTCGAACTCTCCTTCCAGTACTTCAGATGGATGATAATGCAGGTTAGCTGGCTGCTGTAGCATAACCTGTCAACTGAGATGTCAAGATCCATACAAGCTGTTTGTCATCGCAGGAGTAACCATAGAGACAGATGACAGCCTCAAGCCTTCCTTGACAACAGAGGGACCGTCAAAAGTGCATCTGCCGTCAACAGTGTGGAAGCAGCCCAAGGACACCAAGGACTGGGGAGATGAATACATTTCCAAAGAGCAACCAGAGAGAGGGAAGGACATGGGCCAAAGCAGATACAGCTCAGCAGACAACATAATATGTGAACCCTCTTTGGCTGGTAAGGACAGAGCGGAAAACTCTGGCTAGAGAGTCTCAAAACTGCATTCATGTCTGGTGTGAGCTGGTGGGTAACCAGTTTCTGCCAAGGGAGACACATAAGCCAGTTTCTCCTGCTAGGTGGGAATCTCTCAGGGCCTCAGTCTCCAAGACTTCTGGCCTTTGTATGTGCTGGTCTGTGCCATTAACAGAATTGCTCTGCATCCAGGACACCCATTCTCCTTTTGAAGATCTGGCAGGTTCAGGGTACTGACGGGATTGTGACAGTGTAGTTGCTTAAGCAGGTGAAAACTACAGCTTCTCATTCTGCAGGAAACTGGATGTGAATCCCTGGTATAAACTGTTTTGCCTTTGATTGCTTTTCTTGTTATTCTTAGAAAAGAAAAAAAAAAAAGGTATTCACAGGGGAAAATGCATTTGCTTTGGAGCTTTCCTAGCAAACTGTGGCTCCAGTCATGTCTGGGGCATGCTGTAGCATCAGGCTAGAATTTTATATTTTGGGGAAAGTAGACACATAAAGACAAGACATTGGTGTCACTTTTCAACAGTTTCTCCTTTCATGATTTAATGTCAGATCACCAGTCTAACATAAGGCTTTCCTTGAGGTCAGCATTTCCTTATTTTTAAACTTAACCATTATCTTCTGGAAGCCAAAAGGCAGAACATCGCTTTGGAGTTGCTGGAGTCAGAAAGGAAATACGTCATCAACCTTTCCCTAATCCTGAAGATCAAGGCCACGTTGCAAGGGCCAGATGTGAAAAGGAGCACGAAAGAGAGAAGGTATTTGATTTAGTGTGCTCTTTTGGGGAGTTTTCTTCAGGCAATATTCTTCCTGCCTCATCCTCTCTCCCACTTTTCTTTCATCCACATGGAGATCTTTGAACGCTTAGAGCTTATTTTTAGTTGAAAATTGGAGGCACTGGAAGATTTTTGCACTGATGAAAGACTTTCCGGCCTGTCCTCGCATCCTGTCCACTGTGCATCCCAGTTTCACTACTACTTCATTTCAGTCTCCTTCGGAGTCCCATCAGTCTCCTATTTGCATGCCTCCTGCCTGGGTGGGAACAAAGCTTTGTGCACTCACTGCCTGCTTCTCCCAGTCCACAGCTACACCTCTAGAAGCTGCTGGGGCATAAGCCCCTGGCTAGTGGCTGCCATCCGTCAAGTATTGATCTATACAGACACACACACGTATTTACATACAGATACAAGACCAGTGGGACTGACCCAGCTCAGCAGTTAAACCCAGCTCTTTGCAAAGGCCATCCCCTGTGGCAACTGTCTTTGTTCCTGGGATGGGAGAGCTCCTACAGCTCTCACCACTCACTCAGCTTTGGCCTGGGAGTTTCCAGGCACATTTGGAGAGTGCAGTCCTTGCTAGCTCTCTCTTTTTCGGCTCTTTCCACTGTCCCTGGGAGTCCCACATCCAAGGATTCATTTGACAGAAGTCCAGTGTGGGACATGTGATGCATGGGTTGATGGGGACTCATTTAAGCAGTTACGTGACACACAGTTCAAACTGAAGCATGGATAGTCCCAAGTGAGTTTTCATTTTTACTCTTTTTTCATAGGACCTTTCCATCTGGCAAAATATTTTTATATTTGACATCTTCATTCTGATTCTGGATGAAATCAGCATGAAGAGACAGAAAGGCAGTAGCACATTTTGACCAGCTCTGCATCAAAGGGTTGGCTTGTTAAAGGGCTTAACAATGAGACTACATACAGAGCTGGGGAGTTCTGCTCCAAGCACTCTGTGGGATGGCTCAGGACCATGGTCCTGTTTCATTAGCCACAGCAGCATCGCCTTGGGCTTTTCAGTTCTGCAGATTCTCATCAGCTACACAATGCACTGGAAAGTCAGCCTAAAAAGCCTTCAAAACACTGTAATAATAGCCTCCAGTAGGAGAGGCTACCTGCATGTACAGCAACGAAAACAGGGCCTCCTAGTGCAGCCAGGACTCCAATAAAAGTAGTTAATACCTGTGTTTAAAGCAAGCCTCTGCTGACCACCCGTGTATGCACACTTTAGCAGTACATGCTTAGGGCTGAGCTTCTGCTCTATGTAACCAGTCTGATATCGTCTCCCTTCAGTTTCTTCCCCCACTCTTTGCGGTACCTGGTGCAGCAGCATGTCGATTTACTTCACGCTCTACAGGAGAGAGTCCTGAGCTGGCCACGACAAGGGATCCTAGGAGACATCTTCCTGAAGTTAACAAATGATGAGGTATGTTACAGACCTCTCTGGACTCTTCTGCTATGATTCATGATGTTGTGCTGATGGCCCACAGGTGGGCCGAGATACCTTGCAGCAGATGGGCTGTGCTGTGAAGCTGTGGCTAGGGTAAGACCGTTCAGCCAGCCTCCTTTCAGCAGAGTCCCTGTGCAAGGCAGCCCCTCTGTTGTAGTACTTGGCTGGTCAGGAAGCCCACGTGCCAGACCCACCTGGAGACATGCAGCCACACAGCACAGCCCTATAATAAATGCACAAGACCTAGACTTGGCTGCAGGAGCTACACATGAGCCTTGACAGCTTGTATGTCTGTATTCATAGTGAGGGTGTGAAAAGCGCACATTTCTTATGCTTTCCCTACCCCAGTACACTTTGCTCACAGTTCTGACAAGCGGGTGTGCAGGCCCCTTATCCTATATGGTTTGTAGCCCCAGGGAAAACAGCACCTCCTTCTCAGGGTGAAGGTCTGCCCAACCCCTGGTAAGCAGTGGGACCACTCCTGGAACGACGTGCAAAAACTCATCTGATGCTTTATAAAATAAGAGTCTTAAATAAGAAAATCTTCTTTCTCGCCAGCCTCTCTACCCCTCCCATCTGCTATAAAGCTTTATACATAGCTGAACACATTTTATTAAACACCCTTTCTTGAGAAGTCCCAAGCCCTGAAAGCTTCACACAGTCAGCAGCTCTGCTGCACTGATGAGCTCCCAGGAGTGATGGTGGAGAATCAACAGTTTCTCGTTCTGGCTGGCTCTATGACCAAAAATCTCTCTGAAGTTTCTTTGTTCTTTTTTCCTTTTATAAGAATAATTTTCTGGACTACTATGTTGCTTACCTGAGGGACCTGCCAGAATGCATCTCTCTGATCCACGTGGTGATCCTGAAGGAGGTAAACTTCCTGCCTGCTTCACAGACATGCAATGGCAACACGCAAGCCTGGGTCTCCTCCTGTTATGCCTGCCCATGATAGGACTCTTCTGCCAATCCACTTGTTCTGTTACTAAACGCCAGTTTCCCTGAACATTGTCACGGCTGACAGGCACCTACAAAAGGCAGCTTTAATGTGTTTGTTCATCACTGTGTGTAACCAAAGCCATATTTCAGTTGTGACATGAAGTAATGTCTCAGATCAGACCTCCCAGAAAGCTTGCCTATGCACATGCTATCCAGACCTGCCCCAGGCGAACAGCGTCTCCTGGAAAACGGAGGACTCATCCAATCAGGGAGACCAAGAGTGAGGTTGTAAGTGCTTCAAAGAAAAAACAGTCTCTACTGTTCAGCCTCAGGTATTTGGTCTCACATCCTTGATTATGGGTTTAAACTAGGAAAGTTAAAGGTAGTTTGAAAGTGCAAAAACTAAATCACACTAGCTTGCTCCCAAGACATCTTAATTTAGAAGTCAGTCTCACTTTGTTCAATTCATTTGGATCTAAACAAAGAACTTCACTCTGAACAACAGCATCTACCTGGGGTTTCAATGAAATTTAACCAGTGCACTTTAAACATACACCTGTACTTAATTAGGCTCAGTGTCCCTTGTAGATAATTCCCAACCTAAGAAATTTCAATCTTAGGACTAATATTGCTGGTGGAAGGAGTTTCAAATATCCCTTCCAGAAGCAAGATGAAGACTTCTCACGCACAACTGCCACTTGACTGGCATTCTCCTGTGAGCTGTTGTAACCACTTACAGCATAACTACGCATTAAACCCCAAAACCATTCAGAAGCAGACATGTTTCTTTGGGTGGGAGAAACTCTGAAGCTGCTTTCTCTATTTCAGGTAGAAGAAGAAATCAAGTCTGATCTCTACATTCTGTTCTTCCATATAGTCCAGCGAATCCCCGAATACCTTATTCATCTACAGGTAGGGTCCCATGATGAAAACTGTGTTGTTGAACCCTTATCACCACATGTGACTTAACTGGTATTCAAGCCTGTACAGGTACAGGGCTTCTGGCTAACCCAGTGGGCTTTCTGAAAAAAACTTCTGAAAGGGAAAGCCAGCTGAGAATGGCTTAATTTTCATCATTTTCACCTAAAGCATGCTTCTGTTTGCCAGTTTCTCCATTTGGCTTGACAGAACCAACTTTTGTTCCCTGGGAAGCTGAAAGCTCTGCTGCCTGGTGCTCTGGGAGAACAGAAGGCCAGATATGGGGCACATCTACTGTGAGCTCTGACCTAACTCCCATAACAGAACTATCCTCTTTCCCGAGTGGTCCAAGAGACTGAGAGGGCTAGAGGCTCCTAGGGCCCAACAACCTTTCCTGCACAGAGCTTGCTGATAAAAAGAGTTCTGGTTCACAGCAGGGTTACCTGATTTGTACTAAAACTTTTCAGACAAGGTGAATGACACAGAAAGCAAGCCCTATAAAAACAAGAGATTGGTTTATTTATCCAATGCTAAACTCAACCAGTGCTTGCCCCGCCCCACATCACATCCCATGATTACACTTAGTGGTTACATATGTATTTGCACTGGAGTAGTAGGAAGCAGACCCCTCTCCAAGTCCCTCAGAAACTGGTGCTACCTAGAAGAGGTCCCACCGCGCTCCCACAGGGCAGTGCCATGGACACTCCAGAGCACTAATCCATGGTGCCAATAGCACCTTCTCCCAGAAAGGGTTAGAACACCCTCCAAACAGCCTGCTCTCCTCTGTGCCCCAGAATGTCCTGAAGTTCACGGAGCAAGAGCATCCTGACTATTACCTGCTGCTGGTGTGTGTGCAGCGCCTCCGAGTTTTCATCTCACATTATAGCCTCCTCTTCCAATGCAATGAAGACCTGCTTATACAGAAGAGGAAAAAGCTGAAAAAGTAAGCACAACATCAACTCATTCTCTCTATTCACCAGGGAAAGGGAGGTGTGGGGGAAGCCTGGAAACAGGGGGTTTAGGTCTAGGCGAGACCAACAGGCACTTACTCTGTTGAAACAAAACAAAGGCCTTTGCATATAAATGCTGGAGAAGGCCCACTATTGGCAACTGTCCTCCAAACTGAGGTCAGATTTGGGGTGGGCCCTCCTGTCTAACTTGGAATTAAAGGAAAATCAGTTTCATCCTTCTAAACATAGCAGCCACGTGTTTCGTGGGAGCATTTGATTCCTTAAGCTGATGGCAAAATCACTCCCCAGTGGGAGAATACATGGGGGCTTAGCTGCTTTGGCAGCTCAGAGCCCTGGTGAATGCCAAGACTGTTGCCTGAAGACCTCATAAGCTAAGACTGAGAAAGAATAGTGTTATTTTATTGGGGGAGTGGGGCAGAGGAAATGAAAGCCTCGCATAACCTGTTTGAAACAAACTGTGATAGAAATAAGTCTGAATGTAGATTCTCAAGTTGTGTTCAGAAGAGTTCCTTGAAATCAAGACTTTTTACTAAAACCAAAATCTGGTTGCCTTTGCTCCTTGTGATGATTCACTGGGGGAGTAGGACTAGATCAAACTTCAAGGGAAGCTTCCAAATACGGAGGGTGGTAAAGGGATGGAGCAGACTGCTGGGGAGGGACTGCTATCAGCAGAGGCATTAAGAACAGGGCAGAAAGCAGGACACCTGCCGACTGGGACGGACTAGGTGGAAAAGGTCCTTCCTTGGGGCGGGAAGAGGTGAACAGGAATATTAACGTCCCTCCCAGTCCTGTTTTCTGTGATTCTACATGCTCGTGCTCATTCCCTGCCTTATTTCTTAGCACGACGATGGATTTCTCCTCCCTCAGGTCATCCCTGGTGAAGCTGTACAAAGGTCTCACCTCCCAGTGTACGAGCCAAGAGGTTTCTCCAACACCCAGTGCGACATCTATCCGGGACAGCGGGATCCACTCTGAAGAGACAATACAGTCATTCCCACAAGCACCTTCCTCTGGCACGACTACCCCGTAAGCCTATTGTCCTAGTAGAAGGCTTTCAAAGTAGGCTGAAGATGCTCTCCTCACCCATACTATGCCAGTGACACTAGGCAGTTACGGACGGTCATTTCCAAGGCTACTTCCTGTGTATGCATAGAGAGATGAAGGGCTGGATCCTTCCTGCTATCCAGTAGCATGTGGCTTACAAGCACGAAACATTTCAGAGCTCTACCTAGCGCTGTCAGTGCTCTTGCTAGCTGCCTTAACAGTGTACCAGGGAGGACATGTATTTGTGTAGGCCTGGCAATGGTGTGCATAGTAACACTCCGCAATATTCACTGTCAACATGACAAGAGCTAGGAAACATGACCAAGGTCTCAGACTAGCAGAAAAAGTACTTTTTCACGGAGCACGTCATTGAGTGATGGGGACTCACTGCCACAAGATGCAAGTACAAATGGGTTGAAAAAGACACAAGACTAATTCAAGAAAGACAGGGCTACTGGTAGCACCTGGCAATCTTTGGCCATTTCTAGCCTACTGATAGGTGCCAACTGAGATGATGATCAGAGAAGCACACTAGGCTTGCCTTTTTTCTCATGTCAGCAATTTGTGGCTGTAGTGCCTCGCTACATCATTTGACACTAACTCATTATGAGTTCCCCTCAAGTGGTAGTGTTACTAGATCAATGCATAGCCACCTTCTCACCAGACTACCCAAGCCAATCTCCCGCCCCTCACAGACACGATGCTCCAGGCCCCCATTTTGGTAGCCTCCGCTGGCACCTCCCCAGTTTCCCCACATCCATCCTCAACTGAAGACCCAACACAGGTCCAGGGAAGGCCTCATCAGCACTGAACAGAAGGCAGGAAAATAACCCCCCACGCTCGGCTGGCCATGCAGCTCCTAATACAGCTGAGGTCAGGGTTTGCCTTGTCTGCCATGAGAGCATGCTGTCAGCTCATCTTCACCGTGGCACTGGCTATGACCGCAAGTTCATACCAGCACTGCTGCTCAACCCAAGTCTCCCAGACTGGTCTGATGCATGGGGTTACCTTGCCCCAGATGCAGAGCTCTGCATATCTGAAATATCACAAAGTTTCTGTTCCCCCACTCCATTCATTATGTCCCCAGATGGCAGTGGGACTTTCCTAACTACTGGTTGTTAAGGGCCATGGAGGTGTACACCCTGCTGACTTACCTAGAACATATGGAGGGTAGAAGCCCTCCAACTACTCCTGACACTTCTGGGGACAGTCACCCTACCCAAGACGGTACCAGCTAGGTACCTACCCTACCTTCTCCACCTGAAAAGACTACCAGACCACAGGAAAGTAAAACACAGCCCCTATGTTACAGAAAAAGAAGGAAAGTAAAAGTCCAAAATGCAGATGAACAGGAGAGAGAGGGAGCAGCCGGCTTCTCATCTCAATTTCTGTTCACTTCATGGTGTACAGTACAAGAGTCAGCCAAAGCTACTAGATAATCAGTTCTACCCCTGCAAGTTTGCTCCTGCTAACCCAGCCAGGCAAATTCTATTAATAGCAGCTCTGTTACTGTTCTCCAAGATACGAAAACACCTTTTGGCCTTAAAAGTAAGCGAATGTGGCTAGGGGTGGGAGGGGGGCCTTGTCATGTTGTTTCTCTGTCATTATTTGGTATTCCACTTCCTTCTGTTTTTTTGTTTTGTTTCTCATTTTTAAGGCATTTGATGCCCCAGATGAAGAAAACCCAGCCAACTGTGATGGAGAACATCCAGGCTGTAAAGCCCCCTGACTGGGAAATGGAAAGCAGGAAACATGAGAGGCCAGAGAACATCCTTTCATCCTCTCAGCTCACAGAGCAGGAACTCAAGGCTCTGACAGCCCCCTTACAATCCATCCCTGAAATGGAGTATGAAGCACCACCCGCTGATGCGGTGGGAAACACCGAGAGAGCCATCAGGACCTCTGTGGAGCTGCTGCAGGATGCGAGGAACTTTGCGCCAAGCTACGAAGAGTTTGACTACCCTGGGGAGGTTTTCACCCTGCCAGGCCCCTACGAAGATGATGCCTTCCAAAACCTCACTCTCTTTGAGAATTGCTCCCCGGCCTCTTCCGAGTCCAGCTTAGACATTTGCTTCCTTAGGCCTGTTAACTTCACATCAGAACCAGAGAGGACAGATCATGCCTTACAGCCATTGCCTAAGAGCTGCACTCCCGTAAGCAGCAGTACTTACAAGCGTGAGATGTTCCACAGCAAAGGCAAGCAGCTGAGCAGGTCTCTGAAGGAGCTGCCAAGGAGCGCTGAGGGTGTGAGCACCAGACTCTACAGCACTCGGAGCAGCAGTGGGAGCCGGCTGCAGCAGAAGCAGGAGAGGAACGTCCAGCCTCACATGATCTCAGCCTCATCTCGAAGCTCCCAAAGGAGCTACTTTCCCCCACAGAGAGGAGCGGGTGAAAAACAGAGCTTTTTGGAAGTAAGGAGGCTTAAATAGGAGGAGGAAAAAAAAAAAAAAGGCACATGGTGATGCAGAAGCAGCAGCAGCAACAGAAAGATCTGAGATACAGTTAGGGCAGAACATGTCAAAATAGCTTCCAGGTCTACACATTCAGAGTCCTCATCTGCATGCACATGTCCAAGAGAGGGACAAGACAGCTCCTTTTCACGTCTTCCCCAGGGACAAGCATGGGCTTGAGGCACACAGCTGGCTGAGTGACAGCTAGAACACCCTTGAGACAAGCTAGCCTCTCATGTGTCTCTAGCTGTCACTGAGCTTCCCCCACACGTAAATGTTGTATCTGATCAGGGTCACAAAGCTGTTCGAAATTAGTGCTAAAGGGTGGCACCCAGTTAAAAAGGTGCCTTTCCACCTGCTGTGAGGAGTGCTGGGTTAAGAACATCAATGGATTTAGTATCAAATCCTCAGCCAGTGTAAATCAGCATGACTTGGCCAAACTCTGCCCATTTACACCAGCAAGGATCCGGTCCATGGGTTTTGTTTCACCTGTGTTTGTTGCATGGATCACTGACCCATGCTAACACCTATGTGAAACCAGACGAAGCCCAGCAACCGTGCTCCTCAGACAACCACTGGCATGGCAGGTGGCACTCTGGCCCTTCAGGGACACCAGATCTTGCAGGAACAACGTTTCTGTAGTCTGCAGTGCCTGGGGAAGAGGCTGAGGGTGCTGTGAGGTGCTTAGCTAGTTCTCAGTGCTGCCTGGAGAAACACCTTCCTGTTAAAATGAGGCGAGATGCAGATGAGGCTGTAGATGCAGATGATGATGGGAGGAAGGTTCCAATAACCTGACTGAAAAGGCAACAAGGACATCTCAAAAGAAGAGAGAGATAAAAGCCTCATGAGTGAAGGAGGTGGTGGACAGCTGAGCAGGGGAGATGAGGCAGAGGGAGAAGAGCCACGGGGACCCAGCCCTCCCAGAAACAGGAGCCTGTGAGGTCTTTGGCACTCACCAGCACAGAGCTATGGCCCACAGCAGGGGGCAGATGTGGAGCTAGTCCAGAACTGCAGGACACGTTCTCCCCCACAGAGCATAGGAGACCACTGTGGCAGTGGTGGGCAGAACTGGAGAAAAGGGACTTGTCCAGAGCCTTGTTGAGAGGAGCTTGGCCGTCTCCTGAAAGGGTGAAGACATCTTTTAGTGGCACATTTACCGCAAGGTGTGTGTGCTAATGAAGCCTTCTGCCCTACAGATATAAAACCAGGCAGCAGCAGAGCCAACAGAAGAATCTTTCAGACCGTATCAGCTCAAGAAGCCTGAAGCCTTCCTGCGCTAGGGTAAACAGAGCTCATGAGCAAGTAGAGAGGGGGAAGTTCCTTCAACTCCCCATGCTGGCTTGCTCCCTTGATGGCAAAAGGGGTTAGTAAGCTCCCCCTGAACAAAAACCTTAGCAAGGAAGGCTCAAGTTCCCTCTAAAAATGCTTATCCTCCCGCTCCTCTGCCACTGCCTCAGCCTCAGAGCCAGCAACAATCTCTCTGCAGAGGTTTCAGTGCTGCCAAGGCCTGAGTGACCTGTTGCCCCCCAGCTTTGCCAGCACCTCCTCACCCACCAGGTCCCTCCTAGCACAGAGGGAGAGAGACAGAGACAGACAGAGAGAGAGAAGGGGACAAGAATGTGAGGTTGCAAATGCTGGTTAAATTGTCTTTTCCCTTTTAGGAGCTCCATGCAGAAGACAACACCAGGTTCTGCCAGAAGGATGACAATGAGCAAACATCCTTCAGCGACCACAACCCGCGGCACGAGCCCAAGGGGGGTTTCCGGAGCTCCTTCCGCAAGCTCTTCAAAAAGAAATAAGCAGCCCCAAGAAAGGCAGGCCACAGCCTAAGCGCGACAGTGCTTCCCCAGGTCCCTGAGGGTGGAGACAGACAGCAAGGCCCCAAGATGCCCCAACACAGTAGGTGGAGGGGTGGGGGAGAGGAGACTGTCACAGCTGCCTTACAAACGCATCCTGCTCTTCCTAGCACAGGGCAGGGCCAGGCTATGGGTTGAAGTGGAGCTCAGCCAGCAGGTCCAATAAGCACAGGAACTTGCTAGCTTTCATCCCTGCCTGACTTAACTTTGCTCAGAGTTTTGGAAAGCTTTGGCCGAATCCCACTATCTTCTCCTCCCCCTCATCCCCCAGTGTTGCTTGATTTGCCATACATCTTTGCTCTTCCAAATTCAAGCCAGGTCTAATTTGGGCTCACTGACAACAGAGGGGTTACCTTTGCAGCCTTGGCATCCTGGCCGAAGTCTTGAAATTCCCCTCTTTCCTCCACTTTCCAAAGAACCACCATCAAAGATGTCTTCCAGGAGGCCAACTCGTATTATCCTGCTTGTTTGAGAAGGACTAATAAGCATCAGCTGAAGCACTTGGGCTTTATACTGTTTAATCAGCAGTATCCTTTCTTTTGGACTTCCATCGCTCCCCAAAATCCTCCTACAACTTTTATGTGGCGTGCTATTTCTTGAATTGCCTCCTGCTGCACAAGTCTCTGCTCCTGCTGTCAGAATGGCCTGTCTCTCCAGACAGACGATGCAGGCTGAGCCCGGGGCCTGCCACAAAAGACACAGACTCATCTCCACCCTATCCCCACCATGGATCGATGCAGACACTGACACAGTTAACCAGCGTCCTGGCTTCCGTCCTGGACTGTAATACACCTCAAATAGTCTTCGCTAACTCTCTTTGGCCTGACACCACCTTAGAAGCCCCATTATGTGCAGCACCCTGCTTTGGAACAGTTGTTCTAGGAGGCATTAGGGCAGGCAAGTCAATAAGTCAATGGTGCCCCATGCTCAAAGTCACAAGACCTCCTTCTTTTGCAAGGATACTTTTCCTCCCACAACAAGGCCACACACATGCCACCATCCTCACATCTCGACATGACAAACCCCCTGTAACGCTGTTCTCTGCAGAAGACTATAGTTTTTGTTAAAAAGAAAGTATGGAGAGAAATGCAGCCCTCTGGTGCGATATCCACATCACAGCCCAGCAGCAAGAGCACCACTGGTACAGGGCTGTGGCATTAGCTGAAGCTGGGGCATGCTGAGCACCGTTTCAAGAGGAAATGTGGCTTTATCATCTTATTTTGGCAGGCTTGGGACACTGGTCTGTCATAAAGAACAGCTTCACCTGAAGCAGTTGTGAACTGCCTCCGTGCAGCTGACACCAACATCTCGGGAGAAATATGCAAGGCTGTGAGATTAGAGGCTTGGGACTCCAACACCAGCACAAGGGTGACTAAATCTGGTGGCAAGGGAAGAGCACGCATCATGCTACATGGCTCTTCTGACAGTGACAACGGTACGGGGAGGGTCCAGAGTGGGTGTCCTTGGCTGCAGTGGCTAAAACTCACTGCAGATGAGTGCACTGCTCTCCCATACTGTCAACTGACCTGCATCTATGATCTGTTATTCCTCCTCTGGTGGAGGCGAAGAGGTGTATGTGAAAAGCGTTATCCATCTAATCCATCCTTTATCTCAATCAAAGTTTTCCAAACGTTTCAAGAAAGTGACCAGGCAAAACTCCAGAGATTAAAATGTTTTAGCTGATGCCTGCCTCACAAATTTTACTGGACCCCAAATAGTTCCCAAAAATCCACTTCTCCTCCTTAGAAAGAGGAAAAAGTATCATCTTTCCCCCTCCTCCCCTACCTTTTGGAAACCCTTCTGGAAAGATTTTTTTAGTTTAAGGTTATTAATGACAAATACAACCTTTCATCTCTTTCCTTCTCCCTTGCATCCTCATTAAATTACAAATTCCCTGGCCCTTCCCAGTCAGGACCATTCCATGCTGACCAGCCACTGCATCACAAAGATACTTCTTCCTAGGACGTCGCAGCTTTCAGTCAGACAGTGCAGGGCCAGGACAGCAACATGTAAGAAGAACCAAGTCCTTGTGACTGAAGCATCAGCAAAGCCTGTTCTGCAAAGGAATCGGCCATAGACAGACTTGTGTGTTTGTCCATGGAACCAGAGTTATATCAATGCGGACAAGTTTCCACCATAACGCACTGATGCTGTTCAGGGCTCTGATACTTGTGTCTTTGGTCTCATAGATAACAACACATCTATCCTTCATAGAACAAACCTGCTCCTCACACTTGCCAGGCAGATGCCAGGACAGAAACAGGACAAAGGGGAAAACCTACCTGCTAACATCTCCTGGGTGAGGAAATCCTTCCAAAGTGTCAGAGTCTTGCTTGTAAAATGCACGTGGATTTTAGCTTCTGTTTTAGTGATTTAAGGCATGGTCAGAATTGACAGTTATTTCTTTCTGATCCTGTATAAGTTCTTACTTCCAGGCCTATACTTAACATTTGAGATGTCCTTGTACCTGCTTAGAATCTGCAAATGTAAATAAAATGAATGAATGATGGTCAGCATCACACAGAAACACACAACTTCTTGCAGGATCCGATCCAACTTCACCTTTAGTGTACGTGTGTGCTCTGGATTATTTTTCTTCTTGTGCCAAATAAACATTGCTTTTAAATAACACTGTTATCTCTTTTGCACTGAATCAGCCATAAGATTGCATCTGTTAAAAGAAGAAACTCGTTTCTCAGGTCCCTTCCTGAGGCAACATTACTTACAAAATCCCATTCCCTTGCACACAGTCATGTGAGAAGACTGTTTCCATATACCTGGTTCCAAGACTCTGTCTTACCCAGCACTCGGCTGACTCGCTCTCTAGGCTTCTAGTCAAGATCCTGTTGTTGGTTCAGCTTGCTGTGACATTTCTTCAGCTCCTTCCTCCACCTCCTTCACTCCTTCTGCTGCTTCTGTTACAGACACATGAACTTTCACAAAAAAATCCCATGAGCCTCCCCCACTGACATACACACCACTGTAATATCAACTATCCAACTCTGTAAGAGATCTTAATATCCTGCTTGTATATCACAAACATCTGTCACATATCAAGTTTTTAAAAAAAATTTAATTCCAGTTCTGTCTATCAACACTATCTTACCTTTGCCACATTCTCAGCAGGTCCAAAACACCACCACCACAAACAGGGACAACTCAGCCCACGGCACGCACACCTCCCCATGCCATGTGGCACCTGCAAACGCGCATAGCATTCCTCCTACTGCTCTGTAGCTCCCTGTGGCATTGTGTCACATGAAGACAGCGGTCTCAGAGATTAAAGTGTGCCAGCAGAGTTTTGAATTAACAGCCCAAATGCAGTTTTACTCCTGTGCAAATCTACTGGAGTGTTTCCTCCCAAAATCCCTTTCAATCATATGGATGCAGAACATGCCTATCAACTAGCTGCCAGGGAACTGCCAGCACCCGAGACAGCCCCCAACAGGACACGCTCTCATCGTGGCTGTGACTCTTCCACATCACCTCTCCACAGCTACACTCTCTGCTAAAGCCAGCCACCCAAGACTCTCCTCAGATTATGGGTAACTGACTTTCGGTGCTGGTCAAATGTATCCTCTCACCACTTCATGCCTCTAAGCCAGCATAACTGAGGCTACTTCTAAATTTATATAACTTTGGCACTTTCTCCTACTTTTATTCCCCCAGAGTTTCAATGTATCTTGGCTTCCTCTACAAGTTCTTAGAGTATTTTCACCTCAGTACAAGTCATGTACACATACAAGTACAAATATTCCTCAGTAAGGGCAAAAACCACTTCAACAGGTTCCAAGGAATCCAGCTGCTTTTTCCAAACTTTACACGAAGTTGTTAGGGCCCCTTGCTCATGCCTAAACAGGAGAGGAGCTGGGGTGTATGAGCACTGTCTTTGGCCACTGTTTGGTTCCATGGCATGGATTAGATGGAGAAGGCTACTGTGAATATTAAGCACTTTCTACCTGTGAGTGGTTTTCATTTATTCACCCCGTTCTTTGAAAGCAGATGTTTCACTTATTGCCAGATAAAAGATATTAAACATAATGTCCCTTTATTTACTGTGATCTGATTCAACAAGACGACAAGATGTAGGCTCTTATATGAAATTACCCACCTAAGAAATTCACATAGTAAAGTTCAAGAGACAGTATTTACCCACAGACTGCAGATCCTTTGACACAGTAAGTTGTAACAGAAAGCCGCAGAGCTGGAGTAACACCTACAATGAATAACCCTGTGGCAGAGAACACCAGTTAAAAGATGCTATTTTGTGTCCCCTACTGTACGTACACCTTGCTTACTTGTCTTCCTCCATATGGTTCCTCTACTCACAATCCACTGCGTCTTTTAGTATTTCACTGTCCTGAGCAAAATCTGCATCTGTAGCAGACTCATGATTGACCTTAATGTAAAGCACACAGTATTCACGCTTAAGGAAGCCAGTCTCAGACTACAAGAACTTTCAGGGTATCTTACATATTCAAAAGTGTACACTTCTGGGATACGTAAGGGGTTTTTTTTATTATTATTTTTAGAACGTATCTTTTAATGCCAAAAGGTAACAGCCACTATTAAGTTTTCACTTAAATGCAATCTGAATACCACTGCAGACACAGCATACAAAAATCACCTACAGACAGTTACGTACATAGGTCATCAGATGTGTCAGCTAAAGTTTACAACTTCTTTCTCAGGATTTTTTTTTCTTTTTACAGCTGGACTGACATAGCTTTAACATTTACTCATTTTGGCAGGTAACCATGCCATCAAACAAAGGCAAATGTGCCCACGTACTGGAACAAACTTATTGGAACCTAAAAGTTGTTCTTTTCATAAACAAAGAAAAGGCTTATTCCAAAGTAGATTTGAACAAATTTGCCCAAAGCAATTCCAGCAATATGCACTCCTGATCATCTACCTTCGTCTACCCTTCTTTTTAAAAAGATTACAGATGTTCTCTGATAAAAGGCACGTTTGGTAGCTACTGAAATTGTCATGCATCTGACATACGGTTTTTTTGTTTTATTTTTCCCTTTCAACTTTTCAACTACCCAGTACAGGATTTCTTATTTGCTGGCCAGAAAGTAAAAAAAAGTAACTTACTCTTTACTTTGTTTGTCTTCCAATGCTGCAGCAGTTGGCTACTTAATGCACTATTTTCCACTGAAGGCAAAAGGGAAATGTTCTCACAGTTAACAGAAAAATACACTTATGTTTTTTTTTAATTGAAAATAAGGCATGGAATTTACAAAGTAAATTAAAAGCGCTTTTGTTTTTACAATTATATTTGGCCACAGGTTTCTCTTTTTAATGAGTAAAAGGGCTTTGGCCCATGCATCACCTAGGTTTTGAACAATTCAGCAACTAAAAAAGGGTATTCTGAAGTAGGGGGGGACAACCCATAAGAATTTACAAACTGTTCAATATCATCTTAAAACAGTCTGTTTGAACAAGTCCCTCCTTGCTGGCTGGAAAAGGCAGCAAGGAGAAAGTCAAGGAGGGACTTTTACATACTGCAGCTAATTGCACTGCTCACAGAAGCATTAAGAAACATTTTGTTTAAATTCATATAACTTGTGAGACAAACATTCATGAATGAGGGGCTCTTTCTAGCCAAGCTTAAATTGCAGCAATGCTAGAAGTGCCAGCAGTAGAGGCTGCCTCTGTAAAATGCCACACTGGTTTGAGACAACAGCCACAAAGAAGGGAACTGCTGCTTATTATAATGCACTGGCATCACCACACAGCCTGCTGTGATGCAAATTTGTTCCAGCACCTCAGAAGGCCGAAAAAAAGCTTCCTTGTGTGTAACAAAACAAAATCTTCTCCCTGAACTACAATATTCTACTGCCTTCAATAGTGGTACCTCCAGTGACATCACCAAGCTTGAATCAAGGCCAATTCAACAGAAAGTCTAATTTAAGATACATGTAAAAGAAAAATAATTAAACATTCTATGATGTCAACCAAAATCTTGAAGGATCTAAATCCAGTGCATTAGTATAAACATACTGAGACAGACCTCTCCCTCCCTAAAGGGAAGAGCGCATATTAGAGAAACAGGTTAGTCCGCGCTGTAGATGGCTTCTTGAGGATGGACCACTCAAATGCTTCCATGGTATCAATCCTGAATCAGCATAATGTTCTCTATTAGCAGACAGTTACAGAAAAACTTTGCCTGGGCTGCTGAATGTCATGACAATGGCATGTACTTTGGGGTCACAGGCAGCACAATAGCTGACTTTCCAAAAGGCAAGCTGAACAGAAGTAAATGCACAGCACTTGCAAAATCATAGAGCAGTTTGGGTTGGAAGACACCTTTAGACGTCATCTAGTCCAACCCCCTGCAGTGAGCAGGGCCATCTTCAACTAGACCAGGTTGCTCAGAGCTCCGTCCAACCTGGCCTTGAACGTTCCCAGGGATGGGGCCTCCACTACCTCTCCGGGCAACCCATTCCAGTGTTTCACCATCCTCATTGTAAAACCCGTCTTCCTTATATATAGTCTGAGTAGAGCTTCTTCTAGTTTAAAGCCATTACCCCTTACCCTATCGCAACAGGCCCTGCTGAAAAGTTTGTCCCCATCTTTCTTGTAAGCCCCCCTTAAGTACTGAAAGGCTGCAATAAGGTCTCACTGGAGCCTTCTCTTCATCAGACTGAACAGTCCCAACTCTCTCAGCCTGTCCTCACAGGAGAGGTGTTCCAGCCCTCGGATCATTTTTGTGGCCCTCCTCTGGACCTGCTCCAACAGCTCCATGTCCTTCTTGTGCTGAGGGCTCAGAGCTGGACACAGGACTCCAGGTGAGGTCTCACCAGAGTGGAGTAGGGGGGCAGAATCACCTCCCTCGACCTGCTCACCACACTTCTCTTGATGCAGCCCAGTTGGCCTTCTGGGCTGTAAGCGTACATGCCGAGTCTTGTCCGGCTTTTCATCCACCGATACCCCAAATTCCTCCTCTGCAGGGCTGCTCTCAATCCCTTCATCACCCAGCCTATATCGATAGTGGGGTTTGCCCCAGTCCAGGTGCAGGACCTTGTACTTGGAATCCTTGCACTTCCAAATTCCCAGAGGGCTTTTCTGAGCTAGCACACAACCATGACACTCTGGAAGAAAATGAACAAACCCAGGTTATGTTCACTGTTGCACCAGACTACATATGAAGTAGAAACCTTGAGGTGAAACAGCACAAATTGTTAAGTACACCACACCTATAGAGTTCTGCTGACTTCTGTAACCCTGTCTACAGAGTTTGCAGTTGTTAGGCTGGCTTTTAGCCATACATTAGCACTCTAGAGTAATATAGCAACTCACCTAGCCTCCAGACAAGCATGTTTCATTGTCCAGGCCACATCACCATCATCCCAGGCCACACCAGACCATCCAGGGTCATTTTACCAAGGAGATAGATAGCATCAATAAAATTATTGCATTTTCTATGTGAAAAGTATTGTCACTAATGCAAACACGGTCCAAATGAGAAGTTGTTCCAGATTAAGTAATTATTAATGCAAATAAAGCTGTAATTAGACAAACCAGTGGCTTAGCTGTTGTACTCAACACTCCTATTCTAAATGCAAGAGGTTTGATTCTCACCCTGTCTTTCCTGTTTGCAGCTTAGTCATAACCATTTGTGTACTGAATGACTGACCCATTCTGCAGGGCTCCAAAGCACACAAGTTGGGTTCTTGCATGATGACCGTTATCACCTGTTGTCCGATTACCTCACCACTAAAGGACTTCTATCCTCAATCACAAAGATGCGAAACAGCATTCCCCCTTTCACAGAGGGAAACAAACCTACGGACATTCAAGCAATCTGTTGATTAGCAGCATCCATGTGAGGTCTCTCCTTCTAGGTGAGCAACCTAAGCACTGGATCATTCCTTCTGCCTGGTCTGCTATAGCTGCAATATAGCACAGACGAGAGTACAGAAGAGGAGATACAGATCAGAAAGTCTAAAGTTTAGGAGTTTTCCCTGACAATCCACTGATGAGCTAATAATTTAGACGACATTGCCAACAGCACACCCATCGTGGTGTTTATAGCCAAACAACCAATAACTTCAACTACACCTCTTGTAGCCTGAGGGCTTTTACAAAGCTCCCATATAATGTTCTCCTCTGAAGCTGCAGTTTAGAGATCTCCACTTTTTCTCCTTTTGCCAGGAAAATGTTTCAAAATGTTAAAGACATCAAAGAAGGAATACAACTGACAAATTCCAGCATTTGACTATGATGAAAACTGTCGTTCTTGTTGATGAAATCGGAACACTTTCTGAAATGTAATGACCACACTAAAGGATCAAGAGGCACTGATCAATGGCATTGCATCAAGTATTAAAAAGGTGATTTCCATCATCATTCAACTTATATCGTCTCTAATGACACAGCTTTCCAAGATGCTGAAATGTATTCTTCCAAAGAGGAAATGCGATAGAATTTTACTTTGACCTATGAGCCATATTAACTGAAGATGAGGTACTTTATGCTTCACATACATACTGTAGTGCAAATTACAGAGCATCTTTTCTTCAGTAACTGCCATGCATTACTGTGACAGTATTGTCTAGAGTTGATGGGTGTAGGTTTATGGATAATCCATGTCATGATACTTATACCAGTACATGTTCCATCATGTGTACTTTGGACATAGAAAGCTACTGTAAAGATTAACATAAGTTTTGAGATTTTCTAACAAGTGTCATACAGGAGGTGTGAAGTTTTACAACATGTAATAATTCACTTTGGGAGTAACCCAGCTTCTCAAATACTACTAAATTATTACTTTGTAACACATGCCAAAGCTGACTTCTCTTTACATGCTTATTACTAAAATACATACACTGAACTAGGAAAAATACGTACCACAACATGTGCTTTTATCCCCTTCAGTGCTTAACTGAAAAACTGAGTTGTACACTTGTCCGTGTAATAACTTAACATATGTCAGCCAAACATATCTGTATCTTTATTTCAATTAAATTAAAAACAATCTGCAAGTATATTTATGCAACGTTCACTATATACACATGATTTATGCAACTGCAAGGCAATTCTATGTATGCTGATTCATCTATTGTTAGTAAAACATGACAATAGCTACAGAAGTTGACCAGTGAGTGCCTCTTTTCACAAGTGACTGTTTTCATGGCATGACTGAAAAAGAATAGCTACTAGCCATGAAATGGATTATCAGTAAACCTTAAAAAGAACGTGATATAACCTAGCAGAGATTAACAGTCTTCTAAATGTAGTAGTATATTTACTTCAGATGATAGTGCTGCTTTTTAAAAAAAATTTGCCGTCATCTTAATGGTGTAAGACTTTCATCTGCTTTATCTAAAGAAAGCAATAATTAGACATTACGCTTCCTGGCAAAAATTTATTTTTGAACTGGCACCATAATATTTCAGAAAATAATAATAAAGTACCTCTTTGGTGAAGCCTAGGTACCCCCTACTACTCATTGTAACAACTTGTAAACAGGACTGCAATACAGTGCTTTGCCTTAATTCTAGCTCGGTTAGGTACCACAGATCTTCCTCACAGTCCTTCTCATAATTTTAGGAAGGTATTTTAAAGCAGGGAGTAAAGCAAAGGAAAATTAAGGATATAAAGTTCCCTGTTTGAGATTTTTAAAAGTGCATAATGTTTTCATTCCAAAAACTGTGCCACTGTATGGAACTGATGGATACAACACTGTTTTCCTTCCTGTACTGGACATTATTGATCATTATACAAACACAGTCTCTGCTCATTGGCCAAAGAAGTCCCACAAGTCTGTTTTCTGGTACAATCAGTTGTCCAATTACTTTAGAACAATGTCCTGCATACTAAAACAAGAATAGCAAGTTAACCGGTTTTTCCACTAGAAAGTCTGTCTTTGCAATTCCATTTCTGTACACTGCATTTCCAATCTATTGGAGAGTTTTTAGTGTTTGGCATACACATCCCAACTCCTTGGCACCACCAGGTTCAGTGCATCCATTGCCAGCAACAGACGTAGCACCAGGAAAATGCGACTCCCAGCATAAGGGATAGTTCAGGAGGAGTGGGCATTCTCCAGCAACGGTGGTCCGTCTCGATGCATCGATGGGTGTGTGTGCTCCCTTTTGTAAGTTTTTGGAGGAAGCTTTGGGATATGTTGAGAAGTGCTTTGTCGTGGAGGAACAGGTGGTCCAGCAACAGAATGGAGGTCCACGTCCTGCGGTATCAAAGGTGGTGACGGAAGATGCCTCCGTGCTACATGTGGAGAAGGTGTCTGAGGGGGAGGGGGAGTAAACGGAGATGGACTGTTTGGGAAAAAGGTGTTACCAAGTTCGCTTTTTCTCCCCAGTGGTGGAGGCTGGAGGTGTAGTGGTGAGCTAGAGAAAACATCTGGAGTTCGCACAGGTTCTCGTGGTGGTAACACAGGAGGGCTTTCAGGGGGGTCAGAGATGCAGGTCCGGTCAGGCACTGAGTACCTTGGTGAATACACTTTAGAGGTTGGTTGCCTAGGAGGGATTGCTGGTGGGCTGTCCAGGTGCGCAGAAGTAATCTGAGGTACACAAACATTTCATTCAATAAAATTTTAGAGTGGCAGTAAAGAACAGAGCCCTGCTGTGAAATGGAAGCAGAGCTCCTGCCCTGCAGGTTGTTCTTATTGAGCTAAAGGGAAGGTACAGCAAGCAGGTGCAGAATCAAGACAGGGAGTAAGCAAGCAAAAAGGGAGTGGCAGTGCCTGAAAAACAGGTTTCTCAGAGTAATGTAGGCAGAAAAGGCAGTGACTGGATGTGCAGGGGGAAAAGCAGGGGTCTACCAATACATGAGTTAACAGCCAAGGATGGAAGGAATGAAGAGGCACAGAGAGGGACAAAGACAAGGCAGCAATGGTCAAAGCAGCAATATCCATGCTAGTTCCAGGTCTGCTTGGTGGGTAGGTCTGGTTATCTTCAATCACCTCCCCAATAACAAGCACTCTGGGTGGTAATAATGCCAGATATTTCTCCAAGAAAATGAGGAAAAGCAAGGGGCAGATGATGCTGAACAGGGGAAAAAGAACCCCAAAACACTATGCTCAGAAGATGGAATTAAGTAGTTAGAGTTACTGAAGTGAATAGTTCCCAAGCTGCAGACCACAGTGACAGCGTAACTGGTTTCCAACACCCTATCATGGGTACGATGTTTTCAATTACATTTTGGTAGGAATGTGACATGTTAAACTCCACTGGCTGACAGCATGGTCACCTGTAGTCTGAAAACAACTTGCTGAAGAGCCACAGACAAGCCCTCTTCAAAGACATACATGCTCTGAAGTAATTTTGAGTGGGATTTTCAAATCCACCCAATTCTCTCAAGTCACAAACCAGCCCCCACTGGAATCAAAAGACATTTGATGCTGTCTGCAACAAAGGCTGGATCAGATCCCAAATGCCAGACAAGTAGGAAAGGAAAATGAAGCAATGGCTCAAGCAGGCAGGCAGACAGGACAGGTAATCAAGAAGGGAAAGCAAGCACTGAGCAATACAGCATCAGGATCAATTATTCTAATAAACCTTTTCAGAGGACTGAGGTGTGTACATCACTTTCCATCATTACTATTCTTCAGTTCTTTCCCTCTACTAATACACCCCAAAATTATACTCTGGGACAATTATCAGAGATGGAAACACATGTCTGAAGCCTCAAGTTCTCACAGGCAACGTGAAGGCTTGAGCATAGTGGATCAGTAGGTAATAGACATTTCTAACCCTAAATTTAGGTCCCATCTGTTAATTTTAATTTGTTTGGGATCAGGACATAATGAGGCAGAGCTGTGAAGGCTTCAAATACACGGCCATTCTTCAAAAACACCTGTATTATAAGAGTTACTTTTCTATCATACCCTGCCCTCTGCTCCCAGAAAAAATGCCCTTTTCTCTCCTTACTTACTTTTGATGGAGAGGATTCAGCTGGGGCAGACTCTGGTCTTCTTCGTGGAGGAACTGGAGGGGGAACATGCGCTTCATCTGAATTTTTGGTAAAGTTTATGGATGACACAGAAGCAGATCCTAGCAGACAAAAAAAAATCCTCACAATGATGAACTTCTGTTCAACTTAGTATATTTCCTTTATTGCTGCCAATAAAGGTGTCATAAATAATAAAATTGCTCATAAAAGCAGCATGAATCAAGATGATGTTAAAGACAGACAACAAAACAACCCTCTAACTTGCGGCTTCCAGACAAACTGCTTTTCTGAGCTGTAATCATCTCTGTGGCCATCAGTTTCTGCACATTCTTAAGTAATTCTCAAGACCAAAACCAGACCATAAAGTAGTTCTTGTATCACAACAGCACTAAAACAATATCCTGAACCCACACTTGATGGGCCAAGCCAACAATGAAGAAATACCTTCTTCTGAAGAGGTATTCCAGAGACCTGGCTTGGACACTCAGCAATGTCACTGCTCTGTTAAGCACCTCCTTGTGGCAACCAGCGGAACACAGGACTAACCTCACGGTTCCTTTGAAAGCCCATATACATCAAAGGAGGCTATGTCCACTAAAAACTACTGAAAGCACACGATAAAATATGAGCTTCCTTATATGTTGGTGAAGACAGAAGAAAAAACAGGCATGGATGGGTCCTGATGGATTTAAAGCATGGAAATACGGATTTTAAGTATTGCAGGAAAACCATCCATATGCACTGAAACCAATGCAGAATGGCAGACAGCAGAATACGGCACCCACGAAACATTCTTTTCTATTCTCATTGTTCACCATCAAACAGATACTCACCGAATATATTCACCACATATATATATGGCAGAAACTCCCACAAATATTTGTTCAGGATATCTATTGGCACTAGAGATATATCTCTGCCTTCTGTTTTGACAGCTTCTCCAAAGATGTGTAATACTCTCGATGTAACAGACCTAATTCTGTCCTGTTTCTCCCTTTACAATAAAAACTTATTAAAAGAAGAAATAAACCACACTGAAACTTTTTGCTGCCATAAGGAGACAAAAGCAATTATTTCCATAATCACTTTATACGACTAAACATGATTTCATCTGTTTAAGACCACAAAAATCTAATATGCGCATTCTTGGTAGACTACCTATTAGCACCTACTTGCATGAAAAGGGCTTGAAGGATCTGAGTCAAACACACTGCAGGCATCTGTAGTACTTGAAGTAGCAGAAGCAGGGGGAGGGGTCAAAGGTGTTCGGGGAGAGTTTGGTGCAGATGCTGTAGTTTCAGTCTCGCTCTCTGGGATGCGGCTGTAACTAATTTTCCTTGGCTCCTGTTGCAGGGGTGTAGGATGTCTCATGGTACCTGGCCTTGGATTAGAGGGACGAACACCTGGGGACTTGAGAGGATAGCTGTATTTTTTGGGCTGAAATGACAAAAAAAGATAATATCAAACAAAATTAAAAGGCCACAAGATCACCTAAATGTAGCTTTGTATTTATGAAGTTAGAGATCTAAAATGACATCTGCTATCTGTGAAAGATGAACATAAGCATTTTTTGAAAAATACTAACAAAAATAAATTGAATACTAACAAATCTTGGTGGAGGCTTGACATTTCGTGGCTCTATCTCTAGTGACTTGTTGAACAGATAATCTGTAAATTCTGTCTCCATGCTGTTTCCCATGGGATTCAGGTTTTCAAAAAATTTCTGAAATACAAGAAGGCAGAAAACTTGTCAGCTAAGCTACTTCTTAGTAGCTTAGTACTGTTTGTTTCTACTGCACAAATGATTCCAGCTGTTCCAGAGAAGAGAGAAAATGCTGAAGTCAGAAGTAATGATAGATTTTTAAGTTATTAAATCTGTTTGTTGCCAGCCCTTTGCTAGGCATTGCTACTGCTATGCTTGGACTGAAAACCAACTGTGCAAGTACCCTAAATACTTCCTGCAGTGCAAAAATCAGACCAGGTTAGCTCAAATGCCTTCAGAAGAAGCTGTATGTAGTCCATCTTGACACTGATGCAGGGAAGACTGCTATCACAATGCAATCTGTGAAACCCTGAGGAGAACAAACAACAAAAGAAAAATCTTCCAGAATCTCTTAAGACAGCCTCTCCTATGACTCTCTGAAAGTATACAGCTCAAAACATATTT
>Ga0065711_1004450_pt1 | contig 38574 bp, 18 predicted proteins | sample Hoacrofraction12_FD_59098 | JGI IMG/M metagenome (GOLD analysis project Ga0065711, IMG submission 59098) | Hoatzin crop microbial communities from Cojedes, Venezuela - Epithelial fraction 12 v2 (version 2) | ecosystem: Host-associated > Birds > Digestive system > Esophagus > Crop | place...
CGCCGCGCCGCCTCGAGCGGCCATTGGCCCGACGCGCCGGGGGTGGGGCGGCGGACGCGGCAGGAAACTGCAGCCGCCTGGGCCCTCGCACTGCGCGCCCCTGGTCCCGCCCACTCTCCGTGAGGCGCGTTCAGTCGCTCCCCGCCCTGGCGCTGCGAGGGTCGGTTCCAGTTCTGCGGGCAGGCTGCGGAGTGACGCGTTCAGAACCTGTGTTCTAGTAGTTCAGTGAAAGAAAAGTCCGCCGCTGTTAGAGGGGCGGGATGTGCTCTCCGGAGGGCTCCGGCCATCGGCCAGGGCTGAGGTGACTTCGTGTCCCTGAGGCGCCTCGTGTTCCTCTGAGGCGACTTTATCTCTGAGGTGGCTTCGCGCCCTCCATTTGCCTGTGGCTCCTACCCCGCGCTGGCTGCCGCCGTCCCTCCAGCCCTGCGGTGGTCCTGGTCTCTGCTGAGGTCCTCAGGGCCCAGAGGAGGGGTATGCGGTGAGTGTCATGAAAGAGAAAACAAATCCAGACAGGTATAAACCGTTTCAGCCAAGCGTTGGAATTGGTGCTGGCAAAGAGACTTACAGAAGCCAGATCTGGTAGGTAAGAAATTAACAGGAGGTTCCTGAGGGAGAGTGATATTACATCATTATTTAAAGCAATATAAATGCAAACACATGTATGTATTACATCATAAGGTGGGTATTTCCTCCCCGAGCCACTAAATGTAAATGTATAAACATACCTACCAAGCGTATAGAGTCAAGGAGTGAACTACTTGTATACTGGTTGCCTGCCTGGTTTTCATTTAATCAATTTGGAGTACTTTGGGATCACACTTCATTTATAAGGCGTGAGCAGTGGATTTCAGTCCAGGATTGGGACTATGAGAAGTTTTAAAGTCACCAAAGAGTGATTCCCTGAGCCATGAAACCTTTTCTTTCCACCTGAGGCCTCAGGCAAACAATATGGTTTTTCACTTCTCCATTCTCATGAGGGTAATTAATGCCAGTAAAAGACTTTTTAACAAGGAAAAAATCAAGTACCATGTATTAAACAGAGAAGCTATGTTATATACATGGTTAAAGTATCACAGTCACAGAAGGTTGTGACATGGGAGTAATCAATTTGTTTATGTCATACCTACCAAATACAAATCGGAGACAAGACTGAAAAAATGGGTCAAGAATTAGGTTTCAAAATCCATCATAGACATCTGAACATAGCTACTGTCTTGAAGGCTACTAACATGGGTAGATCTTTGCATTTGTACAAAGTGTGGTGAAGGTATACATGGCATTTTTGGCCACTGGTTTGCCATATAGTAATTAAAAGCTGTGATGCATCGTGCAGGTACAAAAATGGCTTACCTGGACTCTTTATGCCATAGCTGCAATGAAGATTACTTGCTCATTGTTTCCAGTTAAAATGGATACTGAGAAGAAATTCTGTCTTCTATTAGTGATAGATACAATTTGAGTGATAACAAAACACTGAAATCAACACACTTACTAGAAAGTGCTACTTAAATCCTGATGTCTGCTACCACTTCCTAGTGACCTCTTAGCAGCTGGGTACTGTAAAGTGGTCTGCTTTCGTATTGCTCTGTGTTAACAAGCATAGTCTGAAATACTGTCATCAATAATTAAAATTAAGTGACATCTGTCATATTCACTGAGTGCTATGAATTTTGCAGTGCCTTCTTTGATTTATTCCTTTCTCTGAGCTCATTGTTCCCTAACTGCATTCATAAAATGTGAATATTTGCCACAGGTCTTTCACACATTAGTAAGGTTTTACTCATACAGTAAAAACATTTGGAAAAAAAACCCCAACATATTTAACCTGTATCTAGTTCTGCATGAGAAATCTTGTTACATCAATTTAAACGTATGCAAAGTTGTGTTATCAAAAGTTGTCAAAAAAGAAAAAATTACCTGCATGTACAGAAAAGCTGAACAGGTTCGTGATAGACCCCCTCCCCCCACTTTCCTGATGAATAAAAGTGTGTGTATCTGATTGCAGCTTAAGAACTCAGCTCTGAGCTGAAGCTGTTTATTAAGTTAAGAAATGTAGTGGTAGAAGTCTGTGATGTTGAAGGGTTTCTCTGTGGAGCTGTAGCCTCAAGGAGGAGGGAGTTTGCGTTCCCTTGTCGTGGTATGAGCAGCTGGATCAATGGCTAATTGTGGTGAGACTGCATTCCAGGGACTCGCAGCAAACTCCTAGTGCTGCAGTTGTGAGTCCTACTTTCAAATCAAGAAGAATAAATAATGGAGGAGACTGAATGAATAATAAAGTTAGTTTAGTTTCTAATAGTACTATAAACTGCCTGAGAACTTTTCTGTGTTTTGAGACAAGGATCTAAAATGAAATTAAATAAATGTGAAGATCTGAGAAGTTTCCTAAGAATTTCCTGTTGGTGTAATGAGAGCATTGAAAATAAGAGTGAAAAAAGGCTCCTTTTTAAAGTCCTTTGAGCACAGAGCTTTAAAGTGAGCATTTTTATCTCAGAAAGAGTAGGTGTCATTAGTGAGGTTTTTCAAAATATCTAACGTACCACATCAATGTAACTAACAAAGAGAAGTGACTATGTTACTGTTCATCCTTCATTCTTGTTAGGCCTGGAAACAAGGGAAAATCAATAGCAGTGATTTCAATGAAAATATCAAGACTTGTGAGAGGATGGAAGTTATTATAAATAATGAAATTAATTTCACAATTACTGCCTTTTTCCAGAATGCTTTTAAATGGTCTGTGTCAGCTATCTTGGGTTTTTTTGTTCCCAAACTACATTTTCATTTCAAAATTTATTTCTTTTTAGGCACTGAACAAGAAGTAAACAAAACACACACATGCACTCATAATTTGTCTCCAGTGAAAATGTGTGTGTGCATTTTGATCACCTGAGACCAGGTGAAAAGACAAATTCTCCAAGCCATTATGTTTCTTGAACAGCTTGTTTTAAAAAATGGTATGGGTACAAACTCTACAACTTAGTACAATTCTATGATACTTTAAACATACACATGTTTTTTCCTAGGGAAGGAACAGTTAAATAAAGACTGTATGTAGCCGGGTAGCCACCTGTACTGTGTACCTGAGGAAATATGATAAGCAGGTCACGGTCTCTCTGCTTCTGCAGTTAGACTTCTGGCAGGTCAGGTATCAAGAAAAGCCATAGGCTTTCTAGACCTGTGAGAACCTCTCTGTTTCTTTGGTTGTGTACAAAAGCAGAACACAAAAGTAAATGTTAACAAAAGCAAAATATATCTAAGGTTATAGCACTACTGCATTCAGTCTAGTTCTGCAGAAGTCCTCAGGAAATTCCAGTGGTCCCGAGAACAAGAGCCTCTGGCCTTGCTTCCTTGCATGGTGCCGAGTGCCCTCAGCCTTGCCGTGTCTTCCTCCGGAGTGTGGCTCAGCAACACTCAGGGACGTGCAAATGGCCACCGAGTGAGGTAACTTCATTCAAAGCCAGCTTGGGTGTTTCTCTGCAATGCTGCCTCGTGCGATGTAGGCGTACCTTGGTATGTCTGGCTTCACATCTGTTGTCCAGAGGATAACCATGGACCTGTTGGATACGGCAGTGAGAGGAACCATGTAACAGAGAAGGGAATTTAGATGCTTAATGTAAGATGCATTTATAAATACAACCCTGTGGACCCAAACAAAAATAAGACACCCACCAGTATAAAACTTAGCTATGAAAGTAAAATAATCTATCCACAGTTTTCTGCCTTTTTTCCCCCCAGAAATCCTACTCATCCATATATTCTCTAAAGAAGCCTTGGAGTGTTTACTGAAATAGAGCACTACATGATAACAGATAGTTTATACAAGTTAACAGCCAGAGATATGTGTTTTGTTGCCTTCTTTGGGACTGTAGGAAAACCTGAGAGGGTGTCTGAAATGTTATCTTAATGGACAATAATTTTTTCCATCCATAGGGGAACACAGGCATCGTGCGTGTATTTTTGCTTTTATTAATAGCATTTTGATAGCACAGTTATAAAGCTTGTCCTTGGCTTGTCTTGAAATATCATACTGACTTCACTTATTATAGAACGTTACTTTAATTTTCCAAGGTGAAATGTTCGCAGAGCAGAAACTGGTGAGGAAAATATGGCCAAAACAGTTACATATACCTTTATTTTTAAAGTGCTGTCCTGAAGGGTTTGCAGCAATTTTTGCTGATGCATAAATTGACCTAGACAGTAAATGATACATGACCTTAAAAATATCTGAAGTAGCCTTGCTTGAGAATTTTTAGTAGAGAGTTATTAAATGTCAGAGTAATTTACACAGGCATAGCCTAGTTTATGCTTTTGCATTCTCTTTCCCTCTTTCTCTCCACTGTGTCATCCGAGAACCATAGAAGCTTTAAAAATATTTTACATATATCTCTTTTTTTCTTATCATAGAGGTTCATCTTATTTTATTTATCTCACTCAGAAAATCTCATCAAATGTGAGACTATAATGTAGCTCACAAAGGCCTGATCCGGCAGAGCACTGAAGTACCTGCATAACTTCATCATGATGACATTTTCCATTCCTCATTAACTGGCATTTGAAGGAAATTTTCCATTGCTTGGTGTCTGGGCATTTAGAGGAAATTGTCAGCCAAAATGGGTGAGCCATTCAGAAGAATTAGGTCACTCAGTGAACAGGCTACAAGTCGCAGAGGCCTGTAGGGAGCCCTGGAGGTTCAGGCCCCATTCAGAAAGCTGGACATAGCCACTCGAAGCGCCTTCTGTTAGGTATTTATTATAATATAGGCTTAATTACACAGCTGTTCTCCAGTGCTCAGGGTAAACTGCACTGAGAAGATGAATCATGGTTGTGCAAGACTGCGGAGACTGCTGTTTGTAGAACTTGTGCCTTAAATCTTAGCTGGGCCAGTTAGCTTCAGCACACTGCTGCCTGGAGACAGGTCAGCAGCTTCTTCTTCTGGCACAGGTACAACAATCAGGCGTCTCTGCACTGTGCTGGCTCACACTGGGTAGGCTTGCACCACGGAATGACCAGGAGGAGTCTTGAGGCAGCCATCCCCCATCCACTCACTGCATCTGGCCTTGCTGCCAAGAGCTTTCAGAGCTTTTCATGATTTTTCACTGATGTCCGTGCTATCGTCGTTTGGTGTACCAAGGAGGACATGCATCTTGGGTGATCCAGCTGGGATGCACCCTCTGCTACCTTATTGTTTATACATGAAGAGAAGATATAAATAAGGGCAGGATCAAAAACTGTTCATAGAAATTATAGCAGCAAGGTTTTCTTTTATTTTCTTTTTTTTTTTTTAAATCTGTTGATCCTGCTGTATTACAGCTTCAGGCTATCAAGGAGTGAGAAATAGGTTTTCTGTTCTGCTCTCTTGGTTTCTGGAATTTTTTTTATCCCTTATAGGAAAACAAGTTAGAGGGTTCTTTAAAGAACAGGAAATAATAGGTTTTTGGCTTGTTTGGAAAGCCTGACAAATATTAATCTGCTATGTATCCTGTAGATGATTTCTTTCATAAGTGACAAAAACTGACCTGTATTTGAGACCTTGACTTGCTAAAACTCTCACATGCTGCAGTGTAAATCAGTAAGGTATTTTGTCAGCTACCAAACACAAAACAATGGATAGACAGAGAAGACAGCTTTTTGATCAAGTCTTCTGGAGAAGAAAATAGGCACTGCTTATTTATTTAAAGTAGGCTTAGCTTTTGATTGATATATCTGTTCGAGGAGAATGTTTAGCCTGCAGTCCTAAATAGCTTACTGAAGAATCAGTGATCAAACTAGTAGGAAATTCTCCAAGTGCAGTCATTCTCCGTTTTTCTCCAACATTCTCAGCGTTTTCTGGATAGACTATTTTGGAAGTCAAGTGTTCATAGCTTGCAGTTGAAAAAACAATTTCTTTTACCACAGTGCTTTTTTTTTTGAGGCTTTTGTTTTATAAGTTCTATACATTATCCTTTGAGCCTGTATGCCATTAGCTATAAGCCACAGTTTACATGGAAATGCATAACAATGAAGTCTCTCTGTTCCATGTGCGTGTGTGACTCTCATTATGCAACATATCCTGCTGCTGGTTTTAATGTTGGGGTCATTGGAAGTTACTCTCTGCTAACAGCAGTTTTGTCATCTCTGCGCAATGATTTGAAGTCTGACCAGTACGTGATGTCCGCATTATAGGACTGCTGCACTGTGTGACCTAACTGCCATTATTGGTTGTTTCAGTGACAAGACCAAGCTTGGAGTGGGTATGGAGGTTTGGCCCCAGCTCGTGGAGCCCTAGTTTCGGGAATGAAGCAAGAGAAAAATTATGTTTCTGATGCCTCGTTTGCTTTCTGATAGCACTGTTTCTTTCCCCAGAACGATTGGTTCTGGCACCTTCCTCAAGTAGGGCTGAGTTCTGGGCCCAGGGTCCCTTCGAGCTTTATACGCCGTGGCTGGATAGTCCTAATTCATAGACTGAGCAAACAAGTGCCCAGATAAGAATTAGACACCCTTTTGATTATTAATTTTTTCATTTATTTTCAGATGGCTTTTCCTTTTGTCGTATTGTTCACACATAATGCGTCTGACTCTTCCTATGTCACACTACATCTTTGCAGTAATTTTCTGCGCTGTTCTGTCCCTCTGGATTTTACAGCAGTGGATCAGAAAGGAAGTGCAAGCCCTAGCAGAAATAATAAATCCACTGCAGGTCTTGAAGGTACTAATTTCTGCAAAACAAAATAGTGCCTCAATTCTGTTATGGGCTAGAAGGGGTGATCAAAGTGAAATACATTCATTGTGGAATTGGTTTGCAAAGCCTGCTTCTAAACCATTACACACTCTTTCTGGATTTCTTTTTTTCCCTGCAAAAGTAAATAATGGAGTTGTGTCCAGTCTAGCCTTTAGGACTGAGTCCCATGCAAGCTCTCAGAAAGTTCAATTATTGCTCCCAAACCAGGGCTGTATCACGAGGTGGGCAGGGAAGCTGGCAAAGGGGTCACTGGATAATACAAATCTGGACAACACACCGGAGATCTGTGAGAGGCCACAAAATGTGGTACTTGTGTGTTCTGCTGGGAACCGTACACATAGTTGCCGCACTGGAGTGCTGGGAGTCATGGTCTTCTTCCAGCCGCCAAATCGCCTGGAGCACTTGAACATCTGTGGAATATGTCCTGTGACTCTAACTGGAAGGTCGGTGTGGTTGGTCATCGCTGGAGTAATCTGACATTTGAAAAAATATTTTAGGAACTGTCCTATAATTACAGATACTTCTAATCTATGCAATCTATTTAATTAGGTTCAACCATGCCCAATTCCTTGTCTGATTGCCTGAGCCTTTCCGCTTAACCAGTCAGGTTTATTCAATAAGGTGTCCTATAATGCTATTTCCTTCCTTGAGAGTATATGTTGTCATCCCTGACACAGACTTAAGAATCCTTCCACTTTTTTCTTATTTGAAGATCCTCTGTCTCCACAGTAAAGCCCTGTGCTTTAGTTAGGAATCACCTAGCTGAGGCAAAGCCTAGGTGAGACTTTGGATCTCATTAGTTTTAAGTACCTAGAAGATTCTTAAGAGACACCGCAAGTATAGAGTAGGCACAATATAGGTAGAATCCCATAAATTTAATACAAGTTAGTTTAAATTGTGCCTTCAAATAGTTAACAAGATTAGAAATAATAAGAAACGAATACAGTTGCACAGGCAGTTGACTCACTATTACTGTCATTTCCTTTTGGCTTTGGTCATGGGGATAACAAGGTAAGAAATAACTGTTTGTTTCCTTTTATTGATTGGTTTGATATTTGAAATAAAGATGATTTTTTTTTGTCTGAACAAGTCCTTTGTAAGTTAATATTATGTTAATTAGAATGGATGTGTTCCTGAGCCTTATTTTCTCGTTCATTTGATCTAGTTAGCTGATTAATTTTTAATTGCCTACTGAGAGATCTTTACCATATTGTGATTTGTGTTTTACCTTTACATTTGGAAAACAATGGTACACCTAAAATTACTCTAAAGTATTGTATTGAGGTATTTCTATGAGGGATAATTGCAAATTATTATTTCTTCCTGCTTCCTAATTTTAGTGCAATCTACTTTGAGTTAGTGCTCATTAATCAAAAAGGTTTGCATAGTATGGAGTAGTAAGAAGGTATTTCAGTTAGGCAAGCTTCACAGTAGAGGGTCTGTGACTTGGCGATCAAGTGGAAGTGAAATCTCTTGGCTGTATATGAATACTGCAGCGAACACTTCCCAACTTACAACGTTTATTCTCTTTCCCCACAGTAACATTCCGAGATTCTCAGAATGAATGTATTAAAAAGCTTCAAAATAGAAGTATAAAATTCTAACAAGGCCAAGTGTTGATTAAAACTTATTTTCTAGTGGTGGAAAATAAATCACAGTTCTTGGCAAGTTATTTCAAGTTATTCCCAGAGTGTTTAAAATTTGCACCTTATTTTTAGACTGAATTAGTCTTGCTGTAACTTCTGGCCCTTGGATTTCTTTTTGTCTTTGCCTGCTAGATTGAAGAGCCCTCTATTATCAAATTTATGTGATAAAATAATTCTTTAACTTTCTCTTTGATAAGTTAATTGATTGAGTACTTTGAGTCTCTTGCAGTAAGACACATTTGCTAATACCGTGATTGTTCCCCTGACTTCCTCATAATCCATGGAATTTTTCATAAGTCTTTCTTAAAATACCACCATGAACCCCGTGAAACTACTAATCGTTTCACTGATGCCAAATAAGATAACATAACCTCCCTACTCCTATTTGATATTTCTTGTACATCTGGCAAGCATAGTGGCTTTTTGTTACTACACTACTCTACAAATTCATGGTAATCTGGTTACTCGTCATGGCCTCTGTTCCCAAATCCCTGCCTCCTCTTTAGAATCTCTTTTTCTCAGAGTGGAGTCCTCCCTCATTAAGTCTGTCTCATTATATTCGTTACTTGATGCATGGGCTTCCTGTTGACTATACTGAAGTACATAATATCTGGTTACACTCGCCTAACCCAACTGTCTTCTTCATTATTTTCCGTTTTCTAGTTATCTTCCAATATTGTGAAAATGTGATTTTTAAACAAAAATGAAAGATAGTCTAGGAGGCAATAACCAATTCCAATACCAGTGCCTTATTCTTCAATCACGTTATGATGGCTTGGATATATCTGCTACATAGTTTTTAAGTAATTTAAGATGCCATTCTGATTCATCACATCTAATTCTAGCCATCCAAAAATTAGCTTCTAACGGTTGGTAGTTCTCTGAGCTCTTAATAGACAGTGGCGAGAGATGGAGACCTTCACAGAAAGATGTAATGGACTTATCTGAAAAGTCATAAATCACTTTTTGACAGTACCTTTTTCTTTTTGTTGACTGTAATGGGAACATAGAGGAGTCAAGACAAGATGCCAAACTTTTAGACAGCTATAATTACTGTGGATGAATCCCTTCTCTTACACTTTTTTAGCTTTTCAGTCAAACTATAGTGCGGTACAACGCCAGTTCTCTTACAGACGTCTGTCAAGATGGTTGCCTTTGGCAGTCCCATTTGTAATCACATCAGAAAATGATATCAAGTTAGCTTGACAAGATCTGTTTTCCAGAAACCCATGTGGATCAGCTTTAATTAGATTATCCCTTTTAGTCCTTTATCAAGTTACTTATCACTTATAAGCCTCTTTTGCTTTTCGATCAGATCTTTTTATCAAATTCCTACTTTTCCACTTTAATATTGACACACATCCAAATTGTGAAAAATCTGAGGCTCTGATGTCTTAGATTTTTTCGTTTGTTTCCACCCCATCTATATCAGGTAGACTTTTCTCTGAGGTGCTCCTGCCACTCTTTGATCCATTAGCAGTAGATCTCAGGATGACTTAGAGCCATCTCTTATAAGAAGATCTTCAGAAGTCTGCCATGCAGCCTACCCATATGGTTAAGTCCTGCAGTCTTCACAGTGGAGGGTGAAGTAGTGGGTTTTTTTTGTTTTGGTTTGTTTTTTATGACTTGAAGTGAAATGTTTCATAAATATATTAGATTATGTGTTTCTCTTTCCAAACTCACATGTCTTAAAAGATTTTTTTTAATATCTGAGGAAAAGTTACCACATTTTACTTTCTTCTTCTTCCTTGTTAATTTTTCTCTGTGAGAGACGTCTGGAAGTAAACAGAGACTATAGTGTCCTGTTGCCCTCTGACTGCAGAGCTGCGTACAGGGCTGAAGTGAAAGCTATAACCTTGTATTATCAATGCGGTAAGAGATGAAAACCGACTTTTTGGTTTTTTTGGGTGTAATATTATTGCATGAGGAGAATGCTCTGGAATAAGGATTTCTGCCTCTAATTTACAAGGATGCTTGCAGAAGAAAAGCGGTAGGAGAAAATGTAGACAATGGTGTTTTCCTGAAAAAGGAGACTCACCAAAAGCTTGAAACTCTACATGACAGACAAGAGATATTCTTGCAAAAGAGTTCATTCAAGTCAACATTTAACTTGAGACCTGCTGCTGACATTTTATGTATCAATACGCTAAGCTACCTAGTACCAAAGTGGTGAACTGTAAAGGCCAGTCATTGCCATCCTGTCCAGCTTGATCCTTCTGCTAGATTTTGAGTAGCATCGCAAAGGACAGAAGATCTAATATTTCATTCCAGCCACTCCTGTTCATCTGTTGGAGGGATGTGTTGCCATTGTAGAAGTGGATCCTTTCACAAGATGCATAAGGATTTCTTGTACCTAACTGATGGTGGACTGCAATGTTAGCAATTATAGGAATAATTTCTTTTCTGTAAAGATGGATTAGAGAAATAATTCAATGACATGTCCTTCTTCCTGGGTAATCCAAGGACAGATTTTGCTGGGAGGCAAGATGGTGTTACCTGACAATGATATTTTACACTGATTCATTCTGAGTGTCCTAATAAATAGCAGGGAAGCAGTTAATGTCTAGCGTGACCACCCACTGCTGGAGCTTAGTTTGCCTCAGCTGCAGATGTCTGGAATTTTCTTTCTTCTCTTTTCTTAGTCTTATCACCTCCTTAATTTTTTTGTCATTCTCTACTATTTCTGCCTCTGCATCAGAAGTAAATGTAATAGTTTTGCAGTGGCCAGACCACCAGATGGGCCAACTGGAGAGTTTCAGTTCATGAAGGGACTGGGAATGCTGGGGTTTTTAAGTTCTGACTTTGCTAGACTACTGTCATATGGGACATTTGGAGAGAATATTTTCCCAAATGCAGTTTTATAGTCCAGAACTAATATCTTGTAACACAGCAAGTGCTTCACAGGCACACTGCATAGTTACTGCTCCAAGATCTTCTGCATCAGCTTGACAGAACATTTGCACTGAAGCCATTTCAGATCTTTGGGACAGATCACACTTACGCTCATTATAGGAGTTATCTAACCAGCAATGAGCTGCATCTCGACGTGAAGGTATTTATGTGATTACTTCTTGGGAGGTGTTCATCCAAGTGTAAATTACTCTGCCTCAGAACAGATTTTAGCCGGTGCCGACAGCTTGGATGACTGGCACATTGTCATTTTCATAACACACCTAAAAGGAAAGTGCCAAAAGAACGTAGGTGGCATTGGTGCAGTGAAAAATTTCCAGTAAAAATTTCCCTCGAGGTATATTGGTAGAAGTAGGTTGCATTCAGTTAATATCCGGGATAAAACAGGATTAAAAACTATTATTTTTCTTTCACACTGTTTCAAGGGGGGTGAATCTCAGTTCGTGTTAAAGCAGTGCATGGTGATACTGCCATGGTAACACAAAATTGTGTGGTTTACACTCAATCTAGTGCATACTTGTCCTCTTTTCAGTTTTCCCCGAACTACCCTTCCCCAGCTGGGCTGATGTAATGAAGACAGCTTATTTTCTGTCCTAAGCATTCTGTCAGAGTTGGGGCGAAACTTCCATGCTGTTGTGGATATTTTGCCCTGGTTTCCCCAAGAATACACTCTGTGTGCCAGCTAGTCAGTTGTGTTCTTCTCTTTCTGTTGTCCAGTTACAATAAAATTTGACAAAAAAAGGGTATTTCTGAAATTAAATTCCTACTAGTATTATGAAAAGTGGTGTCTAGGAAGAGAAGACAGACCGAATTTATCACCCCCATTCCTCTGAACAAGAGAATCGCCGCACTAGAGTGATGCTACATATGCTCCAGAGTTCACACATTACTAAACACATCTCACATGCACTTTATATTAGACACACTATAATCCAGCCATGAGATGCAAAATCAAAGTGAACCACACTTCGTAAGTTTACAGCGCAGGAAATGGAGAGAAGCTGCTTTCCTTCTGCTCACTAGAACAGAAATCCGTTTGAAAAGAGGGTTCATTCCAACTTCTAGTTTGGAAATGTGCTACATGTGATTTCATCCTATTAGTTGTGATGGTCACCATTCAGTCCTCGAAGTGATGACATGATGTACTGGGGGAAAGGGTTGTTTCCAGTGTTATCAGGATAAATATTCCTAAGAACACTTGACCAAGAACACACATGTTTTTCAATTATGTCTGTTTAAAGAAACCAGCCATTTCCCCACAGTACCGTAGAATCTTTTTTTTTTTCTGGCAAGAGCTGTGAAGAATCTGCAATTTCTATATATTATAATAGGTTTTAATGCAGAAATGGTTCTTGTCCAGGTTTGTAAAACAGAAGGCGTGTAGCCCATAGTTTTATTTGTTTCATTTATTTAGCATGGCGTGGCTAGGTCCTGAAACTAGCTTATATGAGGTCATTACCCTATTGATTAAATAGTGTGATGAAAAGGGCATGATAATACACTGCTGGGAGATTATTGCCAGACACTTTGCAAACAAAGCTGCTGAAAGGAGAGCAGTTGTGAGACCTTCAGTGTGGTGGGTAATTAGCAAGCAAGTAGGAATTAAAATAAAGGATACATGGTGTGATATAGTGATTATGTGCAGATAAGTAATGTTTTGAATGCTCCCTTTTGGTAACTCTAACGCGAATACATCTTAGTACAGGAAATGTCTGCTGGGACTACGCTATCCAGAATCCTTAAACAAGCTGTGCAGTATGTTGTCCCTGACAGTGAAAAGAAAGCATGGAAGCAGTGCTGCAGATCTGCCTCTTTTTCTTCAAACCTTTCTCTCTGGGTCTTTCTTTTCTTTTGAAAATCTAATATTGGTATAATGAGTCTTAGAGAAAAATAGTAAATCTGTGCTATTTCTTTGGGATGGAGCACCATTTCTTTAAAAAAACCCCAAACAATCTTTTTGGGGCCAACAACTGGATCTGAACAAACTACCTTTTGAGCAGAAGCATCAGCTCCTGCAACAAGAAAGAGAGGTCTACACCTGGGATGTACAGGCAGCAGCAAATGTGATTCTTGCACTCAGACTAGCCTCTCCTCTGACGAGCATGAACACTGACGTGTTCCTGAATTAAATTAGGGCATCTGATTTATTCAGTGGCATATGTTTCACCTCAGAAACCCTCTCAGGCCTGCAAAAACCAACAGGTTAGAGGCTTTCCAGGCAGCACCTGAGTTGTGTAAAGGGGAATTAAATGAAAATTTTCAGAATGTGGCACAGGCCAACTGTAGAGTGATAGATGGATAGACGTTGAAAGACATCTTGCCGGCCGTGCATTATTTCTTTGCCCGGTTTCAAGCTCCTTTCAGTCATGAGATCCACCACAAGACACTGAAAATTTCATAAATTTTATTGGTATTACAGTTCTTCAGGGCCCTTACCCACAGTGTTATAGACCAGAGAGGGAGAGCTCCTGTCTTAGCATCTTCTTTCAGAAATCTCAAGCTGCATGTTGAATAGACAAAGTTAAACAGCCACAACAACAGTAACAACGAGAGGGAAGAGGGCACCAGGGAAAGAAGAATAGGAGGGAAGGAAGAAGAGAGGAAATGAGAAAAACAGTGCTGTTGTGGGGGAAAGCATCTACTCAAGGCAGAACAAGGAAGCAGCTACGGTGAGGGCAAGGTAAATGGGGAATACTCTGTCTGGCTCTATTAACCTTAATTTTAGTTCCTCTTTTCCATTTTTCAGCTTAAGTAAGCAAACATGTAGCCATGTTTATATAATAGTTGGAGTAATGAAGATGGAATATACCAATTTGGGGCTAATTCTTGCCCTCCGGAGAGCAGAGGGACTGCAGCTGTGGCTAGCCCCTACTGAAAAGGAGTGGTGAGGAGAACAGCTCCTTGTATCCGACTTCCCATTACATCCTCACCAGGGACCACCATAGTCTAACCCTTAAAATAAATAGATGAGGTTAATTTTTCCAGCAGTAGAGTTGGTTTAGCAGCTCTCAGCACTGGTTCAGTTGTGCTCCCGCTGAAGCTAATGAAGTGGTTTCCTTGGGAACAGTTGGACCTGCTGCAAACTTTTTGAAAAGCCTGTTTATAGCCTTTTTCAGTCATTGGGGTTTGAGTCTTGGGACCATCTTTTGGTCTTTTCCTATTTGAAATCTTCACCTTCCAGATCATAACAGGCAGGGTTTTCCTCAGCTTTATCGCAATGCCATTATGTACTTATGGCCATAATGTCCTTTGATGAGAGCACGTGGAAGAAGCATGCACCGTGGCATACTTGACCACATCCTCTGAAGCTGAGGTTGTGGCTGAGATAATTATTTTCATCACTGGAAGAGAACAGTCAATGCTGCCTAAAAGAGTGGGAAGATACATGTATGTGTGAGCATGTGTTTGTGTGGTTATGCCATCTGGTAAGAGCAGAGCCAGATATACTTCCCCTTGGCATTTTTTAACTTGCAAATCCTTGGTAGAGATGTAACCGGCAAAGTCTCGTTTCTCTGCCTGAAGTCCTGTGTTTGCCTGAGGTTTAGCGTGCTGTGGATGGCATCTCGCTGCAGAAACCCTGCACTCTTGAATTCCTGTTCTGCCATTCCCCAACTGACGCCCTTTGCTTCTGTGGGCAGGGGGGAAGTTGCCCTTCCTCCACATTGCTTGTTTTTGTTATACTAGCAGTATGAGGTACCCTTTATTTATATCTGAACGTTAGGGATGTTGGGCCAATCTGGTGCTTCCAGCTGGCTGAACACTTCCTAGCGCTTTGGATGCCACATATAACATAATTTATTGTGGAAAACAGTAGGGGTAATACAATTCTCGCTATCAAAGGTTAATGTAGAATATCAGCAGCTCTTCGGAAAGGATACACGCATTGTTGGATGGCCTGTGATTATGTGCCTCTTATTAAAATAGAAGAACAAACTGCTTTCCTTTTTAATTGCTGCTGTTCCCTGCCTTCTATTTTCCCTCCATCCCCTAGGTTATTTTAACTCCTTCATTGCATTATGAAGTTTTCACACATTTCCTCAGGGAGAAAAAAGCAATTGTACTTTGTTTCTTTGGCATGAAACTGAGCAAACTAAGGGGGATTCTTTTTTGCTTTAACTAAAACATTCATTTCTGTGCCAAGATAGAGCAAAACTGCTGAGTTAGCCAAGGCTGTAAATTGAACTGGTCGTTTTACCTCTAGAAAATATTAAAGCATCCTTCTGCCACTGAGCTGGCATCCATTGCTGGATCAAGTGCTACTATTAACGGGAAATCGGAAAAGTACATTATCACTCCAGTACTGTCATTACCAGAGGGTTTCATTGAACTATAGTGTTCAGGAAAGTGAGACTGCAAAGACCACAGAAAAATGGCACACGTAGAGCAAGGGAAGGAAAGCTTCAGACAAAAAATTTGGAGATACATTAAAGTTTGTGAAGTTACCCAGCATGGGAGGCAAGTGGCCGCTTTGTTAAAAAGGAATATGATAGGTAAAGCATCCCATTATTCTTCAAGTTGAGAAAGAAACTGGTGCAGACTTTTCTAATAGGCTTGTCTAATCAATTCTACAAGATCTGAAACCTGTCAAGGCAAGATTGTGTCTGCCTGAAATCCAGTGAGGTACATTCTGCACCAAGGAAAACCCCAACAAGACGTTTTTATTATTATATTTATTTTCTATTTCTTAGCTTTCCTGTAGATTAAGCTCCCTCTCAGGGATTCCTCTGTTGAAGAGGGGTGTTTTAATCATCAGAAATACACAGTAAACTGTATTGGTAGTTCAGTTAAAGATTATAAAGGAAATGGATAGACCAAACAGTTAGTAAAGGCTGTGGTTATTTAAGATGTTAATCTACCACCATGGGTGTTGCTAGGTCAGCAAGTGGGGAAGTTGCCTTCTTCCTGGAAAGCCATACTGAATTCACCAGCTGTTTTGGCATCAGACCTATAGGGGAGGCTTAGGTAAACATTTTGTTGTAGTTCACAGTCTGGACTGCATCTGACTTCCATTTTATGGGATAAAAAATGACAAATAATACATAAATTCTGTTCGTTTTGCTTTTCCTTTTCCAAGTTCTTCAGAGACTTTAAATAATCTTCCTGACACCCGTGCAAGGTAAGCATAGCTATCGAGTTTCACAGATGTGGAAACTGAGGCACAGAGGGGTTAAATCGTAACTTTTGAAAATATGAGTGCCTAAAATGAAGCAACTCAAGCCCGTGGTCCAAATAAGAGAAATCCTGAGCTCCTGATTTCACCAGAAAACAAGGAAGCTCAGCCTATCTGTGGAGCAGGCCCTGAATTGACATACTGAAATCTGAGCAAGTGTGTCACAAGTACGGTTCCCCAGCTTGTGGTCAGACCACTAGACCAGAAGACTCCTGAATGATTGCCAGGACCAGCATGTTGTTTCTGGCCCTGTTTAGGACTTGGAAATCTCACTTTTTTACTGATTATTGCTCCCCATTTACCTGTTTTTAGTCAGGTCCCTTAACTCTACACCTGCTTTTTCTTTTGTGAAAGGTCCTCTTTACAGGCATGATCAAGTTCATAAGAAAAGCTCTATAGGAACAGAAAATATATTTTTGTTTTTGATTCCTGGGATAGGATTCCCTCCGAGAATTACTCATCAAGCCACATATTTGCTTTGCTCAGCACTATTCTAGTAGAAGTATTTCCTGTTTATGTAGTCTTACACAGGAGTCTGACATTCCCTTGTTACCACAACAAAGTCAGCTGAGAGCTTGGAAGGCCCAGGGAATCCAGGATTATGGCCTGGAAGTTAAAAAATGAGCGCTGTTTATCTTCTGGGGCTCTGGTCAGGCCATCAGCACGTTCAGTTTTTCAGCATGTCCTAAGCTGTTAACACTGCGTAAAGCTCTGTTTGTTCTGAGTGTCTGAAAGGCTGCTGCCTGCAGTTCACAACAAACATCCCCAGCCTGGAGTTCCCAAGGAGCAGATGTACCTTTGAAACGGTGGTTATTTTGCCCGAGCACTTATTAGTTTGACTAATACAACTGTCAATTCATAGAATCAGTAAGTTAAACAATATTGAACTACTATTTCACAATTCTTAGAAAATCATCTATTTCCCAAGTTACAGCTGAAAGGAATATCCCCACCCTCCCCGAGTTGTTTTCAAAGTGGTTTCAAAAATCATTCAGGTAATCAGACTTTAGTGGTGTGAAATTTTATCAAAGGGCACTCTTTCCCTGGACTCGGATATGAACCTATTTTGCCAATCAGATAAAAATTTCCTAAGCTTTTTCCTAGCAACATCAGTGGTTAACTTGATCTTATTGCACTGCAAAGGATTTTGTGCTACAAATCATTTTTCATAGAATCTCTTTGTTATGTTGGGTGAACTCTGGACATACTATCTGTAAGAATGTTTCCAGGAACATTAACAGCACAGTGTAGTCTCCAATGACATGAAAATGACTTAAAAAGCATTTCTTTTAAATTAATGAAAGAGAGAATGTATAATGAAAAGGGCCGAAATGGAAATGTTTAAGTGTATTAATAGGCAGAAGAAATACCCATGAAGCAGAATAATGTCTGTATACCAGTCTCCTGTCCATTTTAAATTGTATGTATTATTTTAGCTGTTGGGACTCCTTCCTTCCACCTTGTGAAAGCTGACAATTTTTACTTACAGCCTGGAGCTAAACATTGCAGTGCCTCAAAATGGAAGATGAAACAGCCCAACAGGTTTTCTTTGTCTTTTGAAAAAATGGAGTGTCATTTCTTCTCCCTCCCCCTCGTGTGTTCCTCCCCCCCCAGTACACCCCTACTAGTATTAGCAGCTTTTCCTCCAAAGAAGCACTAGATGGTGCCCCTTTTCTTTCAGTGTGACAGAGCTGGATTTCCCAAGAGACGTGCTACTGCCCTGATGTGAAGATCATCAGGCACAAAAACTTGTAGGATCTACCTGTCCCTTAGTATAATGAAGAGCCTCAAATAAGTCTCTTTTACTTCTTTCAAGTCTTCATACCTGAACTAGATCCTTCTTTAGGAGACCGTCTTGTTAATGATAGAGAATGCGTCATGACTTCAAAAATTCGTGAGCAGTAAAATAATTTTTTAAAAAGTGATTTCAAACCAAAAAGGAGAAAAAGCAGGGCATGTATCTCCCTCCCTGTTTTCAGTAGACTAACATTGCAGAATCAAAGAACATTTGCAACATTCTTTGCTGAAAAGAAAACTTTTCAAGTCAAGAATCTTTAATTGGGTGTTAGCTGGGCAATCTGATTGATATTATTTTGTTAATCATTATGACCCTTGTTAATTTGTTAATTTTATTATGACCCTTAGCCTTTAACTGATCGAGCAGCCTTTTGTGAACAAAATTGATATTACAGTTCAATATTTATCTTTTAAAATAAAATGCCAGACAGTGAGTATAGCCTAGCCTTGTATTCTGCATGTTCTGTCAACTTACACTGTATCTTTATTTAAAAAAATCTTGCTAGTCATGGTTAGCAGATTGTTACCTAGCCTTTGAAACCAGAATGAGTAGTTAGTTAAAAGGATATTACCTATCTGCATCTATATTTCTTTCTGCTTTGGCACAACTGTTTACCTGGTACATGTCATTTTTGTATTTCAACGGTTGATAATTTCTAGTCCCTTAGCAGAAGAAACAGATAACATGACATTGAAACAAATTTGGAATCGACAACAAATAAAATATCTACTTGCTAGGAATGAAAGTTGAGGCAGATATCAAACCCCTCATTGTGAAACCCCTAAAATTGAACTGAAAAAAGCCACTTCCTTTAATCTGTTTATTTATGCATTTGAAATGGCATAAAAATAAACATTCTTTGAAGTGACCCGAGATAAATTAGTCCAGGTTTGTCATTTCTTACTATTTTTGTAAATGGTCCTTAGAAAATTAGGACTGTTGGCATCTGGGAACAAAAATGCAACTGGGAAAAGAAGCTTTAATACGAAACAGAAAGAATTATTCCCATGCTCTGGCTGCCCTGTCATATGTCATGACATGTGGCAGGTTGACTGCTCATTAATTCTATTTATATCAGCATGATAATACACCCCACTGAGTACACATGTGTTAAAATATTCATAAATTATGTTTAGTGCAAGCAGATATACATTACATGCCAAAAGAAGACTATTATTTAAAGACAAAACTGGTAAACAGTCAAACACAGGGAAGTCTTTTTAATGTTGGTCCAGTACATTGTGTATCATCAAACTCACATTTAATTGCCTTTACTTGCAGACTCTGTCTCCAGCAATGCAATATCCAATGCACCTTTATATTTTTTAACAACTTGCAAAAGAAGCAGCTTTTACTGAAAGTAATTGGAATTTCAGCAATTACTGTAAGTGTCATATTATCTCAAAGCAATAACTATAACAATTTGAAATATTTAAATTGAAGGTTTACTTTGACCTTCACATATTTTAAGGTACTCTCACACAGCTGAAAGCTCTCCTTTAAATATTAAAAAATTCAAATGTCAACTATTTTTGGAGGGAAATGCAGTCTAATCTTACCTAATAGTAAATTTTAAGCAAAAAATAGCCAGAAATAGTTAATCATACATTGCTCAGGATATTTTATGTTACATATATGTATTTCTTAAACTTTTAAAATGCCTTTTAAAACCGAAAAAATAAAAATAATTTTTACAAGTAGTTAATTTTGTATAGAATGTGAAAGTAATCTCAGAATATTAAAATGGATATATCTGCCTCTTAAAATCTGTTTGCTCAGAATCAAAATACTCTTCTATGTGCAATCATTTTTGAATTTCTCCTAGCATTGTGTTAGAATTATTAGAGTATTTAGACACATGCTTTTTATCGAACAAGAAGTCATTATGAATTGTGTTGAATTCCTTAATTTAAAAATGCGTTTAAAATGCCATTTTAAATTTAAAAATGTATTTCAGAACTTCAGAAATTATCACAAATTATTGTGGACTAAAGGCACAGGTGTTAAAATCACTGCAAGTTTCAAAATTATTAACAGAAGGTATGATACGATACACATTTATTTGCAGTTATTGTGATAGCAGTTATCCTTCTAAGTAAGTACAAACCAAGCTGGTTTCGATACCCTGTAAGTGGTTCACATTTGGAAAACAATTTCTAAACTTTTTAAAACATCAAATGTTGTAATGGGGGCAGTGAGGAAGGAGGAGGGTGTTGTTCACGATGAAATTTCAAAAAGATATATGATGAGAGCCAGAGTTTATGTACATTGCAAAGGGTAAATAGTTACCCTGTTTCTACTCAGTTGTAAGGGATCTAAACAGGGGCAGGATGAAGTGACTGACTGTAAAGCATATATAACCTTTCTAATCACAAAACCATACTAATGTTTCTAGCAGCAGTGAAGCACGTTGACTTGTGATGAAGGACGAAGAGGGGGCACAGGAGTGCGGTGTTACAAAGCCATCTCTTCAGCATGTTTTGTGGGAATGATGGCTTGCCCAGGTGTTTGTGGGCAAAAATGTTGCCTCTTGATTTCGGCTGTACTGTCAGATGTGCCAGCAGAGTTTACCATTGCCCAGCCGTACAAGTGGCTCAATTTTAGTGATCAGTGAAATGGTTAGAAGGGATTGGGAATTTTCTCTTTGACTGAAAAGGCTGATTTAAGGAAACTGAAACTTTTTTTCAGACAGGTATCAGTTTCAAAGAAGCTTTCATCAGAAGAGATTTGTCAGCCGTCGGATGGAATTTCTGGTTGAGACCAGAAGGAGATGGCAAGGTTGGAGTATCAGGTAGCGTCGCGGTCGGGGCACTCACCTGGAATGTGGAAAATCAAGGTTTGGGCCTAGGGACTTGAACATGAGATTTACACAGTGAGTGCCCTGAACACTAGGCTTTCTAGTTGTTTGCTTACTATGCTTTAAACTGTTTGTGCAAAGTGGAGCCTTGCTAGCAGCAGCTCTTGAGACCTGATGTGGCCCTGATGTGTCGATGTGTCAAATGAGCCTGAGACCTGATGGCTAAGGCAGTCAAGTGAAATGGGCAGAGAGTGGCAAAACAGGCAGCACGGAGTGCTTTGCCTCCCTAGCTTTTAAAGACTGTCTGTCGCCCGTCTCTCATTCTCGTGTATAAAATTCAAAAAGTCTTGGTCCCAGGGAGGAATGGGAACATTTCTGAAATCTCATAAAAGCTTTGCAAAACGTGAAACCTGCTTCTCCCATCCCATCACTATCCTCTTTGCCATAGAAACAAATTGCAAAAATCCACTGAATTCCTGGGAGCAAACTGTGAGTCATGTAATACAATTTGTCAATTGCTAGAGAATTTAGTGGATGGAAGGTTCCTTATAAGTATAACAAATGAGGTCTCTTAATAAGGCAGCTTTTAAAAATAAAACGCTTTCTGAATTTTAAGAAACTTTGTAATAATATAAACAGGGCTTTTAGTCTTGGTAATGATAGCAGCAGATTATATACACCATCTAATTTTATCAGACGATAACAGTTGTAGTTTTTATCTTCAAAAACAGGTTGTGAGTGCTAGAGGGGAATAACTCTTCATAGCAAAAGCTAAGTTAATTTTATGTTGTCTTATGTTGCTGGCAAAGAAGCCTTTTTTTTTAGTTCATCTCTTTTTTATATTTTTTTCTAAAAAAGGAGTCATTTCAAACAGCAGTTTATTTTAATACAAAAAAAATCACATTAAAAAGATCTCTCATTATAAGCTTTCTGAAAGTTTGCTGTGCACTTTCATGTAAAACTTGGCCTCAGTACAGAACTGCTGTACAATCATTTTCATCTGAGATTTGAACATATTGGAAGAACTAGAGCAGTTCTTTCTTCTAGCCTGTCATTTTTTTCCCTTGGAAATGATGAGCATATGGCAACCACCCTCACTGGATTCTCAAACAACAGGAGGGACCTTATTTCGATTCCTACATCCTGTCATCAGTGAATCCCATGATATTTTGTTCTTGCAAGGCTAAAGATGTGATTCGCATTTGCCATAAGGACAGAGCTTAATGTGATGCCATTTTACCACAGGAGCCCTCAATCAGTTAATTAAACATGATATAAATCACTGCATGTATTTGTAAAGTAAGATTAATATGGCAAAGTCAGAGTAATGAGGAATCCTCACCATTGTCTGAGTGTGAATCACTGATACGAAGATTACCCTTTTTGAAACTGGATATCTTTGAGTGGGTTTTGTTGGCTTAATCCCTCAGACTGCTTTGTGCAACTTGAAACCGAGAGCTGTCATCTTTAGCCAAAATTTCAGCCATAACTTCCTCAGCTTTCACCCAATCTTTTAAATCAGCATTCATAATACTTAGGAAGATCAAGCCTTTCAGCATACCACAAGGCTTCTTCATACCACCTGGGACATTGGCAACATGTTTAATAAATATTTCATTTCATTTCATCATGGAGATCCTTTTTTTGTTTTGTTTTGTTTTGTTTTGTTTTGTTTTGTTTTGTTTTGTTTTGTTTTATTTTGTTTTCCAGGGGATTTAGAGGGTACCCACAGCAGCACATTCCGTCACTGTGGTCACTTAGGTTTACAGCCTTAATAAAAGGGTTTTTTCTTTCTTTCTTGGAGTGCTGTGGAGTCTTGTTAAACTAGAGCAATTACAGACACAGAAGATAGGTGCTCTGGAAAGATCAAAGCCCCCCTAAAGACAGCTCTGTAGGATTCTGGACCTCTCTTTGAAAAGCGCTCAGCTTACAAAGCAGAGATGTATAAAACCAAATGTTAAAAATCCCATGTTCAAATAATGCTAAAGGCCTGATATTAGTTAATATGGAATCTACTTTATCCACTCTCTTTTCACATCAAACTTTGAACCACTCCGAGGGAAGTGTCCTTGGTATATCAGCATGCTGTGGCACTGTGTGCGTCCCATGACATGGTGTCTTGGCGTGGAGAACTGTTCTTTTGTTACAGAGCACCAGTCCTGTACTTTGCTATTCTAAAACAACGGACAGATGCTACGTATGGTAGGCAGCCTTGACCCTTTGTATTTCAGCTAGAAGAGGGGTGTTTATGAGAGGAAAGGAAAAGGTAAGAAATGATGCTATCCTTATTTTTGAACTGAATCCTGTGTTCATCAGGGCAATGGAGACAGGGTAGAGGCAGATCCAATGAACAAAAAGGTGCTGCTGCACCTGCCTCCTCAAAGAGGACCCTATGCTGGAGGTCTATACAGTGGCTGAAGAGTGTCTCAGAAGCATTATACTACAAAGGAGCTAGCAAGAGGTCAGAAGTCTTAAGTGCTTTCCAGAATTCATAGACTTCACTCAGAAGATGCTTCCATCAGCTTGAGACAGATCTTGATAGGCCCGTTATGAATGAACTGCACAAAGGGTACTGTTTTAAAATGTTGGTGGGTGCCCCAGCTGGAACTGGAATGCCTGGGGAATATTTAAATGTCAAAGGATTAACCTTGCATCTCCCACCTCACAGGAGAATACCCTGCCATCGCGCCATCTGCTCCCTCATCAGAAAAAGGAGGAAAGGAAGAAAAGATATGGGTGCTTTCTGCTCCTTCCGGTGCGGTTGTGTTGCTGGATGTCAAAGATCATGAGCAGAGAGTGCGGTACTGACTCCAAAAGCCAAAGGGGAAAGAGATGTACTGGAGGATGGTCCCTTTTCCACATGTAACCTGCAGACAGTTGTCCGAGCAGACTAAGCAGTGTGTGCCACATGCTCAAAGACTGTCTGATGTGCACCGATGGAGTCTGTGTACCTCCAGAAGTGGGTGATTTTTGTTTAGGGGCCTTTCAAATGGCTATTCTCTGTTCTGGTGCCTCTGCTATTCTTAGTTGATACAGCACTTAGGGCTTGACTCTGTGAGCCCCAAGTCAGCAGCTTAAGAGCATGCAGAGCTGAGCCCTAAGGTCAGGGACTTCTGCGGCTGTTAAAGGAGATCCTGTGGCCGACCTCTTTGTCTGTCCTGATGGCCTTCAGAGAACCGGTAGATCCTGTGCAGCTGGAAGTACTGTCTTTGCTGTCAGAGTTTTGAAAGGTCTGTGTTTGCAAATCTGTGAATGATGAAAGTAAAAAGGGTAACAGGAGAATCCCTCTTGTATTCATAACTTTTCTAAGCTGCAGGTGCATAAACATAAACATTTGAGATGTCCTGATCACCTTTCTGTGCTCTGCAGTAAGTTAAAATAGTCAAAATTGAAACTGAAGTGAAAAGCTCTATTACGGAAGCTGTATTATGGAATTGAGGATGTTTCATCTGTAATAGTGTTTTTCTGTCATTCATGTTTGAAGTTCATGAATTCCGAAGATTCACTTTTGATGCAGCAGTTAGTAAACATCATTGTGATACTGATTGGTGGATAACTACTGGAGTTTTAGCCTAAAACTATGCATAAATTACCTTACAATACCTTGAAAAATGCTCTGTTTAAAGAACTTCACTTTTCTATGATCACTGTCAATAAAATTTTCATGATAAAGATTGTCATTATACCAAAATAGTATAGTACTGAAAGGCTATCAGATATGTTTTCCTTTGAAGTCTTACAAGTATTTCTAAGTCTGTTATGATGCAAGATTTTTATCATAAATGGGTTAGTTAGAAGGAATGACTAAAAAAGAACATAGCAGAAATAAATATGATGAGCTAAACTTAGAAAAGAAGCTGTATAATGTGTAAGAAAAATCTCTGGAGCTGGGATATATACCTGTAGGTAGAGGTGTTGAGCATTTGCTATGATCATTTGTGAGTGTTGTCACTGTTAGAGGCTGCAGGGTTTTACCCATTTTTATATATATATATCACTGTATATCACCCTGAAGTTTAACCAGCAGGAGCTGGAAAGCAGTTGCCATTTCCGTCCACTCAAATGTCCAATAGCAGGACTGAACTGTCCCGCATTTTTTACAGTTTTCTGTTTAGAGTTGCTTCTTTTTCTACTCTGGGAATCCATCACTCTCATAAAACTCCAGTTACAGCTGCATTTACTTACTGTGTGGCTTGCTTTTATGGCCCTTCCAAACCTGTATTACCTTTTGCAAAACCTGCAACATATATCCCCGTGTTCATTCTTGTTCTTATTTTTTGCTCTATGTGTCATATTGCTTACTTATCCAGTGCTGTCAGACCCTGAATAGCTTTTCTTTATTTATTCCTTTCTTATATTGCTGTGTTTTGTGTTATCTCTAACCTAAAATTCCTTGTCATTTACGATGAAAACTTGCAAAATGCAAACAGTTTGCTTAGAGGATTAGAGTTGATGTGAAGGATTAATGCAGAGCTAAGGAATCTCCCTGCAAGATATTTGGCTCAAATCCAGCCTGCACAAGTTACCACAAGTTGTAGTGAGCAGAGAGAATGTACATTTTCATTGGTTTGGGTGATTTTTGTGTGTAATCACTCAAATCTTGAAATGGTTTTGTTTCAGTCTTGTTTGTAAGTTTTTGGGGCTGAAGCACTACAGTTGTTTTATTTCAGCATGCACATCCAAGTGAATTGTACAATTGGTGTGTGAGCATTCAGGGAGAAGGCACTTGGAGCTGATAAGAAGTTCACGTATGAGCTAGGAATGCCTGTGTCCATGTCCAGCCAGGAAGGGGAAAGAATGCCACAGGACTTTTGTCCTCATAATAGGTGCAGCTCAGCACACAAATAGAAAATTTGTTTCTGATCCATCTGTGGAATTGAACTACTGCATTCCCAGCCTTTTTGAATATTGTTGAAAAGATGGCAGTTGAGGCATCACATCCTGCTCATAGGTTCTCCATAGAAAAGTTAACGAGAGTGAAAATCCTGAAAGGCACATGTAATGTTATTGCCTGTGCACTATCCTCTTATATCCAGCAGTGCTTGCTGGTGAGGTGAAAAATCCTGTGGGTAGCTGGGAATGGACTAGCTCAGAATGCCTGGGAAACCTTCTCTCTGGGAGCAAGGCTGGACAGTGTGGGAAGACTGGTGTGGGTTCCTTAAAGCCAATTTGTAGGTGAAAAAGTAGTCTGAAGTTCCTCATGTTAAGCAGTCATTTCCCCCAGACACTAGTACTAAATAGTACATTGAGTACGGAGTAGCAAATGTTGGGGTAGTTTCAAATGGAATATTCCAAGGATTAGAGCTCAAGGATAAAACCCTCTTGCTGGGTTAGTTGTAGAGCAGCCTATGGTGCTGATATCTTTGTCTGTTGATCCAAATCTTTGATATAAAAGTGAAAAAAAGACAAGCTTGAAAGCAATCAGGATCTCTGTTCATATGCTTTACATTAAATGTGCTCTAATTTCCTGTCATGTGTTTTGTAGCTTTGTAATCCTCCTTATTGTAAGATTAAGGTAGGCTTATGGGGCTGTGCTACAGGGATGTATACCTGAATTTGCCTGAAAAGAGCTGGTGAATGCCATCAAGACTGCTCCATTACGCCAGTTGGAGTGTGTTGAGGATCCGACCCAACTTTGGTATTTGGTGGTAATGCTCAAGTAGGCTTTACTGGCTTTTGCTCTGCCTTGTGATTTCTTTGCAGCATAATAAAAAGATCTTTAGAACATTGCTACATAGATTAATATAGAAAGTGCTTGTGATACTTTTATACACAGGGAGTTTAATACTAGGATGCAAGAGTAAATTGATTGCAGGCAATCCTGTGCTTGAGTACCCAGGAGTGAAAGGAATGATTACAATAACCTCTGGGATTTCTTCTCAGAAGTGGTTCCTGAAAACACCCACACCCACGAAGTATTGGGCACAACAGAGTATTGTTGCCTTCTGATGTGGCATCACAGAAACATATTTTACTTTGGGAGGTGGGAGGGGTTGAGGGGAAGAGGAAACTCAAGAGACATTAATGTTTAATGTTTTTAATTTTGTAAAATGAGCAACAAAAAAGGATATGGTTTGTGAGTGCCTCTGAGATTGTTTAAACTCTGGCAGCTTGCTGTCAGATGAAACGCTAAAAACCAGGAAGGAAGAAACTGAGTGGCATACTGGGTAAACTGCTGCTATCTCACCTTTGGCACCTCAGTCTGATGGAAGAGTGAAATAATGGTGAAACAAATTCGGCATGCATTGCTGTGGTCTCCACGAAATGACTTGCACCACCTTGAATTGTAGCAGATGGGACCTTGAATTGCGGCCAGGCAGGTATATTTCTATTATTTGCGGAGGGTTCTAGCTGTTACAGAGCTCATTTTCCTGGCCAGCCCCTGGGATAAGGACTACATTAATTGTGCCTTTGCTTCACTTACCCTTTCCAGATTGCCCTCTTTGCCCCGACAGAGAACATGTCTGTGGCTGAGGGCTTCCAGGCAGACCATTCAGCATCTCTCAGGGGTGGGGAGTAATTCCTGGGGGGCCTTAACACCTGCTCAGTTTACCAAGGGTGCATTAACCCCTGGTAAATTCTGAACAGAGTAATTCAAGTTATACAGGTTACAGCAGTGTCTGTATATACACTGCACAGAGATGCTCAGGAAACACCACTGCTTTTCTGTGTCAGGGTCTGAAACTTTGGGTGGGGGGAGTGGCAGATAATTTCAAGAGGAAAGTAAGTTCGGAAAAAAATTCAGTTACAATTAGTTTTTTTCTATAAAATAGTTACAGGTAGGCCTCTGGTATTTTAAAATAGTAAATAGATCATATAAATGTTGGTAGTTTAGCATACCATAAAATAAAAGCAAAGCAATAAAATAGAAATGAGAATTACCGATCTTAACAGAATTAACCAGTTTTGCCTTTTGAAAGTGTGGCATTGAAGCTTTCATTGTGACGCTGAATTTCTGGCAGAAAAAAAAATCTGATATTTCTTACTCCTCTTTGAGGCTGACTGATTACTTTAATTTGTAGGGTGTATGTGCTTAAAGTGCTCAGGTTGGTAGAATCCATCTGGTGTATACAACTCTCAGTGGTCAGGGCATTATAATACTGTGCCTCACTGGAGATTTTCCTGGAACAGGATATAGGAGTTGCTCCAGCCCAACTCTGACACCGGTGAGACTGTGGCAAAGGAACAGATGTTACTGTAGGTGAATAATAATCTGCTGTTATGGGGGGCGAGGGGGTGAACATACTACAAATGAACAACACTGAGCTCATTTAGGTGTGTGCTGCTATATACTGTGCCTTCATTTGTGCCATCTCTTCTAGGAGCTGCCTTCTGTTGTTTCTGTTGTGGTGGAGCCTAGAACCAAGATCAGGGCCCCATGTAAGTCGTTAAAATCTGCAAGAGACTTGGGAGGAAAGGAGCCTGTCTATTTATGGCTATCTGCTGTGTGGAGGGGACCAGGTTTCTCAATGAAAAGATTTCTGTGGGGTGGAAGTCTGTAGCTTGGTGATCCCCTGATCCATTTACTCCCCAGAAACTCTGTGGGAATGTGAAGGATTTAAACCAGTATGGCTCGGACTGTACTCACTTTTCCACATCCTTCTCCTTTTGCTCTGGGCCCCACGTTTGGGTCCAGGAGTTGCTGGGACAGCCATTCTTGGGGGACAGTGGGCTGCAGCAAATATTTGTCATCCAGGACTGATTAATACAGGAATTCATGTTATTCCTCTGGCAAGTGCCTGGGAATGTACAGAGGATAAAGCAATGCTGGTATTTTTTTTACAGTGGGCTAAGGATGGAGAGACTCCAGGATGTTGCCTAGAATAATGTGGGGAACATTCAGTGTGAGGAACTTATTTTATCTCTCTTCTCAAGGTTACTGACTACTGTTTTTTTAATCCGATGAGTAAGTGGAAAAGTACCAGGCTGATTACCTGCACAGTCTACTGCCTAATCCAGGAAAGCACTGTCCACAGCTGGGCCAAAACCAGCTTGCAGGAATAAAGACATTTCATTGGTTTTCTCACATAAGTTCTGCTACACCAGTATCTCCAGTCTCTGTATTTGATGGCTGTTGGAGATGCTTTCATTTTATTTGGATGATCTAGATACTCTCACTGCAGCATTACTGAAGATCTGCTGTGTGTTAGGACAGGCCTTAATCGATAGGTGTTTGTTTTTCAAGCAACGGGAGAATAGCTTAGATCCGTAGAAGTGGAGTTTTAAAAAGTGCACCATGCTGCTATGAACCAGCTTAGTTCTAACTGGTTTAATTCAGAAAAAAGCCTCTTCAGCAAATGTTATTTTATGGCACCATTCCCAGTTGGTCTCACTTGCCATACAGCTTCTGAATGGCAATGCAGGTCAGAAGTAGACCTGAACTTCTCAATATGAGGGTGGCTGGTACTCAGCTGCTGCAGTGACAGGCCACTTAGGAGAAAACAATAGAAAAGATTAGAAAACCAGAGTTGGGTTTTGGTTTGAAACTGTATGTCAACTACCTTTCAAACTATATTTTACAGTGAATCAAAAGGTGGGATCAAGAGGAATTAATTGTCAGCAACCATTAGACCTAAAATTAAACCTGCTGCTCTATTCAGTTTACAGGCATGTGCTAGCATGTTGGACTACTGCTCTGCACTGTACCAACAAGCAGCCTGAATACCAAAATGCTGTAGTACTGTTTCTACTTCTTCAGCCACTTTGCCACTGAAGTTCTTAAGACTTTTACATCCCTAGTCCCATCAGCCGTCTCACCATTCTTGCAGCCTAAACTCCAGGTACTGAGCACTGCAAAACTTACCACATGGGTACTAGATGCCTCTTCTCAATAAGCAGTGGCTTTTTAAAGATGATTCAGAGTATGACCAAAAATAGGTAGAGGATAAACTTTGAAAAGTCCAGCTTATTGCCAACCTCTTTTCCTTTTGAAGTGACAGCTCTGAAGGAAAGGAGAAACTCGTGTAGACAGTGAAAGCCTATGGCAGTGGCTCTGTTCAAAGTGTGTGAGAGATTGAAGAAGTCAGGAGCTGAGTGACAGCAGAGCTCTCCAGGAGAACATGGATCTTTCCCAGGCTGAAGAAGCTGGTTCCATCTCTCCTGCGCTAGCCAGGAGACATTATGAGGCTTGTCAGTCCAGATGGCTCCCATTTAGGCAAACACTTTTGTTTCCTTGCTTTGGATGGGGCATTGCCTTTCATGAGTGAAAATCCACCCATGAAATGTTTTCAGACCTATGGATCTTCCCCAAAGAACCCTGCAAGCTCTCCTAATCTGTCTGCCCTGGTTTGCCTTCCTGCAATAACTTATTCAGATCTCCAGAATGAATGTCCTAAATATAGAGCTGGGTTAAGGCACAAATACTCTCTGATGATTTAACAAGCCTCTTGTTGTTATTTTAGCCTAATCATACTGGTTTGATGGGTTTACCTTGTAAGGGGCCCTATGTTGTATTTCCATTGTGGCCAGCTAAGCTTGCTTTGCTTTCCACTGATGTTGTCCTATATTTAGTGTTTTGACTTTACGTGACCCTGACACAGTGTAGGGGGAGGAGGAGGGAAAAATGTATTGCTGATGGCTAATCCTATGCATTGCTCAGCGACTGTGTCCACTCTAGCAACCTTTTTTCATGGTAATATTTTTTGTTAACAATAAAAGGATTAATTCTAGAAATCAAGCTCTTTGATTATGATAAGCATAATAAATATCTTAGACAAATTGCTACCCTTTTAAGACTATTAGTAAATGAAGACCTTTGCTCTCCCTGGCTAGGCTTGAGTCTGCTGGTACACACATTCATACCATCTGCACTGTGTGCTAATACAACTCCTTGTTGTCTGGTCTTCCTGGGAATGCATTATATAGATTGCAGCTGGTTCAGAATGCAGCTGCCAGGGTCACGACTCACACTAAGATTAATCATTACGCCTGGGTTAGCTTCATTACTTTGACTACCCATTACATTTAGCAGACATTATGAGATGTTGCTTTTGACTTACAAGGCTTGGACTAACACCTACTCACCTCAGCAACACGCTTTTATGGTATGTTTCTCTTGGTAAGTCTCCTAGAGCAGCAGAGAGCCTCTCTAGATGCTGTGCTTTCAGCTTGAGGAGAAAACCTGCCAGCGTTATGCGTATGAAGTGGCATAGTGTGGGATTCTCACATCTCTGGGTTCACTCGTCTGATGTGGACTGATTTCCTCCCAGGGCATACTGTCAATGCAGAACTTCTTGCCAGAGAAAACAGTATGATGAAGAGGAGGATGAAAACATCATCACCACCCCATTCATAATTAACCTTGCAATTGACCTAGTTCTCTGGATTTACTGCCAGGTATTTTGGGTGATAGCCATCCAAAGAAATGCAGTTTCCTAGGAAGGGAAGAGAGCTAGTGTGAGTACTTCCACTGGACGTGAAACTAAGATCATGAAACAATATGACATTTTCCAACAGAAGCCTGCAACATAAATTCAACTAACGGAAATGAACAGGAGTCGAATTCTACTACATTCCCCAAAGCGGAGCCTCTGAGGTCTTCTCAAGCATAAAGGGGAAAAATGCCAAATGTACAGAAGATGTTTGAAGGACAATTGACTAAAAGTGCCTGTGGTATTCCACATCAGAGCTATGAAGAGGCAACTTGAGGTTACCTTTTTTATGTACATATGGTTTAGGTTCCTGCCCCTAGGTTTGTGGCAAAAGCTATTGTTGCTAAAGAAAACCTAATTGCTCATGTGTAGGGTAGAAAATAAGAAACAAATTATTTAAATTGCTGTTTAATGCTGTAATTACTTTATAATGTTGTATAGGCTTCTACCTCACCAAGCTGCTCAGTCCTGATACAGTGAGAAAAAAAAGTCACTGTATCAGAGAGCCAGAGGGTCTGACAGCTACAGAGTGAAAAAACACCCTTGTTTAAGGGGAGATACAAATTTTCAGAGGTTTCTTTTGGCAGAATATGGAGAGGTAGGGCTTGTTTCTCCGGTGAAAAAGTTCTGCTTTCTACTGGGCATCACAGCCAGAGATTAGTTGCTTGCCAGTTTTGGAGAGAAGGGCAAACTTCCTAAAAAGTGTCTTGTAGCAATGGGCTGGCTTGATCTCATATGGAAATTAAGCATTTAGCTGAAGTGCTTAAGCCAGGAGTCTGCTTGCTCTTAACAGCCACTTCTGTTGATAAGAGAGACCCTTCTTCCTGAGGGCAGCTGTGCCAGCAGGTATGTTCAGCCATACTCTGCAGGTGTCCATTCCTCATCACTGACTGAGGTTTAGAAAAGAAGCAGCTCAGGTTGGCAGCTAAGGCTTAGCCAGAGGAATTCAGCTTGCAATATAAATATAGTTTAGACCTATGAAAATCATGCATAGCAAAATCAGACCTGGGTTGGGTTCTCCTGATTAAGCACTTGAAAACTACCAGGTCTAATCTGCTTGTCTGAAGGTAGCTGGTGCAGAGAGCATAGAATGGGGAAGAAGAGCAGTGCTTTACCTCTGTAAGTGGACACAGTGCATGCTCTGTGCAGAAAGAGGAAACCTCTGGGAGCCCCGTTTGAGAGGTCCTCATGCTAAAGCCAAGAAGAGTCCTTTCAGCTGGCCAGGAGAGCTCCTAGAGCTCACCTGTGGGGCTGCTTCATCATGAGGGTGGAGCTGCAGAACCCAATCAGGCATCAGGATAAGCTACAAAACCTGGGGAAGGACTACTAGGTGTCTGAGATCTTGTCTGGTCAGGGACTGATCTTTATACCCTATCTCAAGGTCAACTCAAATCCTAAGTGCAGGAAGGGAAGGTGCTCCTTCAGGAGGTGAGTGTGTAATAGAGCTTTGCTCCCTTGTGATTTCTCAACTATTTGTTGGTAATCAAGGGACAGCCCTTGAGAGAAAAGGGTCCAAAATAGTGCTGCCAGCCTACTTGTCGAAGATGGGTGTTGTCTTCCCTGAGTTTTGCAATTCAAGGTGTGGTAGTTGATTCAGGGGTCCTTTCTACATCCTATATCCTATAATCCTAAGTTAAATTTCTGTGGTTTTTTTTTAAAGGTCTCAAAATTATTTTGTTGTGTATGACTAACACTTAGTCATACATTTTTGGATCAGAATTGTATAGTAAGTGGCTCCAGTAAGAGCTGCAGGGCTCTTTGATGTAACAACTTTAGAAATGCTAAAGACTCTTTCATGCAATGCGTCTGATTATTTTTTTTTTTTTTTCCAAATTCAGTACTTGCTTTGATTTCAGTCCTTCCAATGTTTCGTGTGTTTCTGGGTGCCCAGTAATTCCCTGCTCTCACTGTATTGACCACTATGTTTTATGCAATGATGTAAAAGAATCTTTTGCTTTCAAAGCAAAACTGTCCTCCCCTTTTAAGAGCTGCATGTGAGAATATTGAAAATGTAGCTCTCATTACAGTCACACGTATACAGCCTTATTTCCTAGTGTCTCACTTCAGCTTTAAAGTCCTGAAGCTTGGATTTCTCTCTCCATGCTTAGTGAATGATGCTTCTGCTGAACCTCTCTTTCCTGAAGAAATGGTAGAGCACAGGGTTCATACCAGCTGTTTTAGAAGCTAATATGTATATATGTATTGGAGGCTTAAAGATGGGATTATATGCAGTTGTTAATCCCCACAGAAATACACTTGAAGCATCAAACCTAAGCACAGAGGCGAGGAGCAATGATCAGTAACTTAAGATGGTGCCTAAGGGATATGTGGCAAGAGGCTGGGCTGTAACTCCACCAGCTGTCATCAGATTTCCATGGGATGAATCTTACTCTACTTCAGGTTCCTGTGGTTTATAGAGTCGAGTGTTTCTGGGGTGAATTACAAGCCTCTGCACCTGAAAAGTATGTTGGTGATAGCCCAGGCTCCTTCTGTATGCTTGAACTTCCTTTTTATAGCTGAGGAAGGTCCTATTCTATTTGACTGTGTGTTATTTACCATCCTGCTATTGTGCAGTCATAAATTAATAAAGCAATGGCTTTGCATGCAGCCAAGAAGCTGTGCAATGTGGCTTCTTTTAATGTGATCATTTTGGAGTCAGAAGAAAGGATGATGTTTATTAGATGATGTGTCTTTAAATCCCTTAAGATTCATATTTTCAGCTCAGTCCCCACCAGACCTCTTTGTAGGTCACTTATGTGCGATACCCTGGTTGCACCCATGATTTGGAGATGTCTGTATTCAAGTGACCTAAATTACATTGAAGGAGGGAGGGAAAGGGGGAGGGAAGGACTGGGGGATGGTGGGAACCATTCTGTCTGAAAATTCAACAAAAAGCGGTTCTCCTTCCTGGAGAAGTTAATTCAGAATCAGACTGGTTTAATAAATTCTCAAAGTATAAAGGAACAGATCAACTTAGGCAAGAAATACCGTTCATGTAGCAGTTAAGATCGTGGACAGAAGTAAAAATGCAATTGGGGCTATGGCTACAAAATATGGAGGCAAAAGATGCTTTGCAGTGAGATGTCTGGCACTGTATGATCCAGTAAACGAACTTAAATTAGCTGCATCGATATAAAGTTTATATGAGAGTGAAGGAATCTTCTGGAAGGGATGGTCCCATTAGCAAAGTGATATGCCTTTATTAACGTTATACAGCTGCAATAATCTTAATGGAGCAATCTAGTGTTCTTCCCAAAGGAAGATCTTATCTCATTTATTAATTGTCTCTCTAGTAGTTAGAAGTTCACCTGATCTTGCATAAGTGTGCTGGCCGAAAATTTTGATGCTGCAGATAGGGAGCGCGTTTAATACAGTTTGTTGGTAGCTGTTTTCTCAGCAAGGGTTTCTACTGATTGACTTGTGTCTTGCTAGATATTTCCATCTGGCTTGACTGCTGGCTGTGTAAATACTCGGTTTGCATTGTAGCCTGAATTAGTCACCTGTTACTAGTGTGCAAAGCAAGTGTTGTCCTTTTTCAGATGCTGACAAGTGGCATTTAAATGTACCACTGTCAGGATACGTGAGAGAGATTAGGCTGCTGTGCACATCTCTGATGCTTCTTCTGGCTACAAAGTGAGGTAATGATTAACCGAGAAAGCAAAGCAGATACCGTTGTAGAAAGCTCCCTCTTTGAACCTTGAGAAGGTGCTAATACTGAATGCAGCAATCAGATGTTTTTCTCTCACCTGTCTGATCCAGCTATGCTTTTTTTTTAGCAGAAAAGAATGTAGTGGGAATAGGATTTCTCATTTCCCTCATGACACCTGGTTAGAAAACAAAACAATACCTGCCACCCCTGATTATATGGGAAACACAGGCTGTTCTGTATGTTACAGAATGATTTTAAGTGAAGCTTGTTGGGGAAAAAACCCACAGCTCTGCTGGTGCGAGGTGGCATTTAGTAAAATCACAGTGGGTTTTTTTCCAGTGTGGAGATATTCTAGTGAGGACAGGCTGTGTTTCCTGCAGAGTGGTTTGAGGAGCAGTCATCCTATGTCTGTGCAAGTCATTTGGAGCCAAGACATGCTGGACGTGTGAATTGGGAACGTTCACATCTTGTGTGTTGATAGATGACCAGTCTCTCCTTGGTATGATTATTTCCCCTTATCATAGTAAAGGGAAGTACCGTAGGGATGAAATGCCTAGAGAGAGAGAGCTGTAGGTCTGCAGGCTGTGAATCCGTCCCTGTCAGTTAGGGAGGTATTTTGGCTTTGAATCTTTATTTCCTCCCTCTGTTCCCCCTAGCCTCACCCCCCTCCAGCAGGGGATTTGGATACCCATAGTAGAGGGCAGAATACCACCCAGTTAATTCTCTGGAGTATAGCTACTGCACAGCCTCCTGCTGGGGAGCTGAATGTATGGTTTATGCCCTAAAGCAAAGTGTATAATGCTTAGAGAACAGAGTGCATTTTTTTTTTCCTTTTTTCTTTGCTGCTGGAATAAATTATCATGTTGGAGTCGTTTGGACTTATCCCTAGATGGGCATCACCAGTAATGTGCATTTAGCAAATAATATTAAGTTGAAAAGATGCCTCTTGCAAATTTTATGGGTTTGCAACAGATGGAAAATAACAGCATTTGAGGACTTCTAATATATTGTTTTTTCAAGATTAACCCCAATGATGTTTGCCTCTGCATCCTTCAGCGTGGTTTTTGTAGGTCATACAATGCTGCCGTTTAGCCATATGGGCCTATTAAATATTCTAGCCAAGCCTAACATGCAGCATGCATGGAGTGAAAAAATCAAAGCGAAAAAGAAAATGTCTCTGTCCGTAATATTAATTTATGTCTTTGTCAGCAAAGAATGCTAGTCTTTGCATTTGTTTGTGTGTCTGACACAATACCCATAGGTCCATGTACAGTATTCAGTAGAAACATAAGGCGTTCTCAAGTTGTATTTATGACCTCCTGTGTCCAGTTGTTAACTTCCTCAAGAAATCTCTGCTGGGCCAAAATGCGATGTGGGATTCAAGGGGTAAGACTCAAAGCTAGAGGACCTGTAGGATACTAGTAGAAGCATCTTCTTTTCCCCATAGACTTAGACTGCAGTACTTGTGCTGTATAGCTAAGGAACAAGGGAAGCTAGGAAGTAAAACTTGGGGGACTGCTGATGCTGTAGGAATTGTTAGTTGTGGAGGAAAGTATTTGTGGGTTCAGGACTTTATTCTTTTGCCCAACTGAAGAAAGAAGAAATTAGTAGTCTATAAAATAATAGTTTATTTCTTTCCTTAGATGCAGGATCTTAAAGTTTCTGTAAATTATATTTTTGGTGTTGCTCAGTGCTGTGATGGCAGAGTATATAATGCTGAGTGTATAAAGAAAGAAAAGTCTGTAACTGTTAGAAGAAATGACAAGAAGGAAGTTTGTGCTGTTCATCCCTATCCAGTATGTTGCCATGAGTAGAATTTGTACAGAAGTTGGCTTAAGTCCTGGCTGCAGCAGAATTAAGCACCTGTCTCTGCATGTACAACTGCTTGTTAAAGAAGCAATGTTGTTGGCATTAATAGTTGAGCAGAAGTTCTATTCCTTTTGCAAACATTCCCCCCCCACCCCGCCATGGGAATTGGGTACTCCATGACAGAAAGGGTGATGTAGCTTTCTTCACTTGACAGTAAAATTGCTTTAATCTCTTGAGCTTCCAAACTTTGTTTTATTTTTTGTCTTGGAAATTAACATTGGGGTGTTTTTCTCCTTGTTTTCTTTATTTTAATGAGCCTGCCTTTATCCAGAGTTTTAAGTATTTACACTGGAGCAACTCATGCAAAAGAGTTAAAGGGAAAAAGTAGTAGTAGGTAATTTTGAACTATCATATTTCTGCAGAGTGGCCTTTTGTGAAACTTATATTACCATTCTCAAAAGAAAAAGCAGTTAAGTTGCTTAAGAGGTTTCAGACTGGCTGGCTGATCAATATCAAGTATTAGTAATGCTATATTAGCAGAGACCTACACTATACACTCAGCCTTATTACTGGGATGTCCATTTATTGATACTAACACTTGGTCATATACAACAAATTATTTTGAAGTTATTTTTGATGAATGTTGTACGTATGTGTTATATGGCTTGATCTTGCAAACCTTTACTCATGAGGGTAGTCAATTGTCTTCAAAGATTTGCAAGAATGGCCCATATGCAATACAACCTCGATTATCCAAATGTCAGGGGAGACATTGAATAAGTTCATATAATCGACATTTTGAATAATGAGGAAATTTTCAGTGCAATTAATAGATGTCAGGGGACATGACCATCTTTCAGATGACGGGGAGTTTTCAGAAAATTTAGATTTTGATAGCTGAGTTCATAATGTATGTGCTCCTGACAGACTGAAATTGCAGAATATCTGAAATGTGCCTATATATTCTTTATTAGCCCTTCCTGTGGAATCAGCCAGAATTCTATTTACTGTGGTATTGGCATTGCGGATCAAATTGTCACAAGCATTTAGCTTAATGTTGCAGTAACTGTGGTATTAAGAGTTAAGATTCTAGGAATTCAGTGTTAAATCAATATTGGAAGTGTCCAAAGTAAAATATTATTTAGAAATACATCAGTGTCAGCTTTGGAATATGGTTTTAAGAAAAGAAATAATCCCATAAAAACATGAAAGTAAATAAAGTTTGAGGGAGGAAGATCCTGGAGATAATGAAGGAGGAAGAGAGAAATCCAGACTCTTTTGTATGAATGTGGAAGTACCCGAGGGCGCAGCAGTTTGTGTCAGAATTACTCTTTTTAAACTTGGAGTTGGTCAAAGATAATCCAAAGCCAGAATTCCTGTTTTCTGACTCCTGTTCATCTCTGTGCAGCCAACAGAAGGTGCTGCGGTGGGAGGCACTAATTTCCTTCCTCCCCAGATGGCTGCACATGAGCACCCAGGGATGCATATGGCTCTGCTGGCTCCCTGGGCAGAGAGCACCGGTGGTGTCTCTGATTGCCTGTCCTCAGGTCTGCACCGCCTCTGCGTAATCAGAGTTTAACAGCTCTGAAGAGCTGTACGGTTTGCTAGCTTCTCAAACACTGGCAAGCGTCAGAAGCAGAATTATGACGATCACAACTGATAGTATGCTGGGGGTGTTTGGGATTCTGTCCTGAATCAAAATGCTAACAT
>Ga0065711_1002508_pt1 | contig 38571 bp, 25 predicted proteins | sample Hoacrofraction12_FD_59098 | JGI IMG/M metagenome (GOLD analysis project Ga0065711, IMG submission 59098) | Hoatzin crop microbial communities from Cojedes, Venezuela - Epithelial fraction 12 v2 (version 2) | ecosystem: Host-associated > Birds > Digestive system > Esophagus > Crop | place...
GGGTCTGGAAGGGGGAGCAGTTTCCAGGAGACACCCCTCTGGGATGCCCACCCCAGGCCTGGTGCTGAGCCCCATTGCTGGAGGTACCGATTTCTCTAGGTATACGTGGGTTTTTATTAAGTAGCCCCTACTGCCCTTGCCCGCAGAGGATGGTCACCAGAGGCAGCGGCAGAGGCACCGCTTGCCTCTGTCACTTGCTGCAAGCCGCTGTGCAGGGCTGCAAGGGGCTCTGGTTCCACAGGCACCTGGGCATGGCCTGCTTGGGCGGAGGGCTGCACTGCGCTGCTCGGCCAGCAAGCAGACCACCAGGCAGGTGTGGTAACAGAGGGTGCACCGTAGGAAAGGAAGAAAGGAGAATTAAGAGAGAAATAACCCCAAGGAAAGGATTTTAATTATTTAATTTAGGATGAGAGGCAATGGCCTCAAGTTGCATCAGGGGAGGTTTAGATTGGATATTAGGAAAAATTTCTTTAGTGAAAGAGTGGTCAGGCATTGGAACAGGCTGCTCACAGAAGTGGTGGAGTCACCATCCCTGGAGGTGTTCAAAAAACATGTACATATGGCACTTCAGGACATGGTTTAGCAGGCATGGTGGAGATGTGTTGGCAGTTGGACTTGATGATCTTAGAGGTCTTTTCCAACCTTAATGATTCTATGATTAATTCTGTTTGTTAAAGTGCAGATTTGAAATCCTACCTCAGACAAACTCCCTGTACTTGTAGGATGTGACTCACTGTGCGTGCTGGTAATTGTGTAAGAGGCTGATGTGCAAACTGGGGCTAAGGTTCAGTGAGTTGGGTACGGCTTCCCAACAGCAATGAGGTCGCTGCACATCACAGCTTCTGCTCAGAGGCTGACCAGCACCAGGGAAAGAGCCAAGACATCTGAGCAGCTAAAGCATGTAACCCTTCCCTTAGTGGGACCCATTTGTCAGCTTTCCAGTTCCCACCAGACACCTGACCTTTCACCACTAGTATAAGAAAAGTGCAAAATGGCAGTGCCTGAAGCTCTGCATTTTCCACGTCTGCACTGATAAAACCTGTTTGTGGCCCGGGCTGTCCGGCACAGCCGCTGTGTACGTGCGTGCCTGCATGCATGGGTGTGCACACCCCAACGGCAGGCGGGAGCAGCCCAGGGTCAGCAGAGCCAGCTGTGTCACTACCTGATGGGGAGCTGGCCTTGGATGTCTAACGGTGCTTTACTACCTGGTTACGCCTTTTTTTTACCTTTCGCCCTGGGGATCCCTGTACGCGAGGACCAGCAGCCCTGCAGGAATGGGGTCTCCCCTGCTGCTGCTGCTGGCCTTGCTGACCATGGCCACCAAAGCCAAGGTGTTTGGTCTGTGTGAGCTGGCTCATGTGCTCCAGGAAGAGGGGCTGGATGGCTCCGGGGCCCACCGCCTCGCCGACTGTGAGTTTCAGTCCCCCGTCTGCCCACAGCCTTTCCTTCCCAGCTGCTGTCATCCACAGGGATGGCAGCTGTGGCACAGTCTGAGTGCCTTTTGCCCCTGTCCAGAGCTCTGCATGGCCTCTTACGAGACCACCTTCAACATGTCAGCTCAGGGCATCAAAGTGTATGGCAGCACCGACCATGGCATCTTCCAGAGCAGCAGCCAGCTGTGGTGCACCGATAGTGGCAGCGCCTCGGATAACCTCCGTGGGATGGCTTCCAGGGGTGCCCCAGAGCTGCTCCTCCACAGCCAGCCCCAGGAGCAAAGGCAGCAGCCTGAGCCCTTCTGCTCTGCCCAACTTCAGCTCCTGGCCAAAATGGAGCTGCGGGGACATGCGGGGCGCAACCTGGGCCACTCGATGCCTGTGGCCATGGGAAGTTGGGAGTGACGAACGGCTGGGTCCAGCTCCTCTTTCGGTCTGTGCAGGGTGTGGGTAGCCCCACCGACTCCTGAGGATGGGGAGTGAGAGGCCATGGCCATGGCCAGAGGCATTTCTCCCAGGCACCATAGAATTGCTTCCTCCAAGCCTTCTCCACAGTTGCACCTCTGGGCCAGCTCCGTTCCCTTGGCCTGTATCCATCCTTTCCTCTCCTGGGATACCAGGAACCCCAGGGCTTTCTGCATGTTTTGGTTGTGTGCGGAAGATAGGTGGTCCTGATTTGGGTGGGTTGTGTTGAGGGGCTGGATAAGATACATGCATCCCCTCGGCTGTGAAGTGCATGGTTGCATGGTTGGGAAAGCAATGGCCCAAGGTTGCATTACTGCCAGGCAGATCCAGGGCTTGGCTTGGGGTCTGCCACCAGTGGGGAGCTCCCAGGCAGACACGGGAAGGGTTTTGCTGTGTCTGACCAGGAGACATCCTGCTATATGAGAAAATCCAAGGTCTGGGAGGCCAGGACTGGACCTCCTGTTCCTGTTCAGACCAAAATCTCCTTTTCTAGATAGGTGAAAAATCTCCCTTATAGCTTTTTTTTCCCCAGCAGAGCAAGCGAGAAGGGATTGAAATATCATAAATATAGATGGGTTGGCCTCCTGTCTTTCCCCCTCTTTCCATCCCTTTCTCACACACGATTACAGAGGCAGGCACACCAGTATTTGCAGGGGAAAACATACATTTATGGCTGTTGCTTGTTGTGCAGAAGCAGATGAAGGTGCCTGCCTGCAGTATTCAAGCATGTGAGGTTGATGGCAGCCCAGTAGTGGGGAAAATGAGCAGCATCCAGCCCCACAGTGATGCCTGGCGCTGCTCGAGTGCCTGGCTTTCACTGCACCAGGTGGGGACATCTGCTCCGGGCTGGTGTCCTGCCTTCGAGTGAGCTCACGGGGCTGTGCTTCTCTCCCTGCAGATCTGCTGTCGAGTAACATAACTGATGACATCATCTGTGCCAAAAGGATTGTGAGAAACCCACACGGAATGAATGCCTGGTACGGCATTCGGGGACGGTTTCTTTGGCAGGGCTCGCGTTTGTTTCTGAAGGCGCATGGCTGCGCTTTGCCTGACTGTCACACCAAGGCAGCAGAGCCACATCAGAGAGGAGGAACGACAACCTCGAGGCTTTGCAGGTGGGTGGGAGTGGAGAGACACACTTGCACTGCTTCAGCCTCTGCAAAGCATCTCACAGGAGAGACTAGGGAGGAAGGAGCAGAGAAAAAATGTTTTGGAGAAAAATTTCAGGTGAAAAATAAATGGTCAGTAAACAGCCCATCAACTAGTAGGTTAGGCCTTGAAGATTTCTCTCTGTCTTATGCTTTCAAAGCCCTTCGAAGAGCTCCTTCCTCTGCTTTTTGCTGTCTCTTAGCTGGAAGCACCCAGCATGGAAGCAATTCTTCCCAGAGCATTTGAGAGCATTAATCTCTGAAATATCCTGATGAATCTAGATGACAGCCCTTGCTTGGTGCAGCCCTGAACCATCTCTAGGACTCTGGGCTGCTATAAATTAGGAAGTCTGTAAAGGCAGAGTAACCAGCAAGTTGAGGAAACAGAAGTGGAGGTAGAAGACAATTCCAATGATCATATAAATAAGTGGTTGTCTGAAGGTCCAAGGCATTTTGTGCAAAAATACTGGCATTAACCACTGAATCTTGAATACATTCCAAGTTGAGGGACAAGATTCTGCCTTGGATTCCCCCTGCCCCCCCCCACCATTGCAGCCGGACTTGTTAGCTGGTTTTGCTTCCTGTGGCAGGCTGCTGCAAAGCCTGGCTCACCGCAGAAGCAGCAGCGTTTCTGAGCAGCAGTGAGGTAAGTAGTTTGTGCTGCACACTCAGCGAATGGTCTCAGGGCTCCTGTGGTGAGCGTCGTTTTCACAGGGCCCGCTGCATGCTCAACACACTGTGCTCAGCTGCGATGTCGCAGCGAAGGAGGGACCCTTGCAATGGCAGGAGGTGGCAGGACCTGCCATGGCAATTCACTGCTCCTGGCCAGGACTTAGAGAGAGCTCAGGTGGCATCAAGGCACAGTGATGGCTGCACTCCTCCACGCAAGATGCTCAGCCAGAGTTGGAAGGTCTGCAAGTCTTTCTCCAGGGCTAGTGACAGGAGGTCCCTCACTGGGAAGGACCCTACAAAAAACTGAGCCTGCTTGTATCGTGTATGAATTTTAACAGTCTAGTACCTAAACAGTCTCTTTTTGTTTCTTCTGTCCTCAAGGAGGGCTAGGCAATGCACTGCAAGGGACAAGACCTGTCTGAGTGGGTGGAAGGATGTGACCTGTGAGAAAGTCCCCAGCTCAGCTCTGCTGCAGCTGACAGGGGCTGCCTCTCCTCCCCTGCAAAGGGACGCTCCCCCCTCACTGCACAACACTTCTCAGTATTTTCAAATCTGATGCATTTCATTAGGTATAAGAGTAACAATATAGCATGTGTTTTTTTTTTAAAAAATGCAAACTCAGCTTTCCATTTTCACATGTGATTTTGGGCTCAGCCCCAAAAACTTTTCCCCAGAGGCTTTTTGGTGCATGTTTGAATGGGGCAAGGGGGTGAGGGTCAGAGGCTGGGTACATAGCAATACCCTTGGACACAGCTGATTTCTCTGGAGTTTTCAAAGAAACTGAAAAAGGGAAGACCTCAAATATAAGACACAAATCTGCAAGATTTCCAACACCTGTCATTTATATAATTGTAATAAAAATGCAGCAAAACACAGCCCAGAATACTACTAAGTAAAACTTGTATCTGCTCAGCAATGTAAGCTGTTCCTGTGGAAAGTCAAAATGCTGCACAGCCCTTCTACAACTGCCAGGGCAAAGGAGGAGAGCGAGCTTGTGCCATAACTGGCCAGTCCTGCAGCTGGGTTTCTGCAGCAGTACCCAGCTGTGCACAGGATCTAGCCCTGTGCCGGTGATGCTTCTCCACTGTGGAAAGGCCACAGTGCAGTGGGAGGAGATGTCTGGTGTGGGAGCGGCTGCGACTCACAGCTGGGAGGATTTGATGCAGGGACAGAGAGGGTTAAAGAGAAACGGTGGTCATGGTGGTGGCTGTCACCACAGATGAGCATTAGCTCTATCTGTTGTTTTCTTTGAATTCTTGGGAAAGTACAAAAACACAAAGGAGTATTTTTTTATTGTGTTGTAGTGGCTGTTCTTGTGTTCAAAAGGACAAGAGAGAAAAAAATCAGAGCAACCTGCTTGTTGTCAGCAGATGGGATCTGAATCAAAATCTTACCTTCTAAGACTGCCGAGCTTTGAAATCCAAGCCTAGGCCTAGGGATGTAAGACACATGCGTTAAATGCATGATGATCACCACTGCACCAAAAAAATTTTGTTCAAATCAAAATGCTAGATCCTAACAGAAAATGTAGTTCAGTCTTTGAAGATCCTGTTCATTCCTATTGTAAAGAAAATCTGGGGCAATTTCTATACAGTACCAGGAACTAAGGCCAAAATTTTGATCTGTGACTTAGTTGCATATTTTCTGTGTTTCTTGGAGTTGGTGGATATCTCAAATACTTGAATGTCAGTGCTGGAGTCCCAGAGTAGAGATGGAAACACAAGCAAACTGTGTTTCCTTCTGAATGTGATCAGCCACAGTTCTGCTAAACCATGTCCCATAGAAGCTCCGGTATCTTCCTCAGCAAAATCTGTAGTTGACTCATGGCAGAGCTCTGAGGACACAGGGCAGCTGCCTTGTACGAGGTGTGACAGATAGTCTGTCTTTTCTCTTTCACTTAAGGCAAAATATCCATGTGTCCTACTTCACTTTTACTTGGAAACTGGGTAAGGAACTTGTTTTCAGCCTTCTCCATCTGAAATCCCAAGAAAGGCAGAGAGTATGTTTTCCTTGTTTTCTTGATGAAAGCAAACTTTCCGTTTATTTCTAGGAGGTAGTATTTGCAGGGGAAATTTAGTAATCCTTATGAAAAAGCAGTATCCTCCCAACCTGCAGCCCCCTTGGTGATACGAGGACTGCAGGTAATCTGGCACACTGTCATGTCTGAGCACTGTAACTACGTGAGGACCTTGCCAGCACACATGGACAAAAGGGATCATGAGATCATCTATAGGCACATTTTAGAGGAACAAGAAACCTCCTACCAAGATAGAAACATATTAAATAAAGGGCCTGATCCTGTTTCCCCATGAATTTAAAGGAAGTTTGACCACTGATTTTAACAGCAAACAGGACTGACATTGTAGAGTATGTCATCAAACAGCTCTGAATTGCTTGAGAGTATTTCAGCACTTACATTATACGGCCCATCCTTCAAACTTGGATGTAAATATTCGCTTGGCAGAAATCTCAGCTTACAAGCAAATTAGGAGATTTGTTTTTAACATTTTTTCCACTCACACAAAAAAAAAGAGAGAGAGAGAAGGATCTCTTGGATCTTTTTAAGTTGCTGCTGCTATGCAATAACATTTATCATCTTTGCACTACCCTAACTTAACAAATGAATTCACTCATTCTTAAAGAAAAAAAATGCAAAATAAGTTAATTAATTCATGTTGCAATCACTGTTTTCAGCTGCAAGAGAGGTAAATGATACCATGGGGTCAGCCAGCAGTCACGAAGCCACTGCTAGGACAGGGACAGTCACTTGGCTGATGTGCGGCTTGTGGGCCTTGGGAACTTGCGAGCCATCAGGCCATGGCCCCCAGCACTGAGAGGAGGGCTGTGTGTGACCAGAGCTGTCGGATGATCCACTTGCATGCACGGGCATGGAGCAAGACATCTGGGGCTGTTGGAGTCAGTGTTATGTACCACCCAAATACCCAGCTGTGTGTCCAGCCAGCCAACCCTACAGTGAAGCTGGGGGCTTTGCTGACATCTTCTGGAAAGCTCTTTGAAAACAAAGTATCTGTGTGGCTGCTATAGGGACTCGAATGTGTTTGTAGGAGGTTCACGAGGTCAGAAAGCAGGGCTATTCCTCTGCTTCATGATCTCCTCCATGATCTCCAGCCCCACACTCCCAGCTTCAACGAACAAAGCCAGGGGTGCCAGATCCAGCTGCACTGTGAATGCAAGAGACATCCTGGAGCACCAACACATCCCCGATAAAGGTACACTGCAAACCCAGTTTCTCTGTTTACTTTGCTGCTGGCCAAATGCCACTACCTTCTTCCAGCCTGAGCACATAGCCAGATTTTTGGACGCTGCAGATTATATTTATTAGGAGGAGAAACCGAAGATGGATTTAGCTATTTTCTCAATGCAATCCCCTTTCTTTATAGGCTTGTAGAGACTCTGCTGGGCACAGGGTGACTCCTGCAACCAGGGACAAATATTTGCTCCCGATTCAAAAAGAAATTTCTTCTGATGCCCTCCCAGATCACTCCTTCTGTCAAAGCCACTCTGTGTGGTCTACACGCCAGTTGCCAGCTCGCCTGCTCTCTGCATCTGCCTCTGGTCTCCCCACATCCCTCTTTTACACACACGCACACCCCCCCCAGACGCATCCCCCCCACCACTGCTGTCCTGCATGTGCAGGCTGGGGACAGGTACTTGCCACCAGCCATGGAGCAGCTCCTCTCCAGGCTGTGCTCCCTGCCCGCCACCCAGCTGGTGGCCTGATGTTACAGCTACTGATCCCGGAGCTTACATAAAGAAACACAATTATTTTTACACAGATTCTGAGGGAGAGGCTGGCAACTTCAGTGTAATTTGATCTAAACCAGGATAAGTCAGTAAATGTTGTTCTGTTTGCATAAGGATGAAGTAGGGTGAGTAAGGCAGTGGATGCTGAGGAAAGAAAGACCTGTAAAATTCAGAAAGAGGGGAAATATTGAAAAGGTACAAAGTTTTGTAGTTTGACCATTTTAACTGAAAAACAATACATTGTTAAAGAGACTGAGGCATCTGTTTAATCCTTCCAAACAGCTTAATCTCCAAACCCTCACCCATAATCACAGCCTGTGCTCCTGTGTCAGCGGTGTTAAACAGGGAAACCTGGTCCTGTGCACTCAGCTGTGCGTGGAGCCAGCCTAGCACAAAATCGGTGTTTCTGTTCACCGCTGCTGTCTCCAAGAGATCTCTCTGGGACTGAGGAGCTCAGCCTGGTGGCCTCATCAAAAAGATCAAGGGATGATGTGATTACAAAGTGTAAGTACCATCATGGGCAGAAATTCTGGGCAGGGCAGAGCTCTTTAATCTAGGGGAGAAAAGCACAACAAGAACTGATGGCTAGAAAATTCAACTGAGAGGTAAGTTATAGGCTTTTAATCAGTGAAAGGAGATTAACAACCAGAATAAACAAGCAGAAGAAATGATGGCTTCTCCATCTCTTAACATCTCCTGACAGAGACAGGATGCTTTTCTGGGTCTGTGATGTTGGAAGGCAGCTCCTGGGGCTGTCTCCCAAAGGGGACACGGGTGAAATGCTGCAGTCGGGTGTCAGCAGCGGCAACTTTCTCACCCTCAGGCTAGACCAGGCTCAGATTTTGCCCTGCTCCAGATTGGCTTTGAGACACTTCCCATCCCTCTCTGGATGAGACAGTTTGCCATTGCCAGTCCTCACCTTCTTGCCGCATACCTACCTCCACGGAGCGGGGCCTGGTGACATCCCATGGGGACCATCCTGTCACTTTGCCTCTTGCTGCTCTCCATGACCCCTCTACCCACTATCCACATGGAAAGGGAGAGCTGGTCAGTGCCACTGATGCTGACAGGGTCCCATGGACTCCTAAGGGGAGGTGGGGGAAAGACCGTCCTGGACAACAACAGCTGGAAGGGGGAAGTCTTAAGGGCCTCCAGGTTCAGTATTTTTGTCTAACTTACATGGCAGTGGGAAGTATCATTCATGCTTTAGATCTGAGACATTATAACTGAGTTTCCAAGGATATCAGAGAATGGATGAGTGTGGTATTACTACAAGACCATTGAAATTGAACCTGGTCCTTTTTTCCTGGGTAGCAGTGCCTTGCTGAAAATGTAGACTTTCTAAGTCTAAGGGGTGTGCCATTGTGTGGCTCTCCATAGGTATTTAAAAATCACATTTGGCCCTCAGTGAGGAAAAGATGATCTAATGGTACTCTTCTGGCCTGATGTCTATGAATCCTTTCACAATTTCCTAGGGCACTCCGTGTGTTTGCTCATGACCCTTCTGCAGCAGCGGTGGGCAGGGGCTGCTGTTCCTGTGAGGAGCATCGTCCCCATCTGCCCGCAGCTCATCCTGCTCTCCTGCCCCAGGCGCTGATTCCCACTTGGCTGGAGCATGTCCTGGCGCCCTCCAGCTGAGACCCCCTGGGCTGGTGCAACTGGGGCTGCTGCAAACCATCTCAGGGAAATTACTTTAGGTTTGTGCCAGTTTCATTTCTCCCTCAAGGTCGCAGGACACTTTCTCTCCTGAACTCCTTCTTTCCACATGCTGATTTTTTTTAACTGTTCTTGGCTGATGTCATCCATGTTGGTCTCAGCTAGAGGAGTAATCGTTGTGGAAACTTTGAACAAAATCCCTTCAGTGACTTTTGAATTGTGGGAGAGTGGTAAAATAGACTTACATGATTGTTAAAAGGATAATCAGTTCTTTTGGCCATGCTACAAGAAAATAGATGATGTTGAAAGGTTAGCAGTAAGACAATCTTTCTGAGGGCTTTGTACTGTGCTTGGTTGAAGGAATTAAAAAAAGCACTACATGAGATCTACCATGGCCTGGGATCTGCTCTGGCTTTTAATTAAGACAAAGAAACTCCACTCATAGGCAACACTGCTGCATAGTTTTACTGGATTTTACATAAGGCAGCAGCTCTGTGATAGCTGTCTGGATCATTTTCATGAAGGAGTCTGTAAATGAAATAACAATCAAACATATTTCTCTTATAAAAAAACTGACACCACAAGAACATTCAAAAAACCAAGTATCAACCTCATTCCCTTAATCGCTTAATGTTAGGCTACAAGAAAATCCATGTGGAAAACAGCAAATAGAATTTACAGGTAAAATTGCCAGTAAGCCTGGTTGATTTTCTGCACTGATCTATACAGTCTATGCTGGTATTGTGTTCTAACCAGACCCCTCTGTACACATACTGCACTTGCGTTGCACACTGAGCCTCCATTCACATAATCCACGGATTATTTTTTTTCTTTAAAACTGCAAAATACAGTGTAGACAAACCAGAAAAGTATCAGAATGTTTGTGCTATAATTGAACTGCACAATTAAAATAACAAAGAAAGCAAAATGCAAAATGAGATGCTGTTGCCGAGTATATCATAGCGGCAGTGCACACAGCAGTTCCAGTTTTATGGATAAATACTTGGTAGCCAATTGTTTGTTAGAAGACTGTTACCTAGAACTTAAACTGTGCTGGTGATGCCTTCATGTCAGCATTTTCTGACTATTAGCGATTTCATTGTGCTGCTCAAAGTTGGCAATATTTTGTGTTTAAGTTCCGCTACTACGAGTTTTGTGTGTGTTTTACTAAAGAGCGTTGTAACACAGACCCTCGGGGGAAATTCCATTCCCCTTATTAAAAAATTGTGGCTATTTTATTTTCCTTATCTCTGCTATCCATTTCCTTTTGTTTCTCAATGCATTGCTGAAAATCACAAAGACATTTCCTTGTCTGCTTTACTTTGGACCCCTTTAATGAAAGCTCCTACATAATCAAAGTCACAGGATTCATTTGATGAAGTGAACCAGTTTTGCTGAAGGGTCACAGTTGGAGATTTAGCATTTCAGAAAAGCAAAAGATCTAAAGGCAGGAGAAACGGACAACAGTTTTTACAAGATATCAGATAAACATGCAGTAACACAGAGTGAAATTCAGCTCTTACAAAGCAGAACAGCTCAGTGTGATCTGTCTTAACTACAACCAGGTGATCGGAGCCAGCCTCCCTGCAGAAAAGTGAGTCTCGCTTCCTTTGGCCTCATTAGTCTGTTTTCTGTGTCATGATGTCATGGCCAGGAGGCACTTAGTACTCACAGAAGCAGGGCTACAAGGAAGGGTGTAACATAAGAGGGAGCAAAACATGAGAGAAAAAGCATTTCCCTGCTCCCTTGTTTGTAGATACTACTCAGGCTGCTGCTCAGCAGGCAGCAGGAGATCAGACTTTCTGACCCTGAGAAACAGTGGTCATTGCCCATTTGCTTTCATCGGGAGCAGAAATCTTGAATAGCCAAAGTTTCTCAAGAAGCAGAAACTTCTGGTAAATGTTTGTGTAAAATACATTTTTCTGACACTGCCAATGCAAAGTATTTTGAAATTGTCAAACCAAAACCTGTGTTCGGTTGTGTCTCCTCGAGTTGTTGCTGCTGCTTATAGGACCTGCTATTCGGGTTCCTCGTGTCCCCAGGTCTCATCTGAGGGCCAGGCTCTTCACCAGGGTACACGTCGCCATGTGAGCCATGACCAAGCAGCTCCCAGAAAGCTCTCCCCCGCTTGGAGAGGCTGCACAGGCGTTGGCGGAGATCTTCAAGAAGGGGCCTCATCCACATCATCATCAAGCAGACTCAAGACACACATCCCGCTACAGGTTCAACAAGCTGAAAAGTCTTGTTCTGGAGAAGATTGAAATGAAACGCTTTCTTTTATTTTGCACCTACATTCAATAGAAAAGTGCCCATGAGAACCACCTTTTTGGCTCTAGGATCAGGCTGCTGTAAAGTGGCAGAGCCCGGGGTGCCTGAGTCTCAGGAGGAGGGAGCTCAAGGAGTAAGAGATAAGCAGCAGGGCCACTAGTGTCAGCCTTAGGCTTTTTCATGTGGACTACAGTGCACTTTAAGGCAGAGTTAAGCATTTACAGTGGAATTCATCTCGCTTTAAAGTAGATACCTCTTTCCTGTTCAGCTCAATAATATGCAGAGCTCCTTGGGCTCAATTTAGTGCTTAAACACAGGCACCAAGAGACACTGAAGATATCGGGAGGTTTTCTGTGTGACCTCCAGCTGCAGATCTGTGACCATGCGGTTGTCCATAAGTCCTGCACGATACCCCCCAGCTAGTGCAGATACCCCAGTATCCTAGACCATCTCTGATGGCACTAGCTGGTTATATTTAGGCAATTAACTCAAACTCTGTTGACCCTATTGACTGGATCTCCATTGACTATAATAAGAGCTTAGACATCTAGTGTTCAGACGTCTACATTTAACTGCCTGCATGTAGATGTCTAAGTCCTGTACTGAACTCCAAGGTGACTGTATCAGGAAAAATACAGTCAGTAACCCAAACCACTCACAAACTCGAGGGTGACATAAATGAAACACTGTCATTCCCCCCCAAAGCAAAGAGCTGCTCCTGGATTTTGCTTAGTTTTTGTTCCCCAAAGGACCTGGTTGATTCTACTGTCTTTTTTTTTCCTAGAGATTATATAGAAGTGTGTTTTAAGTAAGGATTTGAACCTCATGGTGTTCTGACTGGCTGAATTAGTGTTCAACACGCCATGTCCTTCAAAATGAGCATGCAGGTTTGCGAGAGGCATACCCCTGGCACGAAATTCATCAACTGCAGAGGCCAAGCTCTCCAAAAGTAGGTGGTTCCCTCGAAACATACCTTTGAGTCTTCATCACTCTTGCCGTAACTTCCAAAGTTTGGACTTCTCAAAATTTGCCATGACTAACTTACATTTACACTAATCAGTGTACAAGTCAAGAAATTGCAATTTTCTCCTCCAAGACAGATGTAAGCAGTGAATGAGCTGCTAACATCTCATTACAAGCAACGATGTGATTATGTGGAAAATAACACAACAGGGATGCCTGAAGCAAGATTTTTAGCCACTGAGATCTGAGAACTTGGTCATAAAATACTGACTTAGATTGAAACAGTCAGGATGAAATTCAGAGCCTTCATACCAGCAACTCCGACACTACTATGCTGAATGGGCTTGTCGTCCTCCTCGTTTCTTTAACATACTTAAATCATGTTGAGGTAATGGGAGTGGCATGGTTGGGAGCTTCAGACCTGTTGTAATTCAATTGTAACCTTGGCAAACTTTTACATTTTAGCAGATCCTCCAGTAACATGCTTCAAAACCCCATAGGAGCCTGCTAAAATTTGTAGGACATGCCTTAAATATACTCAGGTAGTTAAGGGAAGGGCTTGTTCTTTTTTGGAATCACTCGGAGTTCGGCACATACTGAAGTTCATCCCTGATAAACCTATGATACCATAGATTCCGCAAACCTTAGACAACTAGGAAGAAATCTGAACACACTTAGACATTGTATAACCTCAGCTAGTGTGTGTTTCCCTCTGCTTCACGGGAGGTGAAGAACTGAAGAGCAGCAATGTTAGATGTACCCAAGCTATATATTGTGTGACAATGTAAGGATGTGAGCCCAGCTTTACACAGCAAACCACTCTGGCTGCTGGAACCTCTGTCTTCCTGCTTATATTTTATCTGTGCTCTCCATAGCCTTCACGTGAAGCAAAAGATGTGGATGTCTGGGTCACCCAAGGGAACTGCTGAGGGGCAGCTCGGGTGAATAAAATCCGCAAGCCAGTTAAAATCCCACTGGGCGAAACACGAGCCTCTCCTGCCCTAAGCTACTTCTTATTCTTAGACTGTCTTGCTTTCTCTGGGGAGGAAGAGCTACTGAAGTCCTCGGACTGAGGCCAGCACTCTTGAGTTGTTCCAGCAGTCAGAGAGAGAAAAACTCAGCCACTGCCTAAGCAACAATGAAAACACAGCACCGAGGGAACGAGAGCCCCAGCCTTGCTACAATACAGGCCCTCGGGTGGGTATGGCTTGGGGTGCTGCCCCTGCGGTGTGTGGTAGCAGGGGTCTGTGTAGCTGCAGGATGGACATCTCCTTTTTCTCAGGGATGCCTCTCTGAGTGTGTGTTGCTGGTCCTGAAGGGTGGCTGTCCCCTGTCTGGACAGCAAGGACTGCCACCGCAGCCAGCAGCCCTCCTGGGACCTCTGCAGCCAAGCAGAAGAGAAATATTTACTGCTCCTCATCACAAAGGATTCTGTCAGGGGATGACATGGAGAATATATGGGCCCTTAATGCTCCTCCCTGACTGCTGTTTGGGCACAGAGGCTACGGATGGGGTAGAAGTGCTGTTTATGGAGTGGCTTACAGTCACAAAGCTCTCTGATTTTGGAAGAAGCTGCCTTTCCCTGGCAGGCTGGCAGTGCCAGGGTTTCGGGGCACTTTGCTTACTCATAAGCCAAAGCCTAGGGAGGGAGACAGAGACCTGTGGCCCAACACACCGAGCCTTCCCCTGGGAGAGAGGTCTGCAGCCAGGGTGGCACCTGCACAGCCCGGCTTCCCCACAGCTGCTTCCCTCATCTCACCACACACCCATCCACAGGGGTGCAAAAGCCCAGAAATGGTTAAAATGCCGCAACATTTCTCACCAGTACTCTGCATTTTTCAGGACAGGAGACAGACAGGCAGGCAGACCTTCAGCCCGTTCACCTTGCACCTTTCCTTCACACATATGCAAAAATCATTGTTACCGAGGGAGAAATCACAAAGATCTCTCTCTGCCGCAGGTAGAGCACTTATGAAATAAAGCCTAAATTTACACAGTAATCAGAATTACTTTTCAAAACAGTGTCTCATTACTGGCTGAAACAAACAGCATGGTTGCTGCCAGGGGAACTGCCAGGCAGCCCAGAAGGGCAGATCGCAAAAGATTAGTTGTCCAAAGCAAAAAAGGAGCAAAGGACTCTTTCTACAAAAGACTGCTTCAGCTGGAAACTAAAAGGAGCGGAGTGAGAGAAGGGGTATCACCCTCCCAGTGTGACAGTCAGTCCCAGGGGGAGAAGGAGCAGAAGATCTGCAGTGCCGGCCATGGCTGCATCGATGGACCTCTGCAGGACCAGGGCTGTTGCCTTCCCGGCCAGCCTGTACTTTTGAACCGTGCCATTGAGTCAGGCCCTGCAGACCCACGGGAAGATGGAAACAGGATGACTGGACCTTTGAAGCTGCCAGGGTGTAACAGCAAGAGGAGACAAGAGAGCCTACGCTCACAGTAACACACTGTCTCTCGTCAGCAGCAGCACATTAATTTGCCGGGTGAGGATCATGCGAGAGAAGCGATGGAGCGACTTGTCAGGAGAAAAGCACCAGGGAGGGGGCCCAGGGAGAGGAGGGGGCCGGGGGGCAGAGGAGGAGGGTGGGAAGGGAAGTTCAGAGAAAATTGCTCGAAATTACAGTATTCAGCTTTTGTTGACAGTATATCAAAGCCCAGCTTCTGCCTTTATGATATTTAAATCCCTGTCGCTTCCCCAGAAAAACAGCATTGGCACAATAGAAACTTTATGCACTGGTGTGGGGAGGGGGAGCGCCACTGAAACGGGACTCGCTTCGGGTTGGGACGTGGAGGGCCGGACGGCTCCGCCACAGAGTGGAACAAAGTGCCCGTCTACAGCGACAATGTCCCGAGGAGGCACTTTGAATTCATCTCCTGTTACACAGTTCGAAGCACACACACACGCTCTCACACCCTCCCAAGGGAAACGACCCAGTCATTGCGCAGAGTAGGAGCACTGAAGATGCAACAGCATTAAAATTAAACTGGATGATAAATCATAACCGACAGCTCAGTAAGAGGATTAAAGCTCCTGCCAGGGATTTATGCCTTCTCCTCGACACTGTGGTTCGGTGTCCCTCGTGGGATCTGCAGCCTCTTTACTGGTGGTGCCAAGCGCACCTTCAGAGCGATCACCTTCTTCCTTGGCCGGCGGCTTGCAAGGGCCAGAAGGGAACAAGAAGGGACACAAACCCCTCTTGGGGCAGAGCTCTGGGAGATGGGTCGGGGGGGTGGCAGAGATCCCGACTGTGCCAGGACAATGTGAGCTGCAGGAGAAGGACAGGGAGAAGCCAGGCAGTGCCTGGGCGAGGGCAGCTCCCCAGGGAGGCCGTGTGCCCTCGGGGGGCTGGCATGTCAGCCCTAAAGCAGGTTTTACACACACCCGCATGTTCATGGCCAGGTTCTAGATGCCAGGAAGAAGCAGTGTCAGAGCTCCTCACTGGAGCTAAGTAATAGCGAAGGCCCACTGAAAGCCAAGCGGCTTGTCAGAGTTGTGCCTCTGAGTGGCAGAGCCGAGGGGCCAAGGAGAAGGTCGTTCCTCCTGGCGCGGGTTTAATGTCAGGCTGGAGCTGCCTGTGCTGCCCATACAAAGCTCAGCCCAAAGGGGTGGAAGAAGTTATCAAATGTTAGCTGGTAAATAAGTTATCTTCATAGGACTGTGCAAACATCAAAGCAGCTCTGCAAGACCCCGTGAGGGAGGTAGCTACCTGCCCCTCTCCAGATAGCTGGAAGAGGTGGGGGTGCTCTCGTGGCTGCTTTCAGGAGACCTTATGTACGCCAAGGGAGTCTCTGCTGGAACACGGCTTGCCCAGCTTTAGCTACCAACCCCCGCCAAGGGCTCAGCCCATGAAACCATCTATTATCTTTAAGGCACCATTTGCCAAGCAATGACATCAAAGGCATTTGCGTTCATAAACCTAAACTGGTTCTTTATTAGAAGAACAACAGATCTAGCATTTGAGCCTTGTGCAGACAGACTTGCTTTGCCACCTCCCTCCTGCCCCTGTGTTCCCAGCTAGGTGACAACTTCCTTTCCCAGGATATGTATGGAGGAGCAGAGGATGATGAGGAATTAGGCTGGAAGCCAAAAGCACTGCCCACTCTGCGTGCAAAACCTGCAACAGCCTCCTGGAGGAAATTAAAGTTTCTTTCAGTAGGAAAGTCAGCGAGGTTACACTGGGATTGCATTTGGCCCAGGGATCAAAAGCCAGATGTGTTTTTCACAGTTCATTGTGTTTTAGATACAGCTACAAGCCACACAGGCAGAAAAAGCTGTGCCTTGTCCCAACAGAGATGGATGGCAGGTTAACCCCTCCTCTCATTTGAAAGGGGCCAAGCACACCCAGGTGCTCCTAGCACACAAGTCGTGAGGAAGCCTGACACCAAAAGTCCTGGCAAAGGTAGCATAACCTTGCAAAACAGGCACAGCATTAGTTCCTCAGTCCTCTGGCCACATGAATCCAGGGAATACCGTGAGCACAGAGCCAGCAAGCACTGCCACAGCCTCTGGACACTGCCCTGACATCCAGCAATTCATAGCGAAGGCACTGCCAAATATGATCGGGATTTTTTCATTGCCATCGCTATATTTTTCTTCACTTAACTTGTCTTTTTCAACCTGTGCAGTCTTTTAGCACCAAGAACTTCTTTTGGCAAGCGGTTCCACAGTTTCACTATGCTTTTTTGTTTGTATGAGATAAGACTGGTGCACAAATGATAACATGGACGAAGCCAAAGTCTATTTTGCCTTTCCTAGAAGCACCACTAAGGTTAGGGTTCAAACCTCTAACAGGTCCTCTGCATTTCAAACTCGGCTTCCATATGGCAGGACTGCATTTTTTTAAGTTCTTATTGGGATTTTATAAATCAGATCAATTCATGGAGAGATGACAGAAGGTGGAAGAGATATTAAATTATTCAGCAATGTGGGCATGTACAATGGATTTGTGACAGCTTTTACCTTTGCACTTTTCCTGTGCCCCAAGGGTAGAACAGTAAGGATTGGCCTGCATATTTGTACATTCTGCATGCAGCCAGGAAAGAGATGGAAAGCGTTTTTCAACCTTTCGTTCCTCAGTTTGTTTCTGTACTGAGGGAGAAGAGCAGATATTCCACACAGCCGTCGTGCCGTTCTGAGTGCGTGTGAGAGCACACTGAGCACATTGGCTGGGAGTTTCTCTAGAAGCTCTAAGTATTGTTGTGTGGTTTCTTCCCTTTCCAGGCATCTTCGTCTCCCCGATTTCTGGCCAGGAACACAACCTGAAGTGCCCAAGTGCTGTGGTGAAGCCAGCTGTCATGACATTTCCAACCCAACCAGAAGTGCAGGAAATCTCCCAAGAAAGCTTATTTTTATAGACTCCCAGAGGCTTGCATATGTCAGATATGCTTATCCAGACCAAACCCAGCCTTCCTGAAACTCATCCCTCACTAACATTAATGCTTTTTTCCATGTCAATTTGAGTGGTGTAAGATTTTTGGCAATCAGGGAGTAGTAAAGATTTGTTTACAACTGTTTTGGAATGGATACTGGTTTGTTTATTGCAACTCATGCCAAAGGAATATTTCATAACAAGTAATATATTCCAACTTATTAATTTTTTTCACATTTTTCATTTACTGTAGGCCTTTTATCTCAAAAAGTTTTATTGTTTAGCAGTGGCCAACCACATAAAGCAAATGGAGGGGAGAAAAAAAGAAGATATTTTGTAAGATGTTACCCCCTTCTTGAGAATTTCAAAGGTAAAATCCTGGACTGAGGCACAGCAGTTCAAAAACAAGGGAGGGCGGCTAAACTGTCAAATTTCCTTACTTTTTTCAAATATCAAAGTTTACAGAAATGGTGAATCAATCTAAAACCTTTAGTTGATTCTCTCACATATCCTTGTTCCTTGGCCCAACTACCTTTAGTGAACATTTTCAATCATGCTTCCAGTGCAAATATGCACTGCCAGAAAGCTGAAATGGGTTTTCCACAACCATTTAGTTATCATCAGGCTTAAATAATTTCTGGGAACTTTGATTATCCAAAAGTGCACAAAAGGATCTCTAAAGAGCTTTCAATGCCTGACATTAATTTCCTTAAATATGTAAATATTAACCGAATATTTTTTGTAGGATTGTCTGGTTTGAGGTGGTAGGAAGTTGAATAAGTATTAAGCCCCCAGGTAAGATTCCTTGTCTAATGAAAAATAAATCCACTTGGGCCCACTGTTAATACAGAAGGCACAATTTATCCCAAAAAAGAAGTTTATTATGCGTTCCTTTTTATGTGAAGACTTCTGAAGTCAGAAAAGTTTGTGTCCTCGGTAAAATATGCAGAATTGGAAAATCTGCTGAGAGCTGAAGAACTCATCTCTCAGAAATACAGCTCTTTAGGCACCATTGTCGTTATCTGATCTAGAATGCAAGATTTATCCTACATTGGAAGATATAATCTACATTTCCCAGTGTGTTAATAACTTGACCCCTCCAAAGGTCCTGCTGTGTGTATTGGAGCTGTCTATTCATTCCCTTGTGGACTGCTGGTTTTGGTATTTAATCTCCAGGAGGAATTTAAGAAGGTCAAAGTCCCCTTCTTTGAGGAATGCCATACAAGTAATAAAACAAAGTACATTTGCCCCTCAGAGAGCTAGAAGTCTGGGAGTTGTGTTGACAAGAGACCTCTGGACTCTTTATACCGCTATCAGCAAGGGGGGGGAAGGGTAGGAAGATAGTTACTGTAGTTTAATAAGTATGGGAAGATGGTTAATATACCTGGAGTTTCGACCCCACTGTGACATTTGATTTCTGTTAAATATAGTGAAGGGGTCAAGGTCTCTTTTCACACCACTGTAATCCTATGGACCCTCTAGGTCTCTGCATGGTGGCTAGAATTTGGACGATGGTTGATTTCTTGGAGTAAGTAAGTTTAGGATGTAATAAAAACTCAGCAAAGTTCCCATAGAGGGATCTGATCATGAAGTAGCTGTGCCAGTAGGATGTCAGCACAAAGCATCACTAAGCCCAAAGACCAAATGGAAAAATCCCTAAGAAGTGTACTTGACATCACTGGCTCAATCCCAAATCCCAGCATCAAGCAGACCTTCTCCTGTCTGCAGAGGACTTCTGAGACAGCAGAAATAGGGCCTCTCGACAGCTGAGAGAAAAAAAAACAAAAAAAACACACCAAAACATTCAAGGATGAGAATTTACCAAGTTGTAACACAGAGGCTTCTTGTTCTGAGACCCATCGGGTATTTCACGCTATTGTCTCACAACAGCCATGGAGATATGGTCAAAATTTCCAAAGGCCATTTCAAAACGTGCATCTGTTGCGGTGACTTTGGGCACAGTTGAGGTTACTGCATGCGTGGATGGGTTCTCAGTGCCTGTACAGCACCCACTAATGATTCTTGCCTCGCAGAGCAGGGCCTAAGATGGGTTGCCAATGTTACGTGATACTACCCTAGATCTCTGATTAGGTTACTGGAGTTTCTAGCTCAGCTTTCCAAGAAAAACAGAGTAAATATGATAGCACTGTTTGTTTATGTGTATGTCTATCCATCTGTCCCTTCAAGTCTGCTGGCCAATTCCAGTTAAGTTTTGGCAGTAGAAGAAGCTTCAAGGGATCACATCCTTGCAAGCTGATTTAAAGTGCATGGGGTACAGACAGCCTAGAAATACCTCCTCAAAGCAAAACCTCCTACATGACCTCAGCCCTATTTGACTCCAGGAAATACACAAGGAAAGGAAACACCTTTGGTTCCGTGGCTTGTGAAGCCATGAACACTGCATGAACACTGGAGGCGAAGGAGATGTAGTGAGCAGCCTCGTGAAAGCCTGCAGATCCTTCTCAAAAAGCTGGGATGGCATTTCCATATTATTCTGGGAAGAAAACACCTTTTCAGCCTGGCATTCATAGGGTGCTGATAGCTAAGGCTGTGAACACAAATTCTCTCCCACAAATACAAAACCCCAGCACAGGGTCAGCAGCCGATACCACAGGCTGTGCTCCCAGGGCTGCAGGGTGATGCTCCGCCGTACGTTGGGGATGCAGGCTCCTCGCCCCAAACCCTCCTCACAGCCGCGGACATGGCTGAGCGCAGTCTCTGCTCGGCGCCCTGCGCAGCCCAGGTGCAGGCAGATAATGGCTCAGACTTCCCTTTTACTGCTGCTTTTATTTTATCTGCACTGAGATACCATCAGCGACAAGGCAAGTGTCAGGAGATTTCTTTGACAGTCCTCTCAGACATCTGATTACGAAGGGCCCTGGCTTATCCAACGCCTCGCCTAGCTGATTACTTCAAAGGGACTGGCTCTCCCTTCTCTTGCTTCTGCTGCCCAAATAGCTCCTTTTCCAGGGCTTTGTTTTCAGGCAGGCTTTTTACAAAGTGCATCAGTGTCACGGTCTGCACAGGGCTGGATCTGAGGAGGAATCTGGGCTTCTGGCCTGACAAGCCCAAATTTTGTACTGGGCAAATCTGCTCGAAATTGAGGTTTTATGAAACTTTCAAATTATTTTTGTGTGTTCATGTGGTTCAAAAACTGGATAGAGGTCACAAACATTTCCCCTCCTCCTCCTGTCATTTGAAACTAGTTTTTTTCCAAGAGTGATTGGTTCCATTAAAAGAGTATTTTCCTAACTAAATGGGAGTTCTGTGCTACTGCATGTCCAGACAGGAGATGTCATGAATCATGAGACAGAAGAACAAGTTTGGAAGGAAGAGCCTATCACCGTGATAAGAAACTGTGGATAAACTGGGCCCAGTGAAGCTAACAACAAAATATTATTGACCTCTGTGAGACCAGGTTTTCACTATCCACTTCTTTTATTTGAGTTTTTCTTCTCTCCTCCCCCTCATGGAATCTGTGATTGTTTTCATTCAGCCCACTCAAAAGCTTTTTTCCTCCTTATTTTTGAATAACCATCAGATTTCTTTTATCCACAACTGTTTCTTAGACTGCTTCCCTTCGGTACAAATCTGGCTCCTGAAACATCTATGTTGAACTTTAAGCAGGCTGAGAACGAGACAAAATAAATTTGTCCCTGGAAACTTCATTCTTTCCACAATTTTCTGTGGCTTTCACCACCATGCCAGCAGAAAAAACAGATGCCTTCCATGTATTTTGAAAGGAACTTGGTTTGCAGGGTAAGTTTCTCACCGCCAGAACAAGCCAGCATAGCTACAAAGCGCGGTGCACATGGATGGCAGAAAGGCAGCGTTAGGGATGTTTTTTTCCCCTTAGGCTGGCTCTGCATGGCAGTGAGAAGCGATGACCACCAAAACTACACAGAGCCAGCGTGGTTCCCAAGGTTGGCACCATGGGCACTGTCCCCAATACCTGAAACTCTGCTAATGATGTCAGAATTGTGACACTCATGCACCCAAGTGTGGGATTTCTCCCTCCTTCCCGTGGTTCAAGAGCTGAACCTCTTCTTTATGCTTCTGTGAGCTGAGAGCCCCTGGTCGCAGTGCAGAGCTGCACTACCAAAGCACATGAAGGCACAGTCCATGCCCTTGAGAGCTTAACAACTTAGCTTAGCTGTTAGTAGCTTAGTTTAACATCTTGCAATCAACTTTGCCAGGTTACCAGTTAGGTTTTCCACTGCCCACAGAGTGCACTTCGTGTCTGAGATCTCAGTTACACATCCTGTGCCGGAGATCAGCCTTCAAGGGAGTTTACTGTAAAACAGGATTTCAGAAAGGACTGCACACCAATACTTTGCTTCCAAAAAGTGATTTGATGTAAACGGCTGCTGCCCATAATTCCTTGTGTGCATCAAAACTTTGGAAATACAACTGCTTTTTAGCTGATAGTCTGGAAATTTGCTGCACTGATAGTCTAAAAGCCTGAAATCCCCTGTGCATCAGGCATGAAGAAGGCAATCCCATCACCTCCCCAACTCAAAGGGCACCTCTAGCTCTGTTCAGCCCTGCAGGTTCTCCCAGAGGTGGGCAGCAGAGCCTCCAGGTCCTGCACGCTGGCTGCTACCGTAGAGAGGGATGCTCCAAGCAGTGAAGCCCCACTGGTCATGCTCGTCAGGTGATGGATGTGGTGTGCTCCAGGATCCTTTCTGCTTGGGCCTGTTTCAAGTACCTGGGTTATCAGAGCGCTGCCATTATAAATGTAAACTGCAAATGGAACATCAAACAACAGCCACGTCCTGCACAGCATCACTGCCACGGCTCGGCTGAGGAGGAGCTGCCTGATCATTTCCAGCTCTCAAACTTCTGGGGAAGGGCTTGGGAGTGACCGGGATAACGAGCAGCATTCACGAGTGCCTCAAACCCCTTCTTCAGGAGGGCTAAGGTCACGCTTTCCTCCTACACTCAGCTTTGTTATATTAAGTATAATTCTCTTTACTTTATGAAAACAGGTTAAGAAGAAGAACTGGAGATATTTGGATTAATGTACAAGAACAGGAGGATTAAGAGGCCCTGTCAATTAAGGTGATCCCTTTAAGGCTCTGCCCTTTCACCCCTAGAGCTTGGCTTTAATTCCTGCTCAGACTGATGTGACTAAACCCCTTCTAATCTGACAGCTGATACAGGTCAGAATTTAAATGTGCCCAGGCAGGAAAAGACAAGAGTTCTCATGGTCTCCATCCCCAGGAATCACCCTGACACAGCAGCCCCAGGCACTCCGCACAACAGTGAGAGGGGCTCTGCTTGGTACCTTCTGGTGCTGACTGTCCTAATTGCGATTCTCATAAATCTTATCCTTCACAGTTTTGTCCCCAACACCCTACATACACAGTACTGCTGTATGTCCTCAACAAGCACACCACAGAGGCCCCTTCTGCTGCAGCTGCATGGTCCGAAGCCCCACTTGCAGCCCTGTCGTGCAGGACTAATTTCAGCAATGCCTCAAGATTCTTTTCCCGAGCATCCTCTGCAAGAGCTGGAGGAGCCTGCGTGCCTGGTCTGGCACAGGGCCAGCGCAGGGTTTGCCTTCATGCACCCCACTCCCCAAATGCCACAGCCCCGGAGAGGTCTCCAAGCACACCCACCCTTGGGCACCCCCAGGGTACAAAACCCACCACGTGTAGGAGGGTCCCACCACACAAAGGAAGCTTGGCTCAGCGTTTCGCTACTTTAAGAACAAGGAACAGAGGAAGGCAGTGGGATGTGGAGAGGGCAGTCACTGTAGCCAGGGTGGGTTTGCCATGATCTACCTCCATGCTCAGCAGTTCGTCTCAGCACATGGTCTAGATTAAGCCCTACTCTCTTTTTTAAACCATTAAACCATCATGAGCTCTCCAGTCCCGCAGTGGGCTCATCTTGGAAAATCTTGCAACAGCTCCGATTTCTGCCAAATCATTTGGATCTTAGCTTTCAACTTGTCTTTCACCCTGGGGGTTTGGCTTCCCCGCTGGTAGAAGGATAAAGGTCTTGTACAAAGGCCTCGGGAGAGGTGTGCGTAGGCTCGCTGATGCTGATTTGAAGCAAAGACAGAATTCGCATGGAGGTGTGCATATGTAATTGTCAGTGCTCTTGTCCACCTCAGGGGCCACCCACAAACTCCAAAATGAATTATTTGCTCATATATTTTCCCCACAATAAGATTCATTTGTGGGGAGGGGGTGGGGAACACAGAGACTTTGAGGCTGGTGAACTTTGCTGTTCAGACAGATTTTCAGTTTGTACTAAATCTGGTCCAAAGCCACGTTTGAAAGCCTTTGCAGAGCTGAGCCGATGCTCTGCGAATGACCTGATCTCTTAGCTCATCCACGCGGTACGGAGAAAGTGGCGTTGTCTGGAGTGTGATACCAATTCCTGACGCTGCCATCAGTTTCATCTTCTGAGATTAAGGCAGCCTTGGTCACTGCGTAGTCCTCCAGCAGATTGAGTGCCTCTCCTGCCAGGATTGCAGGTGTGGCTGTGACCAGCCCACTAAGGCACGTGCGATGTGTCTAGTGGCTGGCAGCTGCCTTGGCAAACAGCCCATGGGAGCCGGCCAGTTAAGGTATGTTCACACCAGAGGGTGAAAATTTTGGCACGCCAGAGATGTTCAGGGAGCTAAGACATGGGAATGAAAGCTTTAACAGCACATGCACAACCATCCCTGCCTCGGCCAGGGGAAGCACTGGGATGTGTGCCACGGTCGGGAGCTGTGCAAGGTGTACCCCCTGTTGCGCCTTTTCTCATGGTGATCCATCAGTCCTGCACCTTCACTGCAAAGCTTACTTTAGTGCCACAAAAATGTCCTTAAATTCATTAGCAAATGTACCATATTTTACAAAGAGATCCTCTAAAAGACTAACTCCATTGTCCAGCAAGCTGCGGGTGCAGCCTTTCAAGTCCATATTAAACAAACAGCTGCTGAGCAAGACAGAAGGGAGTCAGAAATTAATAAACTCTTTCCCAAACTAAATGGCGAAATGCTGCAGAGTGAGTATGTCATCTAATAAATACACCTGTTGACTGAAGGGGTAAGCAAAAAGAAGGAAGAGAAACATTGCCCGAGGCCACCTCGGGCTGGCTGCTGGCGGCTGTCTGAGCCGCGCACACAGGCTCGAGAGGGGTATTTGTGCAGCAGAGAAGGGAAGGGAAGGATGCATGGGAGAAAGGCTCCTGCCACTTGAGTGTGACCTAGACTAGGCCAGGTCTTGCTCTGAGAGCCCAGTCCTTAAACTCACCCAAACAGTCTGAGCACAGGCAGCCCCTGTGACCTTGCAGCCCAAGTTTCCTGGAGGCTGGTCAGGGATTAAGTCAGTAAATAAAAACATAGCATTTTTTAAAATCTCAGCCAAGAAGAAGAAAACAAAGCTTCACGGCCTAGCATTTTGCATGCAAGGCTCAGCTGACTTCCTTCAAATGCCTGCTGTCGCCAGGTCCTCTAGCTGGGTCTCTGTAGGAAGGGAGACAGCAGACGAGCAGCTCTGCCAGCCACAGGTTCATGGTGTTGAACGCATCCATAGCAAACGCTGTTCCTCACAAGTCGCAGAGCACCATTGCAGCCTGTCCTCAAGCAAGAGAGAAGAATGCATGGAGCATGTTGTGGAAAGAGGGGGAAAATACTCTTGAATGTTTCGAGTCCCTGATGTTGTTCAGGACATTGTCAGGGTCCGTGAAAAGCTCATCACTGAGATTCTTCTCCCGAGAAACTTGCCATCACATGCATGTGTCATCCGGTCCTTTATCCTCATGCCAGATCATGTCTTCCCAACCCTTCTGCCATGGCAATATCCTTAAGTCTGAGTCCCTCACCCAGCACATGCTGAGAAGAGGGTGACCAGACCTGGCTGTTGATCTGGCATGGCGATGGAAGATTAAACCACATGCTTTACCCCTGTGCATTCCCCTCTAAAGGAATATTCCTAAAGTGCTTTAAGATCCCTGGATTAAAGATTCTGTTAATAATCATATTTTACTACCGCAAAGCTACTGCTAAAGGTCTGTCAGCTTTTCCTTTGTGATTATATACATAGGGGTTTACCGCAGAGTTACAGAACATCTCCCCAGGCTGATACTTGGCAAACCATGTCCCAGCCCTGAGCCATTTAACTTTTAATTCTTTTTCTGAAAGCTTGTGTTGGCCGATTTTAAGTCTGAAAAGTGAAGAAACAGAACAAAAACAATAATACCTGAACTGTAAAATCTGCACCCTGGTGATTTACAATGAAATGTCTGTCTGGATTAGACTGACTATTGTTCTAGCAACACTCCACGTCACCACTGAATGGGACAAAAAAATAAATAAGAGGATAGAAGAGATATTTTCGTTTATATGAAGGCGTGGAAAATCATGGCAGCATAGCCTCCATTCTCACCTACAGCTTCACCCCCTGAAGCAAGCATGAATCATGCGGACAGGAGCACAAATAAATCTTCATGTAGGCAAACTTGTGTCTGCAATGTCCTCATACAGTCGGTCTTTGCCAACCAGTCAGAGCGTGAAAACGTGGTAGCTGTTCAGTGAGGTAAGGAAGGATCACTTTTTAACTATACGAAGTTAATTTGTAAAAGTGGTCTTAAAGAAAGAAACAGGGCATTTTCTTTCTAGCAATACGACATGCTCTGCACAGATACTGTGACAGAGATGCTTCTTATGTGCGTTTGGTGGCTCTGCTCTTCAGCGCTTCCTGGGGTATCGGTGCAACTAAATCCATTGCTGACATGCCCTTTTCCTAATCAGCCTGGCTCAGGTGGCCAGTTTTCACAAGGCTGACGCGAGGAAAAGGACTGCCACACATCTGTGTCCCAGGCAGTGACCATGCTGTTCGTTGTTGCACTTTTTGCCTCTCCTCTGAGGAAGCGCACCAGAGTGACCCAGCCACCTGGGCCACCTCCCAGCAGGTCTGGCCCGACTTTGGAGCAACACTAGGTAGCAGATGGAAGGCACTCCTCCCGGGCCCTGCAGCAACTAAAAGCAATTCAACAGGAACACACAGGAACTGGAGGATTGTTTCTATTGCTTTTATCAGCACTGGAGTGGAATCTGGTTGTAAGTGTGTCCTATTTACTTACCTGACCAGTACAGAGATGGACATCTAGATAAAATAAAGCAACTTTTTATAATCAGCTTCTAAGAAAAAGTAGCAGGGTGGGGATGGAGAAGCAGGGCCTGGGTGCAGCGCTTCGTCTAACTGGCTGATCAGTGCCTGGACTTGCTTTGCAGAGTGACTGACCTCAGCTCAGCGACAGTGTCCTCATCCTCAGAGGCGCAGGGATAGGGCAGCTAAGAACAGGTCCTCTCCCCACGCCTCAACAGCTCACACAAGCTAGTAAAGACCCACGACCACGCTTCCCTAGCCCGCTCCTCAAATCTGCTGTCTACACCTTACAAAACCGTCTCCATACTTAATCAATTTCTGGGAACACTCACCAGGGTTGTATGACTGGTTTGGGTCCCTTTCTGAAACTAAATTTCCTCTGCAGTACGGTTAGACAACTGGATCTTGGTGGTGGAGAAAAACGAGAAGAATCTCGTGTGAGAGTTCTTCAGACAGCAGTGTAAAAATGGAACCTCTTTGTTAACAAGAAGCAGCAGAGGAAGCATCTGTCAGCCTGTTAGGTACAGCCAAAGGTGTTGTCCTCAGAGGTATCATGGATTCATAGAATCATAGAATGCTTTGCATTAGAAGGGACCTTATGGATCATCTAGTTCCAACTGTTTTGTTTTTTTCTGCATGAAGGAAATGTAGGATAAGGACAACACAGCATGATAAGAAATGCACAGGATCAGTGAAGCCCCAGCACAGAATTTGAATAGAACAAGCCATTCCACACTCACGTTCAAAAACAAGGCAATTACTGTAATACTTGACGATGATACCTTCCGGGATGCTTGCCTGGATTTCACCTCTGAAAGCAGAAGAAGATTTTAAGTACTGCAGGGTTCCTGATGCTGCAAAACTCTTGACTCCATTTTGGAAAGCCAGAGGTCAAAATTACACTAAAGCAGAAAGAACATGAGGCAAAGTTACCACTTCAGCAACCGTTGTTCAGGATAATATCAAAATAGAGATGAAGAAAAGTCTAATTGCAATATATTGTACCACACAATATTTTTTCATACTGAGCATTCACTACATCCACGCAGGACAAGCTGCTCTTGGATTGTAATATTGGCGGAGTGAAAGGAAAGGCTGAACTATTTCTTTTTAAAATCAATGATTCTTTGTGTTGTTGGCATGCTTGGAATAACCCAAAAGAAAATGGAGCAAATATGATGAAAATATCAAAGCTAATGATTGCAGGAGTCAAGGAAAGCAAAGAAGGAAAATGAGAAAGAAAACTGAAAATTCAGTCTTTGGGAAAGGTGTCCAAGAAGGTGACATGATCAACATCAAGGCACTGAGCTGACAACGTCTATTGAAGCCGGGAGCTTAAAATTGCTCTGCCAATAAACTGCAGCTTGCAGCAGAGACGCTGCCAGAAAAAAAACCTCAGGCACAACAGGTAAAGCACCTTATTTCTGTAAAGGATGGAAATAACCCAAACAAACTGAGACTGGTTCTAGCTATAAAATTATAATGCAGTTTAAAGAAATACACTCATCCCACTAGACTGTGTGTAGCTGGGATACTGCAGTGACTCTTCAAGCGCAGGGATTTCTGCCAGAACACGGATCACAAATCCTGGTGTTTCAAGTGAAAATAAGATGCCTCTAAAGGCACTGGACTTCCACTGAAGATACTAAAATGGCAATGAAAATTCCTCAGTATAAACAAACTGAACATGCACGGTGCTTGATTAAAAACGTCACCTTGAAACATCAAACATCTTTTTTTCCTGAATTCTCTCTAGTAACGATGAAAAACCAGGAAAAAAAAGCTGAGAAAAACAGGGTGATGCACACTCTGTCTTACATGTATATCCAGACTACTTTCTTCAGCAAAAAAAGGCAAAATTTCATCTAATCAAACCAAGTATGTAATTGGAAATACTTCAGTCAGAAATTAAAAATAATCATATTTTATATATATGTAAAATCAAAGTTGGACATGTTTTGCTATGAAAGATCTGATGAGAATTTGGAACTTCTTAAGGCTTATGAAATCTCCCAAGAAAAGAAGAGGGATCTGCACTTAGAAACACTCTAGAAGAGACTAAGCTAAGTCTTGGTTCATTTAGCAGATGAGCCACATTTCAGTTGGAAAGAAAACATATTAAACGACTGGGAATGTCATAAAAATGTTATGCTTCAGCTGTATTAACTGGCAGAAATTTTAGTTGCAGTTCCAGTAAGCTGTGTGAGTGCTGAAAGAATATTTTCAGGACTCCAATTTGTCCCTTTACCACAAAGATCCAATATTACAGAGCAAACATCAGAAAATGTTACTTGAGTTTTCTCAAATAAATTATTCAGGAGAAGCATGTTTGTTTGACAACAGTAAAGCATTAGCATATATTCTGCAAAATTACCTTGCAAGAATGGGTGATCAAAAAAGAGGTTCAACATTAAACTCGACTTTTTGTTTATACTGCTGTTAGGATTAAAACCAACCTGAAGGTATAACAAAATCTTAAGTTTTTATTTTATTTTTCATACTGTGAACCAAAGCAAGAAAAAGAAACCGAAGGAAAGGTAAAACTAAATAAACCCTTGCTTGAATTCTGGATGTAAGCCCTGCCAGGGCTGCCCAAATCCTGCAGTCCTGCACAGCAAGGCCATAGAAGCTTCGCCGCAGCTGTGCTTACGATTGCCCACACTGGGAGGGTCGTACAGACCAGCACGGCTGCAGGTCAGAATGCAGCTTTGCACAGATGAACCTGCTCATAAGCAATGCAAAGCTGTTTGAAAGGTCTTCTCTCACACTCTCCATCTGGAAAAATAACTTCCACAGTTCATTTTGGTAATATTCTAGCAATCAACACAATTATATGACACTAAAAAGCATCCAGAGATGGAATGATAAACTCATAAGGATATTTTTTAACTGGAAACCACTTCTCAGTAATTAATTCCTGTTCTGTGTTTGACCATTGTTAGTCTGTGCATAGGCTGAAACTTGAAAGAATGTTTGTACCAAAGCACACGTGTTCCGTAGCACGCAGACCCCACTAAGCCCATTTCCTATCCAAATGCAGTGTTTAGTTTAAAAGTTATTTCCTCCCCTACGGAGGTTATGGGCTACAGCGATATTCCCTCCTTTAATGAGGAGGAATACTGCTGTGCTGGGAATATTTCCATGGCCAAATTAAATTCTTCAAGCACGCCCTGCATAGCAAAGAGTCCAGCTCTGACGCCCTTCCTCACCTCTCTTTATGACCTGACCTCACCACACAGAATCAAGCCTTGAGCTGAGAACAAACCACGGGGCCCACAGTTTGGCCCTCACAAATGTTTAAGCCAGTCTACCTTCTCAAGAAGGCTGTTCAGGTGCTACAGAAGGTGTTGTTCAACTGTACTCTTTGTAGTCTACCAGAGTAGCCTGAAAGTAAAGTATATTAAGGGAGTCTTTTAGTTTGGTGTGTCTAGTCTTTTCCTTTTTTTTTAAACCTTGTGTTTTTCCAAGTCCTCAGGAAAGCCTTTATAGACTAGAACCAAAAAAATGAAAATAAAGAGAGCAGACAGAAAATCTCCGACATTCTTCCTTAGTTTGAACAAGTTTGACTATATCTTAGTACTCACTATAAAATACTAAAATTTGATGATAAAAGAAAATAAGGCTTTCTTAGCTGCAACAAAGAAAGTATATTTAGGAGAAGCAAGGGGTTCTATAAATAGCTTAAATGATGCACACTTTGTTTGAGAGAGCTTTCAACACAGTACACAAATTAAACATTTCCAGAAATTCTGTTGGGCCTATGTAACAGTGTGGTATTGTGAACTCTCAAAATGACCTTTCATAGTTAAAAAAAAAAGTCTGTATATATAATGGAAAATGTGCCTTGATAAACATAAGGTACTTTGTTGACTGTGGTTGAAAACTGGCTGTTGAAGTAATCTCACATGGACACAAAATGAGGCCTTGTTTTATTTAATTTTTTATTTTACTTCTTTAGCAAGGTCATGGGTTTATAGACATCACACGGAGAAAATGGAAATTTGTACCTCATCACACTAGTAAGAGGAATCCAGTATAGCTCTCTGGCACACTCGCTGGCCAGCTCGGTCATAGTTTTCACCGATGCATCTGCAGAGGAAGAAGTGTTCTCATCTGAAGACTTTGGATGTAGCATTACACTGTTGTTGGACCCACCTTAATGAGAGCCTGCAGAGGAGACGCAGTCTACCCCACCCTCACTTCTCCCAGCCCTTAGGCAGGCCAGGCCATCAGCCTGCCTCGTTGAGACCTTCTGACTTTCATCCCAGGTACTCTAAAGAAATGTTTGGGGCTTCTGAATGTCCCAGCTTCTTCTTACTTGGTAGAGGCAGAGGAAGATTTCCCTATGCACAAAACCCCAACTTCAGCTGACTGACCTGGCCCTTCTCTGTCAAGGTAGCAGCTCAGGAGTCACAGTCACAACAGATAAAGAAGGACATCTTGCCAGACACCCCGAGTGCTGCTCCATCCCCACGCTTTGAGATCCTTTATCAAAGGTGTCACTTTTAGTCCTTGGCCTGGAAAATAAAGGTTCTTGTTTCTTCCCAGAATTTGGGCATGCTTCCTGATGGCTTCTGTACTCTTTCTCATGTTTTGTAAAACCTCATACATTTCAGGTCGTTTCTCTTTCCTCATGTCTACAGCAGGCCTTCCCCTTCTCCTCTGCTGCCCCCAGTGTGCTGATATCATTTTGGGGAAGGAATGGCAAGTACATTTCCCTTGATTGTCACCACTTGCTTTGCTGTAACCTCGTAATTGTTGGTCTGACTCACTGCAGCACTGATGGCTTCTCCCAAAGCACAGGAGAAGTCCTCTCGGTCTCCAGTGCAACACAGCACAGAGCACTGCACAAGGAAGCACAACAAGTACTTTATGAGTAGATTGCCTCTTTCTGTCTCCATATCACTGTCTTTGAATGACCGCCTCTGTAAAACACAGTGACACCTGCCAGTGAAATACATTGCAGGTAAAGGAGGAAGAATCACGGTTGACTTACTTGCCGCTCTGGGAGGAGCAAGGTACTATCTAGAGTGGGTTTAAGATCCTGAATTCTCCAAGGTTGAGGTTGGTCTCCCTGTTGCAGTAACAATACCCACTCAACAGGATTCACTGTCCAATTCACTGTTTTATTATTCAATTACAGACCTAGAAATTCTTGAAATACAAAACGATTAGATCAAACACTACATGCTTAGCACATCACCATGGCAACGTCCCCTTCTCCATCTGCTTATTTATGATGATGATGATGGCCTCTGCAATATATTTGAAATAGATACATAGATAGAACCAAGTCAAAACAAAATTACAGAAAATGGACATTTCACTGGCAGCAAGTAAGTCCAACATCCTCTGCCTCAGGCTATCACTGTTGTCTATGCCCAAGACAAAAAAAGTTATGGCACCAGAACTAGCACATAAGCAGAATTTAAGCACATGCATAAACGCAATATGCAAAATCCCCAGCCACTCACTGTGTTATCCTAAAATCCATAGATACTTCAGGATATTTTTACTTTAAGATTCTCCAGACTCCAGGTTTTCACATGCTCCAGTGGCTTCCAGTATGGTTTGACTGGGCAGCACACTACTAGTGGTGATAGTACATAAACACTCCCCAGAAGAACTTCTACTTGGAAAATACTGAAGTCTGAAGGTAGCAGGTAGACGAAAGCCTTGAAAATGAGAACAAGCAGCGATAGTTTGCGCTGTAAAACAAACATGAGAACTGCTAAATCCCATCCAAAACATGTACACGGCAGGCTCAATGCCCTGAAACACGGCTCCCGCACGCTGTGCTCCTTTCTCTTCATAGACCTTTCTCCAAAGCCCAAATTTCCGTGTGTTTGTATGGATACACACGGTTCCGGGCAAGGCTGCTTTTGGGATGTGTGCCCACACAGGCAGGCAAACAAGGATCTTCACAATCAAAGAAAAGCATTCATAATTCGTCCGTCTTTATTTTACTGTTTATAAATACCCAGTTAGGAATTAGGGGAAAACCACTGTGTGGTTTAAGTAGCCAGTCTTCTACCACAAAAGATGAATAGTGAATAGCTGAAGTGAATGATTCCCAGAAAACTCATAGTTTGAAAACGGTTTGTCTGTGTTATTCAGCAAATGCTTATGCATAATGAACAAGCAAACAGAAGTCAGAACACGACCGGAGGATGGATTAAACTGATCAGAGAGTTTATTCACAATTAAGTATTTATCATACATTAAATATATAGATGTATGTTGGGGCAGTATTTATACACCTCACACTCTTGTGCAAGCATAAACAAGCCAGAGCACTTACAGCAGCGTACCATCTATCACATGTTAGTAAAGGAAATGACTGTCCATGTGTGCCATAGTGCAATGCCCCTACATCAACTACATTTTACCTTCTCGCTGTGTCTGTCCCATATGCTAGAAGCACGTTAGGAGCACAGTCAGTACACATACTGAAAACCTAACTGCTATGCATCAGCAAGTCACCTGGGTGTGAAGCAAGGGCAACACACGGCAAACTTCTTCAGTGTTCCTTCTGATACTGCTGATATCGGGATGATATTGAGCCCGAGGTGAGAGCCGAGACTGAGTCATTTTATGCGCACTGCCACTGCAATTTCCTGGCCAAGAGACTGTCAGACATGTTGCCTACAAGGAACCCTGCCTCTGGTTTACAGAAGTTCTCCTCTTGCTGCAGTGAGAGAGCCCTCGAGAGTAATCTGGAAGGGATGGTCACCTGCATAACAATTTCTTCAGGGGTACCATGTATATCATAAGACCTCTGTTTGCAAAACCTTTTGTGACAGTCCTGAGAGGGAAGCCATTACAAGGTCAACCACAAATAATCCAAAAGTATTTCTTTTCATATTAAGGCATACTTACTAGGTCAACAATCCCTGTCCAACCCTCGAGTAGAACTGGGTGAAAAACAGAGAGTTTTTTGAACTGGCAGCTGGAAAGAAGTATTTGGGGCTGATTTGATTATTTCATATTTAAATATAGCCTGATTTCAAAATGAAAATACCATTTTTAAACAAAATGTCAAGATGATTTCCAGGCCCCCACTTTTTGTCAAAATGATTTATCAAACTTGACCCAAATTGATTCAATTGCTCTAAAAATGCTGTGAATTTAGACATTAACTAAAAATATTTTCTGCTCAGCTCCATCCAAAACATGTATAACACTTGTAAGAACTGGTGGGGAAAACTGTGACTTGGATACAGAAATATTTAAACATCCAATGCAAATAAAGTGCAAATGTAGTGGCCTCACTACTACAGAAATGTCTTGGCGTGTTTCCACCTGGAGCCAGTGAGATGATTAACTGGCCACATGTACCAATTATTTGAGGCTGACGTTTACGTCAGCACTGTGCAAACTGGGTGCCGGTCTGCTCGCAAAAAAACCACTCAACCAAAGCGTGGAGACTGGATCTTCTGTGCTTGGGAAAACCTACAACAGGGCAAAGAAAACTGAGCCACTGGGACTCCCAAGCAGAGGTTTGGGCAGACCTGCAGCAGGCAGCAGCCTGGTGAGGGAAAGCCCTTGCTGTGCCGGCTGTGGTAGCACCCAGAGGGCTTCCCCAGAGCAGGCGTCATTCGCACAGGGACTTCCACCGTTGCTGTCCCACTGGAAAGGGCTCTGGCAACATTCTCCCCCGGAACTCAGATGGGGCAGCATGGACCTGACTGTACGTTACCTGCGGATGTCTTTACATTTGGAGAAGCATCTGTGCAGTGGTGGTTGATGAGCGCAATGCCAAATCCAGCCAAATGCCCTTTTCTGACTCTGTTCTCTACCATTCTGCAACTGGTTCTTGCACAAACAATTTACAATATATGTTTACATACAGCAGGTGAGTTCTCCTTTCAGTTGGTGAGAACTGGAAATAATTCCCCAGAAGTCAACATAAAAGTTGCATGCCAGGAGGTCTGGAAGAATACATATCAAAAAAAAGGCAGTTAGTTGTTGTGTAATGATAAAATGCAGCTAAACAGAAATGTATTTTGCAGAAAATAACTCTGCACAAACACAAAAGGCAGGCTTCTTCCAAACCCCTCTGAAATCAAGAGACCAAATTCTGCTCTAAATCTGAGTGAATAAGGTACAAGTCTATTACAGTGAGTAAAGCTTGAGAAGTGTACGCTTGGGGTCGGAGCATCTTTGGTTGGAGCCCTGTGCGGTGAGGAGTGCTGCTAAGCAAGCAAAGATGCAGTTCTCTCGTACCTTCTTCCCATCTGTGTCTTCGGACAGCACCTAAATTTGCATCCCTCCCTCAGATGGAAACAGATTTATTCTTCATCCATGTCGGGAGTAGGCAGAGCAGGATCAGGACTGAGCTTTTGCAGAAAGGTACCTGTTGGCCTGGTTCTCCTACATATACTGACAGCAAAAAATTACAGTAAAGCTTAGCTTAAAGGGTGTTTGAACTGAACATAATCTACAAACCGAGTTTCAGTTGCAGGACTGCTCAGGGGCTTTAGGCAGCCTTGCTGTTCACTGCTGCTTTTCATATATTCCCATCAGCTGTGGCTGAGCCTTATCTCTTCTCTGTTTACTACTTGCCTGTTTTAAAATGAGACGGGAAACAACCGCCAAGAAAATCCTGGCACACTTTGTCTCTGTGACAGCCACACCATAAATAATAAAAAATTAATTTTTTTTTTTTTCGGTATCTGCTTACAGCTGGCTTGTCCGGTGTATTTCAGGCAGCAAAATTAGATCAGTAGCAGCTTTGTCTGATATACTTCTTTCTTACAAAATGTTCAGTTTCTTTCAGAGCCTGCCTGGTCAAGTCCCAGTGAAGGGCTGATGATAAACTGAAACCTTCTGGTGCTCTTCAGCAGCCCGGTGCCCACGGGGACGGGACGAATTTCTTGTTCATGTATCAGCGCATAGTTTTGTGAAGCAATGCTGGTAAGGAATGAATGGGAAAAAAGAGAAGAGGTCAGGTGAAAGCTTTTGTAACCGTTTGTTTAAACCTGGAATTAGGGGAAGACAACCTCGGGAGGCAGCTTCTCTGCCCACTAGATGGTGGTAGAAATTAACGTCCCAGCCTGAAACGTGGCTCTGCCATTGCCACACCACAACGTGCCAAGTGCACACTCTAAAATTGGTTGAAGTTGACACGCTTTCTACTCTGAACAGAGCTCAATTTGGTCTACTTGGTGTATAGATGTGCCCTAAAAGAGCAGGTTTAGTCCCAGTGTAGTCTGATGCCTCCAGTTTTTTGCAAACTGAGCATCCTCATGAGCAGCCAGGCCAGCTTTCTCATGGGTACACATTGTGGTACCATGGAAACTTCTATTTCTAAATCTTTCTTGCATAATTCCAGCTTTCATTTTTTTTCCTGCACCATTTTCAATTAATTGCAGAAATGAATCCCATACCAATCTGGATTCCACTCGAGACCATAATTCGGAATCACCCTGTGATGAAGGAGTTTTTCTGATATTACGTGACTGACAATGAGATGAATTTCTGACCTTGTTTGCCAGTATTTTTCAGAATAATATTCAAAGCCAGAATACAAAGTTCTCAGATAGCCACAGGACAATGAGAGACATGGAGTATAAGACGAGGAGTAAGTGAGGAATCTGGCCCCTAAAGCTCCAATCTTGTACAATCTAGAAAAGCTTTCTGGGTAGAAAGCAAGGCCACAGGTCAGACTGATTTCTGCAGCGGTCACACAAAGGCCAGCTGAGGTCAGGTCACTGCAATAAGCAGATATTTCCATGTCGGAGCACTGGGTAATGTGGTCCTGGCACACCCCCGTTCCAAACACATGGCCAATATTTGCTATTACAAATCACTTATTAAAGCTTGGCCAATCATAATAGCAAATTTGTACGCATGTGAAGATCTCTATATTTTGCCAAAAGTAGCTCATGCATGAGAAATATTACATAAACTTTCTGAACATATATCAAAATAAATATTACAAATTACAGGAAATATGCTAAAATGACTCCCATTAAAGTTTCAGGATTTGTTTAGGATTACTCTGATGGTTATAAAAGTGTCTCCTTTCATATCCTTCAGTCGAAGCAACAGCTTTGCCTTGGTCATTTTCTCCCCTTGAAAACATGCCAGATTATTCTTACATCCAGCAGAACTCCTAAAGGCACAGCACAAAGTCTGGACACCTGCACTTGTCCGGACCAAGTACACTGCTGAGCTGGATCCCCCCAGGTCAGAAAAATCTTCCGTGCCAATTTTCCAGTGCTGACTGACGCTGCCCCTCCACGCTATGCAGAGCTGAGCCGTCAAGCCGCCATCTGCAGCGGTCACCGTGCCTCTGCGGGTCACGCCAGCACTTTAAAGGCAGTTGTCAACACCCTTCACAGAGCACGATGACAGCAGATCTTGAACTTCCATTGTATGTGGCAAAGAGGGATGAAGTCACGTATTTGCTTCACTTGAGGACTGTCAACCTGCCCTTGCTACAGCTCTGGCTGTACTCACTTCACAGCGCGACAGAGACTGTGGTATCATGACATGCTTATGGCGCTTATGGTCCTCCTTAATCTGCCTCTTTCTCTGCAGCATGGACATGGCAGGGTTTCCTCTCACAAACTAAGACACCTACATTCAGCTGTGAGCTGAAATGCACCCATCAAGCCTGACACAAACTTCTCTGTGTTAGTGGCAGAGCATCCTTTGACTTCGAGGGATTTGGGATTTTGCCCCAAGACTGATGAAAATGCCGTGATCTTCACAGGTTGAAATCTCGTGTGCTGCAAGCAGTCATAGCTCATTTAAAGTCAATGAAAATGTGTTTGAAAATGTTCAATAAATCCTAAGTCTACCCTGACAAGAATTATTTGTTCGGCTCTGGTCAGTCTTGCACAAGAAGTGATGCGGAGACAGCGGGAGCTGAAAGACAGCAAACGAAAATGATGGCAGAGGGAGAAAAAGAGCAACGTGAAATACTGGAACTGTGCACCTCAATGAAATAGTCAAGTTACACGTTTAAGGATAATGTTAAAATGAACAAAAGAAAGGGGATTTTATATCACATTATCTCTGGCACTGACTGCCTCGTGATTTCATTGAAGCCAAGCATATATCAGGTTTCCAAGGCGACTTAGATACGGATAAACTAGATCCATATGAAGACATATGTCATCAGAATGGGAGAAGAACAAAAAAATTCATGTTTTTTTTAAAAATGAGAAACTCTCATAAGTCAGTCAAATCATTCCATAGCTGCATATTAGAGGGCTTCTTGTGCTTTCCCTGAGCACCAAGTATTTGCCACAGAAATACTTTCACGCTGTCCCTATGGCCACTTTCTTGGAGAGAAACAGGGCAGGAGAATAAAGGGGTGAGGAAACCAACCCCGCAGTGATGCGGAATCGGTCAAGCAGACTTTGTAGGGGCCACCCCAGCGAGCTCCTCGGGCAGACAGCCCCGAGAAGCCCCGGCTCGCCACGTCCCGTCACCTTCAGGCTCACGCGGGCGCGAGGCCACCATGGAAAAGCCCAGCGTGCCCAGAGTAACTCAGCCAGGAGCCAGCACGCGAAGCTGAGACAACTCACCCGAGGCCACACCTCAAACCAACGGACGACCTCGGGCCCCAGCAGAGCCCTGGAGAGATCCCTGTCTCCCGGTGTGTCCTCAGGCCAACGCCGCCCACCTCCCGCCACGCGAAAGCAGCTCATAAACAGGAGGGTGGGTGCTGCGCGGGGCTCTCCCTCCACGAACGCTGTCAGGTGCCACC
>Ga0065711_1004353_pt1 | contig 38571 bp, 25 predicted proteins | sample Hoacrofraction12_FD_59098 | JGI IMG/M metagenome (GOLD analysis project Ga0065711, IMG submission 59098) | Hoatzin crop microbial communities from Cojedes, Venezuela - Epithelial fraction 12 v2 (version 2) | ecosystem: Host-associated > Birds > Digestive system > Esophagus > Crop | place...
TGGTGGTTTATTCCTGCTATTACTGCAAAGAAGCCTTTTCCAGCACTGGGATGCTGGATGCGCTTTTACTGTGCTGGCAAGATGCTCACTGTCCCTTCTGACTGCTTTGACCCTCTCTTCCCTTGCACACTTCTTCTTCTTGCACACTGAGCCGTTACTGCCCCATTTCCTACTCCTGATGTCAGACTATTCACATTCACAAAGCTCCTGCCCCGAGTCCTGAAGCTACACCTCAGCATCAAAAGCAGAAAACTTCAGCTCTTCTCATGAATCTGCACCTCCAGACAGCAACAGAGCAGCTTGGAACTGCCACCTCCACCTTCTTGTCCCTGCACATCACTACCACCACTGCTCCTGCGACCTCGCAGACTGGCTCTGCCCTCTCCCTGCACCGAGCAGGCGGCCGGTGCAGCTTAGAGTCCTAGAATCCTTCAAGTTGGGAAAGACCCTTAAGATCATTGAGTCCAACCGTTTGTTTCCACTTGTGCAAACAAACGGACTGCTTGTCTGAGCCCATGGCCAGAGTAATGAACTTCTGGGAGCTCCACTAGAAACATCCCAGGAGGCTCCAGAGCCCTTCTTGCTGTTTGGGGATCAGGCTGGGATTTCCTTTGCTTTGGGTCTCTCTATGATCAGTACGTGCTTGCTCTTTTCAGTGGAGAGAGAAACAGCAGGAGGAGTCGCTCTGCAAGCAGATGCACGGTTACGGCTGTCCATCCCAGAGAGGTGGCAGTGGGTCTGATGTGTGACTGTTTGGTCACAGTTATTAGATCAACATTTATCATCAGTTAAAGCCATCTTTCAGGGTTATGCAAATGCAGCAGCCCCAAACCACCCGTTCTTTTTTTCTCAACAACTCCACGAGGAAGTACAAAACATCCTCTGTCCCTTCAAGAGAAGCCAAGTAGAATATTTTAAGACTAAGAAAATGTTTCAGAGACCAACCCAGGAGGAAGGTAAGCTCCCATCTGTAATCAATTACAATCGGGGAATGCCTCAGCTTCAGAGCACATTAGTCTTATCAAGTATATTGCAATATCTTAAAATACAGGAAGATTAAATCAGAGAGAGTGAAGTCAATGAGGAATGCATTCAAGAAAAACAGCAAGTTGTAAAGCAGGAGGTTTCTCAGTTTTGTTATGTGTTGCGTATTTGTGCAAGTCAGCAGCATTTCTCGCTCCAAACCTGCATAGAAACGACACCAGCAGCCAGGAGTGCCACTCCACTGGTAACAGCCAGTTTCCAGTCTCCACTGGTGCTAACTTGCCTCTGCCTTTAACACGGACTGCCTTGTCTCTAGCGCTGCTTATATTACATGGTTCTGCCTTGCCCAGGCCCTTGCTCGGGTCCCGGCATGGTGACCACGCACACTAGGTGGTTTACAGCCACCCCTGAGCTGCAGTGTCACCTCCTGTGACACCAGTGCCCTGCCTCCTTCAGGACCTGTTGCCCCCTCCTCTCTCAGCACCAAGACCACCCCATCCTGCTCGCACCCCACGGGAGTCACACGGGCCGGAACGAAAGGAAAGGCTGGGCACCCTCATCTTGTTTAGGAAACATCTACTCACATCTCCCTTAAGCCCAGTCATTCTTACACCAACCTGAAGCTTTAAACAGCTCTTTTAGCTCCAGCTTATTCTTCATACACACAGAGAGAGCAATTGTACCTCTTTTCAGTCTTCATTTTACCAAGCTAAACAAGCCGCGTTTTCTTTTTCCTTCCGCCAAAAGAAGCTGTTCACGCCCTCTATGAAAACTGGGAAATTTCCCAGAAGCGCAGTAGCTCCCTCTGTCCTTTTTTACCCCAAATTTACTTCTTGTGAACCAGAAAAAGGGCTCACCACAGCATCATGCAAAGACAATTCTCTTTCTCTACAAGAAGTCCTTGACTCTAGTATTTCCAGAGCTGCATTTGCCTTTTTTTACCACAGTAACAGCCTGGCATCCTGAGTTATCCTGTGATTTATTTGTACCTATCTACGCACTTTCCTCCTTTGCCATTGCCAAATAACGCTGTGCTAGCTTAGAGTCAAAATTTCTGGTGTTGCCCCAAACAGCATGACTTTCCATTCATACTCTTAGGTTTCATGCCACCCAGTTTACTCCTGTTCTCAAGGTCTTCCTGGATGGTATTTTGATCCTCCCTTGTATTGACCACACCTGGTTTTGTATCATCACAAATTCCACTTGCACACCATTGCTTTCCGTGCCAAAAATCATTAAAGCGAACGCTAAACAGGCCCTCCTGCAGGGGAACTCCCAGCCATCCATTCAGGGCTGCTCTTTGTGTTCTCCTTTAAAGAGACTATTCACACACAGGTGTTGCACCAAACCGTAGCTTCTGAAGCTTAACTAATACTATCTCACATGGCACAGCATCACACGCTTAACTGAACTTCAGACAGACTGAGCTACTACACTTCCTCTGCCCCCAGAATGATTTTTTTTTTAAATCAAATAAAGATATTGAATTAGTTTTTGTAACCTGCCTTTGGTAAATCCATGTTGTGTTTGCTTTCAGGATTTAATTATTCTTTCATTTAAACTCTGCTCTGAAGTTCTGAATAGTACCTCTGAGGTCAGATTAAGAGGTCTGAATTTGACAGGATTATTTTCCTTGTCTTGTTCCCATCCCCCAGAAAAAGAAAGGAAAAAGAGGTATTATGTCCACTACAATCTAATCCCGTGGAACCACGTGTAACCTGATAGATTTATTGAGGACCTTTTCCTCTGTACTTAGAGCTTAATTGGCTCAACAGTGCAGTGGCTGGAGGAGAGATCTCTCAGGCTCTCACACCTAGAGCATTAGCTCCAACAGCTTTTGCCTTTCACTGCTGACCCAGATGTTTTCTGTTTCTATGAACTTCTTCACTGTAAGCCACCCTTTCTCTCACGTCCATCATATCACCATTATGGAGGTAATACATTCATTCATGTAGTTCCCATTTTGACTTTTTAATCCCTATGCCTTCTGCTTCCTTCACCTCCCTGGATGCCACAGCCCTGCTAATTCTTTCCTTGTCTCCCTATTCTTTGTTTGACAGTAGGACTGTCCAGTGTTTGTTTATTTTCCTTTGCAAGATCTAATGCAGCTTGACTTTTACCAGTTTCCACTTTCTCTCTGTCCTTTCCAACCATCAGGATGAAGTCTCCTCACCGCCTGATGCTCTCTCCCACTCCTCTAACACCACTGTCAAGCAGTTGATTCTAAAGTTATGTCTACAGCTTCTTCCTGCCAGCTGCCCCCTTGCTGCAAACATGAATTGCAGATAATTTTTCCATATTGAACACAAAAGAAAAAAGATCTCAAGTCTACAATGAGTCCACAAGCTCTTCAGTGCATCTGCTTTTGGTAGCCCATTCTCCTAGGCCTGGCCTAAATTCAGAGAGGTCAGAGTCTGCACACATGTTCCAGTTCCACTGAGTGCCCTACCAGCACTGCTGAGTGCCACTCTGCAGCCTAGATACAGCCCTGCTTATCAAGCTCCCTCCTTCTGGAAGCAAAATCTGAGTAACAGCATCCCTTCTGCTGCCTTTCCATTTAATTTAACCACGCAGACACTTGATCAAAGGCTATTTCCTAAAACGTCCCTCTGCAAGGTCTTCATGCCTGCTAAAAACAGCTCTGAAAAGCCATCAGCTCTTCCTGTGCCCCCATGGTTGGTAGCAACTGCATCTGGGAATACCTGGGCTCTCCACTCGGCAGTAATACCAGCTCCGACTGTACACCCGCGACAGTGCGATTTCTGGTGGTACCTAGCAGCCCTACAGAGGTCCGCGTTCAATGCTGGGGTCAGCAGCTGGGCTCTAGCACACCCTTGTAGATCTTTAACTGTCTCTTCCTAGCGAGATCTTGTCCAAACCCTGATTCTGTTTTTGTCCAGCCTGTAGCCTTACGTCCCGTGCTGCTATTAGTGCACAGTGGTGCTCTACGAGTGTCACTGTACTTCTGTCCTACTGAAAAAGGCAATACCTGTGCTGTGGTCATGACTCCTATTCCATCAACCTTTTCCAGATTTCTATTATACACACACACAGTCCTTATGCACAGGAACAGCATGTGAGGCCTTCGTTCAGCCACAACGCTGTCAAACAGGTGGCTTTTAAACAAAGACAAAAATGTATAAACCTCATCAGTCATCACTGCCGGCCCCAAGAAAAAGCATTGCCCTTTCAGAGGTCCCCCTGCCCCAGCCCCTAACCTCCCCCTCCAAAGCTGACCTCCATTTCAGTCTGCACCATTGCTTGTACTCCGATCGCAATCCATCAGCCAGGCTCGAATAGCTGTGTTTTCAGTCTATAAATCACCAGGCTAGACATCTGCCCAGTTTTCAAAGGAGTTTTGTTCTTCTTGTTGGCTACCGCTAACTTTAAGGTACTTGGAGGCCTGAAGCAGCCCAACCACCCCCTCCCAAGCAACTTGCGTTGATTTAAAATGCAAAGGACGGCTTCACAGAGAGAACCCAGATGATGATAAAGCACTATTGTTTGTGCCTTTATGAGCCGAGACTCCAAACTTGATGTTTGTGGATTATTCTGAGAGGTAGCTGCTGGCAGGGAGAGACAGAGACAAAGCTGTGTGTCACTGCGTGCTGCAGACCACCTCCCCTGGCCCTTGTGACAGCCCTTACACAGGCTGAATAAGAAGTGTTACAAGATGGTGTCCTCCACCATCCCACAAAGACCTGCCGGGGAAGCGGAGCCGATGATCAGAAGGACGCCGTCAAAGGCAGCCGCGCCACCTCCTCCTCGGGTCAGGCAGCGAGTCACTGAAGTGCCGGGCACAGCTGTATCAAAGGAGCTGACACCTCCGGCGACACCGGCACTGGCGCTTGATCTGCTTCTACAGAGAACAGGAGATCAGACAGCAGCTCCACCGCGCGACACAAACGCCGCAGATGGGCTCTGGATGGATAAGGGCGGCTTTTAACCACGCATTCTCCATTTTTACCAACGGCAAGCGCGTGAGGCAGTCTGCAGGCAGCTGCTGAGGAGGCAGCTCGGGGTGCTCCCTGTGTGGTGCCCGAGGTGGCTCCTTGCTCACATTCCTGCTCCTGCAAGAAATGAGCAGCAGGCTGAAGCTCACCTTCGGCTCACGAGGCCGAGGAAGGCTGTGTGCTGGGGCAGAGCACACAGAGGAGGGATGCTGGGAGCCAGGCTTGTGCTTTGTTCCCAGGGTTTAGCACAACCTCCTGCTCTCTCAGTTTCATCAACTCCTTACGGATATGTTTTTACTATTCTAAACACTGTCACTTTCCCATCCTGAAATAACTTCTGCCTGAAACACTTGCCTGTTTTGCCATTTGCAGTGAAGGTCTATTGTAATCCTCATAGGCAGGTTCATTCATTTTTTTTATCTGGAAAAGCCTTCACTCTATTTTAAAATTATTCCCTTTTTCCTCACTTCCATTTCCATGTTTCCTTCGCTATGTTCCCAGTGGATCTGACACTTCCTCATTAACAGAAGACAGTGACCTGTGACAAAAATACATTTTTACGGAGTGCTTGGGCAGGAAGCATTACAGGACCCGAGCAAGATAAAAAATACTATAAACTACATAAAAATTCAGCTCTGATGGACTCATTGCCACGAAAACAGAAACAAGTGAGCAGACACCTTGGCAAGGACTCGATCATCTCCTGTACAGCATTCATGGAAGCAGCCAAGGGTCAAAAGCTGTTGCAAAGCTATTGGGAATATGGAAAATAGTAACTGAAGGGAGATGACACACTTGGACATCCTGCCCTCTGCAAGTTAAAACAAAGAGGCAGGACCAGAGCTGAAGAATCACCTGTGAGAATTTACACAACAGCATGGGGTCTCTTGGGCAGCGGTCTCCCAGTAACAGACCAGGGAACAGCTGAGTGTCTTCACAGCACCCAGAAAACCCCTGCTGAAGGGCCAGCCGGGGACTCTGCACCCCTGGCCACGATGGGGAGGAGAGGCAAGAGGAGAAGGAGCTGGGATTGAGGGGTGGTTTTGCATTGCAAGCACTGATCTTCCAGCTTGCAGCCTGGAACTGAAAGCACCGCACCAGTGCGCTTCCAGCTCTCCAGAGCACACTTGGGAGCAGAAAAGGGTCTTCTCTGCCAGGTTTGCCTGGATGTACCCTGGCTGGAGTACACTGAGCTACGCAAGGCAAGGAAGCCATCCAGGACTAAACTGGAGAAATTTACTCCCACGAGCATTCACAAGCACAGGAGAATCCATATTGTGTCTTGCAGCCATACTATTGACCAGAGTCCCAAGACCATATATCTCCCCTTGATTGGTAACACTGATGAAGGTCCAGAGCATCTGCCTCCTCACGGAGCCTTTTTCTCTGGGAAAGGACATGCCTGCCCAGCCCTTGGGAGTCGGAGATGCTGGACGAGGCAGTGGAGGCAGCTGCCTTCTGTGGTAGCAACAGCAGCACAATCTTGGACCTTGACGGCTTTTACCCCTGCAGGGCAAGCAAAGGCTAAGCAAAACTGTACCCTGGGGCTGCCTGTTTCTCCTCTTGGAAATTCAGCCGCCAGACCCACAGAGTAACAGGAGAAATCACATTCTTTTCCACAGGGATTTTATCACCTCAGTCCTGGCATAGGAGAGGCATCTCCGCCCAGCTGTGAGCAAGCAAGCGCATTTTGCTGGCTTTTTTTATGTAATCAGAACAAATTCCTCAGAGATGAGTCACAGGGTTTCAAGGGTGTCCAGAGAGATGTCAAGCAGGCCTCAAGTGTAAATCAGCAACACACCTTGCCGAGAGGATGCACGCTAGCAGGCAGGCCCATTCCCCCTGCAGACACCAGGCAACGGAAGGGGCTCCGTGGATGTTCCCAGAGAGGCTCCCAGGAGCCACACACACACATATGGCACCTCCAGACCCAGAACGCTGCTGGTGTTTACATTTCCTCTGTAAAGGCAGTGATGGTTTCAGGGTGGAGCTGGAGTGCTTCCCTGCAGCTGCTCTCCAGGCTTAAACACTGAAGATTTTCGGTCATTCGGGCTGCAGGAGCCTGGCAGTCAGGGAAAAGATCTGAAATTCAGAAACATAGGTTCTGCCCCACCAAAGCCTGGTCAAACTGCAGGGATTCCTAACTGGGATGTTCGTTTTGGTGGAAGAGCTGCATCCCACGGCAGTTGTTTTGGTGCTGTGATGCTGCTACGTTAAGCAAACCTGTTCCACTCCAGACTCCGTGGGTCTGTAGGCCAGGCAGAGGACAAAGATGATACTTGCATAATTTCAAGACATAGTCTGCTTTAGTGGCTCCTTTAGAGGCTGAAATGTAGAGGAGGACCAGGAAGAACTAGACCTGGACACAATCCCAGAGGTCCACAGTAACACTGAGGAAAATGCCGTGGACGGTCTTGGGCCTTTGGGTATCAGAGCAGATGGAACAGACAAAAACCTTGGCAGAGCTTGGCTCTGGGTCAGTTTTCTCACACTAACGCCAAGAGCAAGGTTTGGCACAAGGTACCAACACAGGCCAGCCTCCCGACTGGCAAACCACATGGAAGTCTCTCTTCAAGCAGGGTGTGCAGGGTTCTTCCACTCTAGAGTGGGGCAAATCTCCATTTGTGCGTTCTTTGAGGGCAACTGCAGGAGACACAACCCAACTATTATGCCCTTCATCTTTCAACTTCACCCTCAGGTGACTAACAATTACCAGCTACCATTAATATTAAATAGGAGAGAAAGAAATGCAATCCTCTCTCTGCTCTTCACATTCCACAATATCACAAACAATTTGTCATATTGGGAGGGGCAGAGGCAGGAGGAGCATTAATTATTGATACTTGGGAACAGATGGCTTTTCTTGTACCAGGGCAGTGAAATGTAAGAGGAGCCTGTGGGTGAGGATGTGAGGATTAGATGGGCAGACATATATCAGATGACCAGCCTTCAGGTGGAACAGGAACCTTCCTCCTAGAACCAGCTCTGCAGCCCTGCACAGCTCTCATCAACAGCCCCAGCTGCAGAAACAAATCCACTGACAGCTGAATTAGTGAGGCTTCACCACAACCTTTCAACGCTCCCTCACCTCCATACAGAACATCCTGGACACAATGACCAACAGCCTCCAGACAGCAGAGGCCTGCCAAACCAGGCACTGACTGGTCTCTCCAGGAGACCCTACTGGTTGCCTTTCACATGTTCATCCTAATCTACTGCCCTATGTAACACAAGGTTTACTCCTGAGACCACAAACAAGTGTCATGAGTGACTCCCTCCTGTCTTTCACTGGCGTCTTCACTCAGGGTGCTGGCCTCGAGAATCAAAGACCCAAGTGATCTGGACCAAAAACTTCAACCAAAGACTCTGCCATCCAACTCTTTTTGCCAACTTTTCCCACCGATCCATGTAAGGATCAAGAGCAAGAAGACTTCATTCTTGTCAGCTCCCATGTTGGTGTTCTTGACATCAGAGACACCTACCAGGTTGCAAAACAGGCTTGACACAGGACACGCGCTGTGAGTGTCCCCACGTCCAAGAGTGGACCGTGCGACTGACATCCTTACAAGACAGGAGGAACAACTGGGCAAGAGTGAATCTCTACCAAAGGCAGCTGATTCACCAGAGAGGACACAGTTGGACCACAGAGAAAACAGCTTTTCCTGAAACTTTCTTGAACAGCTACACCCACTGCTGAAGCCCAGCATGTGCGTCTGTTTTCACTCTAGTGTAGTCATGTCTTTGCTGGAAGACTAAGGAGTCAGCTGTACTGACTGAGACCTGGACCTGGGAAGCCCAGGGTCCCGTCTCAGGCAGTGGTTAAAAGCAGATGCCCTGAGAAGGGTCAGAACTCGGCAAGCCGATGTGAATCCTCCTCTACTACTGCAAGAACAATATTCCTCAGCTATTTTCTGCTCGGGCATTTCAGAAGCCAGACACCATCTCTGTACATACTGACCCAATTCAGTTCTCCTCTCTGGACGTACCCCTTAAATCCTGTAAATGGGCACCCACTTTCCCAGCCAGGACAGATTAAATTCACAGTTATTCCACTGAGCAAGGCAGACTTTCTTGCTACCTCCACAAGCCCAGAAGGTACCTCAGGACCACAATGTCCAGTTCCTTGATAGACTGTGAGGAGGTCCCCGGTGTTTCTCAAACTCTGTTTGTACTCTTGGCCTCTGCTGAGAGGTTGTTCCAAAGCCTCATTACTCTGATAATTAGAAACGCTCTTCTCATTTCTCAAGCTGACTAATCACTGATTTCTAATTCCTCTCAGTCTGCCTAGGGTCATGCAGCCTGCGAGATTCCTAAGACACGTACAATCTTGTGATTTGGAAAAACACAACTTCCCAGCTTCCCTCCTGGCCTGAATCAATGGCAAAGTGCTTGAGGTGAACAAACACCAAGTGTCAGGAGACAGATACTGTCCATCAATCATACAACAAGCACTGTCTCCCTCTGAACAGCTCCCCTTTTTAACCGCACTCCTTTTCACAACATGGAGTAGGACGGAGAAATTTCCTCTACCTAGGAGCCAGTGGCGAGGGGGAAGCAATCTTACGAAGACCTGGGCCACATCTCCGCTGGGAAAGACTGAGCTCTACCAAAAAAAGCAGTGAACTTTCCCACTATACAAGCTTTGACCAGTGTCAAAGTTTGCTCTAGTTTAGCATAGGAAGCAGACAGACCTGAAAGAGTGTCTTTATACTGCTGCATTTTACCAGCACGAGAGCTTTTGTTCCTCTAAAATTCCTCTAAAAATGCTGTTCATCTCACTGTGACGGTACCAGCAAACGCTTCTAAGGTAGATCTGGTTATCAAGTGCAGTCTCCACCGAGCTCGATGTGTTTTCACTAGCTAACTGCTGCTGAACAGTCAGCTGAGAGCTAACGTGCACAGGCGAATCTCATCTCCCCCACATGCCACAGGGGCTGTGGAGGGGATCAACTAGCAGAAGAACTCTATGGATTAGAGAGCAATATAATGGATCAAAAAGCTGGAGCAGGCCACACCTTTTCAACCCCAGAGCAAAATTGTTCCCTTTCACCCTACTCAAGTTAACATTTCTGTGACTCTTTTCCCTGCAGCTCCAAGAAGAAGGAATCACATTATATATACATTCCAGAGAACTTATCCCAGCAGAAATAACCGTTTTTAACACACATTGTGCTTGGGAGAATGTCTAGAATTTTACAGGCAAATGCCTAGGCGGAGCTGTGTTTTGACCCATACAGGAAAGCTGTAAGTTGACATCACCATCCCAGTCAGGCTCTGGAGTCGGGGCAGTCGGCGGGCTTGGGAGGAAGATATGCTCGGCAGGAGCTCCCTACCTCTTTGATGGCAGACATCTTGATGTTCTCATAGTAGTGCAGCGGTGCATTGGGTGAACTCATGTCATAGCCAAACCCAGCTACCGCCACCTCATCACAGTTGTGGAGCGCCATGGTTATTGCTACGCTTCCCAAGGTGGGGATGTTCTGAGAGGAGAGAAAGCAGGAATGGAAGTCATTAGCACGTTGCTATTTCTATAATCAACGATTTCCTCTTACTGCCTCTGCTCACAGGGGCACAGCTGCTACTAAGCAGAAAATCAGGAACAGGCTATTTGGCTATGTGTGCACACCAACTGCCCAACGCCAGCTTGTGGGGTCAGTAGCCTCCCGACTTGTAAAGAAAATCATGTGTTAGCCAGCTTCCTGCAAAGCATCTAGCACAACAGCCACGGCTCTTATTTGAGGCTCTACGACCCGACCCTCCGGGGGAGAACTGCAAGGCAGAGCGATTAATGCAAATGGTTGGACTCCCCTTCCACAGCTTTGCTATCCTGAGAACAGGGCAGCAGATGAGCTGGAGGATGAATCACAGTGGATACGTTAGTTTCCTGGAATTAAACCAGACATAGATACTGGATTACAATTCTGTGCACATTACTGGCCTCCAGCTAGGCTAAGGAGGAATACTTGTCCCAAACGGGCCACCACACAGGAGCAGAAGTGAGGAACAGTGCAAACTCTTTATTCTACCGATAGCAAAAGCAGTTTAAGGAGGCCATTAAGCAGGTCTGGGAGATGGAGAGGAGATCAGGCAGACCCAGCCAGCAGTGTGTACTGACACCCCTCCTTTGCTCAGGGGCACCCCCCCAGGCAACGGGCACTCTGGCCCGTCCCATACCCTTCCTAGCCACAGCGTACTGGGAAGACGAGGAGCTGTGGGAAGCCAGTCAGCGACGGGTGCCAGCACTCTGAGCAGTGACACCCTGGCTGTCCTCTCCCATCTGCTGACCTGCCATCTGCACCAAAGTCCAGCCTCAGCCCTTCCCACTCCATCCGGCTTCTGCTGTGACAGCGGTGCTGTACGGCTGCAGCTCCTTGTGTGTGTTCAGATGACACGACCGCTGTGACAGACGAGTGTTTCCAGTGTAAAAGCCCAGCTCACAGACTTTTCTAGCTCCGCTTTAGCCAGATGAATCCAGAGGTAGCTTTACCCCAGGGGCTAGGGAGAGGCTGAGAAATCCACCCACATGTCTTATCTGCATTTGTAGAGCATCCAACACCGTCGTATCAAAAGCATCACGAATTCAGAGGACATGCTCAGACAGTCACCAAGGGTGACAGCCCCTTAGCTGAGGTGTAGAAACCAACTTGCATGCTTTTATTTTGCATTTAAAATGGTTTACCCCGAACCGGTGAGCAATGCTATTACGTTTCACCTGACATTTGTAACAGACTGGGAACACAATGTTTTGAGTTTCTGCTCCTCCTTCAAAGGAACCCACTGTTGGCAGCACACTAACTTGCTCACTTCTGATTGCCTGACCATGTCCCAAGACCAGCATTTTCCAAGCAAAGAATCCAACCCATACCCTAGTAGAGATGTGCAAAAACTGCTTATGTCTGAATCAGTGAGATGTTAAATTCAAACATTTGCAGTGCAACTGTAACAGGGCACATCTGAAATGAACAGACCTAACTACATCCTCCTGTGACAGCTCGACGTACTACAAAAAACGGCAGAGTCATTTTGTTCTCACTGCTTAATTTCAATTGATACTCACCATAAACAATATCGTGTTTATTCTGGTTACTTCAGTTAATTGTTAATTCACTGGTAGCCATAAAACATCAAAGAGGGGTTTAAAAAAAATTGGAAAAAGTTTATTAGGCAAGGATAAGAAAAACTCCCCTGAACTTCAAAATCTGTCTCCCCAGTCATGGCAGTTCAAACTCAGATGTTCTCAGCTTTATGTTTTACACAGGAGATGACATTCGGATGTCACTGGAATTGCATCAGCTGGTAAGTGGACTTACCACAAAACACTTTCCCTCAGCTGAGCTGTAGTTACAGTGTCCAAAACATAGTGAGTAAATGGTTACGTCCTTGAGAATGTGTCGTCATTGGGAATACGATGGCGTTAACACCACCCACACTTGCACTGGGACCATTCCCACGGTACTGCTCAAGGGAGACACAGGGTCTTTGCCTGCAGGGAATGTCACTGGCCAAGTTAATGTTTAAGAGCTAACTTTCTAATGTGAGTCTTACAAACCACAAAGAATTGAATTAATCATGGGAGGACTGCCAAACCACCATAACTTTCTTTCAAGCATATTCTTATTTCTGTTTGGAGAATAACAGATGACAGAAATCACAAGTGAACTTCCCTTTGGTCACCAAATATCTGCCTGACTTTTTTCTATGTATAATACTTCCAATGGCCTTTACAGAAAAATATGAGGCAATTCTCTCATTTGTTTCTGTTCGTCAGTAGTTCCCAACATGCTAGTATCTCAGTACTGCCTGCTCCTCTCACAAAAATGATTAAAATACCAAAGACTTCCTAACCTCTCAGACAGTAGTAGACATATCTGGTTTGGCCCCTGCAACTATCAGAAATCCACATGGTGTCCTTAGCAAAATAGTTTTGTGTTGCCCTAAAATCACATTCAGAAACTGACGATCTGATGGCAGTTTTTAATTAAGTTGTGCCTTATTTCTGTTAGCAACCTCCAATACTACAGTAGCTACAGCCTAGTGTGTGTCCCCCTTGAAGACAGAGATCTGCAGCCATTCACACCTTCACTGCTGAGATGCAGTCTCACGTCCCCCACTGCTGCAGTCAGAACCTGTGGGCTAGAGAGGACCCCCTAGAAAATACTGTAAAAATTATAATCCCTGCTATTCACTGAGGGCAGTAACTGTTGTGGCAGCACAGGGGAGCTTGCAGAGCCCACCCTTAGTAACTAACGGTGTGGATAACAGCACCTGCTAAGAATGTGAGTACAAACTCCGTGTGTGCACCCACATGCATCTGGATCAAATACACCTAACTGGGCATTTGCTCCAAACTGCTTATGTTTGTTAAAGCAGAAGCAACCACCAGACAGATCAAACAGTAACTGGGGATTTAGAGAGACTTGGAGAAAAAAAATGACCCAGCTTGAACAGAAGTATAAAAGAAGCACGACCGCCAGTTAACAACGTCATTAGTAAGTCAACATAGTGCTTTGGTCCTGATTTGGTTTAAATTGTAGAAACTGAGCAGTTTTCTCCCGTGACAGTCTGCTGAGCTTCTGCTACTCCTTCCCTCTGTTGAAAATGAAGCACTGTCTCATGTCCAGCTTGTGGCACGGGAAAGAGAAGGCCCTGTAGGATCTAGGGATGTGTCCCGGGCTGTGCTGCAGAGAAGCCAACTCTGCAACGTTCTCCAGGTCTAGAGGAAAGGGCTCTCCTCTACTCTCAGCAGAGAAGCGGCAAATGAGAGGCGACATGTATCAGAGGGAGGAAATGGTTATAATTATTCTCTGGCAGCATCCACACAGCTTCCAAGCTCTCCTGATTGTACACAGGCATATAAATTTGTTTGCTGCTAAGTTCTCATCTGGACCTAACGAACCATGTGCAACCTTCAGGGCAAGTTAGGGGACAGGTCACTCCAAAAGAAGTTAGGCACCATGGACACGGCTGTGCCAAACCTGGCTTGCTATGCCCTGCACAATGCGTCCGTGCTATCTCAGCACACACCCTTGTGCCGTGCCCCAAAGACATACCAAAGCAACCAAGCAACCACCACACCTCTTCCATTGAGTTACAAAAATAGAACTCCCTCAAACAACTGAGCAGGCCTCTTGTTATCCTAGAAACAGGCCAAAATCCCAGCATTCCCCCTCAGGAATAATAATCTGGGGTTGGAACAGCTCAAAGCCTGTCTTCCTGCTCGTATGGCCCTGTATGTGCCTGGATATTCCTGTACCAACAAGCAATGCTGCTTTCAACCAAACGACTGAAGAAGGGCTGCCCAATGGTGGTCAGTGCCTAGGCGAGCCTCCTGGGATGCCACACAGCCGCACAAAGACAGGCCAGTGCAGGCTCAGCCACGGCATGCACGGCCTCAGGAGGGAGTGATGGGGGCTGCCTGGGGTGTCCCACCAGCACCACTGCTCCAGATGTGGCCATGGTGAATTTATGACCTGAACTGGTGCCCACCAACTGGGGAGAGTTGGGAATGGCAAGACTCCAGAAAGCACTGGTAGTCCTCTCCCCCTGCCAGTTCCCTGCCAAAAGCATTGAACTTGGCCTTGCAAGCTCTGTACCTGCTGCTGTGTCTCACAGGTGTCTGTCCCAGCTGGGGCCCACAGCAGGTACCAGGTTCAGCATCCCCTCTCCAGCTCTGGTAAACAACTGCAAGGGCAACCTCCCTGGATAACACGATCAGCCTGAACTGACAGTCTACATCGCCAGGCCTGGCCTGGTTGTCTAAGCCCAAACATCTGGAAAATGTAATGCTTCTATCTAATACAACACTCCCCAGGGACCTGCCCTTTGCCTGCTCCCAGCTGAGAGAACGCAGCAGACTGACANACGAGCCAGAGATGACACCAAAAGGCNGTCTGACAAACAGAAGCCGTGCAAACACAGCAGTGGTGAGCAACACGTCACTGCAGCAGTGCTGGGCAAAGGCTGCCTGTGCATCCTGAGCGTGGCTCCTTCGAAGGGCCCGCTGCCACACGTCCTCCACGGGCGAGGTGAGCACATGCATGGTGTATCTTGGGTGAGAAAAGCATAAAGACAAGAGAGGCAAAGATCTCTGGTCTTATGCTGTGTCAGGAATCACTGCAAGCTCTGTGCAGCCCAAACACAGCCAGCCTGCACCACCAGGTCAGGGGACCAGAAACGCCGTTAGCAGTACAGACAGACAAAGGACAGGTTCTCCTAACTGCTCCTACACTGTTCTCTGCTGCAAGGGGACAGATAAAAGGCTTCCCCTCAAGACACTGCTGTTTCATCCTCCATTGGTTCACCTGAAGAGGCTTTAAAGATTGACTTCTGCTCACAGAAGAAAAGAAGTCAGCAGAAATGAACACCACTGTTGGGCTTACTGGAGGTTGAGCTATCACCTCGCAGGCCTACGCTGCAGATCGAGTGCCAGCGACTGAACCAGGGGTCCGTAACTGCTCTTTGCTTGGTGCATGTGAAAAGCTCGTGCTGCTTTTCATTCCATGCCCAGGTCATTCCTGTGTCACTGCCTGCTGGACTGGAAGGAAATGACTGCTGTAAATCTGTTTTTAGAAATATTTGACTCCCTTAATATGTTAAATGAATTCCAGTTATTTATGGGATTTGACTTAGCTCAGGGTAAGACATATTGGATTGTTCAGACTATTCCAATTGTTACCTTTTTCACTAAAAGCGCAAGCATTGCTAAAGAATAAATTCACTAAAAACAATAATGCAACTAGATATTCAAATTGGTTTTACTACTGTATTAATTTATTTGAGGGAAAACTTGAAGAACTACTCACCTAGGAAAAACTGCTACCTTAGTTTTATCAGTTACAGGCTTGATCACCTAATAGCAGTAAAGACAAAATAAAAGAAATACAGAACCAAACTATAATAGCCATCACACGCTATACACAACCGTCACCATATTTTCTTTTTGGTCATTTACGTTTGCACAGGAACAACCTCAAACCTATGTTTTGCTTCTGTTAGCGGTTGAGTTTGGAAATACGACATAAAAAGCAATTTAGCATCACTTACTGTGAGCAGACAAGTGCCTGGCATTCTGCAGAGCGGTCCCTGTCACCAGAGCTTACAATCTGTAAGGTGCTCCCACAGCTACCTCTCTCCATGCACAGTATCAGCTCCAATATCGGGCTTCAAAAGACAAAGTAGAGCATCTCCAACACTCCTCCTTCACCTCCCCTGGTTATCCCTTGCTGTAAGCAGGAGAGCCTCCAGAGCCGGTGGTCTGCAGCAGAGCAAAAGGGAAGGGCCAGGGGCCTGTTGCGGGCGACAAGCTGAGCTGCCCAGCAGGCTTCCATTCTGCCATGTAACTGCTGAGCTCCTACACCACTTAGCCCAAATCAATTATCTTTGACCACATCTCACCTGATGCACAAGCACTGATTCATCGTTTGCTGTAGAGCAGATTCCTGTGCAATGCAGGGAGTATTTCTTAATGACCTAATAATTTAATAGAGGGCAAGCAAGGGCATGACTTTACCACACGCTAGCTGCTCTGTGGTAACCACGTATATGCTTCACCCTATGCTAAATGGGAGTTCATGGCCTACTCTTTCACTGAAAAGTAAACTCCCTTCAGTCACTTTGCATCTGTCATGCGCAGAAGCATGTGGTAGGGCATTTACTGAGAAGTGGCTGGTACGCATTTACCTGCTACCTGATAATGGCTTGTCTGAGCGTCTGCTCCCCAGCAGCTCATGGACTGATCACACTGCAGCAGTAACAGATTGAACAGCCCAGCCCAGGACGCAGATGTGCTGTCTGGCAAATCCAAAGCTTACAATGACAGCAAGTCTCTGTATTTAACTGACTGCAGGTGCAGTGGCCCTTTACCTGTCCCTCCACCTGCCTTAGTAGATGCTGTCAGAGTGCAAAAAAAGGAGAAGCACACAACTGGAAGGATTGGGCTGCGGACTGCTCTGCTCCTGCCATCCCCCACCTCTCTTCTGCTCCATGAAGACCCAACAGCTCTCAAGACACGGCCTTCACACAGTGACAGTCCAGCAACAACAGCCCAGGAGACAAAGCTTGCTGACAGCAGGGCAACCCAGTATTAACGAGAAAAGGGGTCGTTAGGACCAGCTAAGGGAGCTGAAAAGCTACCTCAGCAGCAAGGGTCACCACTGGCATCTCCAGAAAGGCTGCCTGCCCATAGGCAAAACCACACAACAGCAGAGAAAAGCCCTGGGGCAGGATGTGCTAACTCCAGCATCAGAGGTTAATCCCCGAGTGCCTGTGGGCTGTCAGCACTCTGCAGAGGTGCTAATCCATGGCCGGAGGCTCGCCTGACAGCAGCCTGGTAACACCTCTCACACAAGGCTCCTCCTTGGTGCTGAGGCTGGGTGAAGTCCAGAGAAGGACGCTTTACCTCCTTAGTAAGGGGTCTACGGATTAGGACATTTCCAGCACACGAACAAACCAAAGACTACAGTTTTGGGCAGCACAGCTTAATCTCATAAGAAGTTAAATCAGTTAAGCAGTTCCATGGATGCACAGCACCAACCAAGAGGGAGGAACAAACACCACAGTCTGCACTGGAGTCATCAGAGTTCCAACAATTTCTGTCATCTGAAATGTGCTCCTGACCACCTCACACCAAGCTCAGGGCTCCCACAGGAGCCAGAAAGCCCCTGCTCCAATGGGTCTGAGCGCTGCTGTGTGGACAGCACTATTCACTACACAGCAAGAAACACCATGGCAATAACCATCCCTAGGGCTGCACACGCAACAGGCGATGATGCCTCTGAACTGACTGATGCTCACGCTTGTCCCCCAGTAAGCTCTGCAGTGTAAGGTAGGTTATTGCATGCCTGAATTACCAGCTGCAATACCAGTGATGTCTGGTTTCAAGCCCGAAGGACCCGTATACACAGAACTTCCACCTAAAACATCAATCACACCCATACAGTTTTGGCTAGTGAAACAGCCAAGCCTGTGCCCACTGCTTAAGGGGATTCTTTAATCAAAGAGAGGATCTTTACTAGCTTGTTTCTTTCGTGCTAAACCATCTTCAGACATTAACCTTTAATTTTCCCTAGACATTGCTAGGATCCGAAACTGATGTTTTTCTTTATCATCAGCTTATCCCAAGAAAAGAGAAGTCCACATGTAGTAGGAAACAGCTCTCCCTCTTCTCAAGACTTCAGTAAATGGACTGAGGAAACTTCTGAAAAGAAGAGAGAAGTCACTGTTTGCTGTGGGTGACCAATTTTGCTCCTTGCTCAGACTTTCGGCTACTAATGCCACAAGTGCAATCAAACGCACATCTGAGTTGTACCCCCCTACTATCCTCCAGAACCATCTGGCCCAGATTATGTTATCAAAGCAGAGGATGTTACTACATTCACCCTTTATTGAATCCTGGGAAAAACGCTTTGAGATCAGCCCCAAACTATTTTACTAGCTCTCCTCAACCTTGCTGAAAAAGCCCCCAAATTACAAAGTTAATTGGCAGCACATTGTTACCATATGTGGTGTGTAAGAGAAGCAGTGAAGTTTATTTAGGCATCAGAACCAATATTACTGCTCTTTATGAGGATTTCACCTTGGCCTTGATTACTAAGGCATCCCCAGCCTTTATCCTCCTGCATGTAGCCTGCCCAACATACCACAGCACACTGCAGCACAGGGTCACCAACCTGCCCCCATCCTGATTCCCCCTTGAGAAACTCAGGACACACACTCTGTCTGCTGTGCTTTTGCTTACTAGACCTCAGCGTTCTCCTTTTTCATGTTCACGGGCTTCTTTCTCGAGAAAAGTTCTCCAGGCTGTCTCACATCTCTAAAGCACGACCCTGAACCCAGCCAGCTATGCTCTGCGGCTGCTGGGACACACTGTCTCCTGCGGAGCAACTCTCCTTGCTCTAGCTGCCTCACTCATCTGGCTGGATCTTTCTCAAATCTTTACTGAGGGTTGGATTCTTGGTCTATGGGCTCTGATTTCTACTCTTCGCATTTAATCTCTGAGTAAAAAAAGGTCTGTAGCAAATTTGTATCACCAGCACCCTACTCCGACTCTTCTTCCCTCTTCACACTGGCAGCAGCAGCTTCTGTTGGAACCTTTGCACGGATGCAGCAGTATTCACTACGGCACGATGTCCCAGCAGCTCCATGACAGCAGTCCATAGCTGATGTCTGCAGCAAAGTTTGTACCCACAGGCTAGAAATCTTCTGTCTCTGTTTTTAAACTCCGACAGAATCACTGCATTAGTGTCCTCGCACAGGCAGCACCGCATACACTAATGTCCCAGCCCCACAGATGCACCTGCAGAGCTCCTGCTGCCCCATCTGAAGGAAAGAACTAAAATTTACACAATCTAGCAGGGGTCATGGGCAAAGATTGCTTGCCTTAAAGCTCCATAAACTATATTTAAATGCTCAAATGGGCTTTCATGAAGTGAAACATCAGGTTTCAATTAAGATGCCTTCATTTCCCAATCGGATGTGTGTTAAACAACCTATCAAAACCTCATAAACTTCAGTTCACAGCATTTTCATTTCCGGATTCTCTCTTCTCCTCTCAGTTTAAGTAATATCTTGTGTATTAAAATAACGTGTTTAAAAATAAAAACAAATCTGGAGAAAATAAGTGCAAAAGTCTGATGATTTCTGTCCTTCATTGGGGCAGCAGTCCTGATTTTCTGGAAGACAAATCAAGACCACATCCTTCTAAGGGTAAGTTCTGGAGAATGCAGAGAGGTGAGGTAAGTTACTTCCTCACTGAAGGGAATATTTGGGATAAGGTACCTTCAGTGCACAGAGCAAAACCCCAGTGTTTCCAGAAGCCCGTAACAGCTTCTGTACGTACACACGCAGCAATGTGTTTCACAAAAGAACACTCTGTGCAGCTGAACCTGTCTGCACATCTTGCACACCACATTTTAAGAAGCAAATTTCTTACCTCCAGGCAGCCACCCGTCTAACCTGCAAAAACCAAATGTTTCTAATATTTCTGAAGACTTCACAATACAATTAGAGCACGGAAAATGAGGCGCTACTCTGCCTAGTCCAAATCCATGCGGCGGCATGACAAATCTCCTGCACTGATAACAACGGAAGGACAATGCCAGGGGCACAGCAAGCAGACCTTGTCCAGCAAAAGTGTTTCTCTCTGGGTTTGTCAGCTGTGCTAATGTGCCCAAAAATGTCACGTGGGGTCTCTGTCAACAACTATATCACATGTGTACATGAGTAATTTGCCCACCCAAGTAATACTTTCTCTAATGGCTGATATATTAGGTAGCGCAAATATAAATAGGTTCTGAGGACAGTGCTGCAGTGTGAGATAATCCAGACAACCCAAGTCACCACCTACTCCGCACTATCACTCCACAAAGCTGCACTGGGGGTGAGAGGTATGAGAATGACCATTAAGGTATTTTGTTAATAACTTTGACCTAGGACTGTCTTTTGCAAGCTTTTATATCTAAAACTTGTCGCTCTAAGATCAGAATTTTTTACCAAAGGCCTCATAAAACTAACCTGTACCCTCTTTTACTGTAAGCCCGGGATGCAACTTCACAGCTGTATTCAAGGCACTGCTGAAATGTTGATGATCCCCCACAAAATCCTCAGTGTGTTCCAAGGAAGGATCTTGCCTTGGCCTGAAGGAGGCTAAGTGCTGCCACCACAACAGAGCCAAAGTCTCTTCCCTTCAGTGTCCACCAGTGGAGGCCCAAAGGAAAACTAAGAACAGCGTAAGCCTACTCTGCTGCCTGGTGTCTCATCCGTCCTTCTGGTTTTGCTTGCTTTGCTTTATACCTACCCCTCTGCCCATCAGGCCGTTGTTGAAAGGCAGTCCGATGAAGCTGAAAGCTGCCTCCTGGATGAAGTAGGGATTCAGGATACGTATCTCATGAGGTTCTCTTGGGACACGGGTTGCCACTGACTTCCAAAAGCCATCAGAGGCACTCTGGTAACAAAAAAAAAAAGAAAAAGAAAAAAAAAAGGAAAGATAAAACAACAAACACAATCACATACCAAAGATAGCAGACTGCTATTTATTCTTAAAAAAAAATAAAAAAATTGAAATGCACTCCTGGCAGCAGTTCCCGCTGTCCCCGCTCACTGCCACAAGGCACTAGTACCACGTTGTAGTGGGGGTGCATCTTGGCGGGGTGACAGCAGCTCGTGCAGATGCACTTGAGCTCATCTGGATGACAAGTGCGAGGAAGACAGAGGGGCAAATGACCCCCTCTCTTGTGCCAGCTTTTCACTCCTGTTGGCACTTCAGCTAGTTTGGTTAATGGCTCAAGCATTCCAGCACACACTGGGATCATTCCCACCCGCCTCCACGGGGACGTACCCTTGGACAGCAAAGGTGCTCTCAAGAACAGTCAAAGAGTTAAAAATGACCACACAGCTCTACTTTCAGTGGGAGCTACCTGCTTCCCATTTATCCTAGATTTATCCTCTTCTGTCAGGTTTTATGTGAATTAAGCTGTAAGCTTACAAAGGTGCCATCTTGTTTTGTGAGGAGTCATGCGTGTTCACGGTACAAGCGAAAACCAACTAAGTATGTCCTTTAATTAAAAAAACAATCTATTGCGTAAACATAAAGTCTTCACCCTGCAAAGACAGGACAGCATTGGCCTTGAACACTGCTGCCCCACCAGACAGCCCTGCGTAGAGAGGGGCTCCTGCCTCACTGCCACGTTACTTAATAGCACTGCTGCTGCCGGTCCAGATGTTAGCGGGTACAGCACGTACTGCCCTCAAAATAACCGGAGGCTCCGTGTTCGCGGGACTCATAGAACAAATGCGTTCTAATGTTTCCCTTCTGTTTGGCTTAAAAATTCAGAGCAAGGCACAGGGAGGATGGCAGGAATTTTAATCTGCTAACCAACAGCTCTGGCAGGGTGATCTGATGGAATAGCTCCTTCTCGCAGCATTGACCCATCTTCCCTGTGATCTCCAGGACAAGCAACAGAGGCAGACATAACACTCTACATAAAAAGCACATGCTTTGGGAGTCATTATTTACACCAGTTTAGGGTTGCTTGCAGCTTAACAGTGATTTTACAGTTGCTTTGAAAGCACTGCAGAAAATGTTGATGATCCCCTGCACAATCCTGTGGAGCCTCCCCTGCCCAGCAGTGATTACCCCCATAATTACCGACGGTGGTTCTGCCACAGCCCATGCCTGCTGTGTTTCACACACTGCTCGTACTGTGCATGGCTCCTGTCAACTCTTCTGCCCTGTGACGCTAAACACCTTACAGAGGCTTCTTTATGGAACAATCCTGTGGTTATCTTTAGCTGCTGGATTTCAGATCCTGAAGAATGAAACTTTGGTAGCTGACTCCTGCCTTACAAAAGGAATTAACACAGCAAACTCGACGATGAAGCATGTTATTACCCAAACCAACAGCCTAAGATACCTCATGCCATTGCTATCCTGTTCTGATTCCATGTTCCCCCTCAAAGCTGCCCAAACATAATACACATTTGCTGACCAGGGCAGGGATCCTGTGAGATTAAGCTTACACTTTAACAATGGCAAAGTGCTCTCAGGACCCTAAATGGAAAAAAAATTCTGATTAACACTAATGATCTTCATCATAGTTGAATTAGAAAGAATACCTGGTGTAAAAGTGGTCTAACACTTTCCATTATAATGTGACATTTTCAGCCACCGAGCGATCTCACCATTAAAAAAAAAAAGAAAAAAAAAATCAACTTTATAAATGTTTAATAAAGCCCACCAGCCATTTGACCGAGGGATTTGAGGGATTTGGTATGTCAGCTGGGTTTTGCCTCCTTGTGAAAATTCATTAAAAATTGGATAATATGAAACCTTTGGAATTTCCTAAAGGCACATGTAAAGCAGAGGTCTTTCAGTTCCAGGGAAGGAGGGGAAAAAAATTAAATTAAAAAAAAGAAAATCACAGATTCCATTTGCATTAAGCATGCTCCAGGTCTCCGAGAAATGAAGATGATAAACCAAAACCTTGAACAGCTATTCATTCAGTGGAACCATTTTATCATGGGTTTAAGCAGGCACACCCTGGAAAAACAGCGTGTGACCCTGAAACTAAAATAAATTTATAAGTTGAATTACGATTTCACGTGCAGCTCTAAATATGGCATTGTCTAAATTTTGCAAACAATTCAAACCAAAGGCCTGCAAGCTATTGAAAGTGGACAAAAGCTGCCTTTTGTTTGGACTCGCACTCTAGCAGAGATTCTGCATAAGATCTGGGATTTAAGTAGCTTCTACGTGGCTTCCACATCACACACAAAATATTAAAGAGAAAAAAAAAGAAAGACATAGACACTTGAGACTTTTATTCTTTGCTGTTGCTTGAGCTATTCAGAAGCATAATTACGCGTATCGCAGTTGCCCATTCTCCCAGTGCTGTGTGAGCTGCTAGGACCACACCTGGGCTCCTCGCAGCGAGTTCAGCGCCAGTGGATCCTACCCATAGCTGAGAACACAGTCTGTCCACTCTGGTGCCTTCAGTGTGGCTGCTTCAGCTGCCATTCATCCAGATGACTTCCCTGACCACTTTCCTCACCTGCCACACAGCTCTGAAATAGTTTTGTTTTTTCCCTTCTGTCTCGTTTCTATTTGCTCCACGTTCTCCCCTGTAACTTTTCCGTGCCGTTCCCCTTAGATTATTATTGGGGTTAATCTTTCATTTTGGTGTGTTTTACCTCTGTAGTATCTAAAACAATTCTAGGGAGAAATGTGGAGTCTCAGCAGACAGCTCTCATACTTCCACCTATCCAGTAGGCAAAGCCCCGTACGGGGCTAAATAACTAAAAACTGTTTTCCTGGCTTATAATTACTGAATTCTGAGCCTTGCCGTTTGGCTGTACAGACCCTGCAGTTTTGAGCTACATCTCAAGCCTTGAGGTTTTCTTCTGCACCTTGTCACCGGTGAGCTACAAAACGCAGCCCCAGCACAACGGCCGGCCCCGGGGGGCTGCTCCCCAGCACCAGCCCCTCATGAGCTGCGGCATGGGGAGCGCAGCCCCTTCCGAGGCTCCGTGCTATCAGTGATGCTCGGCCGCCGCCGCGCCAGCTGTGGATGTCTGGCCTGGCTGGAGACAGGATGTTCAGTGAGGTTTCCAGAGCGGTTACCTCCCGTCGGGGAGCCCTGTCCCTTTTCAGGCGGGGAGCAGACAGGCGGGCACTCGAGGAGCCACCGGCACTGGGGGGAAGGCACGGTCCTCCTGCCAGCTCCGGGAGCTCAGACTCGCAGTTTGAGGTTGGCGGCATCCCCTGTTCTCCGCTACAGTGACTAAGCCTGCAGTGCTTAAGGGTGGGCCTCTGAGGATGCCATATCTCCCCTTCTGATTATTGTAATGATAGTAAGTCAGAAAGCAAGTTGGAAAACCGCTTAGGCAATGTTCCCACAGCACCTCGTCACCTCCTGGCATCAAGGTGGAAAACAGAGGGTCCAGGCTGGAAACCCTGTGTGGAGTTCCCACCTTTACTGTTTGTCGGTGTTACTGTGCACCTGGAGCCTCAGCCACAGAGCAGCGTTCACGGTGCCAAAGGCTGCCAGAAAGCGCTTATAGTATAAGCATAAAGAAACTAGCAACACGGAGAGCGAGGCAGCAGGAAAATACGACTGAAGGGCAAGTCTCTGAGGGGCACAGCATTTTTAAGCAATCTTGGAGTATTTTCAAAATTGTGTGATTGTAAAGGACATCACTAAAGGCTTTAGAGGAGACTATTTAAAAAGCAGAAAGCATTTCAATGGACCAGGGGTTTCAAGCCAGTCTCTTGCACAGCTGTAACCCAGCAGGAGAGACAGAAATATCCCCTCCAGAGATACCACTCCAGGAATAAATGGGTAAGACATGACAGACCAGAGATGCCAGGTTATGAGGGAGGGATAAAAAATGGCAGGGTTCACCTAATAGCTACAGGGACAAGACAATTCAGCTACAACTCCTCATTCCGTCTATTTGCAGAATACTGAAGGGTAATAGGGATAGCTGGTCATAAGCTATTTTTGTCTCCATTCAGTTTTCCATCTCCTGTTCTCAGATTTACCAAGGCAAACCACAACATATGTTAAAATAAAATGTGGAAACTCAGAGCCTTAGCCAAAAAGCACACCTCAACAGAAGATCCAAATAGCTAGAGGCAGGCCGAGTCTCCCAGAATAACAACATTTCTAATACACTAAGCAAAATGAGGGGTAATGCTACGGCATCCTGATGACATGGACGCTCCTCTTCTGTACCTCTGCGATACTACTGGATGTAGGATTACAAGCAGCATTGCTCTGGAAGACTTCCAAGTCTGATGGGAAGGGGACAGGGAGATTGCGCAGGTCAGCTATGCGCAACACAAAGTTGAACAAAGTCTGGGTATACGATACTCTGCTGCAGAGCAACAAGAAAGACAAAAAGGCTGGAGAGAGAACCTGTGGTAAATGGAGATCATTGCTCTTTCAAACTCTGGTAACGCCAGGAATGGAGAAGAAGGGCAAGAGGGAAAGAAAAAGCCAGGGGATGACGTACCAGTCACAAGACCCCACCATGCCTGGGAGCACATAGTTCACTGGGATCTCTGCCCCCACCTAGGCTGGAATGTGGTTTATTCTATACCCGTCATCCACAAGCACTCACTGTCACACAAACACAGGGTACAGCAGGAGTGCTGCAATCCATCTGCAGAGGCTTTGGAAAGGTTTCTGCTCAGGCATAACTGGATTAGATGTGGAAGGTGTGTTTCCGCTAGAAAATAACCATCTTATCAGTCAAGGCTGCATTTCTCAGCGGTCAAGCAGACACAGAGGCCTAGAAAATGCTCTTCTACAAGTGGCAATACAAATGCAATTGCATCATTTGCACTGATTAACAAAGCAACAAGGAATTTTTAGAAGCAAGAGCAAAGGTGCAAGGAGCCTGCAGTCTGGGTTGATGGTCAACTGCCAGACCCGCTAGCCCACACTCCAAATATATTTACCCAACTTTCTCAAAGTGATGCAGAACTCACCACCACCCTCTGTACACAGCTCCGATGGTCAGCACTTGTTCTGAATTTCCCTATCTGCAGTTTCTAGAGCCTAGAAATGCTCTAGAGTCTACAACTTTTTGTTCCACTCTTATCTGCTCCACTGAAAAGCTCCTGCTCAGCCTGAAGCAGGAACACTGCAGGTTGTGCTCAAGTCTTTCCCTCATCTTCTCTTTGTCCCACTGCCAAAAGAGATGCAGCTCTTGGACTGTCCAACGATATGATGCTTCTAATCTTTTATGTTTTTTGTTTCTTCTCTCCGAATACCCTCCCCCACTAAATCTAAAATCAAATGGCTGTAATTTCCCAGTCCTATTCCCTGTCGGTATTCCCCATCTCCCAACAGCCTCACAGCATCCAAGAGAACTCCTGACAGGTTGTAAACCCCCCAAATTTAGCTTTTACTAACGTTTCTTAGTGTAAAACCTGAACACATTTTCTACCCAGTGTTTTCAGTGGCAAAGAGCAGCAAAGCATGATGGAGATAAAAGCTTCTCTTCATACACGGCACTACTGGAGGGGTTTTTTTAAAGCAAAAATCTAACTATGCTTCTTTGGTACAGTTGAGCTAATCATACTTCACTCCATTGGCTAGAGATAAGTTTCTTTACGCTCGATAACCATGTTGAAAACCACAAGAGAAAGGAAACTTAACTCCAAGTAGCGGTTGAGGACTTTAAACCTTGTGTCAGACATATAAACTATAAGGCACCCTGGCTACACATGAAACTGGAAGCCGCCTTGTCCACAGATGCCACCTCAGAAAGCAGCAACTTTGGTGGTGACAAACGCCAGCTGGGACGCGAGCCCGGCACCAGTGCGTTACACACCAGGTCAGTGTGCTAGAACATAGCAATGTGCTCTTTCCTATGGCCGTCAGCAGGAAGTTTCTGCCCTGTTTACCTGCAAGCATACATTACAAATAAGCAGAAAAGCATATGCAAGCAGGCCTACTGAACTGCAGCTTCATTTGACCTACATAACTTCTAGTGCTACAGCTAACCTACAGCCAGACACTGGCCTCCTGTGTTGGCTGGTCTAACACCAACTGTTGTCTTCTGATTCACAGGGCTACATAGCATGAGGCCATGACCAGCTCTAAAGAGTCGGGAGACCAAATTTATTTTTATGCTATGTTGGAAATACAAAGGAATTCCATTTTCTTAATGTATTTCTATGGTTTTATCCATGTAACTGAGAGCAAAATACAGTTCACAGTTGTAAGATAACAACACGCCGCTGAAAAAGAGATTGTCCTGTGAAGAAAATGAAACTTGGAACATGTCAGATGAGCTGCAGAAAAACGCTGAAGATTATTCTGATGAACATTATGTTTCACAAGTCAAAGCATAAATGATAGCTCACATGCGGTATGTCGGAAGATGTGTTTGTACTATGTGCAAACAGGGTGATGGATAGACTGTACTACAGGCGCTTTTGTTCAAAATGTAAGCTGGATTTTGAGCCAAAATTAGAAGAAATATTCCTGTTTTGAAATATCTTGGGAAAGATGGAAGTTTTTAGTAACAGGAATGGGTTTAGATAATTTATGCTTTTGTTGTGGTTTTTTGACGGTGAATAACAATAATCCTTCAATGAAAAAATATCCAAAGTAGTACAGTTTCAGAAAAATCCCAAAGCATCACAGGCCCTGTAATATCACCATTATTTACAGAGTATTTTACTCCCAAGGGACCAGGGCCTTTATCTCACCATTATTTTTATGACATAGTTTATGAAATGTCATACTCATATAACATCTATTAAAAGAATACTACGGCTGGAAGGCCAAATCCACATGTTACTAAGCACTGAAGTAGGACAACAGCCCTGCAACTTCAGAGCTTCAGCTCAGGATTTCTGTTGTGAACCGTAGCATTCTAATTTTCCCACAAGATTTTTCTTATATTGCCAAATGTCCAAGATCTAAGTGTTTTACACACGATACTTTCACATTTATAGCATCTCTGCAGTATTTGGCATGTATTACACCATTTTACAGGGGAGAAAACAGACAAAGGTGAATGCCCAGTTTTCACTGCCTCGTGATGCTCTGCATCAGACACCTTAAGCTGAATTTTCAGAACATTTGTTAAGCTCATAGTACAACTCCATTAACTTTGCTGCTGCTGAACACGCAGCCCTCCTGCATACCCACCCCATGAGACTTGAATGTGTTTGGGAAATTCTGATCTAACTTGCCCAGCATCACATCAGTCAGCCAAAGGCTAAACCACCTCCTCAAGAGGAATCCTCAGTGTCTGTAAATCAGGAGACCATGCTTTCTCCTCTCCTTTCCTCTCGCCTCTCCTTTCCTCTCCACAACACGTTCTACAGCTTCTGCAACTACTCATACCAAGGCTGAATGTCTTGCATTACAGAAATTAGTCTAAATCTCAGTCTGCCCTCCCCACTAGATAGTGTTCTAAAAGAGCCAGGATGTAATTATGTAATTAAGGATAACATCTGCACAGGAGAACTGAATTAATGTTGAAAATGAAATGTTAGTGTTTTGCTTTTCCTAACTTCTGGCAGCTCGATTTTTATAACCATAAAGCTCTTTAAAAAGTCTTACAGGGTAACTTAATACATTTAAAAAAAAAACAACTCAAGAAAAAAATCCACCAAAAAAAAAAAAATCAACTCAAGAAAAACTCCACCAAACAGAGCAATTAAACCCAGGGCATAGTCCTCTAAGTGTAACTACAAGCTCCACTAAGCTACTGTATTCTACATCAGCTGTTAGAGGAGAAAAACTGCACCCTCTTATAGGGCTCCTGAACTATTTACACCTAACAAACCCGCAAGTGTTTGAGGAGTTCCCTGCTGGTTGTACACCCTTCCCTTCCCTGCTGTCCCCAGTACCCATCATCCTTCAACCTCTAATACTCCTGCTTTGCTCTCTTGCCATGCACCACAGCTGGCTACTGCTCCTGCACATTGCCCAGGGGCTAGCAGGAGGAGAGGGGGTTCCTGAGAGTCCAGGAGAGACACTCCCTGCTCTGGTCCATGCCCCCACCTCTTTGGGGAGAAGCAATTAAAGGGAAAATCCCGTTTTATTCCTACATCCCTGGAGATGCTGCAGCCCAACTAACCACACGGGGAGGGCAGCTGACCAGTGCAGGCAGGGCAGGGGAGCCCTGCTTGGACAGATCATGCGTCCAACAGCCCCCACGGAACACCGGACCGAGCCACGGAATCCCACGGCAGAGTGGGAGCCACGGCAGGCTGCCACAGTGACACCACAGCCTCACCGATTCCCAGCCACTGCCCTGCAGAACTACAGAATCTCAGCAAAATAGGGTGGGAGACTATTTTTTTATTTTTTTTTAAACAGGGATAAAACTGTGCATTTTTAGTAGCCTGATCCTGACAGACAGCTAAGATATTTTAGCTGAACTTCCCGGCTGTGCCAAACATGTGGCATGGAAAACATCAGCTCAAAGATGACAGTGTAATAAAATGATAGAGCATTTCCCCTGTTGCTTATAACAGAAAACATAAGGTGATCCCAACTATAAGCACAGCTACCTGCTCCACTTACAACAGTACACCTGCACAAAAGAAAAAAAAAATTTAAAAAGTTGGTTTTGCAGGCTTTGGTGACAAAGCATGAGGGCATCCCAGGGCGTCTGAGGACACCCATCAGCAAAGTCTTTTTTAGGGAGCTGAACTGGTTCATGAATTTGAATACAAACAACAACTCACTAAACAACACATATTTAGACTAAACTCTTGGCACATTACAACAAAAAAAAGCTAAAGGATCACCACAGGAAGAATTATGGCCTAGAAAACCTCATCGCTTTCCAAAGTTATCTTAAAGTGAGTCTCTAGGGAAATTTTTACATTGTTTTTACAGCAAGAGTACACAGAAAATCTGTCTTCTATTTTGGCATCTTTGCTGAAACGAGAAGCCAAGTAATTTGTATGTTCACTGAGTGTTCATATAGAATATATACAAATTATTCAGCATCCTTTAGGAGGAGAAAGCAGAAAGGTCAAACTAACAAGAGGCTGGGAAGATGCAAGGAAGCTCTAGCCCTGCTTTATTTTCTAGACTTGCATTAATAATAGGTATTTTACAAAAGACGAGTTTTTAAGTAACATTATTTAATATTCTTAAAAGATGAGAATTTAAATAAACTGCAGTCTAAACAGAACCTTTACATTTCAGAGTTTTTTTCTGAATAGTCAAAGTGCTGACTGCCTGGGCCAGGCTTGGTATGTTCAGTACTGGTGAGCTGTGGACTAAGTTCATTTCACGGAAAATGGCCAGAATGCAACGCAACTGATGCACCAGCTGAGAAAAACATCCAAGCAGACCTACCAAAATCCTTGTGCACTCAACAGCTTGGCCACTTTCCTTCAATTTTATGTCTCTGATTAAAAAAATAAATAAAAAATAAGCTACTAACTTTCACAAACCTGGTCTTAACTAAGAAGAGCAGAAACACCCTTAGACACATCCCATAAATTCGCAACTGTAAGAATACAAATACTACAAAAAACTGTGAGGTCTTCCCAGAATCTCTCTTGCTTACTACCTTCACGTGGCTTGGTTTATTTTCACTTCTGTTGTCAGGACAAGTGTTTGCATTAAATAACTGCGAGTTTTGAGGTAGGAGAGAAGCTGAATCTGGAGGGGCAGGAGGTCAGGGATTCACACCCCGCGCACACAGGAGCATCCTCCTCGCTCGCAGAAAGAAGCTGTCATTCTTCTTGCTAGGAACCAGAAGCACCACACACAGCTGGAGCACAGGGGAAGAGATAAATTTAGGAAGATAAAAGCACACAGGGAATTTAGTTACCTCAGTGTTTATTATAGCAAACTGGAGATATAGGTCAACCCCTCGTCCCGGAGCCCTTGGTGCTTCGAGGCAGAGCAAACGTTGCAAATCGCTCAGACAGCACTAACTATGCAAGTAATCCACAGAGCCCGCCAAGGAACACATGTGTCTCAGGCATAAATCGTCCAATCTATTCCTTTCTGAATTCACATCTGTCATCATGACACCATTCAAAATGACTGAAGGCTGGATTGTATTAACAACCACACATCTTGGATAAATATTTACTGTTCAAACTTTTTTTTTTCAGTTTGAAGAAAAAAATGCAGATAGCGAAATTCCTGGAGCTGCGAAAGGGAAGTCTCTTTTCAGCCACTGATGGAAAGCATGTGATTTTATTTACGAAATCAAATCAGTGTCTCTCCCCTCCTTGGTGAGTCTTCACATTGCACACGGCTGAACTCCCAACATCCTGCGGTGTTGCAATGCCTTCCGAGGGGCTCTTTGGGGAATTCTGTTGTGCTGGAGTTTGCTCACCTTGGGATACGGGAACAGATCTGGCTATTTGTGCCCCAGGAAGAGAAAATTTTGCTGTGACCCTTGCAGACAACTGGACAAAGCAAATAACTTATTTTCATGAAAAGCTGTCAAGGGTATTATTGGCTTGCTACCCTGCTCCTCATAGTCAACAAAGGGGTCATAGAGAGTGAGCTTCCCAGAGTCACAGAACAGGATGGCGAGAAGGCAACACGAGTGCGGCCCCATCTTGGGTACGCCCAGGAAATAGAATTTTCCCAGATTCTGGATCAAGTCTGTATTTCAGAAAAAGCTGTCAGCAGTCAGCGCTCACCTCTGCAGGTATGTCATTCGAGTATCATAAGCGCAGATTTCTAGGAAATTACATCTGTCCAGGCTGATTTTATCTCGCTTCAGCAACTAGCCACCATACTCTGCTATTTCTTATCAGCACTGCTCGAAAGGCCAAGGAAGCTCCTGTCCACATCTTCCCGGACATCCTGCATGGCAGGGAGCAGTGCTCCCTCCATCAGCAACTTCTCATTCCAGTCCTTCGAGCTCACACTGCTTGAGTAGAACTTTACCAAGATATCCAGTCTTGATTTTAAGACTTCAAGAGCAAATTCATCAAGCCTGTAGGGCAGATGTAGCAAAAATAATTATAATGATATAAATGTGCTGCCTTTTTTGGTTGTTTGCCTAGCTTCAGATATACTTCTTCCTACTAAATTAAAGTCTTCTGAGAAAAAATGTTCCCTTTAGATAGAGACTACAAGTAAATCTCCTCAAAATCTCATGCATAAGCTAAATAAATTGAACTAAAATCTCTTAGACCAAGGGAGGCTTTGCAGACTTCAAATGATTCCTGTAGTTCTTTACTGAAGTGTTAACACGGAACATCTTTATTCCACTAGCACTTGCATGAATAGCCGATACCCTCCGGGCGACGTCTCAGTTTCACTGCTGCTGATGTTCTCTGACTTTCTGCGTGCTGGATTCACAAAGCACTGCTCCAGTATGGAGGAACATCTGCTGCACACGTGGGCAATGCAATATCCCCAGCAGGCATGGGCTGCACCAGTGGTAAAGCCATGTACGTCTGGATGGAGGAGACACTCACATCTCTGCATGTGAGGCCAGGCGGAGATGATGCTGTGTGAGCTCAGCACTTCTCTGTTCATCTGGTCTGCCAGGTGCCCAGCCGCGTACGTATGGGCCAGTGAACATGCACATCTTGGCCAACATGCAACTGCCAGGCAGTAGTCAGGGATCAAAGGGAGGACAGAGCATACAGGGTATTTATGAGGTGGGGGAAATCTGAGAGTATTGTGGTGCAAGAGGGAGCAGGACATAAATCCTAATGAAACTGCCCAATTGCCTGTGTTCTGCTGTTCATGGAATTGTGTGTGTCACTAAGAACAGCATCAGATTTGGAATGAATTTCTTTACATTGCTTCAGATATTCCAAGCCTATCTTTGATCAATGCAGCTAACCAGTACAACCTGAGTTTACATGCACTACGACCTTGAAATGCACCTACCAGGATTTGCATAATATTGATGTCTGAATACTGCCAGTGCTTGCCAAAGAGGGTGAGTGCAACATGAGCACCTTCCCGATGCTTTTTCAAGACAGTAGCACTAGCTCTTCAGTTGGCCCTCACTGTTGGGTTTTCAAAAGAAGAGATGTAGAAAACCTGCCACTCTAACTTCTCTTTTTTGACTTTGTTTGAGTCATGGATGAAGGAAGGAGTGATCAAATATCTAGCAAAGGACAGCAACTGTCAGTTGGATGGCAGCAGACAGCAGAAGATACAGAAGATGACAACTTTAGGAAGAAATTGTCTCAGGATAAAGCAAGACGGTAAGGCAATCGCAGAAAGGAAGCCCTACTAGCGAAATGATTCAGTCTCTTCGGGCGGGTAAATTCTGCTTGGGTCTATTCATTTAAGAATGATGTGAAGGAAAATAAACTAAAGAAGAATAAAAATCTGACCAGAGCTCTCCGATTTTCCATGTCACAGCTAGAAGTACTGAGCCAGAAATGAAGATGATGCTGTCTTGGCAGATGTGGGATAAAGGTTCTTTAAGGGCTAAGGACTTTACTCTAAGGACTATCTTTTAATAGGAAGTATAGTGCAAGGAAAACTGGAGTTAGGCAATAGCAAGCAAAGCAAGGGACAAAAAAAGGACAAAAACCACACATGGTGTGGGAATGACTGGAAGGGCAGGCACACCAGCTTAATTTTATCTGAATTTTAAGAACAATCTGTCTAAAATTAGGGTAATCAATGATGTTATTCCTACAAATGTAGATACTTCACAAACCTTTGATACCTGGAATTTTTTCATCCAGAAAACTGTGTATGTATGGATATTTTAAATTTTCTTCATCTGTTCCAGAAGCTTAGGCGAATGTGGCTAAAGACCTGCAGATATTGATGACTAACCAGTCCAGGTGGACAAGTTCTATTGTCCAGCGTGCATCTATCTGATAATATTAAATGCTATGTAGGCACACTGCAACGGCATCAGAGCAGTCCTGTCGCCAACTGATGCTTGACAGTGTACTTACAGGTACGCTAAGCGTGCCTGGGTGGGAACAGCTCTCAGCTATGTAGTGACCTGCCTAATCTTATTATGCTGTTGCATGCAGGTATGTATGAAGGGCAAGCTCCAGCCTGCACTTTCCATACCAACAACCTTCCTTTGGGAATCTGGCTAGGACGTGTTCCCCAAGGCCCATGTTGCAAACTGGGTCATTTGTCTACTGAGGTTCCTGTATGGTCCTCACCACAGTGCTACCTGAAAGCTCATTAAAAATCTATACAATACAGAACTAAGGGCTTCTCGCTCTTCTGGTCAGCAAGGGCAAGATTTTACATAGCATACCTATATATTTTCCAGCCTCTCTTCTAACCATGACTGGAAAAAACTGGCTCACCTTCTCTCATAGGGCAGCAGTGTTCATACTTCTCCCTATGCCTTCTGGAAATGGCTCTGGTCCCCTAGGCCAGTTCCAGAGAAGGATTTATTGTTGTAAGCAAGACTTCTCTGGTTCCCTTGGGCCATTCCCACCAGTGCACTGCACTGGGGGAGCAGGTCCTGACTGTGGGAGCAGGTCCTGACTGTGGGAGCACAACCCCTCAGGCAGTACAGACTAGACTTCTGCACAGCCAGAGAAAGTTTGAAACGGAAAAAAAAGTCAAGGTTGTCCCAAGAATCATCCCAGAAAGACAAACTAACTCCCAGCTACTCTCTGCCAAAGGAGTATGTAATATTCTGCACAGAATACATCACGCAGACTCTCCCACCTCTTATTCTCAGCCAGAGACTTGGTAGGAGCCACAAGTCTGCCTCACGTTTTCCCTTTATTAAAAGTCATTTTCTCTACTTCAACATTTAGTAACGGTTTAGCTGCCTTCACCCAGGCACTGAACCATCCTGATGATGCGATAAGGTATTCTCTGCTACCTATTGCTCCTAAAAATCCCCTCACACTCTGTGAGTGGAAACGGCCTTTTGCCCTGCGTGCTAGGACCACAGGAGAATCACCACTGAAAAGGCTTTTGTGCCTCTCCTCCGGTGCAAGCCTCATCATGTCCTTTATGCACAGTGGCTGCCTTACTCACCAGCCATGCCTTCCTATATTATACTTCTGAAAGGATTATTTATAAGTGACTATCTAGGGGAAAACTCAGATTTGTGAAAGAAATAGGACAACCCTTAAGCTGACTTCCCAGTTCAAAAGCTTCCTCATATATGATGGAGCAGCAAGTCCAGATTCTGGCCCCTTCCACTGGAGTCCAAGGAGAGCAGGAGGACACCAGGCAACGCCTACCCAGGCTTTGGGTCTAAACAGATGGGCTACAGCTCTGTGTCAGCACAAGATCAGGCACCACAAATCTGTAACCAAGCTTCATAATCATAATACAGTAAGACAACTAGGGGTGGATTTACAGCTCCACCAAAACCAGATGAAGAGTCTTTCTCACAGTCCTTTCAAAACTGAAAAGACCAACTGTATAGAAAATATATTAAAACAACAGGCCCTTAGGAGGAGGAAAGGGAAAGGCAATATTGCAATCCAGAAACAGACTCTGGAGTGAAACTGCCGTGGCAGCGGCCACTCCATTGGTCAGCAAAGGCAAGTGAGAGCGCTGGAGAATGCAGGTTCTCCCTCCCTAGCCCAGACCCAGAGAAACCACCTGCTCAAGGGCGGGCTCAAGTTCTAAACAAGCTGGAAATACGCGCATGTGGGTGAAGTTTCGCTTGGGGTTGGACAGCAAGAACAGATTCACAGGCTCACTATTTTCCTCCAGCCAACAGGAGGAGCATGGTGGCTCCTCAGTTTTCTTTCAGGGATGCAAAACAAGCCCACAGGCAAGGCTATTTCAGACTCCAAGCATTCCGCAGTGTACTACCAGGCTGTGACATTCACAGTCTGCTCCAGCAAACACATGGCATGACAAGGCCATCAACTAATGGAAGAAGAGAAGCTCTAAACAAAAGCTCAGCAGACAGTGAGGGCTCTGGCAGCAGTCTGGCCTTGGCTCTAGCACAGCTAGGGAGGCTGATCAAGGCAGGAAGGTATTGTAACATACATTTTATCAGGAATAGAAGTAATCTGTTGACTTAAAGCAGAAATGTAGTTCCCAAACAAAAGCTTAAAAAAACCTCCAACTCCACTGCTGCCACAGCTGCAAGGTCTCCATAAACAACAGCCACATGCTGGGACAAAGAAGGAGGGGTTATGTCGTGCCCACTGCTGGAGCCTTAATATCTGCTGGAGGATGGCTGCTTTTCAGATGGCATCACTGCAGCGTGCACGTTGTCAGAGGCATGCCCCTGCAAGGGACAGACAGCTGAACTTGGCCTCGCTTGCAGGCAGGTGCTCACTCGCTCCTACGACTTTCACTATCAAAGAGAGCGTCAAGGTGCCGCAGGCACTTACAGCACAAGTGACTCCTCCTGGCAAAGGCTGCAGAGATTCCTGCTGGAAGCATCCGCAGGCTCATCACTACATGAGAAGGAAGCGTGTGAGCTGCCAACTTCTAGCAAAACCTTTGCCCTCACTTGGCTGCTTTACCACCATGTGCCAGATGTTCAGGGAAGTAAGCCCTAGCAAGCAAGAGAGCTCCTTCTCATTCACTAACAATAAGCAAAAAACCACCTTGGAATGATCCTCAGCACCAGGCTGTGATGGCTCGTTTGCACAGCTGGTGCTTGTAAATTCCTGTTTCAGGAAGCATCTACCCTCAACACAACAGAGAAACTTTCAGCTTTTGACCATCATTTTAATCCTTCTCCAGTGGAATACAGAACATTCGGGGTTGGAAGGGATCTCTGTGGGTCATCTAGTCCAACCCCCCTGCCGAAGCAGGGTCACCTACAGCAGGCTGCACAGGACCACGTCCAGACGGGTCTTAAATATCTCCAGAGAAGGAGACTCCACAACCTCCCTGGGCAGCCTGTTCCAGTGCTCCGTCACCCTCAGAGTGAAAAAGTTCTTCCTCATGTTCAGGTGGAACTTCCTATGCTTCAGAAGAGTAGCATATGGCCAAAAAACTCCCCCCTGCAATTCCCCTGGTACTTTGGGTATTCAAGAAGAGCTTCTGTCACTGGGAGACCCGGGGTGATGCAGGACAGTACAACAGTCGGAAGCGGCAGGGTGGATCACAAGACATATAGGTAATGTCTCTTGGCAAAAAGAACAGAGCAGGAGAGTGTGGAACTGTGCTGCGTGGCTGTTTATGAGTAATTCACCCCTGGGGACGCACTAGCAGCAGCCATTTCATCAGAGCAGGGGTGCCTGGGAGTGTCAGCAGGCTCTTGCAGCGATGACTGCAAGTCAGCACTGCCAGACCAGTCACCACAGACGCACGAAGGACTCACATCTGTGACCCTTCTGCAATAATCCCGGGTTCCCGCGACTGCAGGCTGTGGGACTCCAACCCATTTCCTCTGCACTTGTACACTGACATATTAGGTCAGCACGGTGCAATCCTCTCCTCGGCTCAACATGTCACCTTTCTCTATTCCACACTCCTTTTCCTCCATTTACCTGCAACAAGTGCAATTATTTTCTCCTTCAGTTTATTCTAATGCTTGTCAAAAGGCTGAAATGAGATTACCAGGGTTTTAGTTGCCCAGATTCACTCATCTTTCCCCTTCCTCTAGGCAGGTCTATACTCTCCAGTGATACAGTACTACCCAAACTTGCTGTCAGACTCACAATTTTGAGTGCCAGCTCACCCAGACCTCTGTGATGGAGATGACCTTCGTTCTGCTGCTAATGCAGTATGAATATTTAGCCAAACCTGTCCTTTTTCTACAGGAATCTTTTCTCTCAAGTTTTCATTTGCTTCTAGGCTTCTAGATATTTCTGGTTTAGCGTGAAATAAAAGCAGCCGAGCTTTCAGTTCTTCTTTGGTCCATATTCCAGTGCTCCTCTTCCTGTGTATAGTGTCTCCCAGGGCACGGAGGCATCATGCAGATCTCCAGAAGGCTGTTGCACCAGACTGTATGTGACACATCAAATCCTCTGCCTCATCGTTCTGCTGCTCCTGTGCATCACACTGATTCTTTTTCCTTATAACATCTCCTGAAAATCCTCCTCTCTACAAAGTACTTATCCCTTCCGCAGTATGCAAGTGCTGCCAAAACACTAACATAACACAGAGCAAATCCCTCTCAGCTGCAGGGAGAATAAGCTCATCTGACCACTGACCCCAGCAATAAATAGCCATTCACCTTTCATTTACTCTTTCTCTGATGAACTCCCTTTGATTTCACTTACTCAAGAGAGGGCTAAGCAAGGCTCCTAGTAATCGACCCAGAATCTCTGGTGAAGCAGGTCGAAGCATCTCCAGATCTGGTGTTTGTAGGAATTCAGAAAGTCTCACACCCCACCTGTGATGCTACCATGGACACATGCAGTTGCCATCAACAGTCAGGGGCAAAGGAAACATTAGAGGGTAGAGTTCGTCCCATTTTTTTGAGGAACGTGTCCACTTCCACAGCAGTCATGTTCCTTAGCAAGATGCTTCCATTTCCCTTATCTCCATCCTGAGGTCAGACTCCTGACAGTAACCACTGTTTTGCAGTGGGGATGAAGTCTTGCAGAGAGACAGGCCTAATCTCAGATAAGTTTGCTGATGACACAAAACTGGGAGGAGCGGCAGATACACCAGAAAGCTGTGCTGCCATTCAGTGAGACCTGGACAGGCTGGAGAGTTGGGCAGAGAGGAACCTGATGAAATTCAACAAGGGCAAATGCAGGGTCCTGCACCTGGGGAGGAACAACCCCATGCATCAGTACAGG
>Ga0065711_1028910_pt1 | contig 38563 bp, 14 predicted proteins | sample Hoacrofraction12_FD_59098 | JGI IMG/M metagenome (GOLD analysis project Ga0065711, IMG submission 59098) | Hoatzin crop microbial communities from Cojedes, Venezuela - Epithelial fraction 12 v2 (version 2) | ecosystem: Host-associated > Birds > Digestive system > Esophagus > Crop | place...
GACGGCAAATGGCGTTTATTGATAAATAACACAGCGTTATATAGCCTAGGTTTACAGCATCACTTCCGTCTGCTTACTTCACGGGTTAAACGCTATTGGCTATTAGGAGAGGGGGGACACACTACCTTTCTGTACAGCGCAACATCTTCAGACCGCCAAGCCTTAACTACCCACAATTATATATAACCTGACTCAATTTGATATCTCTTACTGAACATCTAGAAGCAGCTGATAAGACAAAGTTCTGCAAAACATGAAAAATATTATATTTATTAGTGGATGCATTAAGCAATTACCTAACTGCTGTTCCTTATTGATAAGACGTCAGTGTAGTTGCAAAAAGTGGGGGGAGAGGGAGGAGTGAGAACCCGCAAAGGAAAACCAACAAACATTAAAGACAATGTCTAAACAGACTGTCTCTCATTTCCCTCAAAATCCTTTCCCAAATGGTAAATACCATAGCTGAAAATGACTACAACAGAACATTGGGGACAAATTGTTTATGTGGCTACTATTAACATTTTCTGTCAATGTTCTGTGACATTGAAGAAGTAAATCCCAATACCTGTAATGTCGGTATCTCTGTCCCAGCCTTCTGGCAAAATACAATTCCTATAATGTAAATCATGGGAAGGTTTAGGAGGAAGACGGGGCATAGAAAGAAAATACTGGACATACGTGGAAATGAACTTTATTGTGACTTAGTGGTAAAAGGAAAATAGTATTTACATGGTAAGTTTGCATAGTCTCGCAAGGATTCCACATAATTAAGATACATTTTTAACTGTGCTGTTTCATGAATACTCCCAGAAAATGAGATCTTGTTCTGCACATATTCGTATTCTGGACTGCTGTTACTTATATTTGTCTTCTTACCTTCTTAGATGGAGGATATATAGAGCTGTATTCTGTGTTAACAAGCCCTAGGCCTAGAAACTACCAAGTTAATTGTATTCTGTCATGTAGATAGTACATCTACTGTACTGTCTTCTGTCTTCATTTTCCCTGAAGGAGAAGAAATGGCAGGACAACTGCTTATCATGGCAGTTTGGAGTCTTTTAAAACAAACAGCCTTCCTGAGTACATTTACAGTGATGGTGGCAGCAGCTTTTGATTCCGAAACGTCAAGGAATGAGTTTTGGCCAAGCTTTTCAGAATGAGTCGAGCTAGAGGCAGCAGGAGAATACAGACTCTGGCTTCACTTAGGTTGATGTGTTTAAGATTTCACAGAGTCTGGTACAAAATGTCAATAGCTACAGAAATGGGCAACAAGTAAGCTTAAAAAAGCTTAATAGTGTTGTTACATTCTCAGGTGCATTAGCTATTAACAATGTTTCAGATTGCCAGCAGAATGTCTTGCACACTTATGTGCAGCAGACTAATTATAATAGAACTGATAGTCATCTGAGCCCATTTTCTGTTTGTTGTTTTGGTTTTTTTTTTTTTTCAGAGAAGTTCCTTAATGATTGTAGTTGCCTCTGCTTATTTCCCAAGAAGCAGGGAACAAATGGTCTATGATGTATTTAGTCTGTAAAAATCGGTTCAGTATGAAAAGGTTTTACCTTGGGATGTGTTTAAATATTCTGAAGATGCTACTTGCCTCACAAACAAACTAGAACTGCTGAAAACCTTTTTACAAAAATTCCTTCCTAGAGAAGGACTTTCAACGGCAGCAAACTAGTCTGTGAAGTAGCGACAGGTACAAACTTTCGGAGAAGACTTCCAAAATTAAACAGAAACAAAACGAAAAGAGTAAAAATATGTTGGTAGTTTCTAAATGAATCTTTTGATATCTTTTCTGTTTTGAAATGACTTTTCAGTTCAGATTCTTTTGTGGGTTTTTTAACAAATTATTTTAGAGGATAAAAATTCAAAGGATATATTCTCTAAAATCCACAAAATTTTCAATTTCTGAGACATGGTGTTGAAATTTAAAAAAATTCCATGTTTTCTAGTCTGATCTAGTATATTCATCTTCTTGTACATCTCCTACTGATTCCTTATATTTTACTTTTTTTTTCTTTGAAAATATATTAATTTCAGAGTGAAATAATCCTTCAATTTCTGTTCCAATCCAAATCTGTCAAATTTGGGAAGAAAAAAATACAGCTCTTTGCTTTCCTTTCCTGTTGGTAATCAAAAAGCAGACTTACAACCTCGTACTTTGGAATACATAGTCTATTTAAAGTAATGGTCTCCAAATTTCTGAGGCAATTACCATGAGAGAGCTGTGGTAAAAGTAAATGAAACACTCTGGAATTCAGTTATAAACACACATTTTGTGAATTAAGTGTTTAATAATACTATCAGCAGTGTGGGACAGTTGGACAAATCTTTCCAGATTCTGCATTTTGCCAGTAGAATTCAAAGTGGTACAGTGAAATCCTGAAGTTCTGAAGCAGTGCTTAAATCTACTTGTTTCACAGTTCACCAAATGTTAATTGAAACTCTTACTGATATAAAAGGAATCAAATCAAACTTTAATATTATTTCATCATATTTACTTTCTTTCCAGCCTCTGGAGTTTTGAGTGATATATGGAGAAATAGGAAGGTAATGCTGAAATGATTTTGAAAGGTGCAGAGTTAGATCAGAGCCCCAATACCTGCTGAATTTCTGTGATACTAAACATGACAGACAACTTGGTTTAAAATGACTACTGGAAAATAAGGAACTTGCACAGCTTCTTTTATATGATATGCTACTTATGAAATTAAATAAAAACAACCCTATGGTATCTTTAATCTCTTCAGAGGCAGGAAGGCCACAAAACCCGTAATTTCTTTCCACTTGAGAGTGTCTCTTAATCACTCCATTGGAGTGGTAATTTTACCTCAGGAAAGGCAGATCTTTTTAGCATCTTGCACAGTTTGCATATACACTTCTATTAGCGACCAGCTTAGGCATTTTTGTTCTAAGACTGAATATTTTACTGGAGCTGATTTTTAAAGTACTTATTGGAATTGAGAACTGGTGAATTCTGTCCACATCTGTCCTTGTTACCCTAGAAAGCATGCAATCTTTAAGTGCTTTAAGTTTGCAGAGTCCAGTCATGCAAAGTTCTACAGTCACAAATCTAATCACTTCACGTGTTAGTGATGACTGCTACTCTTTGAAGATATTTCATAACTTTTGTAGCTGAAAATTTGACTTCTATGACATAAACACAGTTGAAGACAAAACACTTTTTGGGAGGAATATGAAGGAGGTAGTTTAAGCAGAAAGCAAAATTTTAACTGTAGAAAGCATATACCAGAACTCAACCACAGGCAAATATGAGAAAGACAGACATGAACAGGAGAAAGTAGGCTTTGAACTTCGTAACATTTTTTTAATTTGAAAAAATAACTTATTTTTACATACTATGTCTTATTCCATTTTTACATACAAAGTAATCTTTTCTGCTTCAGGAGACTTCTGTGGAATGAGAGGACCTTTCACTGGTATAAAATCAGCATAGTGACCTCTCTGTCTGCTTTCATTTATGCGTTAGAAAACAGGTATTTATAAAAAGCGTCTAGTTCTTAAGCATTTATCAAAGTGTGTTTGTAAGGAGAAGTACTATCTCAACAAATCTGGGGAAGGGATATAGCATCTGCAGAAATGACAACAAACATCCTAGTGCATCAAGTGATACACAGAACTGTTGTATGTTTATGCTTTTCAGGTGAAAAAAATTTGTCATGAAATAAAATCTTCACTTGGAAAAAATGAAGACTAGTTCGCCCCAAATCCCTCATCTTTGAAAATATTTTCAGTTGCTACTAGTGCTCCACCCCCACAGCACAACAAAAGTGTTCTTTCTGCTTCCAAAGCCTTTCACCTACAGCTCCTGGTGCCAGGGAAATAGCACCTACACCTTACTGCTCTGTCCTCTTTCTGTTCCTTCCTTTCTGATATGTATTTATGTTTTTCCCTTCTAATCTGCAGGAGGAAATATATTATCATTTTACATATTCCCCTGTGATAGGTATTGGTGTGTTATTCCACCAGACTGAGATTCAAATTGGAAATTCAGTTTAGAGACTGAGTATCTGCCAGGTGATAGGTGAAGGATAAGGAGTCCTCTTCCCTTCTTAACATAATGTCCGATTCCATTCCAGTGTCAAAGGAAAATGCACTTCCTGCTTAAGAGCTCATCAATGAATGCTACCTGCTTGCTGGCATAGTACTGCTAAGAAAACTAATAATATGTTTATACATAAAGTCGTTTAGGAGCATTATTTGAAATCACTGCTTTTATTATTTTGTTAAGGAAGCAAATACCAGATAAAAACCTGCTGCTGTGCTCATGATTTCCCCAGTGCGAAGAGTCATGGATAACTTCCAGTCCATGTAGACCAGTCATGCAGTGTTCAATTAATTCCTCTGTGATGGAAAGCTTTAGCAGAGATGATTCTAACACTACGCTGTCATATTAGCCTCACTAATAATAGCAGCTTAACTTCATAGCAATATAGACATTTGGAAGAGCGTTACAGAAAGACTTCAGAGAGTAATTTTTTTTGAAAAAAATGATAAGAAGCAAGAATTAAATATTTGAGTTGTGGGGCAGAAGTGTGAGAGGAAATTTGGCCTTTGAACAACTTGACTATAAGTCATATATATGTGTGTGTAAGCAGTTTTCAAACTCTGGACGTCACAATAAGGAAGAAAACTTGCTTCTTTCCAATTGTATCCAATATGATTCACAATAACGCCATAAAAGAAAAAAAATAAAATTGCCTTTTTACCTGGAAACCAAGCAGTATAAAAGAACAGAATGTCTCTCAAGATTTTTGCTAATGCTCCTCCAAGAAAAAAATAAAAAGTTGCCTACAGATTGAGTAGTAACAGGACTGTGATTTTTCGGGGGACAAAGAACTACACTGACCTCTTATCAGAAAATGTCAGCAGTTTCTCTGTAACATTAAGCTGCAAAGTATCACATCCAAGGACTGATGTTATGCTGTGTAGGTAGGGAGTGATGAAAAATTTGTTCAACAAATGTATTCCCCCTTCATTGTCTGGAAACTGTGTGAAATATAATAACCTTAAATTTATTCATTAATAAAAATTCATTGATTTCTCCAGCAAGTAATTCTTGCACTGTACATCAATTGTGTAAACTTCTTAGGATTACTGTTTGCAAGTCTGACTTCACTGGATGATTAAGCAAACTGTTTGATGTTTCTGTTCTTGTCTAAAATAGAAATCTGTAGAGAAATGGTCAAACTCTGCACCTTTCTTCCTGGTGGGTGTAAGGGAGTAGGTTTAGACCTTCCAAAACTGTTGCTAATTTTGTAGAACCAGGCTCATTCAAGACTTCGACACTGCCATTTTTAAACTAAGTGGAATGCTTCAAAGGATCTTGCTTTCATGACCTATTTCTTCTCTTGTGTTGGTGCTGGGGTAAGGAGAGAGAGAAAGAAGCTGAAAGAGTGCAGATTTACTATTTTTCATTAAAAGCTAATGGTGCTGCCAATGACCTACCTCTTAACACTCACGCTTCTGCCATGATTAGATGCCAATATTCTTTGAATGTTCTTGTGAGGATTTTCACTTGTGCCTAAGTGAGGTAGTTTATTCATGGTTAAAATGGACTTATAGCCCAACTGCAAGTGTCCCTGGGAAGTTACCATGCTACTGGAGAAAATGGTAAAGCATACTGTTAACATTAACTCCCTTCCAGCTTTGGCTACACCGCAGACGTGTTGGGGACAAATGAACAAGTTTATTTAATTTCCTTGAATTTCATGGAGAATTACCTTTTTTTTTACCCGTTTTAATTGACAATTTTCTTTTCTCTTTCATCAGTGCTGATGCAGTTAATATTTCTCTTGTATATAATGTAACAGTGTATAAATACTACTCTTAAAAATGAAATGGCTTGCTTTCTCCTTTTTATTTATCCTGTTTTTCACTTGCCATTTGTAGTAAAATGAGAGAAACAGACAGGTGCTCATTAATGCAAAATTAGTCTCTAGTGCAGAGATTTCACAGTGTTAGAATGTTGAGCTATTGATATTCATGATGGCCAAAGCCTCCACTTCACAGTATGTTGCTTTTTAACTGTTTTGTAGGGTTTTGACAGAAGCAACCTGTAGAGAGGTATCCCTCTAAAACTACAGTATATTGATTTATCCACCAATAAAGCAAAGTATAATATATAGGTAAATATACTATTTCACTAACAAACACCAATAAATTCTCAATTTTTCATAAAATAGAGAAGGTAAACAAACTCTCAAGGTGATTAATGTTACTGTAGCTGATACAAATTATCATAGGGCTGATACAAGCTTCGTGAATACAATGTAAATCACATTTATTGTCCTTGAGTTAAACCTAAATATCCCACTGCTGTTTGGGACGTACATCTTATTTGTCTGCTTGAAGGTTTCTGAACCTATTTAAAATTTCAGCTGGGTTTGTGTCAGTTCCTTGCTGTATTACAAGAATGGAAATGAGGCTGGATATATCTTGCAAATTATTTATGTGAGGAAAAATCAGTTTAAAATCACAAATTGTTTGCCTTGGGTATATGGAAGGAGCAAATTCTCAAAGATTTTTAAAAGTTTCTTTAGACATCACCATTTACATTGTAACCCTTTAGCAACTATAGCTTGCACGCAGTTGTGAGTTCCAAATCAACCAATAGTGGCTCGTGGAAATGGTTATATGTATCAGGCAACACTAATTTGAGTTTTTAAATAATCATCACTATTTAAGAAACTGTTGTAATACAATTAATTCAAGTAAAAATATTTAAATTTTCTTTATGTTTAGACACAAATATGAGTAATTTAATTTTAATAAAGTGCATTATTAATCTTTTTAGACTTGTTTATTAAATGGTGGGCATTCAACTTACGTTTTAATGACATGTGTGTATTTTTTGTTGTTGTTTTTCTGAAGAGCTGGATGTGGAACGAGCTCCACTTTCTGCCCTGTAGATTTTTTTAAATGTAGATTTTTGTACAATAGTCTGATTTTATATGTTTTACTCAAGAGGTAACTTTATACCAGTAAACTTTTAGATGAATGATACAGGTATGTCCAATAAGTGATCCTGTCATCAGTAAATCCCTGAACTCTCAGGCAGGCCAGGTTGTCATACAGGTTCAACACAGAACAAACCATAACAAACCTTCCTACTCAAGATAATAAGCAAGAGTGGATTCCAGCTGATTTTGGAAGAAATTGTATCAAGGTTAGTTTTTACTATAATCTTTGTGTGTCTTGAATGGAAAGCAATATGAACAGAACTTTATACAGAATGTGAAATGAAGGGAGAAAAGCATCAGACCTTTTTGGAGTTAGAAGATGCATCTATAGTGCTTATCCTGGCAAGAATGTGTTCAGTTTGGCATAGCCTCGAGTTTTTTCTTTCCATGCAAACCTGAACTACAGCAAATATCAGGAAAAGAAATTAAAGCTGATCATAAGTAAATACTGACAATAGTATAGAAACTTATTTTTTGTGTACTCCCAGCACATACTTCAGCTTATGACATCAAGAATATGTGAAGTATAGGAGAAAAGGATATTTTTATTAAGTCTGCCCTGCAGGGTCTTTGTGTCAGCTATATGAATAGCTCGGATTGTTACCATTCCAGCTGCAGAACTTGCCAGTCACATCAGTAATAATAACGAATGCCTCAACAAGTATTTAGCTAAAGTAGAGCTCTACTGAAAATGCAAAGGCAAGTAATTTCTGATTTGCTTTGCTACTTTTGAGTTTTATCACCTTAATATGTACGTGACAGATTTATCCTCCACAAAAAGTCTTTGTTATCAGAAACTAAATGATTTTGTAAAGCTGACAACATTTTTTTGCCTGAGAACAATGCATGCCTGAAAATGACCATGCTTTCTTGACTTTATCTGCGAGGAACCCTTTGTGTTGAGAAAGGGAAAGAAAAAACGTGTCTTGCATTAATGAATCTAAGTTGTGACAAATCAAATACTGGGCAAAGATTATTTTGTTCTGAGACTTAAGGAAGGCTTAGGGGACCCAGGGAGAACACTGTGGTTTGAGGCAGTAACAAAAAATGACCTTTCTAGCAGGATGAATTTTTTGGAAGGAACATTATCCAGAAAAGAAAGGAAAGTGAGCTAGACTAAGAGCAGTGCTAAATATTTGCACACCTTCTGGACACTGCAACTCTCAGTCAAGCATTTTTATTGCCCACACAACACCTGCAGAACTGCGTAGGGACTTCTGAATAGACAGTGGTTTTAAGGGCCACTCCTTTTGTAGATCTGAGTATCTGACTATGTTTCTCAGCCCTGAATCATAGAGATACGAGCTGAGGAGACCAGGAAGAAAAGATTCCCATACAAACCTCATCTGATTATTCAGTGATTAGTGTAGCAGAGTGCAAGAGATTCTGGTTTGCTTCTTCCTTCTGTCTTGGGATTATTTTAACTTTCCTTTAGTCTCAAAGCTGTTGTGCTGTCTTATTGGATTCATGGGAGTTTAAGTCTCTCTGTCATTGTTGCTGGACATATTCTCCTTCATGTAACAAGACAAACCCTTCTGGTCCCAGTCCATGCTTTTCTCACATCAATCTAAATCTGTTCTGAACTTGTTGCTCTTGAACTTGCAGCTCTGAGCATTGCCGTGTCTGGATAGACTAGCTGGTCCAGCATCTATATAGTTACACATTAATGTAATACTCATTAATGCCCAGAAGTAAAGTTAAGTAGCCTAACTGAAATGCTATGTAATTGATACAACAGTACTGCTAATTGGCCTGTGGTGATCGTGGTTCTAAAATGCTTGCTTCTTAGGAGACCACAACTAGATTGGGTATCGTTGCAAGGCACTGTTTTATTCCCTGAAACGAAATCTGAGCTTCAATTCTTCAGAATAAAATGAAGAAAAAGAAAAATTTTTAAGCAGCTGGAGTTGAACAACCCCTATTTATTTTGTATGGAACTCAAGTATCCAGTATAAATAGGATTTTAACTAACATTTGATATGCTTTTTAATCTTACAGGAAATTCACAATTATGACTTCATTTATTTTATTATAAGACTATTTGTCATGGATTATTTTACTCCATTTTGAAAGACATATCTTCCTTTCAAAACTGAAGGAAGCAATCCTTTTTACTAAAGTATCTATTTTACCATCTGTGGAATTCGAAGATTACTGTGAGTCTTCATGTTTGACAAGGTTGCTTTGAATACCTTGTTGTGGCTGTTATTGTAGTCACTGTTTGAAGTATCAAGTATCATGTAGTAAGGAAGACTCTGGCTAAACAATTTCTTTCTAATTTTTAGATAAAATAACTATTATTAAAGTATCAAGAGCAAAAAAAGTTTTATTTCATAGTTGTAATCTTTAACTCCTTTAAAGTTAACAAATAAAATCTCACTTTACTGGCTTAAATTTCAATGTCTTTCACTTCCCATACAGTGAAATATTTTATACATCTTTATTTTCATGTATGTAGCACAGATTTTCCTACTTGCCTTTTTGTCAGCCTCGCTACTCAGACTGGCATGCTTGATAAAGATTTGGATCTTCAGCAAAGAATAAATATTCAGGTTAAAAGAAAGTGCTTAGAAGACATTAGTATGTGTAATAAAAAAGAATGTAAAAGTATGAATCCCTATCCATTTTACTTTGGAATCAGTGGTGAAGTTTTTTTTTCTTGAGTAGGCAAATGCATCCATTTCTAACTGAATGCATGTGTGCAGGCCCATGGCCATGTGCCATTACATGTAATTCACTTTTGGATTAAAATGAGGTTTATCCCTTGGATAGTGTCATAATCTGTGTGGTATAGTATATGGCTGAATTGACCTTTGAATAGTTCCAAAGGTCTATGCGTCTGCCTGTAGTTTAAGGACATTTTGAAAATTTTACAGGAGATGGTAAAGAAGAAGGATTCTAACTCATCAGTTGGACAATTTATTACTTCGATGCTAGATTTGGTTCTTTAAACAATCATTTACCCTGACATGCGAGTAAAAAAATTAGCTTATCAGAAGCTTGGAGAACCATTGTTTCTACTTCTTACAATGTCACTAGTAGCTTGTCATTTTCTTTTTATTAGAGCAAATGCCTTTTTTGCAAGGTCAAATTATGTCAATCTAATTTACTTCTATAATTTCTTTTCCTCTTCTCTGTAAAAGAATTTTTAAGAAAACAATGTTTTCTTTTTTTTTTTCCTTTTTTCTATTTCTACTGGAAGCTTGGTTGAGGTAATACTGTAGCATCATATTAAGCCAGATTTTTAACAGTGACCGATGATGAAATTTTTCTCTGTAAAATAGAAATTGATTTAGCAGGCCTTGGACAGTAGTAACCAAAGTTTGAAAACCATAAGGTGAGACACAGCTTGGGAAAATGTGTAAATAAGGTCATATAATACTAGTACGGAAATAACTAGGATTTGCAAATTAACGAAACACAAAGGAATGGATTTTCAAACAAAAAGCTGGCATTGACTGTATTTTTTGAGGTAAAAGTACTAGAAACTTGGGAATCTGGTCATTTGTTTGGATATAGTGTGTTGTTAATGACTGTTTCTCTAAATATCTGAACTGGATACATCTGAGCCTGGCTTTTGTTATTTGTCGCACACTTCAACCTTTGAGGCTCACCTTGTGAGTGGGAGCAAGGATACAAGGGGAAACAACTGTGTAAAATCTGCTCTTTGGCCTGAGGGCGTGACATCCAGGAAGAGAGGGAGTCCGTCAGAAATGGGTGGTGTGCCTGCTGTAGCCTTGTTCAAGGAAGTGAGGACATGGGGTAAGAGGTTAGGGGAGGAGGCAATATTCATCACATCTTTCTGGCTGCCATGAATATTTGGGCCCAGTAAGGCCTCAATAGTTAAACTCGTATTTCCATTCCTATCTTCTTTTCTAGCTCCCAGAGTCACTTATATCTGTTTGCCTGGTTTCTCTGTGCTGTACAGAAGAGTGAGAGAGGGCAGAAAAGGCTTATACTAATTCATGGATGTATTATTACTAATGCCCTTGTTAAAGAACCTGCATATATTTCACTTCCGTTCACACAGGAAGTGAGCAAATTCAGACTGGACTGCTTACTTATGTCGATTTTTCAGAGCACAGTTATATCATCACAGTTACAAATTCCAAAACTTTTATAGATTGGCATACTTGTCGTCCAGGGACCTCTTGTATCTTCTGAATAAATTGTTATCTTTAATAAGGTTAAGAAGTTTTTATGAATAATGAGCCTGGAGGTTGCATGAAGAAAAACAAATTTTCCAGAATAATATAGCAGCTCTTTACAGATGTTTACCAGGGGAAGGCAGGGTGAGAGGGGATTGTGTGGGAGGCATCTGTCAGGGAAAATAAAGATTTCCCATGAGAGCAAGATCAGCTACACTGTAACACAATGGTTTTTTGTAGAGAAAACTACTAGACCAACACCACATCAATTAATTTAAAATTTATGATTTGCACAATTTAAATTAGTATTTGCCTGTTGAACCTAGATACAGTTCAAACATCATACATCTCCCTGTGAATCAGTAAGCATGTATTGCTTATTATACAGTTTTAAATGTAGAAGGGTTCTATTTGCTTTAGCTTGTTTTTTTTTTTGCTTTGTCTGAAAGTATAACTGAATACATGAAATATACCTATAGTAATGAGGCAAAATAGCTTTTGATTCCAAGAACACTAATATTCTGTAAAATTATATTTTTAAAGTAGAAAGAAGGCAGATATCAATGATATCTGAGGGCTGCATTGAGAAGATTTCATGATTTATGTAGACTCTGTGGAGCTGTTCCTTGGGTATGTGCAGGTTGCAGAGCATCTGTGTGCGTGTGACATAGCCCGTCATCTTTCTGTACTCGCGTGCTATTACACTGATTCCAGTTCCTCCCTGTGTCTTCCTCTTCCTCCCTTTTCTCCTTTCCACCTCCCCAACATATGATGGAAAATGCCTGATTTTCACCATCATCTACTGTATCAGGAAAGTGAAGCAGAGCTGGATCTCAGGGTTACCATTCTTCCCCATCAGTCTCCCAGGTGCTGCCTATGTTAGTCAGAATACTTATCTGTAAACCAAATACTTGTCCACATAGACTCAGCACTTCTGAATGCCTTTACAGAGCATATCTGTAGAGTATATGGGTTATTTTAAATGTTGAAGACATCTCGCAAAATTAATAGTACTTTGCTTCTCCTCATAAATGGGAGCCTTTTTAAAGATTTACATCAGCAACGTATGATTAGGAGTCATCCTTTCCAGCCTGGTAGCAAACCAGTTGGATGTAAAGTAAATGTGGACATCAGTCAGAGGGAATAGAAGGTAAAGGTAAAGAGGGAGCTTGCAACTAAGTTGTTACTATTAGCCATCCTGACAGACATAGGCTTTATGGTGGAAAATAAATCCAGTTATTGGATATGGACTCCTCTTTTTATTTGTAGTCTCTGCAGCCACTGAAAGGGTATATTGATCTATTGATTCTCTAAGAAAAAATAATACCTGTCTTGCTGCATACATAGTGGCTTGTTCAATAGGTGGTGTGTGTGAACCTGCTGGATGAGAGCATTTTCTAGCCACTAGTTCTCACCCAGGAAGAACTGTATTTTCTAGGCTGCCCCTATCTGCCATACCTCTTACTGTGTATTATCAGGGCTAGGATGGAAAAGCTGGCACGTAAATACTTCACCTGTCAACTGTTCTTGTGCAGTGGGTTGGCCCTGGCTGGACACAGGGTGCCCTCCAAAGCCTCTCTGTCACTCCTCTTACTCAACCAGACAGGGGAGAGAAGATATGACAAAAGGCTCATGGGTCAAGATAAGGACAGGGAGAGATTGCTCAGCAATTACCGTCATGGGCAAAACAGACTCGATTTGGGGAAATTAGTTTAATTTATTACCAATCAAATCACAGCAGAATAATGAGAAGTAAAACCAGAGCTTAAAAAAACCCCTTTCCCCCACCCCTCCCTTTGTCCCAGGCTTAACCATACTCCTAATTTTCTCTCCCTCCTCCCCCTAAGCAGCACAGGGGGACGGGGAAGGGGCATTGTGGTCAGTTCATCACTCGTCTCTGCTGCCCCTTCCTCCTCAGAGGGAGGACTCCTCACACTCTTAACACTTCAGTGTGAGGTCCCTCCCACAGGAGACAGTCCTCAATGAACTTCTCCCTCTGAGTCCTTCACATGCAGTTCTTCATGAACTGCCCCAGAGTGGGTACTTCCCACGGGGTGCAGTCCTTCAGTAACTGGCTGGTCCACTGTGGGTCCCCACGGTGTTACAAGCCCTGCCAGCAAACCTGCTCCAGCATGGGCCCCTCTCTCCACGGGGCTACAGATCCTGGCAGGATCCTGTTCCAGTGTGGGCTCCCCGCTGGGTCACAGCCTCCTTTGAGCATCCATCTGCTCTGGTGTGGGGTCCTCCATGGGATGCAGGTGGATATCTGCTCCACCATGGACCTCCATGGGCTGCAAGGGCACAGCCTGCCTCACCATGGTCTGCTCCACAGGAGAAACTCTGCCCTGGTGCCGGGAACACCTTCTCCCCCTCCTTCTTCACTGATCTTTGTGTCAGCAGAGTTGTTCTCTCACGTCTTCTCACTCCTCTCTCTGGCTGCTGTTCTGCTGCAGGTTTTTCCCCCCGTTCTTAGGTATGTTATCACAGAGGTGCTGCCACTGTCACTGATGGGCTTGGCCTTGGACAGCAGTGGGTCTGTCTTGGAGTTGGCTGGCATCAGCTCTGTCGGACATGGGGGAAGCTTCTAGTAGCTGCTCAAAAAAGCCACCCCTGTAGCCCCGCTGCTACCGAAACCTTGTCATGCAAACCAAATACATCTTGAAAACCCTGGACAGGAATATCTACAATACTGTTCCAAGAGGTGCCAAGAGTATTAGTGCTAACGCTTGACTTTTTTGACTCCTAGCATACAGTGATGATAATGAAAAGAACATAAATATGTACTTGCCTTGAAGTTAATGATGAAGCAGAGTCCAGGAGAGGGGCATATTGTCTTTCAGTGTCAATGAGCTGAAAGAAAGGAAAACAGTTGCACTATGTATTCAAGTTTATTTATTACTTCTTTTTGTCATTGAAAGAGTGACACAGGTTCTGGCTGTGGAGACAGACTAGACTTTTATTAAGTGATAGTAAAATTTAGAGCTCCTATGACAGGATGAAAAAGGTATGTAGTGGAGGACTGGCCCAGTGCTCGCCCTAGCATTTCTAAGGATGTTGGTACTTGCCCTCAAGGTATTTTAGCATTTAATTTATTGTTCTGGCCATGGATGCATGTTGGTGGAGGAAGGCAGGACCAGACAGGAGTGAAGGGCTTTGAAACGCTCATATGCATTTAATGTTTTCTTGTCACAAATTTATCTACCTGGACCACATCCAGCAAGTCTCTGAATGTGCTCTGGGGTTAAAAGTTCAGTAGACAAATACCATGTTTTAGACACCTGTGGAGGTTTTACAGTGCGGTACAGACAATAGTTTTTCTATGTTTTGTGAGTAGCACAGCGAATACATGTAGTGAACTAGAACTTTTGCCTTCTATAGTGTCATAAGATCTGTGAGTTAACACTCATCATCAGTTTCCCAAGTGCCAATTGTATTGTCATTCTGTTTGTTTAATATCCTGGTTAAATACAATAACATTAAGATGTTAAACTACCAGAAAAATGAAAAAACTAAGGGTTGAAGGAGTCTTTAAAGCTCATGAGGCAAGTATATTTTCTGAAATCAGAGCAGTAATCTTTATATTTAGTGGCACTTCCTCGCTTAAAGCAAAATTCCGTGTTCCAATTTTTAATATTGAGAATTTCACTTAAGGACATCTAGAGGTTTGAAGTGGTATGAGTTACAAGGGATTCAGTTAGTTGTAGGTAAAGAAACTTTGCATTATGCTACTAATGTTTTTAAGCAAATTTTTTTTTAATGGATTTCACAGTTTGTGCTGGATATTCTGTGCAAATTGGGGGGAATAAAACCCTATTTCAAACAATTATTTTGGAAATGTTTTACAGTGAGAGAGAAATTTAAGAACTCAGGCTAATCAGGTAACATACAGAGACAGCATAAATTTAAACTAGTATTAAAAAAAAAAAGAAAAGGAAGGATGACTATGTTGAGAAGCAATGTATGAGGAAAAGCTCTCGAACTTCGACTGCAACTCCATCTGTCTTTTGGTCCTCATTTGTCTGTTCTTTCATCACATCTGTTTTTCTCTCCCTACTCGCCTTTCATCGTTGATGCTAGCTCAGATTAATCACTGGTCAGACAAAATCATATTTTTTTTAGATCTCAGAGTGGTTTTTGATCTGAATATTTGCAGGTAGAACTAGCATATGTCAAAGTAGTAGAATGAAGCCAAGAATTAAATTAGTGTAAGAGAAGAAGTGTCTGATATTCAAGGAAGGCTAACTACTATGTAGGAAATATTTTCTATGAAGCTCATATCAAAACTATAGGAAAACAAATAATGTAAACCTGCGAATTATTTTGAATATTTTGCTGCACCATATTCAAAACCTTCTTTCTTTTAAAAGATTTCTTTCTTTCCTTTTCCTCTGACATGAAGCTTATGTCATCTTAGTCATTTATATTCACATACGTATAACTTGATGTGTAATATTGGAGGGGTAACCTTAGACCCTAGAATTTCCTTTTATTTTCATACAATAATTTTCCAGTGAATATCAAAGTTAAATATATTTTGTTTCTATATATGTTTTTTTTAATATCAATTAATCAACTTTATATTGGGAATTTTAACATGATTTTTTCTATTTGTATGTATCATTTTCACATACAAGCTTCAATACCATATCAAAGTGCTGAATGTTTATTATCAAATTTTGATAAGCACCATTAAACTAAAAAAACAGGTCAGGCACTGGTAAAGTGAGTGAAAACCATGAAACTTATTAATTTTTTATTTAATCTGATTGGAAAAACTTTCGAGAAGGTTTGAAGATTACATGACCTTTGCATATAACCACACTATTTTAAAATTCTCCCTTTGTATAAATATGGGAGAATGCGTTTCTAGGCAATTTATTTTGAAGGTAATTGCAAGTAAACAACAAAAATCCTGATTAAAGGACACATGATTTTTAAACTCAGATAAAAGTTTCAGGATAAACTCAATATCACAGCTGATACACTTAGCTTCATTGGAAAATTACATACATGCTCCTTTGCTCTGTTGTGTGACTTGCTCTTCTGCTTCAGCTTCCTAGTGAAGTGAATGGCATTCTTCTACTATTTTGTAGAATAATTTCTGAAGTAGGAAATTGCTGCTTAAATTCAGTCTTCCACTCCCATAGCATTATTTGACAAAGATGTCGTAGACAATAGGTCATTATGTACTTTAAAAGACAATCTGTAATTTGCAATAAAAATTACCTCATGAGAAGCAAAAGAGAAAATAAGACCGATGTGCAGAATATTCAAATAGCTTTTGTGTTCTCCTATAGCTTTGGAAGTAGGAAAAAGAGGTTAGTGTGTAGTAAAGTTTTCCAAAAAATCTATTTCCAGGCTAAGACTTTCCAATGATTTGCATGACATTTAATGTTGTAAGTGTACAGAAAATCTCGTAAGAGAGAAACCATTTTAAAACTACAGACAACATAGTTCTCCTTGAAGGATTCCAGAGGCATTAAAGTTGCACAATGGACAGGGAAGATCAGAGACGTCAATGCCTGTGGTAACTTTGTTAGTTGGACTTTCAAGTTTTTGATTGAATGTCTTGTAATACTGCCTTCAGAAAACAGGTGGTATTTGCATATTTGTTAGACTTATAGCTTCCCAGATGTTCCTTTACTATTACAGCACTAACGTACTGTGATACAGGGTGGGTGCCGGACAGCTCTGTAGTAGGTGGCCTCTTCTTGAAGCATTAGACTTAACTCTCATCTACCTTGGGCAACAATTTTTTTCCATTATTTTTGGTGTCTGCATGCGTACTCCTTGTATTCACTGTGTTTTATCTGAGACTTGTAGATGTTTGACAGCTGGATCAGAATACAGTTAAATGCACAGCAACTGGGCAGCTCAGGAGTATTAAATATGATATTTACTGAAAAAAATAAATGTTTTCTGTGTTTGCCTGTGTTACATTCAGTGTTCAGACTGCTACATATCCAGAAGTTTAAACAATTACTGTAGCACGTGAGTAGTTATCTGGAAAACCCAGAGAAATCCATAAGGTCCTGAAAATCAGTCTGCCCAATATTATCTGGGACAAAAAAAGAACACTCCAGTGCTTCTTTTGTCTTTATTTTCCTAAAGTCTAGGTGCTGTTAGAATGTTTGTCAAAGACACCCAGAATTTGATAAATGGATTTGTGTGCAAACTGAAAACAGGACAAAAAACCCCAAACAACCATACATAGAGGACTTTTTCTAACTTCTTCACAATGTTATCTGGTCCCTGCCTAGGGGCAACATAACTAAACCAAAGAGCAACGGAGTTCTTCATGCACCTTGTTCAACCTCTGTCAATGTCAGTTTGAGAAGCCTGTTCTTTTGCTTCATGGTGCCTTAATTTGCGTTCATGTAAACACAGCTAAAACCAGAGCAAGGCAATTCAATGCATCCATCAATTATGACAATTATTTTGCACAGAAGTTAAGAGTAGCGTCTCTGGTTCCTGTTACATTCTCAGGAGAGTGGTAGGAGTCTGCTTTGTGAAAGCAAGCACAGGAAGCTACTTGCTAGTACAGCATGTGTTGGCTGGGTTGCATCTGTCCCAGCTAAACTAGATCACATGCGTGTTCTGGTTCTGTTATGTCAATTCCAGGGACTCTCGAGATTAATTCCACATCAAACTTCGTAGACTTTTCTCAGAACTACCGTTCAAGTTTGACTGCAGACTGAGGAAGTTATCTCTTCTTAGATTGCAGTTGGATCACTTTCTTCATTTCCACATTTCTTAGCTTTTTTCACAGCTAGAAGTACTTAGTACATCCTTTTGTTATAGCTAGTGCTGGTAATCTGCCTTAATCTCTCTAGGAAATGGATTTATCAGGATGTGCCTGGTTTTCTGTACCTTAGTCCTACCTCACAGCAGTTTGATTGAATATTATTTATTATAACTAAATTCAAGAATATAAAAATTTCACTTCTGATTTAATCTCAAAATATGAACTAGGAAGTATAAAATATATAGTATAATATATAGTAAATATAGGGTAAATCAATCTCAAGGAAGTAGACTCAAGAAATCCAAGAGCTGGAGGCAGTGCCTTAATGTGAATGTCTGTGGGCCAGAAACAAACGAAGTCTACTGATACTTTGCTGAAAGCTGTCATTTCCCTGACTCCACAAGTCGTCTGGAGTTCTCTTAAAAGTTTTATAGTTATTCAATACAATTAAGGATTCATGCAAGTTCTCTGCCATCCAAAGGATACAGTAGACTGTTGTAAATTTCTATTTTGAACTATCTCCAGTACAACATCTCTTGAAAACAGCACTTGTGGCATAGTGAGTACAATGGAAGGAAAACTATGGTCTTCAAGAGGGACTTTAGTATGTTAAAAATAAAAACCAAAACTGGCTCATACCCAAAAACCACAAATTTCTCAGGACATTTCTTAATTTTATGTGCATTCTGATGCATATCTCTTCCTTACAAGCAATGCATCTTCTTGCTTCATCACTGTATGCTAGCACTGTGGTTCCTGTAATTTCCAAAATTAACTCATTCTTCTTTGATGGATATTAAATTTGATGCATCTAAGCAAGTATCTATATTTAGAAGAAGCTGTAAAAAATTAACACCCCCTTTCCTCTGAATGTAAGAGACTGTATATTTTCTAAGAATACGTGCAAGTCAGTGTTATTCACAAAGAATTGAGAACCCATGTACTCAGGCTTCCAGTTTAAGCTCTCAAATGGCTTCAGTTCTGGTTTCAGCTGTGTTGCTCAGACCCATCTATCAAAAGTATAGGCTCTACCTAATAATAACGTTTGGTGACTTTGCCCATCATCACAGCATGAGGGTATTTACCTGTGTTCTCTGTACTCTACCTAGGTGTTCTTTAGCACAAAACACCGCTGAATAAGTGTATTTTTTTGGTTTAGAATTTAAGAGTCTTTCCTCTCATGACAATCCCATCTTCCTTGATGCCTGAATCAATTTTCTTGTTTGTAGGTTTTTGTGTTCACATGAACAAGTATTTTTTTATTTGAATATTGTTTCAGCCTCAGCAGAAAGACTGGTGGCTAACACTATCAAGAATGTAAGAGTGTTAACTGATGTGATAGAAAGCAGAAGAGAGAGGTTTTAAGTTTCTTGGGCTGAGAGGATCTGGAAATTAAGAGTCCCAATTCCTGATACACCACCCTAATTAGCTGAATACTTGAACTGTGCCAAAATGCCTTTTTCTGTTTCTAAGTATATAAAGAATTTAAATATATTTTTATATGCTCCCACATTGTACTTAGGAATAACAGTCTATATTCATATATGCTTTATATGTCTGAAGTCTGCCTAATCTTATTATACAAGAATTCAAGAATATTTATTAAGATATTAAACTTCTGTCCAGAAAACAGGTGTCCAGAATTGTGACTGTCATCTATGAAGAGCATTGTAGAAGAGACAGAAACCTGCATGTGTTAGGGCTCAGAGAAGTTACATTTGGGAATTAATGTCTGCTCTTAACATGAAATGACAGTTTAATTCACCTGGATTTTGTGTGCATGCTTCTGAAACATCTGATAGCAGACACAGATGAACTCAACTTTAAAACAGTGTTATACTGAGTTTCTGATTTGGCCTGTATGTTTTGTGTTCTTGATGGGGCCTAATATTAATGTTTGGGCTTGAGCTTTAAGAGGGTATGAATATCTGTCTTGAATATCTGTCATAAATTCTGAGTCAGTATTTAGTGGTAAACAATGCAGAAAGAGATTTATACCTCTTTTTATAGATAACCTCAAGTGTCCTTGATGACTTACGTCACACAAGGTCACCTACAGTGTTTCATGCACAGCTTCCTGCTTGCAAGTGCGTGTGTAAGGCACAAGCAGTGGGCCTGTGTGTTTGAATTAGTGAGCTGCATCAGCCTTCAAATTCCATTTAGGAGTGAGGGGTGGGGAGGGAATAAGGGGTCCCACCTCACACAGACTATGTTCCTTCTGGCAGGAGCAGAACTGACTCATATTGCTAATTTGTGTTACAGAGCATAATACAGGGGTGTGTGTGTGTTCGCGCATGTGGAAGGTTGGCCTCTGATTTCTAGAAGTTCTTCTTTTTCATAAAGAAATAGATAAACACATAGAAAGACTCCCTCCCACCCCCCCTCCAAAAAAAAAAGATAAATCGACCATGTCTTCTACCTACTTATATAATTAATTCTAAAATATAAGCAGCAGCATTGTGTGCAGATAAGATACATTGTAGTCGAGAAGTACAATCACATACCTTGCTCTCTATAAATGAACTTTAGGACAAAACTTAACAGTGTAAAGGGACTATAGTTTTAGAATATGTTGATATGACTATGTATAAATAACCGGAAATTTGAAAAAAAAATCCTTTGTGTTCTACTTTCCATTTTTGCAGATGTTATAAAGCTCAGTCTTATTACAAATTAATTATGATTGTGTAACTCAATTTTTGTGAATACTGTTAAGATCAAAACCACTCAAGAAGAAGAAACAAGTAGATGTTTGACATGATACTAGGTAATGTCAAGATATGCCCCCTTTCACTGAGAATTTTGAGTCTGGAAAAAGTTAACAAAAAAATACGTAACGTGCTACACTACACTAGGTAGCACATATTGTCTTGCTGTGCTTCAGACAGTATTTGAGTTTCAAGAGAGCCCCATTTATGGTGGATATCCTCCATAGATGAATAGGAAAAATTGGAATTACTTTGGACAGATTCAATCTATTTGGAAACTTGAATATCTATTCTTGCATACTGATTTTACTTGGGTTAATATACCCTGCTTTTCGTCATGGTTTGTGATGTATTGTTTAAAGCTATACAGCTTTTGGACTGGAGCTGTCTTGTGTCTGTCTTCTATGGACTATAGCAATATAATTGTGGCTAAATCTATATATAACAACTTGCATTTTAATAGAGAACTTAGTTTAGGAAAAGAAATATTGCTTTGACTTAATTTCTTTTTACTCTTTTTGTACAAATATCATGGAAGAATAAATGCAGTGTCATCATACTGAAGATGCATCTAAATTTTGTAATGCTTTTCAGGAAGTATCCTAATTTGCTCTTGATAACCATTCTGCTGTGTAATGATGTTCTGGCCTCAGAAAAATGCCAGTTGAAGTTGAAATATTACTGCATCATTCAATTAATTTTCTTCAAAGTCTCTGGTATCTTACAGCACACAGATTACTAACTCAAAAACCTTACCAGTTGAAGGTATTAACGCATATATTTTCTCTGCTCTTTGCCATTATATTCTTTAAAAATTAACCTTAGCCAGATTTTCCATGTTTGTCAAAATGATCAAAGCTGACTAAGCATTCACTAAGCATTCATTAAGCGTTCACTAAACATCACTGAAAAACTTGAATGAATGCTCATCCGTCTCATTGCCAAGACACGGAATAGTCTTGTCTTCTATTGCAGTGGGAGTATTGAAACAGAGGGGTTAATTTCTTATACATCATTATTTACAGGGAATTGTTACTAGTGGTATCAATTTATCTTGGCACTGCTCTGATTAATTGAACTATTTTAAAAGCCACTGTCACAGCCTACACACTATGGAAAATGTCCAAGCTAGAGAAAACTGTTCACGTGGGCATCTAAAAAAATCTCTTCCAACACTCTTTGAAAAAAAGAAAACAAAAAACTCCACATCTTGATTAATCTGTGTGTTTTAATGGGCTGTAATAGAGCATTAGGGGCTGTGTTGAAGAAGAATCTGAATTCTTTACCAATTTTATTTTTCTAAGTTGCCATTCATCACTTGCATCTTTTTGGGCCATTAAATGTTTGGTAAGAGAATGACAGAGAAAGTAAGTTATCATGAGCGTGTAGGGGAGTAAGCAAGCTCCCTGTATCTGCCTGCACTTTAGAAAATATGGCTGTGCTGTTCACGGTGGAAATCTTGCGTTTGGGCAGCTGCTTATATCATCCCCTGACACAGATCTTGGCAAGAGGCAGCTAAGTAATACAGATTGCAAAGAATGGCTCTGTTCTGCCACTTTACATTTGTAACTTCATTTGTTAGCGTTGACTTTGCCTGTGAGCTCCAACAGGGCGTGGGAATGAGTACTGTGTTTTGTGGTGGTAGGAAGCACAAAGACTCAGAAATTTCATTAAAGGTTCTAGACAGTAAATCCTTCAGCTGAGTCAGCATTTACTCCAAGTGTGGTTAGATTTCCAAAAATAAATCCTTCTTACTCTCTCACACTGAGTGTAGAAGTACTCAATCAAACAGTGACTGGAGAAATGCTCTGTGGTTGAGGTATCATATAATTGGGCTATTCGTGCTTTCTAAAACACACTGGAATTAATCAAATGTGCTCTGCTACCCTTGGGGTTAGGGATGTCTGTTCAGTAATAGCCTGTTTCCATAAGGTCTTTAATCTGTGGTAACAACAAATGAGACTAAAACACAACCAATTCACTGATAGTTTTCTACAATGGCATGACTGGCTGGGTAGATGAGGGGAGAGCAGTGAATGTTGTCTACCTTGACTTCAGCAAGGCTTTTGACACTGTCTCTCACAACATCCTCATAAGCAAGCTCAGGAAGTGTGGGCTGGATGAGTAGTCAGTGAAGTGGGTTGAGACCTGACTGAACGGTAGAGCTCAGAGGGTTGTCATCAGCAGCACTGAGTCTAGTTGGAGTCCTGTAATTAATGATGTCCCCCAGGGATCAGTACTTGGCCCAGTCTTATTCAACATCTTCATCGATGATCTGGATGAAGAGTTAGACTGTACTCTCAGCAAGTTTGCTGATGACACCAAACTGGGAGGAGTGGTGGATATACTAGCAGGCCGTGCTGCCGTTCAGCGAGACCTGGACAGGCTGGAGAGTTGGGCAGAGAGGAACCTGATGAAATTCAACAAGGGCAAGTACAGGGTCCTGCACCTGGGGAGGAACAACCCCATGCACCAGTACAGGCTCGGGGAGGACCTGCTGGAAAGAAGCTCTGTGGAGAGGGACCTGGGTGTGCTGGTTGACAACAAGTTGACCATGAGCCAGAAGTGTGCCCTGGTTGCCAAGAAGGCCAATGGGATCCTGTGGTCCATTAAGATGAACGAGGCCAGTAGGTCGAGGGAGGTTCTCCTTCCCCTCTACTCAGCCATCGTGAGGCCCCATCTGGAGTACTGTGTCCAGTTCTGGGCTCCCCGCTTCAAGAAAGATGAGGAGCTACTGGAGAGAGTCCAGCGGAGGGCTACGAGGATGGTGAGGGGACTGGAGCATCTGTCCCATGAGGAAAGGCTGAGGCAGCTAGGCTTGTTCAGGCTGAAGAAGAGGAGGCTGAGAGGGGACCTTATAAATGCCTACAAATATCTTAAGGGTGGGTGTCAAGAGGAAGGGGTCAAATTCTTTTCAGTGGTGCCCAGTGAGAGCACAAGGGGCAAAGGGCACAAACAGAAGCATAGGAAGTTCCGTCTGAACATGAGTAAGAACTTGTTTACTTTGAGGGTGACAGAGCACTGGAACAGGTTGCCCAGAGAGGTTGTGGAGTCTCCTTCTCTGGAGATATTCAAAACTCAACTGGACGCGGTCCTGTGCAGCCTGCCCTAGGTGACCCTGCTTCGACAGGGGAGGTGGACTCGATGATCCACAGAGGTCCCTTCCAACCCCTACCATTCTGTGATTCTGTGATTCCATTTCACGTTCAACCGTTATTGGAATGAAGGATTTCAAGGAAAAAGTTATAATATAATACAGAAAGAGTCCCCTTAGTATCTAACTTTTGTAAACTAGTTTCTGTCAATGAACATAGTTCAGTGAGAGGAGCACAGGTCAGTTAAGATGTGAAATCAGTCGAGTAATTGTTCTTGTTCTGCTGATTTGAATGGAGTATATAGTACTGCCTGATCCAAACAAGTAACTGCAAAATTGAGAACTCTCTTGCTCTCCTTTTGATTAGGCAGTGACTAAGGAATGTAGACCAAGATAAGACCAAGATCACTAAATTAGTAATTAAATTCAAATAAATAGTCCAATTTCAGCAGTGGAATAGGGAATAAAAGACAGAAAACAGCAGGCTCATTTTAAGGATATACAGAAAACGCAGAGGAAAAACAGGAAATAAAACAGACAGAGGAGAGCAACTTGTTGGAGGAGCAAAAAACCAAACCACACCAATCATACAATTTCCACAAATGACTTGTTATGAGAATTGCTCAGGTGTGATATCTGTCGGTTTAATAAATTGTAATACAGAAAATTTCTGGTTAAGAGAATATTGACATCATGCTAGTCTCATTTGGATGTGTTTTCTTACATCAAATAGCATGGAAACTTCATTAATTAACTTCCCTGCTCCTTAGCAAATTCTCGATTGGCAAAATATTTACTGGTAGTGCACCAAGATCTCCAAGGATTGTCTTCAATTGAGTATTTTGGCTTCATAGTGTGTTATGTAGAATTAGTGAATTAGCAGAAAATTAATCTTAATTGAGATTGGGTACAAAATACTATGTCTGATCTTGGCAGTAAGCAACAAGTACTAGGATTACATCCAAGAACTCAAAAAGAATTATGAAACAGCCATGGCTGAATATTATGAATGGTGATACAGGGAAGGACCAAGAATGGAAGTGGCAGAAGTGACTTTTTTTCTCTATCTCCTGCATTTCAAAGCAGTTCAGTCACTGGTTTTGAACTTTAAAAATATATTATCATGGCTAAATGTTGCATTTTTTTTGGCTTTACAATATTTTTGTTTGTATTTCTTAACAAGTCATAAAACTTGGCTCTAAAGACATACATCTGATTGTTTTATTAGAATAATCCTAAGAAGTAACTTGATAATGAATACTTTTTATTCACGAAAAATGCTAGATACTACAAAGGCAGTCTCCTAAATCTGAGGTATAATTTAGGCATAAATTTTAACGGTGAGGGAGATTAGTCACTGGAGAAACGACAAAAGGAAATGAAGACTTTTCTGTATTTTGTTAACAAGAGATGATGAGTGTCTTGCTTTTCAAACATGCATTTCAACTAAACAAAGTTATTTGGATCAATAATGAGATAACTGGTGGAAAGTCGATGCCCTGAGTCACACAAAAAGCGAGGCTGGGTTGAATGCTCCTATCAGTGCTATGAATAATGTATAAAAATATCAGGAAGTTTTTGCTTCTGGCTTGCATATATTTCCCCTTTCATAATCATCTTTCATTGTGCTACAGCAGAACTACTTTTGTTATATTGAGTAGTATTTCTCTTATTATAAGAAATACTAGAACTTATCTTACATTTCAGTCAAAATTATTTTTCATTGGAAAAATGCTGTTTCAGTGTTTGGGGACAATTTCAAGGTAAAAAAAAAAATCAAAAACTTCAGTAAGTAAAAACTTTGTGTTTTGGTACTTTTTGTGAAACAAACCTGATTGGTTTTCATTGTTTTTTTTTCTTCTTTTTTAACATTAAAAAGAAATTTTAATTCTATTCTTATTTTACATAGTGCTCAAATTTGAATGCTGCCCATAATCAAAAAAGTGCAGCAGATATGATAATATGTTGCAGTGAAATCCTAACTCCCAAAACTAAAAGAATATCTAGAACTGTAGCTTTCATTTCTTAAGGGATTTTTCCTACCCATCTGACTCAGAAGAAAAACTTTGAAATACAAACTGAGCTGGTGTTGTCTGGGCATTTCCATTCTTCAACATTTTGAAATATTCGATTTTTTCTGACCTCTTTCACAGGGAGTTAGAGATATCTTGGAGTTCCTTCTGACTTAAGCTCTGATTTTAGGATTTCCAACTCTCTCTGATGAAGACAGAAGAATTTAAATCTCTTAGTTTATAGCTTAAATAAATCCTTAGTTTATACAGGCCACAAGAGATCCAGCTAAGTCTAAGAGAATTAAAATTTTCAGTTTTCCTTCTGCAAAGATGAAGACTACACCCTGACTAGAGACTGAACTTCCAGGACTGCCTGGCAATCTGTATGTCATGGAATCGTAGAATAGTTTGGGTTGGAAGGGACCTTTAGAAGCTATCTAACCCAACTCCCTCTGCAATGAGCGGGAACATCTTCAACTAGATCAGGTTGCTCAGAGCCCCGTCCAAACTGACCTTGAATGTTTCTAGGGATGCGGTATCTGAAAGCTCTCTGGGCAATCTATGCCAGTGCCTCACTACCCTCAATTCTTCTGCATATCTAGTCTAAATCTACTTCTCTTTTAGTTTAAAACCATTACTCCTTATTCCATAACTACAGGCCCACTAAAAAGTTTGTCCCCATCTTTCCTATAGGCCCCCTTTAATTACTGAAAGACCACAATAAGGTCTCATTGGAGCCTTCTCTTTTCCAGGCTGAACAGCCCCAGCTCTCTCAGCCTTTCCTCATAGGAGAGGTGTTCCAGCCCTCTGATCGTTATTGTGGCCCTCCTCTGAACCTGCTCCAACAGATCCATGTCTTTCTTGTGCTGAGGGCTGGATGCAAGACTCTGGATAGGGTCTCACTAGAGCAGAGTAGATCACAATACAGAAATACAGGCTGGGTGGAGAATGGATTGAGAGCAGCCCTGCTGAGAACGACTTGGGGATGCCGGTTACTGAGCATGTCCTCACGTCTCAGAAGGCCAACTGTGTCCTGGGCTGCATCAAGAGGAGGTTTGGAACTAGATGATCTGGAAGATCCCTTCCAATCCAAACCATTCTATGATTATACGCTTCTATGAAAGACTCTTTTCACACATAGTACGGAGTGTATTGCCTTGTCTGATAATAATCTATGGCATAGGTAATAAGAAAGATTGGTCAATATTCAAAATCCTCAATGTGCAATATACTGTAAAAGAAGAACCTCACAGGTAATTTTGAGTACACAAACAATACCAACTGCAGTTTGTTTCTGAAATCCGTATAACTTAACCTATTTAGTATGATTTTAATAAGTTGTCATATGTCACTGCAGGTGAATGGGACATCAAGTTAACTGGACATGCATTTGAGTGGACAGGCAGGAACTTACTTTGGAATTGCCCAGAAATGAGCAGTAAATATGAAAAATAGTTTTTGTTTTCACTATTCATTGAAATGGTTTACCAGCTCTCCTTTTAGAGCTTATCGCTCCTAATTTTGTAGTCATGGAAGCGCATACTTGGTTCTCGTACTTCTGTATGATTTTACAGACTTCATATCTGCTTCTGATTAGCTTTTTAGAGGTAATGATGATGTGATAGTACCGAAGACTGAGGAGTTAGGAGGTAACATAAAAGAGCTGATAAAGTATTATATGACAAGTCAGCAGAACTGTCATTTTTGGTTGAATTTGATAAAGTTGTTGATCAAAGTCCAGCAAAAATATATCAAGATATTAAGAGCTGCTGCTGTCTGCTAACTTTGAGTGGTTAAGATAGCTGTTAAAAAATACTAGCAGTAATCTGTAGAACTGCAGATAGGTCATCTTAATAAAGTCTGCCTTACCTGTAGAAATAGAAGTTATCTGGTAAATTATTTTTTTGTAGGCAAGCAAGATTTCTGTAAATGAAGCTATGTGTTTCAAATCTAAAAATTTTCTGTCTCTGGTGTACTAGGGAAAAAAGAATTATTTGGAAACAAAGAAAATTCAGATAAAGTAATAGAGGGTTTCAAATGACCTTCTTTGGTCTTCCAACATGTGGTTCAGATTAGCCAAATTTAGGCTGAAGAAACTCCTACCCTGAGGATATACACAAAGACTTTTTTTGAGTGTATTGCAAATACTTCCTTTTGGGATAATTTTATACATGATCATTTAATCACCCATTTCTATCTTGTCATGTTAACAGATGGGAGAAAAGAAGTTTTTGAGCTTGAGGGTGTGCAGCTGAGCCAGTGCATGAATGTCTGCACTGAATTAATTTTATCTACATTTTAGAAGTATTTTTTTAGAAACGTATGTCCAACAGAATGAATGAATGGTCATTAGAACAAAAGTGTCTAAATTTATATTGTCTTTGCTATCCTATATCAAATGAGAGCCACTGAAACTCTGTCCCTCTTTCCCTTCCATTAAGAGAATATGAAATTAACATTTTCTGAAGGTAAATTGCAAGACATCTTCAAAATTGCACAGGTATTTTACACTGAGAAGAGAGAGTTTTCATTTTAGCTGTTGACAGAAATCCATGTTCAAAAGTCAAGTAATTTGTCAATTTTATTATCTGCTGAATGAGGATTAAAAATTGAAATCGTTAGTTGACTCAGATGTATTAGTGCAGAACAGCTGCTCTAAATAAATCCCTCAGAATTACCAATTTGCAACAAGTACATGGGGATTGTTTTCAGGTGGTCTTGTCAGAAATTCTAACTAATGCAAAGAGGCTGCTCCAGAATGAGTGTTGGTGAGAATCTTCCGCACTAAAAGGATTATTATAAAAACACATTTAAAGGCCTTTATTGTCTGGTGATTTTTTTTTAATTTTTTAAACACTGTAGCAGAAATTATTTTCCTAAAGAGAAAACTCTGGCTTAGCTGTTTCTTTTTTTTTTTGAAACTTACATACTCCCTGTGTCATAGTCCCTTTGTTTTGAGAAGCACTTTACAAAGTATTAGGAGAATTAATCCTGAAGTGTCATCCATATTCTTTCACAAGCTAAGTGATTCTGAAAAAGGACATCTTTCTGAATATAAGGTTATGTATATTAGCCTTATTTAAATTTTTAGATTTCAGAAATTTAAGTAATTAGAATGATTACACACCTGAAAAGTACTTTAAAATTTGTTTTATGTGACATAAGAACTAATTATTTTTAGCTTTTATTTATGTCACTCTCCCCTGGTCATTAGTCTTGATTCATTCTTTCTTCAAACACCCCATTTAGATGCACTGTTATCACTTCTCTTGCAACTGGAACAAGCAGTGAACTTCTCTCAGATGCAAACAAAAAATACATAAAATGCAGTACATGCTTTCCCTAGAAGGCAGAGTGAGTCTGTATCTGTGATATTCCAAAGAGCCTTAGGCAGTGTGTGAACCTTGCTGTTTCAGAGTGCTAACATCTCCTAATACAGCTAAAAAAAAAAAATAAATAAAAAAAAATTGAAGGCACTGTTTGGCTTTATCAGGTCCTGGTGCTTGTGGAGCAGTAGCGCTGCTCTTAGTCCATCTCTCTGACAGAAGTTCTGCAAAAATTCAGTGTTTATTATCACTGAAAGTCTTTTGTCTAAATTGTTTAATTTTCCCCCTTCTTACTGAAAGAAGCATTTTTTCCCCTTTTCTACCTTCTTCTATATCCTATACATCATCCAGATTTTTCTTCCTTCCTATTCCTATGCTGTGATGAGAAAGAGAAAAAAATCTCACTGAATCCATTTTACAGCCATCTTTTCATTATAAACAGGAGGCATTCAGACCCAGAGCAGCTGTAATCTAGCTAACATAATTTAACAAAACAAAATTCTATTACTGATAGAGGCCTGTGGGAATTCCTTGTATAGAGAAAGGTGATCTGTACTTTTGGAATTCTACCTGCAATTCTTTCCAAAAGAAGTGAAATAAAAGGTATATCCTACTTACCAAGGCATACTGATCATAGCTCTGACTGCCACATTTTCATACACGTGACTCTTACTGTGTGGATTATCTACTGATTTTAAAGGTCATTTCTTTGTGTGACCAAGCATATGGTGCAGCATCTGCAAACTAATCTATGCTATAAGCGTCTTACAAGTGAAGACTTTCACACCTGCTCTAAAATCTTATTTTCTTTAATATGATAAAAACTGGTTTTACGGTTAGCCACTTCCACTTAATACCATGATTTACAGTGATTTGTTAAAGCAAGTGTTGATGGATCTTAATTTTGGTGTCCTCTCTGGAAATATTGATGCTAAAGTAAGGTACTGTGGAGCTGTAAAGAGAGATACAGTATAAAGCTCATGGGTACGCAAAATCAAGTATATCAATTTAATCACAGAATCACAGAATGGTAGGGGTCGGAAGGGACCTCTGTGGGTCATCTAGTCCAACCCTCCTGCCAAAGCAGGGTCACCTACAGCAGGTTGCACAGGACCGAGTCCAGGCGGGTCTTGAATATCTCCAGAGAAGGAGACTCCACAGCCTCCCTGGGCAGCCTGTTCCAGTGCTCTGTCACCCTCAGCGGAAAGAAATTCTTCCTCATGTTCAGACGGAACTTTCTGTGCTTCAGGTTATGCCCAAAATTAATATTGTTATATTGTTATAAAGCATATTACTTGTTTCTTTTATCTGCAGTTGCAATTTTACTGTGAAGAAAAGATTTACTCATTTTTGATACATTATATATCAGGCTTTCATCCATGCAATAATCCTTGTAAATGTTAAAAATGTGAAGAGAATTGGAGATAAGAAATAGAGGTCTGGAGTCATTGCTCTTCTGACACGAATCGTTGAGAGAAGGTAGACAAAAGTACTTCAGCAGGTGCTTCGTCTTTTCATTCAGAAGTCCTGTGCTGGAACTTTAGTTAAATGGGAAAAAGCTTTGCATTTTTAGCAAGTGTTATTATCAATATTATAGTAGAAAATCATAATAGGTTTTACTGAAAGGAAATACTGGTAATGGAATTTCATATATCTTGAAAGCTTTGTAGAAGAGCTAGAGGGTTTATTTTTTAGAAAAATGCTGTATTTTTTTAAGAAAAATGATCATTTAAGTACCTTTATATTTAATTAAAAAAAAAAATCCAAAGTGTAGAATAGTTCAGTAGAAACTGATTTCCTCCCACTACAAGAACATTCCAGGTTACAAGAAAATAGGATAATCACCAGCTGTGGGATTTTTTTTCCTATCTGTAATACCATGTTCCTCCTAATTCTTTTCCTTCTTCCATTGCCCCTTACACTCCTTGATATCATGGGTCTTTGCTGCCTCTTAAATTCTTGTTTATTGAAATAAAGCTCCTCTTTTATGATATCTTTGTTAAGGTCATAAAGAATCATGCCCATTGGGGGCCTGGTCAAGATATTGCAAGCCATTTCAGAGAGATTTGGATTAGGTTCACTGTAAAGTAAGTGAAAATAGAGGTTTTGCAGCACTCACTTCTGTATTACAGCTTTGTCCTTCATAAACATTTTAATTCTTATTGGAACACTTAATGTGGAAGAAAACATACTTCTCATTGCATTAGTACTCGGTTTGGTCTTTTTTTTTGCCTGCCCTTCCTCCCTTGAATACATTTTATCAAAATACTAGCACACATGTTATGACAGTTTATAACCTTATCACAGTTCTGATCAGAGCACATTTTTTTTAGCTTTAATGTAAAGTGAAAAAGATTTTGGGTGGTGAAGTGATATTTTTCCTACCTTAAGGTGAGATGGACTACAAAATTCATCTCACTATGTATTTCTTGTGACAGCTGAGGCCACTCACAAGATTAATTTGATTAATTTCCCATAGTTCTCCATATGGAAAATGAGTAGTCTGCTGCAAAACCATCTTATTTAGACACTGACATCCCAAAGAAAGTATTCAGAGGTTGAAGAGTGGTATTGTGCTTCGAGATTGGTAGGAAAGTGGACTTGAGAGCCAGGAAAAATACTGATGGCCATAGAAACTTAAAAATTCTGAATATGCCAAAAGCCCAAATGCCTCTAATTTTAGTCCTGTCTGCTGGAAGGGATATCTAACAGTGATGTTTGACTCAGTGAGTATTTTATCCTCTGGATACTTCTTGATTAATCTTATATTTTGCAGATAAGGTTTAAAAAAAAAATCCTAGAATGCTTACTGCTTTGTAATTGTTCATGCATATATTTCCACAGTTTGAAAACTTTTCTGTGAGATTTTTTTTTCAACTTTTTATGAGATTAAGTTTAACAGTGTTCTATCAGAGGACAATGTACTTTAATTTCCTACGGAAGTGAAAGAGATTAAAAGATGGTCTTCAAGGACATGGAACTTCCACAAGATCAGGTTCATGGAAAAGTAAATTCTAAAGGAGGAGAGAAATGTCAAATTTGACCCCAGACACTGGTAAGTATAACTGTATATCCACACTCCCTCTGCAGCTTATACATACGAAAATTATCTTCAGTCTTCTGACTAGAAAAGATAGAAACTACTGAATATTTTTGGAGTTTCTCTGTTCATCGCTGCTCAGTGGAGATTCCCTGGTTTACTATTTTTGCCAAAGTCATGCTGTAAGTTTGACCTTAACTAATGCTGCTTTACAGTCATCTAAGTAATTTTCAACCACTCTTTGAAGGAGATAATAGTATAGAAGTATATTTTTTTCTAAGAAAACATTGTTCAATGATAAGCCCTCTAATATATGCAAGGGATTAGGGTGAAATATCTACAGGAATTATTGTTTGTGTCTTTACTCATAAAGAATTAAAAATACTTATATACTGCATTTTTAAAGTAGGTTAGCACCTATAAACAGGAATAAGCAGAGAATTTTAACACAAAGAATCTGTTTACAGCATAAAATGTTGCTAACATTTTCTGAAGAGATATTATTTTAAATCTTCGCAGTTTTATTATTCTTCATTTATTACCTTGTGAAAACTTGTGCCAGCACAGAGATTATGATTAGGATGCTTACTACCTCTTTTTTTTTGCAGCAAGATTATGAAAGTGTTACATTTTAGGTATGGCTGTTAGCTGTTTCTGACATATGCAACTTCCTGGCTCTCCACCAGAGGAAAATTGTTTCTGGTTGAAATGACCAACTGCACTGAATCTAATGTACCTTGAGAGTCAGCTGCGTAAGTCAGTGATTTAAAGGCCATGCAGCTGTAAGCTAGTGGTGGTTTCTACAGTGGGATGATAGAAGCATTGATACAGAAATCACTGAGAGGGAGCAGAGGAAATATGCGCATATAGAAAAACATTTTGAAACCTGCTGGCCGTCCCTGATTTTTTTTCTCCTATTGCTCAGCTGATGTGCATTTGTTTTGAGCTCAACCATCATGCTTATGGACATACAAGCAGACTCTGAAGAACTTTTCAAGGTTATATGATTAAAAATATTTCTTTTTTAGGCAGAAGAGGCAAAATATAGTGAAGTGCTTCTCTAAGGCGAGAAGAATATGTCTTCTGTGTAGCAGTAATCAGCTATCCTACCTTTTTTCTTAGAAGGACTCTGTTTTATGTGTGATCGCCCATTTTTTTTCTCGTTCATTTGTAATCCGATGAAGAATGAATAGCAGCCTATAGACATGATAGATGTCACCTATACACTTCCAAAAAAAAAAAAAAATCAGTGAGAAAACTGGAATTTTTAATGGTTTCCATAATAACACTTTAAAGAAGAGTGTCTTTTTTTTTGGAACTCTGCTTACCCAGTTTCACTAACAATATCCTTTGAACTTAATTCTTGCTTAGAGACGCTTGATGGTAATTCAGAATATATTGACATTCTTGGATGTCAAAATTCAAGATGTGAATTTTCAGTATAAAATTTCACTCTACTTAGTTAGAATGCTCTTCATTAGGATTCATTAATTATGATTTCTTCCTGGGAATCTGAAGCCTAACTAGACTTAAACAGTAATTGACATTTAAAAGCAGCTATAATTTGCTTTTTTTCACTTGTGACAGATATGTTAATGGTACTTATGTTTCTTTTGTGTACATCAGTCTCAGAAAACTCAATTATTCCATAGCTCTGATGAATGTAGAGATCTGATTTATTGCTTCAGTGCCGTATCTTCTTATATCCTTTTCTCTTTCTCTATTTTAAAGGTTTAAGGACAATTAAAGAAGTAATCGGAAACATTATAGCCTTGTTTGTGTGATCAAATTGATCATCAACATTGTTTTCCTAGCTTTCCTATTTGAGATATATTGTTTTGCATTATCTTTTAATATAGCCTTATATCCTAATGAGAATTACTAATTTAATTGAATGAAAAATGTTACCATTAAGTCTGAAGTATTGTTCACCTAGTTATCAATGTCAGTGGGTCTTCGTGCTGTGAAGTATAGTACAAGTCTTAATGGCATACTGCAATGAGTCTCACAAGGGTAGGAAGGCTGGATTATCATGTGAAAAGTAAAGGTTAGATGTCGAAGCTAAATGCTAAATCAAGACCTTTGTGAATAGGAGATATCCCCACCAAATTGTCTTTTGAGAATACAGCTAAACTGGAGGAACTAGGAATGCACTCTGCATCCTGACCTTGTGTCGGGATGGGATCTGCATCCTGGCCATCGGGCCCTGTTGTCCCTCATGCCTAGCTGCGTGAGTAGAGAGACGTGGAATAGTGATGCACTTCAGTAAATTCCTCAGTCTGATTATCTGAGAACAAGAACTGAAGGCTGCACTCCGAGTTTAGATAGAGCTAGGATGCTTGTTCTATTGAAATAAGAGGAGAATTTCTAAAGGATGTCTCGAAGAGCAATATATATTTTACGTGGTCCACCAAAGCAACCAAAATGTATTACCCTGTTTAAGCGGGAGCATATAGGTGTAACACAGAGCCTTGGAGTAGCACTGAATGTGAATGGATGGAGTAAGTATACTTGGTGCAAGTGAAATGATTCAAAATGGACCAGGACACCCAGATCTCTTTCACAGAACTACTGTCCAGCAGGTCAGCCTTGAGCCTGTACTGGTGCGTGGCATTGTTCCTCCCCAGGTGCAGGACCCCACACTTTCCCTTGTTGAACTTCACCAAGTTCCTCTCTGCCCAACTCTTCAGCGTGTCCAGGTCTCGCTGGATGGCAGCACAGTCTTCCAGTGTATCCACCACTCCTCCCAGTTTTGTGTCATCAGCAAACTTGCTGAGGGTACACTCTGTCCCTTCATCCAGCTCATTGATTACAAGAAAAAGGAACAGATCTCGTGTACCATATCTTCCATTGTAGAGCTACACAAAGATTATATTAACTTTGAAATAATTTATTTTAAAGAAAACCAGAACAAGTTACCTATACAATTCATTTACTACTTATGGTCTTTATTCAAAGAGCGCAAGGATAGCTATTTTTTTCTGTTATGTATTCCTATTCATATAAATTAGTATTCCTGCTGCATATATCACACCTAACTAATCTGTGCCTACCTTTGATTAGTAAGTTAACCATGTGCTTAATGCCAGTACTGAATATTAAATCAAAGGTTTTGTGGTCCAGGCCAATGAGCACGTATGTTTATGTAGACTGTACATTTCTCTTGATATAAATACATAAAAATAACAAAAACTGATACAAAAGGAAGCCCTGCTTAAGAATTACTTGCTAAAAAGTTGGGGTTTTTTTGTCAAAGGGGTGAAAAAGAGAAAATTCCAAGATCATGTGACACAGTAACATTTCAAAATCTAAGAAAAACTCAAGATTTACAAATTTGCTGGAGTCTTAAATGTGGGAAAAATTACAGGAGCACTTCTAAGCTAGAATTATGTGCACTTTTTTTAAGAATTCATAAGTACTCTGAAGAAATGTATGAACTCCTTCATCTTCAAATAATAGATTTATCCTTAGATTTCATGTATGCACATAGGATCCGGATGTCCAAAGAATTTTAAATTACACCTTCATTGTGACTTGTTTTTTACCTTCTGCTTCTGTTACAGGCTGGTTCAGAAATAAATATATGCTATTTTTCTTGAAGAAAATGTTGTTAAACAGATCTTGTCTTAAAGCTAGGCTTTTGGTATTCATTGCAAAGTTTTACGTTGCTAGGCATATGTGTTATCAGCAATCAAGTTGACTGGAGAGCCTTTAAATATTCCTTGACATATTCTGAAATATGACTGATTCTAAACTTTGCTGAGGGAGTTTATAATAGGATTTCATATCTATGTTCTGGATCATTGCTTAGCATATTAGAATGTTATTAGGAAAATGAGATCTGTTCTCCCCGAATCACTAGCAGAATGAATATTGAGGGAAAAGTCCCCTCTTTCTTCTTGAAGAAATTTTACACATAATTTCACCAAGAAACAGAACAAATAAAAAGAAAGCTATAAAAAAAAATCTCCATTGTTTTTAACTGCTTTAAATTTCAGAAAGTCCTGAAAAGAAGCCAGGAGTTCTTCCTTACGAATTCTCAAGGCATTGAATTGTCCCAAGTGGATCTGTGGCACAGGGGTCCCTCTGTTAGCAGGTGTCTCTGTCTTAACAGTTGCACCATTTATTCAATCTGAGTTTGAACTGCTAGCCTTGCAGCAAACTTGCAGCAAACTTATGAGTAAGTCTTTAAAATATAGAGGAAAGACTAAATACACAATATTGTAAACAAGAAGGAAATTAGTGTAACATTCTTCTAGAAGGAAGTAAAGGTTTGAAATGTAGTGCATTTGTTCTGTTACAGCTCCGTGAATGCGCAAACATTAACCTCTTCTTTCAGAAATATGCATACTTTTAACAGGATATAAAATTTTGAGTCTCCTTCTGTAGTTTATCTGTAATGTTCAGGAAATTAATTGTATCCCTTTACAGAACAATGCTGTGTACTTCAAAAGCCCATTCACTGTATTTGTTCTATTGTATTGCATAATAGATGGAAAAGGACAAGTTTATAGTAAACTAAAACTGATAATTACTTGAACATTTAGAAAGTAGATATAATTTCTTTTAATGAGAAGATAAACTTTTTCAAAGTTTATTTTCCTGTATTTAACTGTTCTTAGCTTCTTAGGAATGAATATTGATGTTGCTGTCAGTCAGTTAAATGCTGAACTAAATAATTCATATACATGAGGTAGAAATTAATAAAGTAACATGAAAAGAAAAATTATGCTCTTTCTAAGAGGGAAGGGTAACTTTTTTTCCCCTGGCATCCTATTGAAGGACTTTGGTATTGATATTTCACTGAAAAGGTTTTTACTTTCTTCTACAAGTCAAGCATCTGTTATTTAACCTCATTACTGCATAGAGTTTATCTGAAATAACCTCTTTACTAAGTAGAATTAACATTTTACTTCCAGGTTCCTATATCTTGATGTAAATTTTAATTTGAATTAAAAAACTATGTTGTTTATTGCTGCATGTTTTAATAGATGGTCTTCTGTTTAAAGTTGTGCTTAAAGGCTTCATAAAAGTGCTGTTTTAAATTCCCACTAGCATCTATCCTCTTAATCAGGACAGGAACAAATAATCAGAAATGTTCTGCTTTCTTTTTCACTGACAGAGTTCAAACAATGGATAATACTGTGTAAGACATAGAAAAGACTTTTATAGAAAAAGAAGTATGTTCTGCCAAACAAATCACAGCGGGCACTTTAAGAAAATTTAACAAGTAGGTAGAATAAATATGGTGCTATATGATGCATATTTTATGAGACCACAGGCCCTTACATATTTCTTCATAAATTTTTAAACGTGTGCAATTTTCCACTCCAATAATTTAAAATGAAAAATGTTTTACCTTTAGAGAAAATTAGTTAAAGCACTGAAAAATATTGTATGAATAAAGAAACTTTGTTTAAGAAAAATAAAATGGTTTTTTTTAATGAAAAATCAATTTACATAATTTTGCTAAATGCTTGAAGTAGAAAAGTGCATAAGCAGTAGACGAGTGCAAATTGTCCTAGGTCGGTTAGGACTGCTTGTAAGTTACTGTGATGTTTTAGAAAATGCTCCCCGTTGGTTACAAAATGTCTTTAAACAGGAGTCCTGAAATTGCTGCTGTAGATAAACCAAGCCCATCAAGACTTTCACTGACCAAACATAACAGAATTCTGCTTTTCACTGAAAAGCAAGCTCGATTGTCTGGACGGTATCCGCTAAAAGTGTGAAAGACCTTTATTCATTTCTTTCAGTACTCATCCTGGAAAGAGTTTGTGATGGGACTATCTGTGAAGAAGTGTATTCTATCTGCTTGGAATAAATCTTGTATTAACTTGGGAAGGAGTAGATCAATGGCAATCATTTACTAATGTAAGAAGCTTTTATAATAAATCTATTCCCAATGACCTGCAGATAGTATATTTCAGATTGATTATGGTGCTGGAAGTCTCAGGACCCTATTACCTGAGAAATAAGGAATGAAGAGAACAATTCCTTCTAACTTACAGCACGAAGAATATTAAATTCCTAGAACAAATGGCATTTTTTAAAGTTTTCACTCCTGGTATAAAACCAGAGCTAAATGTTTGTCTTCTCTTGCAAGACTAACTTTATAGGTGTTGGCAACTGTAATATGTCCCTTCTGGAACAGAATGACAATTACTACTAGTTGTTTTAAAGCGTATGTTAAAAAAGAACTGTGATCTTCACCTTGAGGGAAACTATGATTAAATATTTTTACATTTATATGGATAACTCATTCCAGGGAGAATAAAAGCATCTTGGCAGGATATTCAGTCACACAGAATCACAGAATGTTAGAGGTTTGGAAGGCACCTCTGTGGATCATCAAGTCCAACCCTCCTGCCGAAGCAGGGTCTCCTACAGCAGACTGCACAGGACCACGTCCAGGCGGGTCTTGAATATCTCCAGAGAAGGAGACTCCACAGCCTCCCTGGGCAGCCTGTTCCAGTGCTCCGTCACCCTCAGAGGGAAGAAGTTCCT
>Ga0065711_1002766_pt1 | contig 38560 bp, 27 predicted proteins | sample Hoacrofraction12_FD_59098 | JGI IMG/M metagenome (GOLD analysis project Ga0065711, IMG submission 59098) | Hoatzin crop microbial communities from Cojedes, Venezuela - Epithelial fraction 12 v2 (version 2) | ecosystem: Host-associated > Birds > Digestive system > Esophagus > Crop | place...
GGTCCCCGAGCCCCGGTCCCGGTCCCCGGCGGCGAAGAGCGCGCTCACGTCTCCGCGGGGCCGCGCCTCACAGAGCCGGCCGGCAGCGTCCGCGGCCCGTGCCCATTGGTCGAGCGCCCCCCCTCCGGTAGCCAATGAGACGGCGCGGCCCGCGGGGAGGCGGGGTGCCGGAGGGCATCACGTGTGCCTAATGTGCGCCGCCATCCGGAGACAGTCCGCGCACGGAAAGGGGAGGGGGGGGGAAATCTGTGCTTGAGTGACGGCGCTGTCGTGTTATCAGCGCTTCCATCGCGCCCCCGGTGGGCGGGGCTCGACTTTGGATTACCGAGAGAGGCGGCAGGGCGGGTTTTGGACGGCGCGGTTGCCATGACGGCCAGCATCGGGGCTCCGCCCCTTCGGCCGCCGCCATCTTGTTGTTGATTCGAACGGCAGGGAGCGGGCGGCGGGGAGCGGCGGTGCTGGGGCTCGGTGTCCCCGGCCCCGGGCTGGGCAGGCAGGGCCGGCCCCGGTGAGCCACAGCGGGCGAAGGCCCGCGGCAGGCTGAGGGGCGGGAGGGCTTGAGCCGGGCGCGCTGCCGTGAGGGGAGGGAGAGAGAACCGGGCGCGCTGCCGTGAGGGGAGGGAGGGGAGAGCCGGGCGCGGCCCCGTGAGGGGGGATGTCGGGCGAGAGAGCCAGGCGCGGTCAGGTTGAGGCGGGGGAGAGCCAGGCGCGGCCCCGGGAGGTGTAGGGGTGAGGTGGGGGAGCCGGGGAGGGACCCGTGAGGAGGGGAAGGGGGGACCCCGGCGTGGCCTCGTGGTTTTGGGGTTGTGGGGGGGGTGAGACCCCGTGCGAGGCCCGTTTGGGACTCGGCCGGGGCGGGAGGGCCGTCCCCCGGTGTGGGCAGAGCTCTGGGCTCAGCATAGCAGCCCCGCGGGCAGAGCGGTGCCTGGGCAGGGCCCCTGCCCGGCGAGCAGGTCTAGCGTCCCCTCCCTTTGTGCCTTTCCCTTCTGCAGGAGCTGCGGGCAGGAAGGAACTCGGCAGACCACGAGTGATAACATGAAGCCAACATGGTGAGGAAGCTGGTGGGGCTGGGGACCCTTCCCGTGTCCCACCGTGCTGCCAGCCCTGCGGAGGAGCGGGTGTGGGCACGCTGTGGCGATGCTGGCTGCCCCAACCGTTAACGGAAGATGCCTGACCGTCCCTGGAGGCAGGTGTGCTCATGGGGCTGCAGGCCTGGACCATAACCAGCAGCCTTCCCTGGGGTTTCCAAGTAGGATTTGGATTAGGAGAGGTGGTATGGACTCCTGCTCAGTTTTCAGCTGCCCTGAATTTAAACTGGTGCAAGGCTCAGTGTCCCTCCATCTTAAAGCTCTGAATCATCAAGGTCCCCATTTTTCTTTCCAGCAGTATGCTTTAGTTTGTACTGCCTTTCTCGTTTCAGGCTGTCTTGCTGTGTTTCTGCCCTGTCTTGCTTTTCCTTCCTTCAGGTTTGCCTGGCTTAACTTGGTATTCAGAGCTTCCAAAACTCAATCCCAAGATTGGCTTTTGCTAACGAAGCATTGAATGGTGCCAGAACGGTGTGTGCTTGGGTCTCTGTTCATTCTTAATGTAACAACTCTATGGTTGGTAGGCCTATTTGTGTAAACTTAGTTGGTAGCTCATCTCACAAAATAATATGCTGTAACATCTTGTGTGACTCCCTCTGCACTGAACTGTCAGGTGCTGCTGACATACTGATGTATATGTGCATGGTCAGATTTTTGATGGAGAAAATACTGTATTCTTATATATCACTGAATGAACACTTCGATTTCCTTTTTACAGAAATTCTGTCAGGAGCTTGGAGTTGTTTTAGATTTAGATGTATTGGTTATTAGATGTTGTCACCGTAGCCCTGGATAGGTCTATTAGGGACATCCTAGTCCTGTGTAACAATTCCTTGTTATTGAAATTGAGAAATCTTTTTCTGTGGCTGGGTTAGTTTAGCACTGGCCTAAGGTAAGTGCTTTGTTTTGGAGCTGGAAGGAAAGTGGTACATGGCAAAAAGATTGTGTGAACTCTGTATATAGCAAGACAACATTGGATCGATGTTTCAACTGCATGAAACTCTTGTCAATTTTTTGAATTGTCCTAATGCTAATTTTTCGTCTGATAGCATTAGAGAGTATTTCGCACCCTCCCTGGCTTTTTCAGGAAAACTGTTCCCAGGTGCCTGGATGAACAGCCTATGCCATCCTCCTTAGAGCCTGTTAGGCAGATCTGAAGTGTCTTTTTGTTTCCTGTCTAATAAGGACTTTTGGGATAGCAGAGGACGTGATCCGTGGCTGCTTGAGGAGGAAGTTGATGTATGCGAGGTCGTGAATCCCTGATGACCACAGGGGTGGGAACAGTAGGATGTGCTGGTGGGGCCCTCTTCCGAACAGTGTGTGTGCCTTTCCTGGGTTAGTTTCTACTCTGGTTATCTAGTACGCACCTTTGTGGCAGTTTTGCATGTTTCTTACATAGAATAAGAGCAAGTGAGCACACTTCACTGTTGAGATGAGAGGGGGGACAGTTTCTAGGATCCGCTTCCAGTCACCTGGAGTTTTCATTGTGTCACCTCCTGTGTGCAGCTTCGCAGTCAGTTTAAGCTCGTGTAAGTACGGACTGCAACCAGTTCTCACCCTGTCACTGGTGCCAGCTGGGGTGTTTGTGCAGGTGGGAATCAGAGTTCCTGGACTTAGGAACTGACCAAACTGAAGGCAAGCTGACTTTTTTTTTTTTCTCTATGCTCGGTTTTGTGGATGCTTAAATGATTTTGCTGTGCAAGGGCAATGGTGGGAACGTGGGGCCGGTGCTGGAGGGGAGTCTTATTCTTGTTCAGGATAACCTGCACTGTGACTGTGAAACAGTGCAACAATGTGGTTTTATATATTATATGAAAATACAATTCTAAAATACATACTAATATTTACATATATTTAAAAATTAAATGGGACAGTAGAGTCCATGCTTCTTTCATGCTACTTTTGTGAATAGTATCATGTGCTTCATCATCAGGATGACAGTATTTGGCACATCCTTCTTATAATAGTGTTCTAGAAAGCAAAATCAGATGCTTTGGGATCCCCTCTCATGGCAGATTGTGTAAGTCCACTGGCTTGCAAGTTATTCTGTATTGCATTGCACGTAGTGAGAAGTCAAGGTTAGAATAGCAAGCGCTCAGAGGTCGAAAAACTCCCGGGCTGCAGTAATACCTACACTCTTAATCAGCTAATTAGCCTTCTGAACAGGCATTATGATTTCGTCTTAATCATACAGTTGCATGCTATTCTCATGCTGTCTGAGCTGTCTAGTTTCTTCTCTCCTTCCCTCCCCCACATAAGGAGCTTGTTCATTTTGGGCAAGATTATCAAACTCTGAAAACGTGACCTTGCTGAGCTTGTCTGGGGCGAGGTGGCGAGCCCTGTACAAGCTTGGAACTGTCTGTTCTTTGGCCACCTGCTTACAAGACGTGGTCTCTTTGGTTCAGTGGATGACCGCATGTTTGTAAAAAGGTTTCATTGTTGGTCTTTTTAGATTTCAGTTTTTAGCTGATTGTGTCTAAAGGCTGTGGTGGATCTGGTGAGTTCTGACTGGCACACTGGGGTGTGGGGTGGCACTGTCTTGTGGTTTCCTTTGGAATAAAAAATGTAGGTGGTAAGTTTGAAGTTGAAATCCACAGCCTTGTGCTCTAGAGGAGGTGTGTTTCTTCCATCTGTGGTTGAAATGCAGATATTGAAGCCATAGAAGATCTGATAGAGGCCTTGTTTGGCCCAGGCACTTGCTGCCATCAGATTCCCCCAGTCTGCCCACCAGGAATTAGCTTGTAACGTGTTTCAGACATGTGCATCACAGTTGGATATTGATGCTGGGATTTATAGTCTCGGAAGTTAGTATTGACAGAAGACTGCAGCCTGGTTTGTTTACTCTTGGATTTGACAGTGTCACACCATCGGTCTTGGTGCTGGGCAGGGTTTAGATTTGAACTTCGCTTGCGGAGTTTGTAGAGCCGTGGCTCTGTGTTTGCTTGTTTATGTAATGTGACTTGCCTGGGAACAACTGCTTTTATTTCTGACTTCTCAGTGTTTGAGGAGGAATGTAGCAAAAATAAGCCTAGTAAATACAAGGAGTCCCTAATGAGCTGTGAAATGGGTAAGCTAGAGAAAAGGAGCGAAAGAAAAGAAAAAAATAGGACAGAAACCTCTTCAAGAATCATGTGAAGTATTTGTGTTGCTTGCTGTAAACTGCAGGAACCCTTTAGATGTACGGAGGAGCAGTTTCCCTGTTTTATATTCCTGATGTGATGGGAATGCAGAGCAGGACGCTGTCGAGTGCTTAGTCTCAGGTTTGTTGCTGCTGTCATGGGGTGGTGGGGGAGGAAGAGGAAGTGTTTGTGCATGGCTGTTTAGTTTCTGTGCCTGTATGCAGTGCTTGTGCTGTTGTGATGTGGCAGCAGCTGTTATTTTTGGCTTTCCCAGCGTGCTGTTCGGGTAGATGTACTTTCTAATAGATGCAGTTCTCTTAATCGGTGTGTTGGGGTGCCTGTGCTTCCTATGTAGTCCCCATTGGTGCGAACTGCTCTGCAGATGGTACTAAGGTGCAAGTCATTTGCCTTCATATAGTTCTGTAGGCTTGTCTGTGTGCATTTTGGATGGCATTAACTGTGTGCAAAAGACAAGCTGCTTTAAGCTTTGTTTTATTTTGCATAACCCCTGTCAATGTGTGGTCAGTTTCACTCATAACAAATGACTTTCATCCCCTTCTCTGGGAGTAAAGGAATAAGCTTTGCTACTATAGGGTGCCTGTATGCTGTCTGTATAATGAGATCCACAGTAGTTAACATCTGTGCAATTGTTTCTGTTCAAAAATAACATGGGCGTAGCTGCCATAATTATATTAGTAGAAGATCAGTGTCAACCGAATCTGATAAAAGCAGTAAAAAAAGTTACAAGATGTAATGTGCCTATGCTGGGAGGATCTTACTACACGTGGTTGAGAGCTCTGATAGATAAGCTGTTTCTGATTGAGCTTTTGTAGTTAGAAAGGTTATCTCCTCCACCAGCTGTCCTGCTGCTTTGCCAAGCGCTGCCTCCCTTGTATTAGGGCCTATAGCAGCGCCTGCTCAGCTGGCACAGTTCAATATACTGCACTTCAGACTTTCTGCATTAATACCCATCAGTGTCTTGTGAACCAGGCCAGATGAAGACCAGGCATGCATCCTGTTTTGTTCCACACACTGACCGGTAATCTTCAGCTGAGGGACGGAGGGTGCAGATGGGGGCAGTGGTCCCCTCGGCCCCAGTGCCGTGTTTGGTAGAGAGCATCTGTCGGAGTCCAGAGGAGTGAGTCAGAGCATTTGCATCCTGAAAGGAGCTCGCTGTGAATTCTGGTCCCAACCTCAAGGGAAAGCCTCCTCTCAAACCTTCTGAATTATTGAGGAAATAAGAGATCTAAATAAAAGCTAATTTAACAGTTACTAACTCGTTTCCATACAACATCTTCCAGGCTGACTTGCTTCTGGCGTCCTGCTCCCTCTTGATTGTGAGAGGTTGGCTCCATATGCCAGTGACTACTCAACAGAGAGAGCTTGGGTGACATCTCTAAGGTAACTTTTCTCTTTTGCCCAGAATAACGTATGCAGCCACCTTATATATCGTGCAAGAGCTTGCTTGCTTTTTACCTCTCACTTTGTAATTTTACCCTTCAAGTGAGTATATGTAGATATGGTTCGTGGGAGGTATGCTCTCATCTTTGGAGGATACTACAGGAGTGCCCAGGTGAGTGCATTAGAACAGAGTGAAAAGCTCAGTCCTGTTTTATATTTGTTAGCTTTTAATCATATAGGTGTTGGGTTTTTTGTAATAAGAACTAAGCTTCCAAGATCTGGAGGCTAACTCTTATGCTCTAGCAATACTGGCCATTTAGGTGGCTGAACTGCAGCTGAATTATGTTATGATGATTTCAGAACTCTATCATCTGGTTTTGATTTTTTTCTTTCTATTCTGAGGGTAGTTTGCTGAAAGATGATAGGCTGACTTGACAGTCTTCCAGGCTGAAAGGGATTACTTTGTGCTGTTCTAAATTTGGAGGAAAGTCTAGCAGACCCGCTTTCCCCCAGTTCTTTATCAACAAAGATATGACCCAGTAGTAGTACCTGTGGCGTAAGCATTTGTTTGCCAGCAGACTAGAATGACCTCATTTTCTTGAGAGACCTCATGTTTAAGTAGTGGCTGTGCCGCACAGTTCACTTTTCTGGTGGGGAGGCCCCTGATCTGTGTGACTGACTGGTGGTTTTTGCTAGTCTGAAGTGGAGCAGGTAATGACCGGAGATGCTGAGCTCCACAGCTGCCTTCCTCGGATGGGGAGAGGAGAGATGCGGTGCCTTCTCTGCAGGGCATGCTCCTGTGTCTTTGTTACAGCTGACTGAAGTGTGGGTCTAAAGGTGAACTGTTGTATAGCTTGTATATTCTGCTATGACGCTACTTTTTCTTTTTTTCACCCTGTAGTTCTATGCTGAGCTGCATGTTCCCTGGTTTTTAAACTGCTAGAGTGGGTTTACGCAAAATACCGCGTAATCTTTAATTGGGATTAGCATTGTGCACTATTGGTATCAAAATATCGTCAGGCGTTTCAAAAAGTGAGTTTAGAAATCTTAGAGAGGCACGAGAAGATAGGGCCGGCTGTTTGTTCTGTGTCCTTTGACAGTACTGTCTAAGCAGCTTAAACACGTGTGGGGAGGCAGTCGTGATCTCATTACAGCTAACTATAGGCGATAAGCAGCTTCGAGCACCAAAATCAGTGCACCAGTGAATGCGGATGTCAGTTATTTAAAGCAGAAAGGATTTGGGAGAGAACCCTGGGGGGCTACGTAGTCCTGTGTCTTAGTCAGTGGCTGAATCAAACCAAAGAGTAACTTGAATGAAAATGTTTGAGCTGCTGCAGAAGATGAGGTATTGTGCTCGTGGTTTGAGTACTGTTATGGACTGTAAGTAAAACTGGTGAAGTCCTGGAGCTTTGGAAGGCCCTCCCAACACTTGCTGCCTAGTGGAAGGTGTGTTTCACGCTTCCAAACTGTGGTCTGTGTGTAAAGCTACGTGGCAAATCTGAGGAAGGTACGCCTGTCGGATTCATCGGGGTTGGCTNTCATCCCACAAATGTAGGAGGGGAAAAAAGGCCTTTTAACTTCAGTCTTTTGAGTCTGTCACAAAAAAGATTGTTAAAGCAGTCTGAGGCTCAGTTGGTGTTGAAACACTACGTATCTAGTTAGTTTCTTAAACACCCCCACACCTCCCACAATAAAACCCACATTAGGTTGATCTTGAATATGCAGAGTTTGCTTGGATAAAGTGTGACCATATACAAAATTATTATGGATACTCTTCCTTTTGCAAATATTGGAATGGTTTGCTTTATTTCCAGTTTGGACCAGATACTGTAAGTGTTTTTCCTTATGCTGTGCAAGTGGCGTTTTCTTTGGTTAGGTACAAATCTTCTTTATGTAATTGAGGTGTTAAATATTTCGCAGTTCTTACCACAAGTGTTGACCTGAATACAGTTATTGAAGTTTGAAGGTAAGCTAAATCTGAACCAGTAAGTGTTATCAGGCACATTTTATGCATCTTTTATTTTTACAGAACTGAGAGAAAACCTCTAACTCCATTAGTCAGACTGAATAGGTATCCCTGATTTGCACCATGCACAATCTGAATCGTTTTCGCTCTTTCTTCTTCAGGTGCTGTGCGCGCTGGTATTATTTTTCCTTTAATAGCAGCACTTGGGGTTTCTGTTTTTCCCCTTGATTATTCTTAGCTTCATTTAAGTATGATCACAGGTATTTCTGTTCCTGTGGTCTGCTCATTAGTCACGTAGCGTCCTTAGGACTGACACTTCCATATTTTAGTAGTTGAAAATACAGGACAACTATTGACAACTTGATTCATCTAATAACAAAATCCTGTCATGTTAAAAATGAAATTGTAAATGCAGCTCGACTCAAATATTCTTAGTTAAAGTAGTTAAGGGTGTTGTATCGTTCAACCAGGCAAAAGTAAACCAAGCTCTTCATTCAATGCAGTTGAAATATCTTCCTAAAACCTGGCAGCTAAAGGTTAGAAGTTAGATTGTGAAGTTGTTTCCAGACTTTGTGTTTTTTTGTACTTTGTTCTATTGTGGCATGACAGCCAGAAAAAAATTCAAAACTTTTAAAAAATCCTGATAAGGTCAGCATCTTGCGCTAGTGAGCTTGGCAGGTTGAGTCTTCTGTGAGTGTGAAGCAGTTTGTATTGTTTGAGGTTTGCTATCATTTGCAGTTTTCTTATGATCTTCTAAGAAGAGAACTGCGTGTTATTTTCTACCCGTAGTGTTTGTTTGTGTCTTTCAGTCTGAGAGGGTATGCCTCTAGCACCTTTTATCACACTGTGTTGAACTGCAGAAGAAAATTAAGGAGTAAATTTGCTTTCCATATCTATATATGGCCCATGATGTATTTATAAGCTAGATGGCCGTGAGAATACATCCGACTGGGCAGACTGATGTTTTGTAGAAGCTGCAACAGGGTGTTCCAGTATCTTCAGAGGAATTTAAGGTGTGAAAAATCGAAGTACCTTTTATACACTTGAGACAGACCTGCTATTAAAAGCAGACTTGCCACAGTCTTGAGTGTCTTCCGAATGAATGTGTGCTATGCTTTTTCAGCATATGGGGCAGTAGTTATTTATTTTTATATCTAGATATGCGAGTGTTGCACTTTGTCAAATTGACTTGTGTCTATTTATTAATAGATCAGGTTTAACAAATTATTTTCTTTTTGCTTTGGTTTTACAGCTCTGTTACTTAGGCAGTGGCCTCAGTTGTTGCATGTGGCACTCTAGAAAGCTGGTTGGAAAGAGCTTTGAGCTCTACTTCAGCAGTTTAACATTTAGATAAGATACTGGAAATTTGTGACCTGTAGAGTGTTTACAAGAACTTGTTTGCAACTGCTGCAGTGAATAGGAAGTTAAATACAGACTTCATTTGAAAAGGAGAAGTTTCTTGTTTCATACCTTCAGAACAGAATGGGCTGGTCTGGTAGAGTATTCTAAGAGTCCTGCTTTCCAGTGTCGGTAGATGAGGAGAGTAATAATGCAGATTTGGAGTATTAAAGGACCCTTTCCTTTGGAAAGCGCTTAACAAATACAGTAGGGTGTACTGTGTTCTGGGCCTACTGTTTTGGTATCTTGGAGCTCCCTTCTCCTTGGGTATTTCTGTTTGCAAAGCCGCAGTTGCATTGGGTCCCTTGGAAGTGCGAGACTTGCCAGAAGAAGGCACCAAAGAATGGTAGTGCTGGCTCCTGGTCTGGTAAAAAGATCTTGCAGACATTTTTACATGCCAAGTTTTGGTTTTTGCCCTTCGAAACACATAGCATCTTGCCAAGCTCCAAGCTGTCACTGGCTGTCCAATTCATGTATCTTCTGAGAAGATAGCCTCAGGTTCAGGTTGCCTTTCATCTTCACTCAGGTGGATGGGGGTGTCTCTGTCAATCCTTTGTCCTTTACCTCCCAGAGCATACTGCAAGCCACAAAACAACGCCTGAGGTATTTTAACAGCTTGAAGATTTTCAGTATGAGTGATTGAGAGTCTTGCAGATTATGCTGATCCCCAGAAGAGTAACAGGATAACAAAAGGCCCAGATCAAAATCCCTGCCGTGACCCTGAGTTGTGTGTTGTGTGTGTTTTGCCGTACTGGATTTTTTAATGTCACAAGGCATGTGAGAATTTCATTGTATGAAATTCTCTTTAGAGTTGTAGATAGTTTCAGACAAAATCTGCTACCTTAGCTTAAAGGGCCATCAGACACTACATAATTTAAGTAAAATATATGATATAGTATGTACTAGCTTTAGTGCACTGTCTATCTAAAGTAGGTTTGTTATGACAGAAACTTTATTTCCTATTCAAAACCAAAATGCTGCACTTCATCCCTGTATTTCCATGCCATTGTTTACTTTCTTGCAGCACCTGCACCAAGTTTTTTTTCCCAACATGGAGCCCAGAGTTTTCTCTTTCCTTCTCCTCTCTATGGGGTGTTGGTTGGTTGTTCTTTTTTTTTTTTTTTTGTGGCTTGACTGTACAGAGAATGTACTGTTTATGAGAATGTACCTTCGTTTGGTACTTTCTCATGGAAGAAATCACAATGACGAAGTGTCAAGTTGGGAAGGTATAGCTCATGTTTTCTTGCCTGTGACCCTTAAGGGTCATCTGCTTAGGAAAATTAAACTGATACAAAGTAGAGGGCATGGATTTGCAACATGGTTATGTGTCTTTAATTCTCTGTGGACATGCTTATAAGGTCATTTCTGCTACAAATGCTTGGGACAGCTGCATTAATCAGCATGTTCATCCTTGCCTAGGGCAGCTCTGCCAGTGGAATCCCTTAATGTAGATACAGTTACGGTGGTAAAACCACACTTTTAAAATAAAGCTTGTTTTGCTGGGGGTAGTGAGAAGGAAGACAGCAATGTGGTTGCTCTTTTTGTCATTGTGACTAACACGTGAGCCGTCAGCACTTTTTCCAGGGAAATAAGGATTAGGTAGAAAGGTAGGGCCCCAAAATATGTCTTTTCCAGCTGAATTATTTTTTTCATCAGCAGTGTAAAAATAGAAGGGATTGCAGCAGGAGAAAAGGGCATCCTCTGCTGGTTGTGCTAATAGAAGATTCTACCTTTCACTCCAAACCTTGCTATATTTATTCCAGAATGGGTGTCCACTCAGCATCACAGGGCAAACTGCAGTTCCCTTTTCTGATACAGTAAATTAAGCTGTGTCGTGAGCATTGATATAATCTGGAGTCCTGTACATCTGAGTGCCTTGGATTTCCTCTGTGCCTCTGACCTTATTAAGATGCTTCAGAAAGCTCCAAATTTTGTTGAATATCAGCGTCTCAGTACTATATTAGCAGAAGAAACCACTAGATAACAGCTGCTCCTTGTGCTTTTGGCAGAAGAATTTGTTTACCAGGGTGAATTTGTTTGGATAATCTTGCTTTTATGCTCTTAAGTCTTTCTGTGGAACTGATGTACTCCTAGGCTGTCCTTTTCTGTTTCTGCCGTTTGAGCAGAAAAGTTGCTAAAGGGTTTGGTTCTTCAGCCAAGCACAGCACCACATTCATTTGAAAGAGATGTCCTAATTTAAGTCTGTATTAACAAACTCAATTCAAATGTTGGTGGACTAGGACACAGTTTCTTAAAAGCTTGAGAATTTAATTATCAGGTAAGACTAAGCTGAACTGGAGTGCAGGGGGATCATGGGAAATAAAATGATCACCAACCAAACTGCAGTCTTTTCAAAACTGTACAGATAGTCTGCTTGACTATCCTGCGGTTCCTTTCTGAAATTATGTTTTTCTGATGGTTGAAGTACACCAAGACTGATTGGTTTGATCAAGATCATTGAAATATTCAGTGGAAGCACCAAAACCAGTAGCCTGTTCGTAGTTCTTTTCTTTCTGTTTGGATGACCTCAGGTAGATTATGATTATCTGAAGAATCTCTGAACCAAATCAGCTGAGCACTTTGCTGAGCTGCTCAGCTTCAGCCTAGAGATGTAGGAGTTGCTGTATTTCTCCTGGCTTTAAATGTTTTAACAGCGTTCAGATGAAAGCTGGGCTGTCCGGTAAAACTGCATGGGGCCTGCCAAATGTAAGTGTTGTCAGCTTCCCTGTGTAGAAAAAGACAAGTGCAGCTGAAGCAAAATGTTTGTTCAGCTTTATCTTCACGGTAAGACAGAGAAAATTCTAATGCATGTGCCCCTCCATTCACTCTCAAACTCTGTTCCGACTGCCAGAATGCCCTGGTATATCTCTGCCTTGCATATGTGAGATTAAAGTCCTCTTGGGTAGTGAAATTCCAGATTGCATGGGGCTGTGAAGCTTACTGTTACTGCCTTGCCTTACAGGGAGGGGTAGGTGGAACTTCTGCAGACGGTGTATTGAAGTCGCAGTATTAATCTTTTTGTTCAAAGCTGCTGTTTGTGTAGGACCTGCAGTTTTGGCAGAACTTTCTCAGGTCAGGATGCTACTCTGGTATGGTCTAGTGGTGACACGAGGCAGAGGTAGGGCCCACGCCATGGCTAAGCATGTGTTTGTTTCTGGCCACAAGTGAGAAGATGGGTATAGTACTGGTGTTTGCTTCTCTGGATCTTAAGCTCCCATTGCTACAGATTTCTTGAAGGCAGAGATCCTGTAGTCCACAGTTGTTTTGAGAGAGCCAATTGCTTGAAATTCCTTTATCTAACACTGTTCATTTCCGTATAATTAATTCTCAGCTCAGAAAAAGGGCAATGTACAGATCTGAGGAGGAGATGGATCAGAGTGGTGTCACAGCCGCAGCATATCATAGTTATTGTAAAGTTGCTTTACAGTCAGCTTGAAGTGAACCAAATTAAATGCTGGTTTTGAAAGGCCTTAAGGGTGAGATTATCTTGCTTGTGATGGTTCTTTGTGGCAAGTTTGTGTTTGGCTTTGATGTGTAACTCTCAGACTTCATAAATTTAAATCTAGATGTTGTCCTAATTCCTAGGAAACAAAACATTTGTGCTGCTTCCTGAGTACTGGAGCCAGTTTCTGCTCCTTACCATCTGGCTTTGCAAAGGGAGGGGAGAGCATGGAACATGTCCTTGCTCACAATATGCTCTTTGGATAGAGTTCCTGGATCTCTGCTGTGGGGTCAGTCTCTTCAAAATGAGGAGCACTTCTCTTCACAGATCCTAAATGGGTGCTTAACAGTAGCTGTGCTCCATTCCTTTGGAAATTCCCTTCCCCTTCTCACAACTGGGAGTGGTTATGTGGGGTCTTTGCTTAGCTTTCCTCCTCTGTAGTGCACAGGAAGAGCAGAGACAAAGGAAAATCTGAATATCTGCTGAAGTGTTCAGAGTAGCGAAGTATTGCAGGACTGCACTCTGGAGGTGAGGAGGAAAGTGCAACTGTGGGGGTTTTTTTTTGACACTGTGAAATGCAAAAATGCACAGGGAAGAAGTAGCACAGTGTTTTCTTGTTAGCAGGAGGAGGAGGAGGCAAGTGGAAGAATTTTTCTCCTCTGGCCCTAATGAGGTTTGCTTATCTTTTGCATTAAAGATCTCAAGATAAATACATAGGGTGGCAAGTCACTGCAAAGGGATTTTTGCTTAAGTCAGGTCTCGGTCAGCAGCTTAATAGAATGTGGTTTCCATAACTCGTGGAGAAGGTTTATGAACAGTTAATGCATATTGTGCAAGTTTTGCTGCAGTGACTGTATTTTTTTTTTTTTATTTTGGGGAAGTAGGTAGTGGAGATATTGGGGTAAAGGACAGGGAGTCTGCATTGCGCATCTGCATGGTGAGCTGAGAAATGAATCGGCTTAGTCATAACAGTTGAGCTGTAGTGAATTGTCAGGCCTTTTTCTGGCAGGCATGAGTTTGTCGGTAGCTTCAGTGTATGGGTAAAGAAAATCCAGTTGGAGTCTGTGTCTGCTGCTGAAGGAGATGTTCTTAGTAATATCCGTGTCTGCTGAAGGGACTCCTACTTGAGGCCAAAGCTCTTTCAGGTTTTCTTTTGGTTGTTTGCCCAAGTAAACAATTTTATCATTGGAAACAGATATTGAAGTTTTCAAATCTACCTTGTTCCCAGAAGGGGGCAGGGGAGACTTGCGTGTTGTGGGGTCTGATAAAATGTACTTTTGTTTGCTTGTGTTACGCTTCCGTGCTAGCTTTCAGATGCAGCAGGCACTGCCATCGCTTTGGTGGTGTGAGCAGGGCACGACAGATGCCTGCTTGATGCCAGAAACCTGCAGCAATGACCTAGGCTGCAAGCGTTTTGTGTCCTTTGGTTCTCCTTTCTCTTGGGCAGCATTGGAACAGCTTGGAGTTTTTTCCTGCTGTTCCCCCTCATCTGATGCACTGAGATATTATGCATGTAAAAATCATGAGAATATGGAGTAATCATAAAGCATCTCTCTTCCTGTGCCTAGAGCAGTATGGCTAGTTGGCATCCAACTGGGTAGAAATCTTAGTTCCTGATTCCATCATCTAGATTTTTTTTCTTAAAGTTGAAAAGAAACTTCTCCATGAAACTTTCTCGGGGATTTTCAGGAGAGCCTAGATTTGTTCTTTACAGAGCCAGCTTCCCTTTGCTAAATTCACTCAGCCTGGCTGATGGTGAGAGGGACGCTTTTGTGCCAAATGTTTTAGAAATGGGGTCATGCAACTCTCCAGCAAGTTGGTTTTACATCCTGCAAAGAAACCTGCGGTTTCTTTGACAACCTGGAATACAGACAGAACAAACTCAGCTATGTTAGTCTGCATCTCTGTCTTTGGATTGTGGAAGCAGCTACTTTCTCTGAGGACAGTGCTTATTACAACATCCCTGATTGTTATAAGGTAGCTTCTACCGCTACATCAGCAGTAAAAGGCTAAACAAAGACTCTGCTGAATGAGGTGGCTGAATGAGCGATGGTTGGCACAGACTCGCCTGAGGTACTCAGTGCTTTTATGCTTAATTCTTTAGCGGTAAGGTATTCTGGGCCGCTGTGTTTAGAGGCAGGATTCAAAGAGGAGACAGCAGTTGGAAGCAAATGAAAACAAAGTGAGGGACTGCTTGAGAGAGTGTGAGCCATGTGAGTCCGTGGGACCTGATGGGCTGCACCCAAAGGTGCTAAGCTGACTGTGTCATAGTGATGCCAGTTTTGGTCATCTGTGAAAATTCACGGAGGTGCCGGGAGGTCTTTTATCACTCAACAAAGGCAAATGTTGCATGTGTTTTCAGAATAGGCCCAAAGGATAATCCAGGGACCTCCAGGCTGGTCAGCCTCACTTCAGTCCTGGGGAAAGCCGTGGGTCAGGTCCTTTTGGCCCACCTTTCTGGGCATGTGGAGGCATGTGACTGGGAACAGTTGGTACGGATTTACCAATGGTAACTTGTGTGTGATCCACCTCGTTGTCTTCTGTGATAAAATAATCAGATTTGTGTGTAAGGAAGAGCACTGGAGGCCATTTAGCTTAAGTTTACTGAGGGTTTTGGTGCTGTCTCGCACAGTATTCCTTTATGCAAGTTGGGACATTACAGTCTGGGTGGGTGGAGTACGAATTCAGGCACATCAGGGAATTCTGAAGAGTAGATGGAGTCAGAGGAGGATGAACTGGTGATTCATAGAGAGCGCTCTTTCCACACAGCAGGATGATAGCTTCTGAAAGTAGGCTCTTAATCAGTCTTTGTTTTCTTCCTGAATGTCATCCTTTGCACAACGTGATAAGAACGGATGGAAGACAATATTTAAGAGGCTGTCTGGTTGAAATTCATCAGTCTTGCCTATTATCGGTGTAGAAGATTAATCTGTCTTTTCTTGGGGAAGTTGACATGAATGTTCTTTAAGATTGCCTTGGTTTGTCTGTCCCTCAGTCGTGTGTATATGTGATAGGCACTGAACTGCAGTTAAGTACAAAACCTGGCAGTTTTGGAAATTTTAGTCATACCTGACTTAGATTGCCATGGAGGTTGTATGTGGAATGGTGAGAGGCTGGTTTGTAAAGACGAAAAACAGTCACTCAAAATGTAATTTCCTTCTCTGCAGATTACAGCCTCTTTGGGTGTGACCCACTTTATAGTATAAAAGGTGGGCTGGAGGTTTTCCATCAGTCCAGATCTACTGTGTACTTTGATTTCTCTTCAGTGTTCCTAAAATATTAAGGAGCATCTGATAATATTTTTGGGATTACCAGTGTGGAGAGAACACTGTTTGTTTAGAATTGGGCAAGCTCAGGTGTATGTACTTGTGCCCAAGGAACTGTAATGGCAAAATTCAGTGTATAGTGCTTGCTTTGCAATTTTTTTCCTTTCCATTGTTGCTATTACTGCCTTGCTGCAGCCAGTGGTGCTTTGGCATTAAGAATTCAGTTTTAGCTATCTGGTGTGGTACTGTGCTAGATTAAGGTGCCAGTTATCAGCAAAGAGGTTAATGGTTTTACATAACATTTATCTTGACTCATTTTTGTCACCGCAAAATTAATAAAAGCAATTAGAAGTTCTGTTTTGTCCTAGTTGTGGATTTTTCTGTGGACATCATTTATCTGCAGCAGCAGGCATTATTTTAATCAAAGCTGTTTTTTCTGTTGTAAAAGCATCATAATTCAAAAATTGAGAACAGATACTAAAAATTCAAGTTCACCACAAGCTGCTTATGTTTGTCTTTCGGTTAGTGGTCTCTGGGAAAGCTGTAGATCACTCATTTTATCAAAACTACTCATGGAATGTAATTTGAGCTCCTGTGCATTTTACAGCTTTTGTAATAATTCTTCATTGGTTTAGCTCCTTGTGACTCTTGTGCTACTGTGATTAATCCTGTAGCTTCTCTGTACAGTTGTTGGTTAAAAGTCAACTCTTGGCTTTGCTTAGCCATGGCACTGTGTAGTCTGAAACAGCCAAAGCCATGGAGTGTTCTCACAGATGCGTCTGAGAAGATCTTCTGTTCTGTTAGTCATGTACTTTTTTTTTTTCCTTCTGAGAATATTTTGCTATTGGAACTGACTGTATCCATTTGGATTAGCTTGTATATATGTCTAATCTCATCCTAAATCTCCGTTCACAGAGATTCTGCATCCTTGCTGGGAGTGTGTTCCTACCTGTTAAGATTCCTCTTCAGGTCTAGCCTTTACAGTGTTTAACTATACAATTTGTAATGTTTTTAACTTTGATTACTTTATGAAGGAAAACCCCTGGTATGTTCACCTGCATGGCAGCATAGATTGCTTCCACTTGGTGTGCTATTAAGTGGCAAGCAAAATGATTCCTGATTATTGTTGTCTAGGGATCGATCGTGCAGGACTTGCTTCATAGCCTGCATTCAGAAGTGTCCAAACGGTGTCTTGTTGGAAGGTGCAAAAACCAAAAGAAGTCCTCAAATTCTTAGTTCCTGGTGTCTGTGAAAAAAGATTTATGTAATTGAATTTGCTGCAGCCTACTCCTTGGCATTCCCCTTGAGATGCTAGTGTGTACTTGCAGCACATTGCTGCTCCTCACTTCTTGAAAATGCGCCTGGGCGTAGTGCTTGCCGAGGCTTTCTCTTTGGTTTGGTGCAGTCTGTGCCTGAGCTGTGGAGCTGTGAACTGCATTTGCTAGACTTGCCCTAATGTTTTAGCATAGGATGAGCTCTGGTTTTTAGTTGCTTCTTGATGAAATGTCTGCTTCCAAGGGTAGTCGGTAGCCTGCATGTGCAGATAAGCTGAACTGCGCAGACCCGCAGCTGAGCGTGTGGCAGCCACAAAGCAGAGTCCCCACTGAACGCCACTGGCTGTGGCTTTCCCAGCTTGCATTAGAGGTTCCATTTAAAGTCCTGATCTTTGAGCAGTGACCTTATAAATTCTTCTGATATCTCTCTGCTGATAAGAATGAAGAGACAAGGCATAGTATTAATGTGTAATATCAGCGGGCCAGTAGCTGAGCAGAGGTCTCCCAGGGGTAGGATTCGTAATCCTCTTAAATGAGAGTAGAGTGAGAGGCTTTGGGAGGTTACCTTTTGCAGGGTGAAAAACAATCCCCATACAAAGCTCTGTCTTTGTGATCAATTTGTATACCTCTTTCATATTTCATCTCACAGCAGCGGAAAATAGGTCTAGATGAATCCTGCGAGTCTTGACCTCCGTAGAAGTCCTACTGCCTCAGGTTTGCACAAGCAGAGACTACCTGCCAGAAGACAGCTGTGTGCGTACGGGTTGATAATCGTATCTGACAGCGTTGTGAAGTCTTACTCTGTACAATACTAGTCTGTTACTCAGGAGACACTTGGAGTGTGCTTTGATCTAAACGGGACCACGTGCTTCTGCTTAGCACTCTACAGCTTCACCGCGGTTGCACCCATGGAGAATTGTGAGGAACTCGGATGTCTAAATACAGTCCTAAATGATGGCTTTACAGAATTTTCTTGATGTTTTTAAATCCTTCAATATGTGTGTTTGATATTTAAAGAGAAATATTTTCAATGTTAGTGACTAAGTGTCAGCAGTCAAGAATTTAAGATAAACATCTTGCTTCTGATTTATGATATTCTAGTGATTTGTTAGGACAGAGATGTGGTAGCATTTGCTCATGAACATACTGTTTGCTTCAGAAAGACCTACTTTTTTCAGGATTGTCTCAATACAGTCATGCTGGAAGCTTGCTGCTTATTCAAGAGGCAGCTGCAGCTTTAACCCAGAATTTTGGAGGAGTAAATTGTCTATGGAAGTAGCCTAGACTGTTGTTTGAGCGTGTTGTCCTCCAAGATGCAGCAAGATGACAAGCAGAAATTCAATTTGCTGCATCTCTGAGGCAAAACTAGGTCTTCCAGGAATCCACCATTTGATCAATGCTGTGTCCAGAGTTAGATGTTCCGAGCAGGGACAAGAGCTAGCTAACTTAAACAGATGTTGATCACGTGGAAAGTGGGTGTCAGGCTAAAGTTATGAGATGTGCCTTATGAACTAGTGAAATTCTTCTGAGAAGACCCTGTGAAGTCACTAGTGTTAAGGTATTGCGGTGCGCAGTGGATGGTGAAGTGTTCGGTCTCCAGCAGATGAGGGGCGCATATGTGCAGCTTTCAGAGCTGTGATGGGACAAGGCCCCTTTGATGATGAGGCAGGGGACAAGTTGCTAGTTCCAGCTTCATGTCACCTTTGTTGCTGCAACCATCTGGTGAGGCTTTCGCCTTTCTGAACATGACAGCACACAGGGGGCTCTGGTGTATTGACTGACAACTACTCTGGGTAGTATGTGCGCTTAAGTTGCGTGCGTTACTGCTGAAACCAGTTTGATACGGATCACTTCACAGTAACTGTTGCAGCAGTTTCCTACCTAGAGCCCTTTAAATGGGTCAGTTCTTGCTTCCAAAGAAGCTTGGTTGTGCAGAAGTGGTCAGCTTTCTGAAGTGACTTTATTAACAGTATAACCACAGTAAAGAGAGCCTTGTAGGTAACCCAGGTGGCAGTTTCTAAGTATTTTGTTGTTCAGGAATCTATGTAGTCTGTATCGCGTTGTCGTCGCTGATCCCCCTAGCTTTGCTCCCCAGTACTGCTTGCACATGCTGCTGCTGTTTGTCATGCCCTAGTTAATCACAACAGGCTGTTTCTCACTCGCTCCTATATGTTTTTAGTAGCTCTTTTGCTGTGAAAACAATGCTGGTAACAAAGATTTATTTTTGAGGAAATAGGGCCTTTTAAGTGTTAATGATGTGTTGTGGAAAATTAAAACATGAAAAATTAGATTGATGATTTTTTTAATGTACGATTAAAATCTTTCATATAAAAGTGTTTTTATATAAATATTACATACTCCTGTTGTGATATTTTGTCTGTGTGGAGTGAGAGTGTAGCTTTGCAGTTGCTTGAAGTTGAGCTTTAGCCTTTCCTTTCCTTGCCTTTCATCACATGTTCCCACTTTCTCCCTTCTTTTGATGCTAAGGGAGTTGTGAACATCATGGTCAGATCTGTTAGGGACCTGATCCAGCGGAAAACTGAAGGCTTTTTGTTTTGTTTTATGTATATTGCTGGTTTAGTTTCCTACCAGGTCAGGTACTTTGTCTGCTAGAGTGCTGCTGGTGGTCTAAAGGAGATATCGGGAGGGAGCTGAAAAAGTTGTCTCTCTCAGGTCAGGGGAGGCTGTTCTCTGAGCGTACAGTCGAAGCTGAATGAAATTGGCTCTGCTGCTCCTCTGCCTGCCTTTACCCTGCTGGGTGATTCTTCCCTTTTACTTTTGTTGGGCACTGGCACTAAACCAGTTCAGGAAGCCACATTGGCAAAAACAACTTCCTTTTTTTCCCCTGCTAACTTTCTTGCCAGGCTAGTTTCTAGGCAGGATCAGGTGAGTGCCAGTGCTGACTCAAGAGACAGGATGGGTTTGAAGAGCACTGACTTAGATTTATTTAAGCTGTCATGGAACTATGCCCCGAGATGCATGTTAAGGAGTGAAGGATAAGATTTGCCAAATACCAGTTTTGTTAGTTTTCTGTGTCCTTGTAGATTGATTTGATGACATCTACAAAACAAGGCTGCTGAGCAGCGTAGAGACTGTGATTCTTGCCTTCTAGAGCAGACGCAAGAGAAACCGTAGACATCTTGTTTCCTGAAGCCTCCTACTCTGTTCTAGAAGTCAGATCTTAATGGTTATTCAGTCTTTTGTGCTTTTTTTTCAATGAGAAGGCCTTACATAATGGTGTGTGTCTGATGCTGATACCTGTCACCAGCTGAAAGCAGAGAACTGAGAACCAAGTCCTTTCTAGTAGGTTGCCAGGCAGCCGTCAAATAGAAAGTATTTTCAGTTGCTTTTGTTTCAGACCGTATTTGAGCTGGTAATTTGGGAAAAGAACTTCCAGTCTGTTTGTCTCATGGTCATTTCTAAAGTGTACTAGCATTTCATCATTGCTTTGTGGTTATTTTGGTTTTCCATCTTTCTTTTTGTATTTCCATGTTAAAATCCAGCTGCAATTGAAGAGTTGCCAAAACTGTAGATAGACTCCTTGCTCCTTGAATGTCACAGTCTTCAGATTGGTGGGAATCTGCACGTCGTGTAGGCTTGAGGTTTTTTTGAATGGAAGATCACCAAAATAGTTAATGGTTATGCAATTTCTAGGAGCGTTTTGTTTCAGAACTTGGCCCAAAGCTGTTCATTCACATCAGTGACTGTGTTAGTCATGTTTTTATGTTTATTTTAGCATGCAGACTGCAAAAATGACATATAATTTAGGACATGCAACAGCTCAAGGGAGCTCAGTAGCCATGCCTTAGTTGTAGGATACTCATCAATGTAACCTCATTTTGTCTCATTAAAGAGACCCTCCATGCAGTTATGAGCTGCAGCAATAAAGTACCCCACATGTTCAGTGGAGTAAATAATCCTATTCTACAGCAGCCGTGAAATGAGGTGAGCTGGGAGTGCGAGTGTTGGTTTTAGGCACAAGGATAACCATCAGCAATTCAGGCACCTTGTGCTGATACAACTGTTTGTATAGCTGCACAATAGGTTGGGGATCTGACCTGGGTTGAAACGTAATCCTTAAAAAAACGAAACAAAGTGCTGGTTTATTTTTGACTGCAATCAGATCCCGAATTTGATTCATGGTGAGGCTGCAGACAGTTGTACCAGCGCAGCAGAGTTGAGTGGGAGAGCGCTGCCTGTGCCGGTGCAGTTGTCAAAGGATTGCCTATGTGACCATGGTCTGAAGAAATAACTGGAGGAGGAATTAGAAACCGATTTGGCTTGATCAGTGCCAAAAGAAATCTGAACATAATATTGTTTGTTTTTTTAAACCAAGGTATTTGGATGGAGTTGGTTTCATTGTGGAGGATCACTTTAAAGAGCAACCAAGACAAGCAGTTGTCTCCACCCCAAAATCTGCCCTGTTTTACTAAATTAGTAAAGTATCAACATGCTCTTTTTCCTTGTGCAGTCCAACCTTTTGATGCATGTGGGTTTTTTTTTTTGACTGCCATTTCCCTGTAAGGGAGCTGTAGGCCTAGGTATTCACCTAGGTTTTCTTCCTAAATTCAATGTTTTTACGCATTCTGAAAGCAGAAAAAAATTATGAAGTGCAGGTAGGTGAATCTTCTTTGTTTGACTTTTTATTTCAAATAGATTTTATATTTTGTTTTTTCTGGGTAAGTCTTGTTTTTTATCTTTCGTTTTTCTTTTGTGTTCTGAAGATTCCTTATGAAGTGGTGGAGGGCAAAGAGCCCGAAAACACCTCTTCTTTCTCTTCTTTGTCAGCCCACGTGTGGTCTGAAAGCGGAGTGTATGTGTGCCATTGCTCTTGAGTCGGGGGACTTGACTTTTTTTTTTTTTTCTTGCAGAATCCTCGCTTTGGGCTCTGCTTTGCTTCCTGTGTGCGGCAGGTGTAAGATGCAGCACATCTACTGTTCCTTTCAGTTCCTGTCAACCACCCTCTCAAGCCTGAAAACTGGTTTTACAGCTGCACAAGTACTTCCGTTTTCTGGGATTTTGGTGCTTTTGGTGGAGGTTTCCTGGTGTTCTTACACAAGCTGGGGGGATCTTGTCCCATCTTCCCACCAGCCTTTCAGGCATCTGTACTGTCTAGGAGCCTGAGGGACACCAGCATAAGGTGCACAATCATTCCTACTTGTCGAGTCTGTGTGGAGGTGTCAGTGGGAGCTCGAGCTCCAGAAGTGCTTGCACAAGTGTATGATGACAGCATCTTTCTGCCTCGGGAGCCAGCAGCTGCTCTGTAGGTAATTAGGCCAAACTGACTTGCTTGGCTCTGGCCTTGACGCCTCTGAGGACTTCTGAGGTGTTTTTAACCAGGAGAAGATGAGGTAAGAACTTACTTAGGAGATATCAGTTGTTCTCTTTGCCCCTGTTGTGGCACAAACCTGAGACCACCACTCACCTGATTGTGGTGGATTCTCATCTCTTTGTTGGGGCTGCCCCCCTGGCACTGAGCAGTCCCCCCCAGTGTCATCCATCTGGCAAAGCTCTCTGCATGTTACCGCAAAATCGCACCTTCCTTTTCTGTTAGGAGTGGCTTGCTGTGCGGTGTATTTGTCCTCTGGTTCAGCACAAGCATCACCAGTGCTGACTCATTCTCTGATTTTGTGTCAGCAGATTAGCATGGTGTGTTCACCTGCTCATCTATCCCACCTTCTGGGACTGCTGAGGTTGTAGAGTTTGGTACCCACAGCTGACATGGACGTGCAGTGTTTCGGAATGTACTCCTCATGCTGAACTCAGCAGAGTCATTCCATCGTCTGCCTGCTGGGGAGGCCTCTGGGTGGAGTTACCTGGATGATCCTGCAGTCCTTCAGGACTTCCGTAGGGATGTGGTTGGCTTATTTAAGCCTCAGTCTTGGGGAGGAGGCCAAGGTCTGTGACTGAAGAGCAGGTATGCTTTATTACCAGCATTAATGAAAACTGTAAACATAAGATTTTGAGGCAAATTGTTCCTTCTGCTTATTCAGTCTAGAAGTTGAGTTACGGATTCTTTCCAAGTTAGTCTTTGAGCTAAACCTCTACAATGGGATGGATGTAAGTTTTCTTCCTTTTTTCCCCTCCCCTCTATGAATGCAAGGACTACAGTTCTGTACTACGAGCCCCTTCACTAGTGTGAATTCAGTAAGTGTCTTTTCATAGTGGGTTGGGTTGGTTCCTTATGGTTTGTGACTGTTGAAAATAAGTTCCTTTCTAATTGTCTCTGACTGTGGGATCAGAGAGCTGTGCTGAACATCAGCGTTTGCATTGGAATAGTTTAAAAATAACCTGTATCCAGCAGAGACTTTTCCTCTTTGTGAGATGAAGAGAAGCCAGAAATTAGCTCATGGACAGCTGAGCAATGAGGCCTCACAAACACTGATCTTCCCTAAGCTCTTCTCTAGAAACCATGTGTCATATTTTTATCTCTCCTATAAAATGCAAAGCTGATACTGGATGTTCCTGCTCTCCTGGGCCCAAACTTGGAAGAAAATCTTCTGGGCCAGTACTGATAAAGCAGCCTTTTGTTAATGTACATATTCGATCAGGTGTTGCTGCTATGGAAACTTCCAGGCTTGGACTGAAGTCAGTGCTTCTGAGCAGAGAAAGAAGGTGCCCTTTGCTGCTGGGGTGGGATATGTTTGCCGAGGTGTAGTGGGATTCGGCAGCTCAGCTCCCTTTCGCTCATCCTCCTTGCCTATGGAAGAGGAGAGGGTGATGGTGACCTGCCCATGGCTGGAGCTTCCTCCAGCCTTCCCTTTGCGGTGACACTGGTAGCGGTGACAAGGACTGGCAGGTCCCCAGGCAGCCTGTGCCCTCCTGCCAATGCGCTGCATTTCTCCAGTGAAGAAGGGGAAGCCTGGAGAAAAGAGCAGCAAGGGAATTAAATCAGCTTCTATCATCCCTGTTACGTGCAGTCCTCTGCCGCTCCCCAGCCTGATGTTATCGCAGTTGTGCCAGCTTTTCCAGCATCAGGCCGAATAGGAATACAAGCTGGAAGAGGCCGTTTGAGCCCCGGCTTTGGTTACCCTCACTTGCAGATGACTGTGTGGCAGATGTTTGCAAAGCTTAGCAGAGTACCTGCTCCATATGTTGCCAACCGTGACAGATGTTCACTATGCGCTGTTGTGTGCTAAGGCTTGACATTAAAAAAAAGTTACCACTGTAGTGTGCCCGTGTGAGAAATGGGTATTGTCTGTGCCCTGGATCTAGATCCCTAGCGAGGAATTCAAGTACCTCATCCCGCCGTGAAAGCATGCTGTGCTTTATGTATAGGTGACAGCAGAAGGGCCTTAGCAATTCCCGCTACTCTGGCCTCTAAGAAAAAAGCCTTCTTTAACCCCAGATCTAGGTGCTGGTTTTATCGAGTGGTTTAGGCATTCCAGCCGTAGTTAAAACTGCATAGCTCAGCCTCCCTTTCTTAAGAAAGAGCTGAAAAGGCTTGTCTTCCGCTCCTTTCTTAGGAAGAGGAGAAAATTCTTCATCTCACAGGCTGCTGGCAGAAGTGCTGAAGCTTTGTGATCAGCGTGATGGAAGTATGGCACAAATAGTCTGCCTTTGGATCTCTTGGAGGCAGAAACACAGGGTATGCCTAAGGATTCGTATTACAAGCTTAATTATTTTCCACGTGGTCTTTTCTGTAAGTGCAGTCAAGCTCTGTCTTAAAGTAGGTATGGCTCTGTCCTTGGGCTCATTTCAGCAGTTGGTGCATTTGTGCCCTGTTGTTGAGGCAGGAAGAGTATTGGTGAAGGAAGCGTGCTTTTGTTCAGCTCATGGCATGGGGTGGAGCACACCTCTCAGTGGCTGGTGTTCTTTCTGTGGCCTTGTTTATTGCAGTTGCTCCACCAGCCTTGCTGTTGACATTCTCTTCCTCAGATGGCATTCTTCAGCACCTTTCCCTAAAACTTCTGTTTTGCTTTTGATGTATGCATGAGGATCATATTCTACTATCTGGCCTTGATCTGAAGAGCCACGCTTGCCTTGGTGAGGGCAGTGTGTCCAAGAAGGGCTGTATTTGGTAATAGTTCAAGTGTTCGACAAGGTGCAGGAGGAGCATCAGGATTCGAAGCTATGCGCTCAGACAGGCTAGGAAAGTTTGTAGCTTCCTGGATACCAGGCTGGCCAAATGCTTCTGGTTACGTCCTAAACGGTGCTGCAGGTTCTTGCAGAGTTGTGTTCTCTGCCCAGGTCCCAGGGGTCAGCTCCATTTTCTGCTGTCTAGACAAACATGTCTCAGGCCCCTGGGTCAGCTTTTGTGCTGATCTCATAGCACAGTGGGAGACCTTTTTTTGTCTGAGGCTGGATTTTCTTCTATAGAAGCTGGGTCACCCAATCCAGCATGACTAGAAAACACCATAGTTTTCAGCACGGATGCGCTCACAAGAAGCAGTCAGCAGGCACCAGCTATCCAGGTGCCTGGTGTAGTGGTATTTTGTATTGTTGTGCTTTGCTCCTGACTGCTGTGGGGTTGTTAAGGGTAAGTCCAACTTTTGTGAGCTTGATCTTGAGGTCAGTATTTGTCCCTTGCCTGTGGCCTGGCTCCAGAATCGTCAGTGGCCATCTGCTTTAGTCTTCATCGCCGCAGGTCCTGAGGGCTGGCTGCGGTCCGAGGAGACAAGAGCAAGGCAATGCTGGAAAGACAGACGGGCAAGCTGCTCACAACAAAGGCGTGAATCAACAGTGCTTAATGTAGTCAGCTTTCTTGCTGTGTAATACGTCACAGTTTTAAATGTTTGTTCTCCATTTTATTTTGGAAAATAGCTTTACTTAGTGAGTCATGGAGCGTAGCCAGTGTTCCCACACAAGATGGCTTATAAAGATTGGGAGCATCACCATCGTGGTGTGGTCTGCAGTAATTCTCGAACCTGTTGCAATGCAGCTCTCCACCCCCAACTCTCAAGGTTGCGGGGACCTCTTGAGGCTAGTTTGCCTGTCACCTGAAGTGACACCATCAAAGAGGACACCCCTGCTCTTCCCACTCCCTTGTTCCGGTGCTGACATCTTCAGGTGGTGATGGCCTGGCACTGTGAACTGGCAGGAGCAGGCATCTCCTTAATGGTGGTGGTGGTCTGATAAGGCGTTGGTAGTCTTCCGCAGGGGTTCAGTAATGTTTGAAAGTACTCTGGCTGGGTCTTCAAGAGCTCAGCACTGTTTCTGTGGAGGGGCATATGCTCTGCTGGAGGGTAATGTTGGTACTGGCGGCAGGTTTTACCCCGCTTAATGGTTAGGAAGAGCAGAGTTACCTTGTGCGTCTTCCGGGCTTTTTTTGGGAAATGTTTTGTGTGTTACTACAAGAAAATACAGAATATTGCTCTTTTATGCCCGTCTTGCTAATAAGTAAGTATTTGAACAGTGAGGTATGCAGTTCAAATTTGGACCAGGTACACTGACACACAGACATCCAGACTTAAATACTGTAGAGCAAATTCTCTTCCAGTACAAGAGTTTTTTTTCTGGGGAGGATAGTGGAATATGGGATGTGGTATGTTCTTCTGTAGTCACCAACAGCTCTGTCCCTGAACCTCACCCCCCACCTCTTGTGAGTCTGGCGTGGTGGGTGATCCGTCCTGTTAGCTACAGATCAGCCTCTTGGAAGGGGGAATGCTAAACTGGCCTGAATGTTTGACTGCTGTTTGAACTGTGGTGGTGGAATATACCAAAGGAGCTGCTTGGATGAACTGGTCTCCCTCAAGCTGCATTTTGCAGTATAATTGGAAGTACTCTGAATTTTATAAGCCAGCTAAAATAGTTGAACCCATGCCTTTGTTTAACAGAGGAAGGATGAGTAATATTTAGGCCTCCAAATAGTTTTCTGCTTTGTACTTGTTTGAAACTGCTGGAGTTCTTCTGTCTTTATTTGTGCATAGTGTCCATGTTTAGTAATAACCCTTTGAGTTGGTCTGATGAAAAACACAAAGCTGTATCCGAGCGATAGTGTGTCTTTTTCAGGCCCTGTAGATAACTTTGTTTTAAATGTCTCTGAAATGCTACTTACCACTTGTACGTGGGAAAATAGTGGCTATATCACTGGTTTCTTTGGAGCACGTAGATGAATATGTGGAGCAGTTGTGACTGGGTTTGGACACTCTCCCCACCTGGCACCCAGCTCCTTCTCTCGTGTCAGGGCCACAGAACGCTTTCTTTGTGGCTGTCGCTCCCTCCCAGGTGTGACTGCACATCCAAAACTTGTCATGTCGGGTTTTCTTGGGGGCGGTGGGGTACTTGGCAGGGAGCCGGGGGCACTGCTTGATGGTCCAAGGGCTCCCACTTTCCTGGGAGCCCTTGGACCACTGTAGTCAGCTCGCAGGTATCTCTAGGCCATGTAATGGAGAAGGCTTGTGGGACTTCTTGGAGAGGGTGGCTGTTGTCCTCAGAGTAATTCAGGTGGTGTCTTTGTAGTTGTTGCTCACCTTCAGGAAGGAAGGCTGCTGGAAGAGGCCGAGGGTTTGCATCTCTTGCTCTGATGGCCGAAATCTGCCTGTAGCCCATAGGTGAGGCACTCCTAACTGCGAGAACAGCCTGCACGGACCTTGGGGGTTGCGCACGTCTGCCTGGGTGTTTGTGATCTTCTTCTGAAGTTAACGAAGGTGTCTGAAGCTAATAAATCTGCTTAGATAATCCCCCTTCTCTAAGGTATGGATTATAGTTCTTCCTTCTGTCACTGGCAAAACTGAGACCCTGAGACGTTTTGTGAGTGGCTTTCAGTGAAAACTGGGAACCAGTACCAGACCTGAGAATCACGTGTGTATCTCCCTCCTGAGTATGCCCACTGCTGTTATCACACAGATGAATCTCTTATCTGGCTTGTCCCAAGAAGTTTAAACTACAGGAAGGTATTAAGTTGTCCCCTATGTTGTTTGGAATAATTGAAAACTCTACTTTAGTCACTGGTGAAATAAAAGAACCCTAATCTAAGACAAAGCTGTGTCAGCAAGGGGGAGATTTAAGTCTGTGAAATGTTTGTCTGAAATCTGTGAAGTGCTGGGCTGGTGCCTTGCTTGTTCTTGGATATTAACTGCCATTAACCAAACTAAAACATGTATGATGTAAGCAAGCCTATGCTCCTGAAATTCCGTCTTGTTGATAAAGCAAATAAGAGGGAGGAGAGAGATCCACGGCATGTTTTGGTCTTTGTGATACGACTTAGGCTCTGAGTGAGTTTAGGAGACAGAGACTTTGAAGGATACCTTGAAGAGGCTTTGATATGAGTTGCTACAGAGAAGGACCATCTGTGTTGTGGTTTGGTTTTTTTTTTCCCCTCCTATTCCCTGCCCCCCACCTTAAAAGCCAGCTAAATATTCACCTTGTTCGCCTTACGCCGAATGCAGTTGTGTGATCCTGTGGTCATGTAACCACAAAAGGAAATGTTTTCCGTCGGATCAGTGAGATGATTCAACTCAAACGTACACTCATACTATCCCAAAATCCAGTGTGAGAGAGTGAGCAGGAAAGTGCGGACAAGGAGAGAGAAGCGTTGTCCTGTTGCGGGGAGCTTTTGGGTTAGGTTGGGTTAAACACGCTACAAAGTACCGTCCCTCGGTTTTAATCTCTTGAGCTGCATCCCTTACATGAATTGGAGGGGAGGAAGAAGAGCTGGTCTTCATCCCGGTGCTTCCCCCAGCCTGGCAGTGTTGTGTAGCTGCAGAGACATCCCATGGCCAGATGAGGAACAGCCTGAACCATGTCCCTTGTTCAGGCCTCCAAGATCCCTCAGTTCTGAAATTATTGCCCTTGGCTGTGGCTGTACTAAGAAACTGGAAATTTGATTAATTCAGAAACTGTAGTCACCATATGGTTCTTGTAGCAAAGACTTTGGATAACTCCATCGTTGTGCGGAAATCCCAAGGCGTTTTCCCCAGCAGCCTCAGGAGCAGTTATGATCTGAGCTGGCAAGGGCAAATCATCTGGAGTGAATCTGGACGGCTTTGCTTTTCCATCATCCTGTGGCTGTGCTGGGCAGTCTGCAGACATGAATTGGATTTAGCAATCTCTGTTGTCTGCTGCTGGAGATCAGGGGCCTATTGTGCACATAGGTGCTGGGAAAGCATCAGGAAATAGTAGTTGTCCCGAAGGGCTTAGAGTAATCAAGGAGAGAGTCCGAGGGGAATCCATTCAGATACAGCATAGCACAGCAACAGAATGAGTGTGGCCTGCTTGTTCCAAGAGTCTTTCATGTCATAGCTTGAAGAACTGGGAGTCAGAAAAAGGAGGAAACAGTGTTAGGGTAGGAGATGAACAGGACTTATTTGGTTGTTCAGATGTTAAAAATGCAGAGTCACAAGGAGTGGAATTCAGATTCTTGAAATGTTTGTTCTGCCTGTGTTAGTTCTGTCACTGTGACTGACGGCAGGGGTGGGCTTGGTTCTCATTGTGCTGTAGCTCACAGTTTGTGCTCTGTTATCACTTTGCCTTACTGATAAAATGAACTAAAGGAAGGAAATAGTATTTTCTAAAGATGGAGGCTCAGAATATTCCTGTATCCTCCATTCCCTGTCTCCTGTCAAGTCTACTGGAGAAGCTCTAGATGAGACTGCCTCCAAATTAGTGTGTGTTTACCCAGAAAATCAAAGAGGTGGCGAGGAGCATGCTGAAACAAGTGGGATGTAAACAGAGAACAGAAGAGGAGCAGTTACGGATATAAATAAATACCAAAAACTTTTCCTGGGAAATGAGTGAATGTAAGTGATCCTCAGTTCACAGGACTCTCCTTTGCTTTTTCAGATCATCATAAGGAAGCAGATTGCCAGGATTTCCCCCCTGTGGCTGCCTGACCACTGCTGAGCTACCCCTCCCAGCCCATGTGGCTCTCCCCATGCTCCAAGAGTGCAACTGGTGCCCAACGCAATGTGTGTTTGTCAAACCATGGAAGTGGGCAAGTATGGCAAGAATGCCACTCGATCCGGAGACCGGGGGGTCCTGCTGGAGCCTTTCATTCACCAGGTGGGCGGCCACAGCAGCATGATGCGCTACGATGACCATACTGTCTGCAAGCCCCTCATTACCAGAGAGCAGCGCTTCTATGAATCTCTGCCCCCGGAAATGAAGGAGTTCACACCTGAGTACAAAGGTGAGGCCTGGTGTTATGTCAGAATGCAGTTACGTGCCTCAGGAACCCACCCTCTCGTTTTCCTGGAGCCACTGATGTGTTGCTCTTTCTGTGTCGTTTCATTTGTTGTTTTTAATTCTCTTTTGCAGGCTAGCAATCTGATAGGAGCACTTGGAAAAGAGGAAGTCTTTTTTTGTAGGCATGCAGAGTTTAATGGGCTCCTCTTTCTAGTCAGGTAATGTGGTGTGACAGTTGCAGTCTGAAGCTTAAGGTTATGGATGTGTAACTGAAGTAATTTTACTACCAAGTTATTGTCAGTTACAGCCTTGACCTTGAGCAAATGGAGTCAGATCATATAGTGAGCATTTGCCATTCCAGTCCCGTAATTTATTGCTGCCTCATCCTATCTCTCTTACGGATGGTGCTTTCCCAGCACCCAGGTGAAGCCTTGTCCCCAGCTGCTTTGAAGGAATGGATTTTTCCAGTGTCCATATCGTTGTAGGAGGGTGGCAGTCGTCTGCATCTTTCAGAAGCTCGATGTGCTTTCGGCCGTGTGTCTTTGTATTCGGGATGGTGGCAGGTAGCCTTCAGGAGGACTCGGCGTTCCTGTCGCCTCTGCTGCTTTGTCACCGTGTGGCATAGGGAGGACGGTGCTTCACAGGCAGCTGGGACCACCATCTGCTCAGGGTCTTGGCATTTGATCTGGCTGCAGCCCGAAGGTCTTGAAGCGGTGTCAGCTTACCTACCCGTGTCTGTGCAGATCATGAGTGGAAGATACAGTCTCCAGCAGATGGGTCCTCTTGTACCCTCAAGCCACTCTGGGGCCATCTGGTGCTCTAGGGACCCATCAGAAATCTCAGCTGAAGCCTGTGTAGTTACTAGAATTGAGATGATGTCAGGCTTTCCGTAGGAGATGTGTTTAGAACTGATGAAGCTGATAGTCCAGATGGAGACCTGTTGTCTTGAAGTCGAATACTTTCTGGTCACCTAAAGGCATAGGACACGCACCTCCCCCCCATTGTGGGATTTCATCTGAGAGTCTTGTGCAGTTTCCTGATAGTCCCAGAAATTGTTCTTACTGTTCTGGGGGAGGGGAATATTGGGGATGATATCTCCTGTCTGAGCAGGCAGATGTTACTGTAAGACTGCACTTTCACAGAGATGTCTTGAGGAGCATGTCCAGGCAGCCAGAGTGCTTGGAGTGCCATTTATGTAGCGACATGCTGCAGTCCTGAACTGCTCTGAAGGTGTGTTGAGCCGCCTGAACCTGGGTAGCATTGTCATGTGCAGATAAGGAAAAAGGAAGAACAGTAACATGATGGCCTGCATCAGCTAAGCAGTGTGAGGTTTCCTCACGTTTGTGATGAATCATTTGGTTCGGTGCCATCTGGCATCTGACACTCCTGGCAGCTATTCAGTGCTGGTGACAGGCTAATGAAAGATTTTTGTCATTGCAAGTTAGGACATGGGCCGATAGCGTCATTTTCAGGGCTGGAGGAGTCCCAAAGATGGAGACATCAACCTTAACTAGAAGTGTCAGCTGGCCTGCTCTGTGGCTGACCAGCTAGATATATTCAGAGTCTGTGCTGTGAAAGATCTGTACCTTCCCTTGGGCTATGGTGCTTTCCAGGATCCTTCAGAAGGTAAAGCTGGACAGGACACGCATGGTCCTGCTTGCCTGCGCCTGGCTGAGGTAGTTTTATGTCCAGGGCCTCCTGTTTTTATCGCTAGGAAGCCCTGGCACCTTGCAGTTCCCTTTTCTGTGAGGCTGGCTGACTTGTGGGAAGTGGCAGGTGTCACCTCAGCCTCAGAGCTCTCTACTTCATAGCTCAGATGCTGGAGAGATCCTTCAGCAGAGAAAGCGCGTTCCTCCTTGGCCAGCCATGTCCTTGTTGACAGCAGGAGCACTTCTGCAGGGTATAGATACTTACACAAATGAACTAGATAAGTATTTTGTATGCTTTGCTCCCCTCAGCATCTTGGTAGGCTGTGCTTGACTTTCTCCAGTTTGACGACATTTGCTGCAAGACTGAATGGAAGGAAATACTCACACCCCCCAGCCTCCCAGCTGCGCTTTTGTCCTCTGTTTCCTGCGGGCGGCAGAGCTTCCCCTGCTGCTGCCAGCGGCTCGCTCAGGTAGTGGCACAGAGCGCTGTTTGGGGGATTTCTCCTCTGTTGTGCCAACAACATTTGGGTTCTTGTAGTCTTAAACTTCTTTTAATTGCTCTGCATTTGCTGTGCTGCTCTGTGAGCTACATTTTCCTCTGTCCTGTTGAACATTTGGGTGCTAGTGGTTGTGTTTTCCCTCTGCTGAGAAACAACTGGCACGGCACTTCTCTCTGGCAGGTGTGGTATCTGTCTGTTTCGAGGGAGACAGCGACGGCTACATTAACCTGGTGGCCTATCCCTACGTGGAGAACGAGGCTCTGGAGCAGGATGATATTCCAGAGAGGGACCAGCCACGACGCAAGCACTCGCGTCGGAGCCTGCACAGGTCGAGCAGCAGCACTGAGCACAAGGAGGAAAGGCCCGGCCTAGCCAGTGACAGCACTGAAAGGTAAAAGCTTTGAGGGCCCAGTGACAACACGATGAGTGGGAAATCTCTCTTGCCTTTCAGCTCTGGTGCTCCTTTTGTTCAGGACGTTTTGCACTTCCCTACAGTAACCAGGCTGTCTTGCGCTTGCTAGCCCAGCACACTGGTACTGCAAACTGTCAGCAGTTTTGCCACGTTCAGGGCAAACTCATCCATGTGAAGTGCTTCTGACATGGGATAACCCTTGGCAGTTTATCAGATGTGGAACCAAAGCGTGTGGAGCCGTTTCGAACACTCGTCGGTCCACCTGGTTATTAACCCAGAGGTTTTTTCCAAGGGTGCTTTGCATATGGGTCTCTACCTCCCCACACCAGGTAGAGCTCCCTGAGAAACAAGTGTTCCTGCCTACTTTGTTAATTACCGTACAACCTAGCAGAGAGGTTAGATAGACCAGATCCTTGAGTGTGGGTCCACAGCCCGGGGTGTTAGTGAGGATTTGCTGTTAAGAAGCTGGAGAGGAAGAAGGAACGGGAGATAGTCATGTGCAAGGGGAGGACGTGACAGTCATGAGTATCTGGAGAATGCATGGATTCTAACAGGCAAGTTTGTTCTGTCTTCATGCCAGCAGCATCCAGGAAACGAAGAGTCCCAGGGTGGACTTGCACATCCATTCAGATGTTCCATTTCAGATGTTGGATGGGAACAGTGGTCTGAGCTCTGAGAAGATCAGCTATAACCCCTGGAGCCTGCGCTGTCATAAGCAGCAGCTGAGCCGCATGCGGTCAGAGTCCAAGGACCGAAAACTCTACAGTATCCTTTGGGAATCAAAGGTCGCCACAGGCCTACATGTTTGTGCCCAAGGCAGCTACGCCCGTGTTTCCTCTGGCTTTCCTGTCCTTCGCACAAGCAAAGCTGCGTTTACATGTTTCTTTTCATGATTCCTTCCTGCTTCCCATACAGTGCCGCTAATGTCTGACAGTGATGCTCAGAGAAGCTGTGCTTCTGGCTAGATCCCGTGTTTTCTTTCTTTTCTGGACCTTGTTGGCTTTTGTTCTGTTGAACTGTAGGGTTTTTCATGTCAGGCTTTGCCCAGGAGCAGATGTAGGTCTGCCCTGTTCAGTGATCCCTTGGGAAGGAGCTCTGTTCATCCCTGTCACCTTGCTTGAGTGTCTTCCAGTTCTACTGTGTCCTTCTGGAGCTGGTGACCAGAGCTGCATGCGGTATGGAAGATGCAGATGAACCAGAGACTTCCACTGGTGTGTAATGCTGTTGTCGCTCCTCTTCCTCATAATTTCTAACATGCTTTCTTTTTCTAAATGCTATTTTATGCCTTTCCTCCTTATGTTTATCATCTTGCGTGTTACCTCTAGAGACTCTTTTGCCTGCTTATTTACTGGCCAGGTCAGTCTCGTAAGGTCCTTGCAGAGTTTTCCCAACTGTTCCTTGTGTTTGCAGCCTGGAGTTAACTCACAGCACTAGGAGCAAGTTTGTCATCTCGCTGTTCAGTCAGTTTTCTGGGTCGCTTGTTGAGCAGCGTGGATCTTCGCACAAAGACCGCGCGGTGACTTTGGCTGTAGGACCAGTCAGGCTGGTTCCCCGGATCTCTGCAGGTCAGCGCTGCGGCAGCCCCCTGTCAGTCTCCTGGTCCGGGGGCAGTGGGAAATGTTACGCATCTTGTACTTTCTGTTCCATGTGCAGTCTCTTCTCTTGGCATTTCAGTTTGAGATTTCTCTGAGCTCAGAGAGTTCTGGCTTGGGAGTTCCCTAAGCTCTTCCCCAGTAAACAAAGAAGCAAAACACTGATCTTATTTCTCTTTTTAGGAGGTCTTTTCACCCGCACCCCCCATTCCACTGCCCTCCCCAGTAGCTCCTTTTGTACTTTGCCTTTAAACCCTTCAGGCACTCTGACTGGCTTCTTCATACGGTTGAAGATGGATTTGTTGTTTTCTGTGCCTTTGCAAGTAAATCTTCATGCTTTTCTCTTGAACTTGCCAGCTTGTGGGTTTTTTTGTTTCACCTGCTGGAGCTTGATTCTGTTTTCCTTGCATAGAAACAAATGTACTTTACAACAGCTGTATTCTTCATCATTTTAACTGTGTGGGCTTCCTTTTCCTATTCTCAAACACGTGCTTTGAGCCTTCAGCTTTTGTTTTTAAATAGCTGGCATCACTCGCAGAGGAGTGATTCTCTTTGGCCGTCCTTTTTAATTGCACTTCCTCATTTTTATGAAGTTCCTCTTTCAAAATCAGACGTCGTTGATGACAGATTTTTCTAAATGTTAAACTTCCTTGCAGGCTTAATCTAGCTGTGCCCTGGTTGCCATTTCGGCATAACGTGTTGAACCGTGCCCTGAGGGGCTACTTGGGGCAGACATCGGGGTTGTGTTTCCCGCTTGGGACCAGCTGCTGCCCTGTTTGTCTGGGCTTTGGCCTCAGCGCTGTGCTCCGATGGAGGGCTCGCCCATTGTGCGTGCTGGTAATCGAGGACTCCCGGTGCTGCTCTGTTTCCTGCCTTTGTAGGCTCTCCGGTTTCCCCCCGTGTGTCGGGCAGTGTTGCTGTTTTGGGCAGGCCGACAGCAACAGTACTGTGCTGTTACCTGAGCCTTGAGTTTTCAGTCCATGGGGATTGTATTGTTTATCCATATGGTTAAATTGCTGACCTGATTAGACTTTAAGCTCTCCCTTAACGAATCAGCAGTTCTTACTGGTATACCCTGTCTTTCGTGCCGCTAGCATTCTGCTTGTTGGTTCCCCCTGCTGAGTTTCCAGGAGCTGTGCCTGTGATCTCCATGCTTACTGTTGGCCAGGTCCACTTTCCAGGCTGATGTCTTCTACCAAATGTCAGCGCCTGGGCACCGCTGTTGGGGTTTTGTCCTTTTTCTTCACCTCACCAGTTGGTTTGTTCTGTCCGTTCTGTGCTTCCTATTTATTTGTTGCCTGACCCTGTCTCATGCTGGCCCAGGACTCTGCGTGGCAGCCCCAGGGAGCAATATCTCCAACAGGTGAGCTGTCCTTGACGCATCTCCCAGAGTTCCTTTTGCTGGAGAATGTGGTGCATCACTTCAAGCTTCCCTGCGTGCTTGACCTGAAGATGGGGACCAGACAGCACGGAGATGATGCGTCTGAGGAGAAGGCTGCTCGGCAGATGAAGAAGTGTGAACAGAGCACTTCTGCCACCTTGGGTGTGCGTGTGTGTGGGATGCAGGTAGGGATCCTCACGGCTGCAGCTGCTGCATGTTCCCTTTCACAGCCCCGTTAGACCTCACAGTTAGTGTTTCCTGCTTGAGCACTGAGTTAGTCTTCCACTTCAGGTAGGTACACCAGTGTTCAGAGTATGTGCTTTTTGTCTTCATTTCTAAGCCTAGGACAAAGGAACCTGCCTCTCCTGGGGTGGCCTGCTTTATCCAAAGCTGTTTTGTTCACAGGAAATTTGGGGATTTTCTGATAAAATTGTTTTTGCGGCTGAGTGTTCAGCTAGAATGACGGTGCCTGGAGAGAGAGGTGTCCCTCTGTCCCAGTACCAGCTGACACTCGTTTCTGTACTGTGTTGGGAGTTAAGAAGTTGCTCTTCTCTTGTGGCTAGGCCCTGCACACGAGGATTTGCTGCGGGTGCTGTTGTGCAACAGTCGCTCCTTTCGCCACCCGCAGAAGGATCTTGTAACCCAGATTTCTGTCCACAGACTCTGAAGCAACGAGGTCCCCTCATTAATCACATGGCCCATAATAACAGCAGCATGTGCTGGCAGCTGCTGCTGCCGGGGGACTGTCCGCGTTGCTGCAAGGCTTGGTGTTTTGAGCCTCGAGGTCTGTTGTGCCCTGCCTCCTGGGGACCCTTGCAGTGACGAGCTGCCCCTTGGGTGTGCTGGCTGGGGATGTACCCATGAGGTGCTTTGGAATTCGGGGAACAGGCGGAGCTGTTTCTGGCTCCTGCTTGGCCGTGGAGGTGACATGGCGAGGTCCCTCTGCCCTGTCCGTGCAGGGCAGCGCAGGGTGCTCTGCCTGGCCTGAACCTGTTGCTCCCACTTGAGGTGTTTCTCCTTTGGCTTTCTAGGTCTATCAGCTGGACACAGGGCATTACTTGTGCAGGAATAAATACTATGGACGCGGTCTTTCCATTGAGGGCTTCCGCAATGCCCTCTACCAGTATCTGCACAACGGCATCGAGCTGCGCAAGGACCTCTTTGAGCCTGTCCTGGCCAAACTGCGAAGCCTGAAGGCGGTTTTGGAGAGACAAGCCTCCTACCGCTTCTACTCCAGCTCCCTTCTCATCATTTACGACGGGAAGGACAGCAGGGCAGGGATGTTTGTGGAGCGCCGGCCGGAGATGCGCCTGAAGCGGGTGGACAGCTCGCTCCCGGAGAGCCTTCAGGATGGCAGCACCACGGAGCCCAGTTCCTCGGCGCAGCCCAAGGTGGATGTGCGCATGATTGACTTCGCACACAGCACGTTCAAAGGCTTCCGGGATGACCCCACCGTGCATGACGGACCTGACATGGGTTATGTGTTTGGGCTGGAAAGCCTCATCAACATCATGGAACAGATGCGTGAGGAAAACCAGTAGCCCCGGGCTGCAGCCTCTTCTTGTCCTGGTGGCAGGAGCAGACAGGACCACCTACTACCACAGAAAAAAAGCGGATCACTTCGGTTTTAAACAGTTGTATCGCTCCATTGTTTTTAAATGTACTTGGATAGAAGAGCTGAGGGGAGGCAAGATGGAAGAGCTCCTCAGGCCAACCAGATGGTTGTAACCGCGCTAGCTCTGCCTTCTGCAGGAGGCTCTGTAGATGTCTGCGGGGTGTCGGGCGTCCGGTTCTTCACTCCTCGTGCGTGCGTTCGGGAGGGAGGAGCTGGGCGTAGGGAGGAGAAAGCAGGAGACCCCAGGGCTCTCCGGGGGCCTGGGGCTGTGGTGTGAGGAGCCGCCTGCTTCAGGAGCTCCCTTTGAAATTCTCCTGCGTTGTGGGGAAAGGGCGCCCGACTGACGGTTGGCAGCATGCGTGGAGCTGACAGTGAGCAGGGCAGGTGCTGCTCCGCTCGTCCCCTGGCCCTAGCTCTGCCCTGGGTTTTGCCGGTGGGGCTTTGCTTTTGATGCTGCCTTTTTCCGCTGTTTGGGCACTGTGAATAACCAACCCTAACAGGGAAGTAAAATGACCAAACGCGACCCCTGGCAGAGCTGCGGCCAGGAGGGAATGCCGCGTGCCTGGAGTTGTGCTGGGGCCTGGGGCCCGCTCCCTCGCTGGGGGGTGGCACGGGGCTCTGCGGGGGTGACTCTGCCCGGGACCGCTGACCAAGCCAGCGCTCGGCTCATGGGCTAGCAATAGTATCTGTAGCAGTTCACGCGACCCCGGCTGGGGCGTTTCGGACCATTTCAGCCATTCCCGCTGCCTGACGTTGGTCCCAGCGCTTGGACACAGGGCGGCCTCTGCCCTGCGGCCCCTGCTCCGCGGCAGGTCCGTGCGCGGGGGTGGTGGCAGGGGGGCCGACTCCCCTTCCCCCCCCGAGGGGCTCCAGGGGCGCAGGCGAGGGAGGACCTGGCTGAGCGGCGAGTGCCATCGGCTCACTGTTTCGCTTTGCTTCGCGGAGTCGGTTTGGGGATGAAACAGCCAGCGGGGCCGCGCTGCGCTGCCTGCGTTCGTGCCCTCAGCCGGCGCTTTGCCCCCGGCTTCCCCTGATGAGGGCATTACCGTTTGGTGCTGCGGCCTGGTGGCACTAAACCCTACCCCGCTCAGCATCGCCCCCTCCCTTGCCGCGCCGAGACCCCCGGTTGCTCCCTCCCCGCTGTCACCGGTGTTCCATGGCGATGGAGAGACGGCCCGGGCACCGGCACGGCCGGGGCTGGGGGGTTGGTTGCGGGGGGGTGGGGTGTGTTTTCTTTTTATTTCAGGAAAGCTTGTTTGGGGAATGCTCGCATGTAGCATGTGTCTGCGCGGTCTGCGGGGGCGGTGGTGGTGCTGGGCCGGCGGCGCTGGCTGGGCGGGGGGCTGCTTCCTCCCCCGCCCTGCCCCTCTTCCTCGCTCCCTGCCCGCGGGCTGG